>Ga0315290_10002059_pt1 | contig 14063 bp, 4 predicted proteins | sample YL17G12_0_MG_FD_203627 | JGI IMG/M metagenome (GOLD analysis project Ga0315290, IMG submission 203627) | Sediment microbial communities from Yellowstone Lake, YNP, Wyoming, USA - YL17G12_0 | ecosystem: Environmental > Aquatic > Freshwater > Lake > Sediment | place: USA: Wyoming | collected... | reverse complement strand
TCAATCCATGGATTACCTGGATTACCGGGATCAAATTGCATAAGTACAGTGGCTTTTTCACCGGACACTTTTTTATTGATCAGATAATCATACCCGTACCAGCCTGTATTGGAATTCAGATCAGCATCGATGAATAAAAGCATCCAGTTATTGCCAGTATATGGAGAGAGGTCCTGGTCTGTTTCCGAATAGAAATAAACATTTTTCTTATCAACAGCAACCTTGCTTGTTATGATATCGTTACGGCCTGAATTATCGACGTAATGAAGTCCGCCGTATCCTTTATAATCGCGATGAAAAACATCACCCCGGGTATCCTGATATTCGGTTACAACATTTTTCCAATCGTTAAATTTGCCATCAATTTTTATAGCCTGCATTCCCATCAATTCCGGAATGGGACGAATTCCTTTGTATTGACGGATATTCTGAGCCATCTGCATGTAGTAGTTGTCAGTGTATCCGTCTTTCATCGGTTGCACACAGCGGTTAAATTCTGCATTGTACTGATCGCAGAAAAAGAGCGGATTGTCCCGTCCCAGCCATGGGATTGTATTGTATCCTCCATCAGGAAATTGGTCGGACGTCCAATCCGGATTGGCGGCCAGAAGCTGACTTTTCGGAAAACGATCCGTTGTATACTTGCCGGCCTTCCATTCGTTCCAGTCATTGATGTAGAGAAATTCAGGATTGGCAGCAAGAGCGTCATCCCATCGTTCCTGGAAATAGATGCCGTAACCCTCCGGGTTTTTTACCGTTTTTCCCAACCAGGGAACATAGGCTGAATCGGGAAGGTCAAATTCATTCAGTTTGGGTTCACCATTCTGGCGCGACCACGATTTGCCGACACCCATATTTTCTTTGGTCATGGTAAACGGATGTTGCGCCGGGGTAACCACAGCTTCTTCGCGTTTCCCATTGTGTGTTGAAACTAATTCTTCCGGTTTCATGGCTTTCACCTTTGGATCGGCCATGCTGTAACCGAAACTCCAGTTATCCTCAGTGCCGACGAAGCGTTTGCCTAACCATTCGTAATAACCCCACCACATCGTCCGAAGAGTAAAATAGTCCTTAACTTCTTTGGTATAATCTATATAAAATTCTTCGGTATAGTCGGGATCTCCATAGTGGGGATTGTTTTTGTCGGTTTTTGCTGTTGCATCGTAATGTGGATTGGGATTTTTAATGTTGAAACCTACGGCATCAACTGTTGGGTTGTTATTGTATAGTAATAGGGGCTTTCCATCCCAATAAAACCAAAAGTCCCTGTATTTTCCGGTCTTATATATCTTTTCATACAGGTCCTGCACCACGGTAGCACTCGGACCGTTGAAAGCCCAGAAGCAAAACTCCGGGACCTTGTTGCCCTCAACCTTCATCTTCTGCATCACCGTAAAAAGAACATCCCACTCATCCCAGTAGCGCACTGCATTGGTAACATCCAACACCAGCACATCCACGCCCGCATCAGTAAGCATGGATATATCCTTGCGGATTACATACTCATCCCTGGTGAGGAAATAACCCATTTCAGGTTGGCCCCAGTGATAGGAATCTTCTGTCCACATTTGATTTTCAGGATCCAGGCGTGCATTGGGATCGGCGGCAAGCACCCTGGTAACATCGCCACTGTAGGGACTTTTCATATTTGCATTGTCGTCGGTGTGCCATGTGATATAAAAGATACTGACGATCCGGCGCTGGTCGTTTTTTACCGGTCCAACCATTTCAAAAGCGGGCATTTTACGGCCAAGGGCATCGGATGCCACCCAGGTATCGGAATACAGATCTCTGTAATAATTGCTGTCGAAATTTGTATCGTTTTTTTGATTACCAGAATGTTCAGAAACCGGATTATTATCCTTCTTATTCTGTGCAATACCTGAAAGATCTGAAAAAGCACAAAATAAAGTAACTGCAAACAGAAAACGATAATTCAGATAAAATAAATTCTTTTTCATACGATATTTATTAGTGGTTAATATTCCAATCCAGTTTTTCCTCCAGCATAAAGAAATGCCCCAAAAGACTCCAGCCCCAGAAGGGATCAAGACCAAGACCTTCGCCGGTTTCAGTATTGTAATACTCACGATTACCGGCTTTTTGCATCAATTCAACCGTTCGTTGAGCGACCACAGATGCAATCTGATTGTAACCATAAAATTTAAGTCCATTATAAACCATATAGTTAGTTGGTATCCAGGTTGTAGTTCGCCAGCTGCAACCCATATCGGTTACCTGGTAAATGGAGGTGTAGCCAGGCTCTGATTTGGCTAAAGTGGCAATAGGGTAAGGAGTCCAGAATTCGCGGGGATTGAGCAGGTATTCATTCACCATGCGTTTTGCCTGTTCCGGTGTAGCAACACCAGCCCACATGGTTGTAAAAGCTGATACTGAACGAACCGGAATTTTATACTGATTTGCGCTTCTGCCATTCATTAAATTGTAAGCCCAAACCGTTTTTGAAAGCGGTTTATCCTTGTCAACTTTGCGGTCGTAAAAAAAGCCGTCCTTGTCGTCCCAAAGCAAAGTTTGAATGGTATTAATTTTGTCCTGTGCTTTTTGCTCGTATTCTTTGGCTATTTTATCCTTGCCTGCCAGTTTAGCTAAGCGGGCAAAAGCTCTGCATTCTTTCACCAGGTAACTGTTTAAGTCCACGCCTTCGCAACCGCGGTCGAGCCAGTATCCTGCACGTTCGTGCTGATTGTCCATCCCGGTGTGAGGAGCGCTCATCCATTCGCTTAAGCCATTTTTATTGATATCCATATCCACAAGCCAGTAATCCAGGTATTTTTTCAGTTTTGTGAAGTATGGTTCCTGAAGTATCCAGTCTTTTTCGCCATATGCGTCATAAACAAGACAGGATATCTGGGCAAGAAATGGCTTCACGTGTTCGTTATCATGCCATTCGTTGCCTGGAACGGAACGGGCAATAAATCCATTGTCTTTCTGGTTTTTCAGGAAAATAATGACACCGTTTTTAATATAATCCGAAGGCCAGCCCATGTATATCTGAATAATGGATTCGAAATACTGATCCCAATCGTACAAGGTTTTATAGGAATATCCGGTGAAGTATTTCATTCCGGTTACATCTTCGGTAAGAATGCCCCTTTTCATTAAGGTATCAAGTTCCGGATAGGCTTTGCGGTATTCTACCAGCCTGGGATCATTTATTTTATTCTGTCCGGATGTTTGAGCCACCGAAAGCAAACAAATAATGATCAGGAGAATAAGTTTTAATTTCATAAAGGCTAATTTTTACTAATTGAAATCATTATCTTTTTTCAATTCTTATGTATGGATAACGGCGGCTTTATACAAAGTTGCCGTTTCATAGCTGCATCTTATCTGGTTACCCGAAAGATAAAGAAAATTAACAACATTAGCAAACGCACTTGCCGGAAATTGCCTATCATAGCTTGGTAGCTACTGGGCATTTATTCTTTTTTATACTTTTTAATTAATTCATTTATATGATTGTATTCATTTTGGTTATTGGTTAACTGTAATGACTCATCCAATTTTTTTAATGATTCCTTTGCTCGACCAAGTTTATATAGGATTTCAGCCATTAAAATTTTTTCATCAATCATATTTCTCTTTTTCTCAGCAATTTGAACATATTCCAAAGCCTTCTCCAAATCCACGTTATGAATATTGGCAAATTTGGCATAAAAATAAAACGACCAATAATCATCCTCATTTATAAATAACTGCCTGTTCTTTTCCATCCAGTAACTATAAGATTTAATAGCCACATCCTTTTTGCCTGAATATGCCGAAATATGGGCGTTAAAGTAATAAATCCAGAAGTAATTCTTATAAGCTTTATTACTTGAAATAAATTCATCGGCCAGGATGATGGCTGTATCAATTTTCATTTTATTCTCAAAAAGAAAATCCGCATATACACGCTTATAATAATTCGGATCCATTTTTAAAAGTCTTAAATAATATGCATCTTGGTTTTTAATATCTCCCTTGTCTTTGTAAAAAAACAATATCTGTGAATAGATCTCATATTTGTGATCTATATCTAATTCGGGATGGTACTTTAAAAAAGCCATGATGGGCTGTGTATTCCATTCTTCCCGTAGAGAGTGAATGGCCTTACCGAGATTATATTCAAATAATCTTTCAGGAGTTGGATATAGCTGTAAAAGCAGGTTATTCAAATATTGAATTCCAATATACTGATTAACATTTTGATAAGCATCAAGTAAGTTGTTTATAGCTTCTAAATTGGTTGTATCAGCTTTAAAGACCGATTCAAGTTTCTTGATCTTTTCCTGCTTATTAATTATACTTTCAAGTTTTATGAGGAAAGAATCTGGATGTTCTACAAATTCGGTGTAAAAGCTATTCAAACTCCCCATGATCCGCTCATCGGAATCAATCATGATAATATGAGGTATTCCACCGATCTGGTACTTTTTAACAAGAAAGCTATTTTCAGGATTGCCTTTATCTAATTTAAGCACTATAAACTTTTCATCTAATTTAGCTCGTGTTGAACTGTCTTTAAAAACATATCTGTCGTAAGCTACGCATCCTTGACACCAAGTTGCGCCAAAATCAAGAAGAATTAACTTTTGATTTTTTTCTGCTTTTCTCAAAGCCCTTTCATAGAAGTTATCATTATCTGAGTTCTTACAGGACTCTGAAAAAACCAGTACTAAAATTAAAATTCCAAATATGATTTTCATTTCGGATTGATTTTTATTATGCGAAATAACTATTTATTAGTATCTGGTTTCATTTTGTGTATTTATTCTATTATTAGTTTTTGCGTTGAAAAAGATTTGCTCCCTATCAGTTTAACCAGGTAAATCCCTTTTTCGAGCGAAAGATTTAATGATTTTGCTCCAGTAAAGGATTCATTATTAGTATAAACAGCCCTTCCTGTTAAATCAATAATCCGGATGCTTTCCACATGATTTTGACCTGTATTGACTGTTATCCTTTTGGTAGTAGGATTTGGATAAACGTTAAAATTCGCAACTCCTGCATCTGATATCCCATTGATGATAGTTGAAGGAAACAACTGGTATTGAGGGATTACTTCCCTGGGATTAGAGACACTACTCCATTCAAGCTTTACCTTCGCATCACCTACCTTTTGGGCAAAATCCACTTTTATGGGTACTTTCTCACCTGCTGTTAATGCGATGGTTCCGGATATCGTTTTTCCGGTGCTTGTGGACAGCCAGCCAGCAACAACTAATTGATTATTAATCCAAACCCGTCCCATATCATTCACAGTGAGATAAAATGTATAAAGTTCAGAATACAGGGCTTCTATCTGGCCTTGCCAGCGGACATTCCAGAAATCCTTTGCTATATTACAACCCGGGCTTACATCGTTCCATACTTCGTCAATAACGGGATCTATTTCGCTGCAGATGGAGTCCTTGAACCATGTTCCGGGAGCTGAGCCAGTCCACAAGGATTTGTTGAGCCCTGTGCCATTTCCGGGATATACAACATCTTTTTCGGTAAAAACAATTTTATCAAGCTTAATATCTCCGGCCACATTTTTTACAAAGAATTTCAGCTCGTGACTCCCGGTATTAAGTTGTAAGTCAACTTCTTTGTTCGACCAGGTGTCTGAATTCCCGGTTGAAGGAAAAGAGATTATCCCGGATTTATCATTGTCATCAATGTACATTATGGCTTCATTTCCAGCGCCATTTGCAGCATAATTTATGCTTGCCGTAAATTTCCCTATTGCATTTACATTCGCTGTATATTCAAGCCATTCGCCGGTGTTGATCCAGCCAAGGTTGTAACCACCACCGGTTTTTGCTTCAATGTCGGCCGATTCGTTTGGCCGGTAAGCACCACCGGTGTTACCAAAAGTAGCATCAGTATACGCCTTACCGGCACCGCCGTTGTCAAAATCTTCAAATTCAATAGTTCCAGGAATATTAAGCGTCTTGAATGCAGTTTGTGGTAATGTTTGAATTTTCGAGCTACTGAAGTTATAGTTGAAGCGCCGGTCAGGTGCAGATTCTCCGTCGGTGAAGAAAGATGCAATATCATTCAATTGCTGAGCATTATCGGACCAATGAAAATAAAACTCAGGTTTTGATTTATCCATCAAAACAGCAGTTCTTGGCATGCTCAATTCCATCTCATTACCCACCAATTTGTATGGTACAGTGACTTCGTTGCTCCAGTTTTTGCCATCCCATTGCTTTAGTGTGGTTTCAGTAGCCGATTTCACACCAAGATTTACTACATAATCATAACCTTCCCAACCGGTTCCTTTGTTTCTATCGGCATCAATAAATAACAACATCCAGTTTGGATCAGTTGATGGAGTGAGCGATTGAGCAGTTTTGACGTAGAAACTTATGTTTAGTTGGTCATAAGTTACTTTGCTGATTATAATATCGTTTCTTCCCGTTTCATTAGTGTAATGTAATCCGCCGTATCCGTTGTGGTTACGATGCAATGTATCTCCACGGACATCCCGAAACTCATTAATAATTGTATCCCAATCGGTAAATTGCCCATCAATTTTTATTGAATCAAAACTTTGCATCTCAGGAACAGGCCTGATACCTTTGTATTTTCTAATGTTCTGAGCCATCTGCATATAATAGTTGTCGGTATATCCGTCTTTCATCGGTTGCACACACCTGTTAAACTCAGCATTGTACTGATCGACAAAGAAGTATGAGCTATTTCGACCCATAAATGAAACGGAACCTCCATTAGAGGGAGCGTACTTCCCGGCAGTCCATTCGTTCCAGTCGTTAATGTAAATCATATCAGGATCAGTACCTATTGCTTCATCCCATCTGTCCTGGAAATAAATACCATATCCTTCCGGATTGCTGACTGTTTTGCCGAGCCAGGGCACATAAGCATTAACAGGCTTATCATATTCATTTAGCATGGGCTCGCCTGTATTGCGTCGCCATGATTTACCAACCAGACTGGAGGGATGTTGTGCGGGGGTAACAGCAGCCTCCTCTTTGTTGTCGTTATGTGTGGAAACCAAATCATTGGGGTTCATCGTCTTTACTCTTCCATCACCCAGGTCATAGCCAAAACTCCAATTGTCTTCAGTACCGACATACCGAGTTCCAGCCCATTCATAATATCCCCACCACATGGGTCTCTTTGTAAAGAAATTCTTCACTTCCTTCGTATAATCCGTATAAAACTCCGAAGTATAATCGGGATCACCGTAATGTGGGTTGTTCACATCAGTTATGGCTGAAGGGTCGTAATGCGGATTCGGATTTTTGACAACCTCCCCTCCTGCACTATAATTCGGGGTACCATTGTAAAGTAATAGTGGTTTTCCATCCCAGTAAAACCAAAGATCTTTGTACCTGGAATTTTTATAAATCTGGTCGTAAAGGTCTTGAACCACTGATATAACAGCACCATTAAATGCCCAGAAACAGAATTTCGGCACTTTATTCCCTTCAGCCCTCATTTTGTGCATAGTTTTAAAAAGTATTTCCCATTCGTCCCAGTATCTGACTGCATTTGTAACATCCAGCACCAGCACATCCACACCTGCATTGGCAAGCATCGACATATCTTTCCGGATCACATATTCGTCCTGGCTAAGAAAATACCCCATTTCCGGCTCTCCCCAATGATACGAACCTTCTGTCCAGAGTGGATTATTAGCATCAAGTCTGGCACCTGGATCAGTCTTCAGAATTTTTGAAACATCCGCAGAATAAGGATTTTTAAAATTGGTAAAATGATCCTCCGTATGCCAGGTAATGTAAAATATACTGACTACTCGTCTTTTATCTTCTTTTACCGGTCCCACTTCATCAAATGGGGGCATGCTTCGCCCAAGCGCATCAGTCGCTACCCAGGTATCAGAAAAGAGGTCCCTGTAAACACTTTCAAAAGCAGTTGTATCAATGGGTGGTTCAACCACATCGTTGTAGTTTATCCTTGCACTGTAGAGCCTGAGTGCAGCATCTCGTTGTGCGATTGCTGCTTTGCCTGAAATATCAACCTCCATTCCAGTAAAGGTTCCCACGACCTGCATGTCTGAGTTATATACTGTACCTGAACTAAATATGCTTTCAGTTTTATCGCCCAAGTCAATTCTGATGAATGGGGCTCCATTGTAATATATATAAACAGAAGCACCAAAATCTTCAATTCTTAATGTTCCTCTGCTCAAGAGACTTGTTATACCTGCTGGCTTAGGAACAAGAATTGGAACAATGGCCATACCACTATTGTAACCCTTGTCAACTCCTGAAAATTGAACAGTCATAGAAGAGCCATCAGTTGATGGATAAAACGCAATTCCCTCGCGATTGAATCCCGGGTCAGTATTGGGTTCCTGCAAGCTTTCGCCGAATCTGCCTCTTATTACAACACCTCCTCGATTCGAGCCAGCGGAATAGTCGATATCTGTTTCAAGGACATAAGGCTGTTTATATACTTTTTTTGAACATATTACCCGCTTCTCAATCCATTTAAACTGTAAATAGCCAGAAGAAATGTCTGTAGCAAAAAAAGTGTAAGGTGCTAATGTGCTCCATTGGCTATAGAATTTTGGATTGTCCCACCCTTCTGTTAGATTGAAAGCCTGCCTGTATTCAGTGTTGAAGGTTGCTTCTGGTTTGTCACCGTCAAAGCTTGTTATTTGGGCATCTACTGATAAAACAGATAACAGGCATAATAAAAGGCCGATTTTACTTTTCATTTTCATGTTTTTCATTTCTTACAAATTATAAATTAATAATTGCATTTGCTTTGAACATATATATGCATGTTTACCAGGCAAGCATATTCAATATTGCTTCTTTTGATACTTTATTCGATAATCAATTTCTGTGTTGCGAAAGGCGAGTTCCCTTTCAGTTTAACCAGGTAAACTCCTTTTTCGAGCGAAAGATTGAAGGATTTTGTTCCGGCAAAGGATTCACTGCTGGCATAAACAGTTCGTCCTGTTAAATCAATAATCCGGATGCTTTCTACATGCCTTTGACCGGTATTGACAGTCACCTTGTCAGAAGCCGGGTTTGGATAAACGTTAAAATTCGCAACTCCTGCATCTGATATCCCATTGATGATAGTTGAAGGAAACAACTGGTATTGAGGGATTACTTCCCTGGGATTGGAGACACTGCTCCATTCAAGTTTTACTTTCGCATCGCCTACCTTTTGGGCAAAATCCACTTTTATGGGTACTTTCTGACCTGCTGTTAATGCGATGGTTCCGGTTATCGTTTTTCCTGCGCTGGTGGCCAGCCAGCCATCAACAACTAATTGATTATTAATCCAAACCCGTCCCATATCATTCACAGTGAGATAAAAGGTATAAAGTTCCGAATACAGGGCTTCTATCTGGCCTTGCCAGCGGACGTTCCAGAAATCCTTTCCTATATTACAACCCGGGCTTATATTGGTCCAGACTTCGTCAATAACGGGATCAATTTCGCTGCAGATGGAGTCTGTAAACCATGTTCCGGGAGCGGTAGCTTTCCACAGGGATTTGTCGAGCCCGGTGCCTTTGCCGGGATAAACAACATCTTTTCCAATAAAAACAATTTTGTCTAACTTAAAATCGTTTGCCGCATTTTTTATGAAAATTTTCAGTATGTGTTTCCCGGCAGTAAGTTGTAAGTCAACTGTTTTGTCCGACCAGGTATCTAAGTTCCCGGTTGATGGGAAAGAGATAATACCTGATTTATCATTGTCATCGATGTATAGTATAGCTTCTTTCCCGATGCCGTTTGCAGCATAATTTATGCTTGCCGCAAATTTTCCTATTGCATTCACATTTGCAGTATACTCAAGCCATTCGCCGTTGTTGATCCAGCCAAGGTTGTACCCGCCACCGGTTTTTGCCTCAATGTCGGCCGATTCACCGGGCCGGTAGGCGCCGCCGGTATTACCAAAAGTGGCATCAGTATATGCCGTACCGGCTCCGCCGTTGTCAAAATCTTCAAATTCAATAGTTCCGGGAATAACAAGGTCTTTGAAGCTTGTTTGAAGAACGGGCTGAATTTTCGAGCTACTGAAGTTATAGTTGAAGCGGCGATCGGGTGCCGATTCACCATCAGTAAAGAAACTTGTAATGCTGTCCAGCTGCTGCACATTATCAGCCCAATGGAAATAAAACTCAGGTGTTGATTTATCCATTAAAACAGCAATTCTTGGCACGCTCAATTCCATCTCTTTACCCGTCAATTTGTATGGAACAGTTACTTCGTTACTCCAGTTTTTACCATCCCATTGTTTCAGCGAGGTTTCGGTGGCTGATTTTACGCCAAGATTCACCACATAATCATAACCTTCCCAACCGGTTCCATTGTTGCGGTCCACATCCATGAACAGCAACATCCAGTTTGGATCGGTTGATGAAGTCAGACCCTGAGCAGTCTTTACATAAATGTAGATATTATTATCGTCATAAGCAGCCCTTGATTCAACTATATCGTTTCTGCCTGTGTTGTTCACATATTGCACAGCAGGGTCGTAACCGGCGAAATTGCGGTGCATTACATCGCCCTGCGGATCTTTAAATACCGGAGTTATAGTTGCCCATTCAGAGAAATCACCATCCAAAATGATTGTTGTCGGAGCGGAAAATACCTGCGGCGCAGACATTCCTTTGTATTTGCGGACATTAGATATCAACTGATAGTAATAGTTGTCGGTATGCCCATCTTTCATCGGGGCCATATCGCGGTTAAATTCCTGGTTAAACACATCAACAAAGAATGTATCTCCGGTTTTAATAGGTTTTCCGGCAAAAGTTCCCGCCCCTGACTGGATAAACCTTTGGGCGACCCATTCGTTCCATTGCGTAACCATAACAACAGGCGGATCAACCTCTAATGCTCTTTTCCATTGTTCAGCAGCGTGTAATCCCTGTCCCGTAAAGTCAGTTAAGTAATTACTGTTTACAGCGGGTTGCGCACCATTGTGATAACTCTTACCCTGCGAACTGGTTGGATGTTGAGCCGTGGAAACCACTATTTGTTCAGGAACAGAAGGATCAGTACTCCATCCATAATCCTGAGGATACGTATCAAGCCACTGCCAATGGTTGGGTTTGGTTTTGGTATCGGTCCATGCCCAGCAGTATTTTATAGTGAAAAAATCCTTTACTTCCGGACGTAAAGCAGGGTCATTAAAATCGCCCAGCATTAACGGTTTGCCATTCCATTTAAACCAGAGTTCACTGAATAAATCCTGCGCATAAAATTCATCATAAAGTGAATTTATGGTTTGCCCGCTATTTGAATTGGTTGTAAATGCAATCTGAGGTGTATAAATGCCTTCCAGCCTCATCTGAAGTGAAACCTCACAGAGCGTTTTTACCGTTTCAAGATAGGTGAAAGAATTTGTTGCATCAATATATAAAAAGTCAACATGAGCATTACTAAGCATTTGCATATCACGCCTGATTACCCAGGGATCTTCGGCTCTGTAATATCCCTGTTCCGGTTCCCCCCAGAAATGGAAAGCACTGGGACCACCCCAACCCGGATTGCTGTTGCTCAAAGGGTCGGCAGGGTATTGGGTTAATATTTTAGTGATATCATATACTTTATCGCCATGATAACCGTGCCATATATAATAAAATACGCCGACAGTCTTATTGTCCCGTTTTGCTCCCGTTTCATCAAACGATGGCAATTGTCTGCCCAAAGCATCAGTAACAACCCAGTTATCAACGTAATCCTGGCTGGCAGGGGTCACATTTGCGGCGGCCGGATCACTCACATAAAATGTTCGGATGACTTCATTGGCAGGATAATAGATTGAATCTCCACTTTGATTGGCCGAAATAGTAACAAGACCCGTTTCCCCGGTTAATGTAACTGTGTCTCCAAGCAATGTTGCAGGGCCGGAAACAAGTTTAAATTCGACAGGAAATCCTGAAGATGCCGAAGCCGTCAGTGTAAAAAGAGGGTCAGTGATGAGTTTTTTCCCTATGATATCAAAGGTAATTGCTTGTTGCTGAAGGTTGTTGGAGTTTATGGTTATGCCATAAAGCCTTAACACTGCATCTCTCTGGGCTACAGCCACTTTGCCTGAAGCTTCGACCTCCATACCTGTAAAATTGCCGACAACCTGCATATCAGAATCATAAACTGTACCTGTTGTAAATAGATTGCCTGTTTTGCCGCCAAGGTTAATCCGGATAAAAGGAGTTCCATCATAATAAACATAAACAGATGTTCCGAAATCTTCAACATTTAAAGTTCCTCTGTTTCGAAGACTAGTTACATTAGTTGGTTTGGGAACCTGGATTCTTGTAACAGGAGTAGAGCTTCCGTTTAAAACACCTGTGAACTGAACTATCATTTGTGCTCCGTCATCTGTTGGATAAAAAGCAATGCCTTCACTATTGAATCCGGGATCACCTGATGCAGGTTCCTGCAATTGGTCAAGCAAGGCAGGATTTGCTCTTATTATTACACCGCCCCGACTACTTCCAGCTGAATAATCAATATCTGATTGAATAGTATAGGGCGTAATATAGGGTGTTTTTGAACATATTACGCGTTTCTTAATCCATACAAACTGCAAATAGCCGGATGCAATATCAGATGCTCCAAAAATATTTGCTTCCATCGCATCCCATTGGCTGTAAAATTTTGCATTGTCCCAGGCAGAGTTAAATGTCTGGTTGAACTGGTTGTTGTAGGTTGCTGCAGGTTTGTCATTGTCAAATTCCGGCACCTGAGCATTTGCAGATAGAACAGCCAACATGCTAAATACAATACAAATTGTACTTAAAGTAATTTGTTTACTATTTTTTTTCATTTTGCGTTTTTTCAAATTTAAACCAGTCAATATTAAAAGATTCCTTTTCTTCAGCTGCAAAAGTAAAATGAAGCGCATGTACCCCTTTCACTTCATTAAGCATACAGGCTAATATGGTCCATGTTTTACCATCGCCTCCACCTGGTATATCAAGTGTTCCGATATGAGGACTCCATGTGTTGTCAAGTTGGAAATAGATTTTACCGGGTTTTGCTCCGGGGGCAACCCGCACACCAACCGATGTAGCACCATCCCCGAAATTAATGTATTTGTAGGCAGCGCGATCATTATTTACGATCTGGCCGAGTTGGTCCTCATTTGCCGGGTTCAAAGGATTAGCCTGGTCCCAGCTATACGATTCAATGCGCACATGGCCAAATAACAAACATGCCCGTTCAGCTTCTATCTGCGAAAAAGCATCGAGCGGTTTTCCGGCTCCCTGCGAAGTCATTTCAACTTCATTTATGCTTCCGTCTTCGTTGAACCAGATAGGTTCAACGCAGGCTTTGCGTGAATTTACAACACCATTGGTAGTCCGGTGATAAAACACATACCACTGACCTTTAAATTCGACTATCGATCCATGGTTATTCCAGTTATTGGGATCGCAACCATCGTTATCCACAATTATACCGCCATATTTGAACGGGCCAAGCGGCGATTTACTGGTTGAGTAACCCATACAGGTTGGCATTCCTTTCCGGCTCATGTTGGCATAAACAAAATAGTAAATACCCTTTCGTTTTACCATGTAGCCCCCTTCGTGGAAAAAATGTTCCTTTTCAGTCACCAGATTTTCTACTATGGTCGTTGTATCAATTTCGGTCATGTTAGGTTTTAGTTTCGCGATTTTAGCCTGAAATTGTCCCCACATGTAATAGGCTTGCCCATCATCATCAACTAATACAGCCGGATCGATCTGATTCTTATGTTTCAGGTAAATTTCTTTAGCGTTGGTAAATGGTCCTTTGGGGGAAGTGCTTGTTGCAACACCTTCTATATCTCCCTGCTGGCAATAATAAAGGTAATAGGTGCCGTTTTTATAGGCGATATCAGGAGCATATAAAATCACATCGTTGAAAGGCACCTGGTCGTAAGGACCTTTTGAGGCAAAAGCATTTGGAGCATATTCCCAGTTTATTAAATCGGAAGTGGATAAAACCCAGTGATCGTAAGAACAATAGTATTTTAAACTTTCGTCGCGCGAGCCATAAACATATAGCTTACCATCTTTCCACACGCGGGTGGTGGGGTCGGCAATATTTAATCCGGGAGGGCAAATT
>Ga0315290_10002058_pt1 | contig 14065 bp, 12 predicted proteins | sample YL17G12_0_MG_FD_203627 | JGI IMG/M metagenome (GOLD analysis project Ga0315290, IMG submission 203627) | Sediment microbial communities from Yellowstone Lake, YNP, Wyoming, USA - YL17G12_0 | ecosystem: Environmental > Aquatic > Freshwater > Lake > Sediment | place: USA: Wyoming | collected... | reverse complement strand
TTGAAATTGGTAAAGATCCAAATGATTTATTCTTTCTTTTTCCTCGCCACGAAATGGTACCACGCACTGCCCGCGCCTTCCTCCTCAATCGCCAGGCCGGCCTGGTCGATCCACGCCTGCACTTGCTCCAGCGGCGGGAAATAATGGTACACCGCCCTGTCCGCCAGGTCCCCGGGCATCAGTTCTCCCAGCACCTTCGCCTGCTCGTACGCTTCCTCGATCCCGTCCACCGCCTCCCCAAACACGACTGGCAGCCCGCCCGCCTTCGCCCGCTCGTAAGCCACCTCTAAATCGACTCCATCCCCCACTGCCGTATCCATCGTGTCCGCCGTAAAGTACAACACTCCGCCCGGCTTCAACGCTTCCTGGAAGCCGCGCAGGATCCCAGGGTAATCCTCCGGGCAGATGTGCTCCATCGCGTCCATGCAGATGATCCCATCAAACGCCTCCCGGTACGCCGGGGTCAGCGCGATCTCCTGAAGACCCACCTTTTCATAGTGTAACTTCGGAAACTGTTCTTCTGGGTAATGTTCCCGCGCCCGCGCCAGCATCCCCGCCGACTGGTCGATGCCGACCACGCTGTGCCCCGCTTCCAAGAGGATCCCATCATACCGCCCGGCTCCGCACCCCGCCGAGAGGAGAACACCCGGTGCGACCCGCTCCAGGAACTTCTGAAGATACTTCTGGTGCGTATCATCCTCAGACAGCCCGAACGTCACCCAATACTGCGGAGAACACTGATCGTACAACGCCTCCGCCATGCTTCGCATCCGTTTCAGCCACTCCCCTCGTTCCATTATGTCACCTCACTTGGATATTATTGATTGTTTATTGAATTATACGTCCTAACCAAACTTACTACCCTGGCCCACCTCAAACCTCCCCGGTCGCAGTTGACGAAGCCAACAGATCCACACCTCTCCCTTATCCCATCCTATAGGATATTGCATCCCGAAAGTTGTAGGTGTGAGCTTCACCCCCTAGAATGGACACCAAGTTAAGGAGCACATATAATCAACTTGGAGAAAATCATGATCGTGAAGCGAAAGAAATACAGCAAACAGTTCAAATTCGACGCCATCCAGATGTACGAGAATGGCGACAAATTTTATTGGAGAATAATATTTCTTACAGATTCTGCTTAGGACGAAAAGAAGTCGAGAAGATGATATCAGCTCTCGGAGGGTGTGAGTAAATATCAGCTTGGGAAAGTGCAAATTGAACAACTTTGGATGTTGTTCTTGAAGAGTTTAAACAGTGACCCATGCATTGAGTTAATAAGATAAATATAGTATAATTATTATACTTACTTGGAGTGTATGATTCTGCGCAATAGGGGCAGCAAGCATATCAAAATCGTGATTTTGAAACAGGCAAAACGCACTTATACTGTAGAAGAATTACCACCAGGTTGGGAAAAACTATTCTAAAAGGAGATTCTAAAATGGCAAAAAAACAACTGGTATTGGCTTTCTTTGCAAGCGAAGCTGCTGCTGATTCAGCGGTGAACAACATCAAGGTGTGGGACAAAGCCAGCAAGGATGTCAAGCTCGGCGCAATCGGTGTCCTAGCTAAGGATGATAAGGGAAAAGTTAAGACCCATAAACTGGGCCAGAAAAAGACAGGAACGTTTGCAGTTCTGGGTGCCCTGGCTGGTGTCCTCTCGGGTGGTGTGACCGTATTAGGCGGCGCAGTAGTCGGCGGTATTTTGGGTGCCTTCTTCCACAAAGGTCTGGGACTATCAAAGGATGATCTGGCTAGAATCGGCAAAGAGCTAGATGGCGGTAAAGCAGCTGTTGGCATCCTTGCCCAACCTGATGAAGCAGCTGGAGTATCTGCCAAATTGGCTGAATTGGGCGGAGTGCCGGAAACCCATGAAGTGTCGGAAGAGGCATTAGATCAAGTTACGACAGCAACTGAGAGCACGCCAGAATAAACCGCTACTGAATAAGTTGCAGGTTGATCTGCTGGTACTGCTTATATCCAATTGGCGCATATCACCCTAGCAGCCAAGCCCGATTAAGAGCCGGTGGATGACTTAGGATGCTGCTTATCAACCATTGGAACAGGAACAAGTTGAAAAGAACTTTTCATTACAAGTAACAATACAGGAAACAACCGGCTGAAAATAAGTTCTGCCCTACGAAGAGATTATAAACTGACCTGCCTAATCGCAGGTCATTTTATTTGAGGATGGAGCGGCTCTAACGATCAGTCAATAGCTTAAAAGAACGTTACCGAAAAAACGCTTCTCCAATCCAGTGTCCTGCCATTTTCGTCTAGTCCATTGGGCACGGACAAAGCAGGTACATTGGATGTGGCTATTAAGGTCCAGTCAACACTTTGGCGTCCAATGGATTTTCATTACATTAGTAGAAGATCGCGGATGCAATTGTGAATTTATTGTACTATTCCATGGAAAACATTAGTTCTCTGCTATATTAAGTAAAATACGAGTCGATGTAGTTACTCAGTTAGAATATATCTTTGTTAGTAGACGTTTTTGATGTAAGAATAAAAACTCGCTATTATCACCACGACCTTTATATGCATCGAAAATAATACATTTACGATGTAACTTTATACATCACATATTCTTTATATCCTGTAATGATTGGATAATATCCACATAGTGCTTTATCTAATGCGTAGTCTCCGGTATCAACCCATAATGGACGCCCTTTAAACGCTTGTAATTTTTCAGGAGTACTAATGATGTAGATGCGTGTCTTCCCAACTGCGCGAATTACCGCAGGACTTATTTGCTGGTTTCCACGTCCGAAGATACAACCCTGTCCTCCAATTGGTGTGACAATGATCTCAGCTGCTGGATAGTTTGTCAGAAGTTCTATTAAGGTTGATTCGTTAGTATCAGATGCAATCATTCTTCCGTTAAGATATGCATCTACTCCAAGAAGGTTTTTTTTCATACCCATATGTTCGGTAATTAATTGTGTGCTTGAACCGGGACCAATAATATACATCGTATCTGGGCACATCCGCTCAAACAAATCTTTGGCAATTCCTTCTAATGTAGAAGACAATGATTTTGGGCTCGCTGACTTAGCTCCTTGCACAAATCTCTGTAAATAAGGCACCTTAAGAAATCCGTAAAGTTTCGCTGATACACGTCCTTGCCGGAACTCTTCTTCATCAATATCCATTACTTCAGTATTGTTTAATACCGTCTCTCCGTGCAAGTAAGCCAACGCCAATTCTCCAGCTGCTCGAGGATGAATAGCATATACTGCTGAATGGATTTTTACTCCGGCAGGAACACCAACTGTAGGGATTTCCGATCCTCCAGCTGAATATATATCCCTTGCTGTTCCGTCACCTCCAGCAAACATAAGGAGTGACAAATCCTTATTCATTAATTCATTCACTGCTCGCTTCGTGTCCTCTGCTGTGGTATGTTCATATATGGATTGCCCCATTACAAATGGTGAAAATCCTGCTTGTTTTGCGGCAATTTCACCCATACTTCCAGGATAGGTCAAGATATCGAGATCATTCTTCATGGATAGAAGATACTTTAAGGCTTCTACTGCTCTATCAGTAGCGTGTGGAATAGCACCGAGTTCAAAAGCTCTTTGCTGAATATGTGCGCCGTCACTTCCCTTCAAACCGACGCGTCCACCTAATCCGGCAATAGGGTTTACAACTAGACCGATCTGTTTCATTTCTTCCTATACAGTCACTTGCTGTGTTTTCCGCTTGTATGCTCTCCAGGTTATACACCATTCTTGTGGATCGTCTAGTGGATGGTGATTAATCGTGTGGACAGTGCTGTTATATGGAGCATTTTTTACCAAATCGGGATTTGCATATGCCTCATTCGCTACATTTTCTATGATGGCTGCATATTCATCTAATTCTTCTTTCGAATATGACTCTGTGGGCTCCAATGTACATGGTTCTGGGACCACATATGGATGGTGGCTGGTCCAGTAATGGACGCCAAAATCAGCTGCACGGATTCCCAGCTCATCAGAATGTACTCCTGTTTCCTCATAAAGCTTTTCCCAAGAATAACGCACCTGTTCAATTCTATGTTTTCCTTCAGCATATGGTGCACTCGCTCCACGGATCGATAGGATTTTATGGAGCAGATAATTATTATTCAACACAGCAATTTCTGCCACTTCGCGCAGACCCGCAGCCCCAAGTGCCATGACCCAAGCATAAGCCTTGAGAACTGCTGGTGCTACACCATAGAAGGGACGGATTTTACCGATGCTATTTGGTAGATCATAGTTGAGGAAATAATTACTGCCATCAAAATCAACCAATGGGACGGGCAGGAATGGAATCAACTCTTTCGTAACACCCGTTGCTCCAACAGCAGGTCCACCACATCCATGAGGTGTTGAGAATGTTTTATGGAGATTGAAATGACATAGATCGAAACCTGCTTCACGGGCGCGAGTGATGCCCAGAATTCCATTCGCATTCGCCTGATCGTAAGAGCATAATCCGCCTGCAGCATGGACAAGCCGTGTGAATTCGGCAATTTTGGGATTGTAAATCCCGGTATCTTCCGGGTTAGTTATTAAAAGACCCGCAGTCCTCTCCGATAGAGCAGCCTTGAGCGCTTCCAGGTCAGGATAACCATCCTCATCTGGATAGATGGTGATCACCTTAAACCCTGCCACCTTTGCACAAGCAGCATCTGATGGGTGTGAGAAGATCGTTGTTATGATTTCATCTCGTTTATCTATCTCACCCCTTGAAGCATGATAGGCCCGGATAATGCTTGCATTGGTATAGATTGCAGCAGAACCTGCGCCAGGCTGTAGTGTGAACCTGTCCAATCCCGAAATTTCTTTTAAAATTTGTTCAAAACGCCAAAAGACCTCGAGGATACCTTGAACTGTCGACTCATCTTGTAGTGGGTGTAATTCGGTGAGCTCATCCATCCGGGCAAGTTGGTCGTTTATCTTTGGACTATATTTCATCGTGCAGGTGCCCTGTCCTACATCGATGTTGCAATCCACACCTAATGTTTCTTGAGATAAGTGGACATAATGTCTTAATACGGCAGGTTGTGACATTTCAGGCAATTCCGGTGGATCCTTTCGAAGCAGCGAATCGGGTATTCCCTTAAATGGGTCCCTTACCTGGGATTTTATTCCTTCTTCAACCTCCGGGACTAAAATCGCTCTCTGACCAGGCTGACCCAGCTCAAAAATGATTGGCTCGTCCCAGCATGCCTGGTGGAAACGGCGAAGGTTCGGTTTTCCATCCGTAAAACGCTCAGCGGTAATGTTATTCATGCCAACACCTCCCTCATTGCAGAGACAAGAAGGTCAATATCTTCCTTGGTATGCACCTCGGTAAAGCAGTACAATGCACTTTCACCGAGCCAGGGAAACTCTCGGCTTAGATCTTTCCCACCAAAAATCCCTTTCCCCAGTAAGGCTTGATTAATTTCAGCCACTGTCCTTCCTGTCTTATCAAAGTTGACAATAAATTCCTTGAATTGTGGCGCTTGAAAAACCCCATCGTTTACATTTTCCAGTTTGCTCATTTCTTGTTTCGCATATTGTGAACGATATAAGATTCCTTCACCAATTTCTTTCATACCTTGGGGTCCCATCAAGGCAAGGTAAACTCCTGCTGTAATTCCCCATAATGCCGATGCTGTGCCAACCCATTCATTGCCTTCCTCACGCTTAGCGAAAGAAGTCCGGTCGTATGCCACGTCACCAAACCCATACTCGCCTTTCACTCTGGTTGGGACAATACCAAATAGACGTGAGGGATATTGCATGACATATTTTTCCTCATCACGACTTGCAATAAATCCTGCCTGGCCACCGCCATATAACATGTGCATTCCCAGCGGTTGGATATCACCGACGACAATATCAGCCCCATATTGTATGGGGGGTTCGAGTACCCCCAATGAAATTGGATCCACGTTTACAATGCAAATTGCGCCATGACTATGGGCCATTTCGGTAATTTCAGTTCCCTTGAGTTCTAAAAAGCCGAGATATGACGGATTCTCAAAGAAAACGGCTGCTATTTCAGAAGTGATTAATTCTTTCAAATGGTGTAAATCAATCCCACCTGTCAATGGATTATGCTTAACCATGATAATTTCGATATCAAATTTGAGAAAATCACGTATTTTTGATAATAAATCGCGGCCTATTGTTTCGGGCAGCATGACTTTATTCCTGTTGGTAATGCGGCAAGCCATTCGTAATGCTGTAGCTGCAGCTTGGAAGCCATCATAAGTCGGAACATTGACAACATCCATTTCAAGTAGTTCAGCCATCATGCTAGTGTATTCAAAAAGTGATTGAAAGCGACCGTGGTCATCGTACGGCTCACCTGCATATGCTGTAAGGAACTCACCGCGTGAGTTTATTTCATCGCATACAGCTGGAACATGGTGCTGATAACAACCAGCACCTAAAAAATTCAGATATTGTTTCGTTGTTTTATTCTTTTCAAGTATTTTTTCAACATGACGGCGAAGGGCATATTCCGAGGTGAAAGGTGCGGGCAAGTTCAATTGCCCCTTGAAACGTAGCTGAGCCGGAATATCGCTATATAATTCATTGACACTGTTTGCATTAACCTCCTTGAGCATTTGGGCTTTAATATTGGGTTCAGAGTTGGGAATGTATGGATAGACAGTTTTGTTGTTTGCCATAATTGCCTCCTATATTTTTTGTCTATTTGTATATTAGCATTTTAAGCGAATTATATAAATCCATATCTCTTATGTTTTTGACTTACTATACAGGGGCATTTGCAGTTATTGACATATTCTTCAATATGCTTATAATATATTATGCATTTACTAATTATATCCTTAATCATATTTAAAATCAACTAAATATCATGAAAAATTTGCCTACCCAATCAAGACTAGCGTATCAAAAAATCCGCCAAACTATCATTTCTGGTGATTTAAAGCCTGGTGATATTATTAATATCGATGAATTGTGCTTAAGGTTTGACACAAGTAAAACTCCTACACGGGAAGCCTTAATCGTATTAACTCATGAGCAATTCGTAGAATCCTTGCCACGTATTGGCTATATGGTTACTAAACCATCCATTAGGGATGTCAAAGAAATGTTCCATGTCCGCATCATACTAGAAGTGGACGCAATCGGTCTGGCTGTGGACTATATAACCGATAAAGATATTGAGGCTTTAGAAAGAAATAATATAACAGAAAAACAAATATCCAGTCACCAGGTAAGTCGAGTAATCCAGCCTGAAGCCTTCCAACTCAATCAAGAATTCCACATGACAATTGCCCGTGCATCCGGGAACTCAATCTTGAGTTCCCTTATTCAACAACAGCTTGAAATGGTTGAACGGGCATTATCGCTTGATCCATTTATTACAGATTCCTCCCAGCACGAAAAAATACTCTCTTCATTGAAGCAGAGAGAAAAAGCATCCTGCCAGGAGGCTATGAAAACTCATCTTCAAACCACTCTATCGAGAATAGTGATCAGTTATTAACTTTATAAAAGGAGAATGCAGTGACAACCCAAGTATTTCAAGAAATGGCTCAAAGTATTATAGATGGGGACAGTGAAATTTCCGCGAAACTAGCACAGCAAGCAGTTGTTCAAGGAATCGACCCGCTTGAAGCACTATCGCAGGGCTTTGTGGTTGGCGTCAATCAAGTTGGAGAAGCGTTTGCGAAAGGCGATGCTTTTCTACCTGAATTAGTCATGGCTGGCGAAGCTATGAAAGCCGCTGTGGCTGTGTTAGAGCCAGAATTGGCCAGACGTGGCACCGAGCGAAAGGTGCTGGGCAAGGTCATCCTGTGCACAGTCGAAGGTGACATCCACGAAATTGGAAAAACCCTGGTAGGCACAATGCTATCTTCTGCTGGTTTCAAGGTATTTGATTTGGGTGTAGATGTTCCAGTTATGAAAGTGGTGGAAAAAGCTCGTGAGGTAGGTGCAGATATCGTTGCCATGAGCGCATTACTAACAACCACTATGGTGCATCAAAAAGATGTCATTGAAGCCTTGGAAGATATCGGTATTCGTTCCAAAATTAAGGTATTGGTTGGCGGTGCTCCTGTGACAAAGGAGTGGGTCAAGCAAATTGGAGCCGATGGATATAGTGAAGATGCTATAGGTGCAATCAACGTAGCAAGGCAAGTCCTTGGCCTGTAGATAAAGGCCAAGTAATATTTCATCCTAGCTCATCTATTACATTATGAAGGAGTTATCCATGTTGGTTCCAAAATTAATATTACTTGACGAAGAATTAGTGAAACAAATTATCACTGAAGGTATTGCACTCCTGGAAAATCCCGGAATACGGATTCACAATCGGGAGGCACTGGAGTTATTGGCAGAGTCGGATGCAAAAGTCGATTTTGATAATCAGATCGCGTGCATTCCTGAAGCAACCACCAGAAAAGCACTGGAAACTGCACCACACGAGTTCTTTTTATACGATTTAATGGGAAATCCTGCAGTACATTATTGTGGCGATAAAATCCATTTCGATCCCGGGTCTGGCGGTTTAACGATCCTCGATAGCAAGACAGAGCGGCCTCGTGTACCTATTACTCAGGATTTTGTTAAATACGTCAAACTTGTCGAGACGCTCCCACAGATTGATGCGCAAAGTACCGTTTTTGTTTGCTCAGATGTTGTTCCAGAGATTGGAGATCTCTACCGACTCTATCTAGCTTTGAACTACATGAATAAGCCAATTATTACTGGGGCATTTCGAAAAGATACTTGGTGGACCATGAAAGAAATGCTCTCTGTTATTGCGGGAGGTGATGAGGAATTGGCGAAGAAGCCAACAGCTGTATTTGATGTTTGCCCATCTCCACCATTATTATGGAGTGATACTACTTGCCAAAACCTGATTGACTGTGCCCATTACTTAATCCCTGCACAACTTATTTCTATGCCACTAGCTGGAGCAACCGCGCCAGTGACTCTTGCAGGTGCAGTTGTTCAACATACAGCTGAGTCGTTAAGTGGCGTAGTTATTCATCAAATCGCCAAACCCAGTGCTCCTATTGTTTGGGGAGGCTCCCCGGCGATTTTCGATATGCGGGAAGGGTCTACGCCCATGGGAGCAGTTGAATCTTGGATGATCAGTTGTGCATATGTACAGGTTGGGAAGGCATTGGGGTTGCCTACACATGCTTATACGGGAATGAGTGATGCCAAGATTGTTGATGCGCAATGTGGACTTGAATCAATGGGTGGCAATTTTGTTTCAGCTTTATCAGGTGCAAACATGATCTCGGGCTGTGGAATGATGGACCTTGAATCATGCCTGAGTTACGAAAAACTCGTCATCGATGCGGAAATGATCGGCATGGTGAAGCGTTTTATTAAAGGCATTAGTGTACGCGACAATCCAATTGCACTCGATCTACTGAGGAAAAGTGGGCACATAGGAAATTTCTTGACCTTATCTCACACTCGAAAATGGTTTAAGGAGGAGCAGTACTTACCATCAGATGTTATAGATCGAGCTTCTTTTGAAGGTTGGAAAGGTAAAGGGGAGAAATCGGCTTTTGAAAGAGCACGAGATCGAGTTGATAAACTTATTCCCACATACCGGCCGAATCATCTAACGGATAGCCAACGCCAGGAACTCCGGGCAGTTACAACTTCTATCGCCAAAAAATTCGGAATGGAACATCTTCCAGAGCTACCTCAAGGAGAGTGAGAATACTAGGATTGGCGAATTAAGCAGGACTGGAACTCTTATTAATTTCACCGCTATCGTTGTTGGTGGTTTGTTAGGTATTTTCTTGGGGAGGCGCTTCTCAGATAATCTTAAGAACACCGTGATCGCAGGCATGGTCTATTCACAACCGCGGTTGGTTTCGAGATGTTTTTGAAAACTGAAAACCCACTTATTGTGCTCGGAGCTATAATTTTTGGCGTACTGTTGGGAGAATGGTGGAAAATTGAAGAAGAGATGCGTAATCCGGTCCATGTCGACCACTCTATCCGGTTGATGTCGACCACCTTATCCGGTTGATGTCGACCACTCTATCCGGTCCATGCCGTCCACTTTTAGAGGGCGGCCGGAATCGGTGGCCAGCATCGTCCGGACAGAAACGGGGGTGAAGTAACGCTGGATAATTCTTCAGAAGTGTGGCAAGCTATCTCCTACATTGAGCCAGGAGGTAGCGATGTCACAAGAAAGGTTGTCCATGCGCAAGACCAGTGAAGTGCTGCGTTTAAAAAAGGCCTGCAATTTATCCAACCGGGTGATCGCCCGCAGTTGTCAGATCTCGCATACCACAGTAGGTGAATATCTGAAACGGGCCGAGGCTGCCGGGTTGAGCTGGCCGCTGCCAGAAGAGTTGGACGATGAGAAATTGGAGCGGCTACTTTATCCGGAGGTGGTCGAGGAGAGCGGAGGAACCAGGAAACCCATGCCGGACTGGAAGGAAGTCTATGGGGAGTTGAAGAAGCGGAGCGTGACCCTCACGCTGCTGTGGACAGAATATCGGGAACAGTATCCGGATGGGTACGGCCACACCCAATTCTGTGAACTGTACCGACGCTGGGCAGGAAAGCTCAACCCGCCGATGCGGATGGTGCACAAGGCGGGCGAGAAGCTGTATGTGGATTATGCTGGAGACACAGTTCCCATTACGGATCCAGAAACAGGGGAAGTGACCCGGGCGCAGATCTTTGTGGCTGTCATGGGTGCCAGCAGTTACACATATGCCGAAGCACAAAGCAGCCAGGCCATGCCGAACTGGATCGGGGGCCACGTTCGCGCCTTTGCATATATTGGTGGTCTGCCGCAGATCCTGGTGCCAGATAATCTTGGCCAGGGGGTAAAAAAGGCATGTCGTTATGAACCCGATCTCAACCCAACCTATCAGGAGATGGCAGAGTACTACGGCCTGGCGGTGATCCCGGCGCGAGTGATTCGCCCACGCGATAAGGCGAAGGTAGAAGTCGGGGTGCAGGTGGTGGAGCGCTGGATCCTTGCCCGACTGCGCAACCGCACCTTCTTCAGCCTGGCCGAACTGAACCGGGCGATCTTGAAGTTGTTGGAAGAGATAAACTATCGGCAGATGGAGCATCTGGAAAAATCCCGGCGAGAGCTGTTCGAAGAACTGGACCAGCCTGCTTTGCGTTCACTGCCGGAAAAGGCCTTTGAATATGCGACCACAAAAACCACCCGGGTGAACATCGACTACCACGTGGAGTTCAACAAACACTTCTACTCCGTCCCTTACACCCTGATCCACGAAGAAGTGCGCATCCGGGCCACCGAGCACATGCTGGAGATCTTCCACAAGAGCAAGCGTGAGCCGGTTGCCCTTCATCCGCGCAATGGTCTCCCCGGCCGTTACTCAACCCAGACCGCCCACATGCCGCCTAAACACCAGAAAGCTGCCGAATGGAGTGGGGAACGTCTCACCCGTTGGGCCGGGGAGATCGGTCCCCAGACTTCCCAATTGATCCAGGCCATCCTCGCTTCCCGCCGACACCCCGAACAGGCCTTCCGTTCCTGCTTGGGCATCTTGAGATTATCCAGCCACGTCTCCCGCCTGCAGATGGAAACCGCCTGCCAGATGGCTCTGCAAGCCAAGCTGCTGAACTACAGAGGCTTCAAGGAGATCCTGGAGCATCTACCCCCGTCTGTGAACCAGGATCTCCTTTCGTCCCTACCCACCCACGAGAACATCCGTGGCGAAACCTATTACCAGTGAGGCCCCCTACCATGCTTACCCAACCCCTGCTCGATAAACTCGTCCAACTCCACCTGCCTTCTTTCCGGGAAGGCCTCCTGGAGCAATTACGTAACCCACAATACAGCGACCTTGCTTTCGAAGAACGATTGGCTCTCCTGGTGGACCTGGAGTGCACTCACCGCCACGACCGGCGCATCCAGCGCCGAGTCCGCCTCGCCAGTTTCCCCCAGTCCGCCTCGATCGAAGATCTCGACCTGTCTTCCGCACGTGGGCTCGATCGCCGCTTCGTGCTTGAACTCTCCCAATGCGTCTGGATCGCTAACCACCTGAATATCCTGGTCCTTGGCCCGACAGGCAGTGGGAAAACTTACCTCGCTTCAGCCCTTGGACTTTCTGCCTGCAGAAACGACCACAAGGTGTGTTACTTCCGTACCTCCCGTCTGCTATACCAATTGGCCCAATCCCACCTTGACGGTTCTTATCCTGCCTTGCTCGCCAGTCTGGCAAAACTAGACCTGCTTATCCTGGATGACTGGATGCGAGACCCGCTCACCGCTTCAGAAGCTCGGGACTTGTTGGAAGTATTCGATGACCGCTTTGGCCGGGTCTCTACTCTAGTTGCCTCGCAAGTCCCCGTGGCAGATTGGTTCGCCCGTCTCCCAGATCCTACGATCGCCGATTCTATACTGGATCGCATTATTCACAATTCTTATCGACTGACTCTAACAGGAGATTCTCAAAGAAAAACACGGGCGGCTGTCCCCATGTCGTCCACTTGAGATATAATGTTTTCACCAGCGTCGCTTCGCTCCGATCACTGGACGGCATGACCGGACAGGGTGGACGAATTCACCGGACTACGCAGAAGAGATACAATCGCTAGGAATTTGGCTGAAAAAAAGGGTTGCGGGAGAATCTGTGGGAGGATCCAGCTACTTTGTACGTGGTTTTTTGAGTGCATCCATCCTTTTTTGTACGGGTCCAATGGCAGTGCTTGGGGCGATTAGTGATGGACTGCGTGGCGATTTTCTCACCCTTTCGATTAAATCGGTACTTAATGGTTTTAAATCGATAGCTTTTGCTTCGACCTTGGGAATGGGAGTAACATTTTCAGCACTGCCAGTGCTCGCCTACCAGGGAGGTATTAGCTTGGTAGCTGCCAATTTAAATACCATCATAACTGACACAATGATGAGTGAGCTGACTGCCACAGGAGGAATATTACTAATGGGCGTTGGCATAAGCAGCATATTAGAAAATAAAGAAAATTCGAGTGGGGAACTTCCTCCCAGCTATAGCCATTGCCCCTTTATTGGTGTACATTCTGAGCCTGGTTGTCAGATAATTTGTAATAAGCATCTCTACCGATCATCCTTATACCTGTCGATCTGAGAACAGATCGACAGGTTATATTTTATGAATGTCACAAAAATTCATCTTGTTGAAATGCACTACATGTTCTGTATTGATTGCAAGCACTTTATTTAATAGCATTTATCTTTATCAACTTACCTAACTTTAACTAAATGCAGTCTTTTGGCTTGCAAGTCCACCTGCGGTCTCTCCGCCATCAGCGATGATTGTACACCCTGTTATGTAACTTGCATCATCTGAGGCAAGGAAGGCAAATACCGCAGCTATTTCTTCAGGTCTTGCTTGTCTTCCAAGAGGAATCTTATTATCAACTTCGCGCATCATTTCGGGCGTGTATTCTGCCTCCTGCATCGGGGTGAGGACATAACCTGGGCAAAGGGCGATAACTCGCACATAGGGGGCAAGTTCCAACGCCATCGAACGCGATAATTCTATTACTCCTGCCTTTGAAGCATTGTAATCAGCGTAATAATGGTAACCCATTAAACCATTTGTTGAACCCATGTTTATAATCACACCTTTTTCAGCTGCTAGCATACGTTTTGCAGCTTCCTTTGCCATATAAAACAAACCTGTCAGGTTTGTCTTCATGACTGTCTGCCAATCTTCTGGTGTAATATCCAAGAATCTGTGGCGGATGCTGATTCCTGCGTTGTTGATTAATACGTCCAATCCATTCCAAATTTGATCTAAACGTTTATAAGCACGACTTACATCGTTTACATTAGAAACATCTGCCAAGATGGCGTCTTCCAATTGCGGAAGGTCCCTTTTGATTTCTTCAAGAGCTGGTTGATAAAAATCTATTACAACTACTCTGGATCCTTCTTCCAAAAACCGTTTCGCCGTAGCCGCACCAATACCCCTTGCACCACCGGTTACTACTACGCGTTTACCAGATAAATTTCGCATCTCCTTCTCCTTCTCGTAAATAATTGATAACTGTGATTAGAACGAAGCTGGTATTAGAATGCAAACATTCTTATAATATATTATATTCATATT
>Ga0315290_10002055_pt1 | contig 14077 bp, 10 predicted proteins | sample YL17G12_0_MG_FD_203627 | JGI IMG/M metagenome (GOLD analysis project Ga0315290, IMG submission 203627) | Sediment microbial communities from Yellowstone Lake, YNP, Wyoming, USA - YL17G12_0 | ecosystem: Environmental > Aquatic > Freshwater > Lake > Sediment | place: USA: Wyoming | collected... | reverse complement strand
CTGTACCTCAACGCCCTGGCCGGGCGCGGCGCGCACCTGGTGACGGTCAACGACTACCTGGCCCGCCGCGATGCCGAGTGGATGGGCGAGGTCTACAAGTTCCTGGGCCTCACCGTGGGCGTCATCCAGAATCAGATGGACTACGCGCAGCGGCGCGCGGCCTACGCCTGCGACATCACCTACGGCACCAACAACGAGTTCGGCTTCGACTACCTGCGCGACAACATGGCGGTGCGGTCCGAGCACCGGGTGCAGCGCGGCTTCCACTACGCCATCGTCGACGAGGTGGACTCGGTGCTCATCGACGAGGCGCGCACGCCGCTCATCATCTCCGGTCCGGTGGAGCACTCGAACCAGGAGTACGGGCCGCTGCGCGCCGCCGTCGAGCGCCTGGTGGCGGCCCAGATGCGGCTGGTCAACGACACGCTGCGCCGCGGCGAGGAGCAGCTCGGCGATCCGGCCAAGGAGTGGGAGGCGGGCGTCGCCCTGCTGCAGGTCAAGCGCGCCGCCCCCAAGCACAAGCGCCTCCTGCGCCTGCTCTCCGAGCGCCCCGAGCTGGCCAAGCTCATCCAGAAGATCGAGCTGGACTTCTTGCGCGACAAGCGCATGCACGAGGTGGACGAGGACCTCTACTACGCGGTGGACGAGAAGCAGAAGAACACCGACCTGCTCGACAAGGGGCGCGACCTGCTGTCGCCGAACGACGCGGCCGAGTTCATGCTGCCCGACCTGTCGGTGGACCTGGCGGCGGTCGAGGGGCGCGACGACCTGACGCCCGAGGCGCGCTTCGCGGCGCGCGAGCAGGTCTACGGCGACCACGCCCGGCGCGCCGAGCGCATCCACAACGTCCTGCAGCTGCTCAAGGCCTACGCGCTGTTCGAGAAGGACGTCGAGTACGTCGTGCAGGACGGCAAGGTGCTGATCGTCGACGAGTTCACCGGCCGGCTGATGCCCGGCCGCCGCTACTCGGACGGCCTGCACCAGGCGATCGAGGCCAAGGAGGGCGTCAAGGTCGAGGGCGAGACCCAGACGCTGGCCACCATCACCCTGCAGAACTTCTTCCGCCTCTACGGCAAGCTGGCCGGCATGACCGGCACCGCCGAGACCGAGGCGCGCGAGTTCTTCGAGATCTACAAGCTCGACGTGGCGGTGATCCCGACCAACCAGCCGGTCTGCCGCACCGACCACGAGGACGTGGTCTTCCGCACCCGGAAGGAGAAGTACACCGCCATCATCGACGAGCTGGTCGAGACCAACGAGCGCGGCCAGCCGATCCTGGTGGGCACCGTGTCGGTGGAGGTCTCGGAGCTGCTGTCGCGCATGCTCAAGCGGCGCGGCGTGGCGCACCAGGTGCTCAACGCCAAGTACCACCAGCAGGAAGCCGGCATCGTCGCCGGCGCCGGCCGGCGCGGGGCGGTGACCATCGCCACCAACATGGCCGGGCGCGGCACCGACATCAAGCTCGGCCCGGGCGTGGCCGACCTCGGGGGGCTGCACATCGTCGGCACCGAGCGCCACGAGGCGCGCCGCATCGACCGCCAGCTGCGCGGCCGCTCCGGCCGCCAGGGCGACCTGGGGTCGTCGCGCTTCTTCCTGTCGCTCGAGGACGACCTCATGCGGCTGTTCGGCGGCGAGCGCATCGCCGCCCTGATGACCAAGCTCGGCGTGCAGGAGGGCGAGGTCATCGAGCACCGCATGGTGACGCGCTCCATCGAGCGCGCCCAGCGCCGCGTCGAGGCGTACAACTTCGAGATCCGCAAGCACCTGCTCGAGTACGACGACGTGATGAACAAGCAGCGCACCGTCGTCTACGACCTGCGCAACAAGCTGCTCGAGAATGCCGACGTGCGCGCCGAGCTGGCGGAGTGGCTCGAGGAGCGGGTGGCGGTGCGGCTCGACAAGTACCTGGGCGGCCCGCAGACCCACGCCGACGAGTGGGACGTGAAGGGCCTGGCCGAGGACCTTGCCTTCCTGCTGCTCTACCCGGTGCGGGCCGACGAGCTGGACGCGGCGGCCCACCGCGACGAGCTCGAGGAGCGGGCGCAGGGGCTGGCGCGCGAGGCCCTGGAGCGCAAGATCGCGGCCACCGGCGGCGACGCTTTCCTCGACGTGTCCCGCCAGGTGCTGCTGTGGACGGTCGACGAGAAGTGGCGCGATCATCTCTTCGAGCTCGACCACCTGAAGGGCGGCATCGGGCTGCGCGCCTACGGGCAGAAGGACCCGCTGCTCGAGTACAAGCGCGAGGCCTTCGACCTGTTCAGCGCGCTGCTCGACGACGTGCACGAGGAGTCGGTGCGGCGTCTGTTCCGTGTGCAGCTGGCGGAGCCGCCGCCGCTGCCGCGCCGCCGGCCGGCGGTGATGGTGACGCAGCACGCCGAGGTGGGGGCGTTCGGCGGCGGGGGCGACGGCGACGACGAGGGCGGCGGGTCGGCGGCCGCCCCGCGCTCCGCGGGGACGGCGACGGCGGTGGCGCGCGCGCCGCGCTCCGGGCCGCGGGCCGGGCGCAACGACCCCTGCCCGTGCGGCAGCGGCAAGAAATACAAGAAGTGCCACCTGCCCATCGACGAGGGCACGGACGGCTAGGGCGGGCTCGCCGCGGGAGGCCGGATGAACTACACGTTGCGCGACGTCGCGCTGCTCCTGCTCGATCGCCTGGAGGCGTACCTGGCCGGCGAAGCGGGCGCGCTCGAAGAGCTGAAGGAGGGGCTGGCCGCCGCTGGCGTCGGCCCGGACATGGTGCACGCCGCGCTGGCCTGGCTGCGCGCCGGCGCGACCGGCGAGGCCGAGGAGCTGGTGCCGGCGGAAGCGCCGGGGGATCCGCAGCGGCGCGTGCTGTCGCGCGAGGAGCGGCGGGTGCTGCCGCCGGCCGCCTTCGGGTTCCTGCTGCGGCTGGCGGCCGACGGGCGGCTGCAGGCGGAGCAGATGGAGGCCATCCTGGCGCGGCTCGGGGAGCACGAGTTCCCCGTGGAACTGGAAGAGGTGCAGGAGCTGGCGTGGCGCGTGGCCACCGGGGAAGCGGGCGGCGAGACGGAAAGCGAGAGCGATCTTGGCGCGACGGGAACGACAGTCCACTGACGCGGCCGCGCCGCCCCGCGCGAAGGCGGCGGCCAAGCGCGGCGCCAAGCGGGCCGGGGCGAAGCCGCGCGCGGCGCGGACGGCGGCGGGGGAGCGGCCGGCGCGGGTGAGTGCGGCCGTGCAGGCGAAGGCGGCGGGCGCCGCCGGCAAGAACCTCATGATCGTCGAGTCCCCGGCCAAGGCGCGCACCCTCGGCAAGCTGCTGCCGCGCGGCTTCGTGGTCCTGGCCTCGGTGGGACACGTCCGGGACCTGCCCAAGAACGACCTCGGCGTCGACGTCGACAACGACTTCGAGCCGCGCTACGTCTCCATCCGCGGCAAGGCGGAGGTGCTGCGCACCCTCAAGCAGGCGGCGGCCAAGGCGCGCGCCGTCTACCTCGCCCCCGACCCCGACCGCGAGGGCGAGGCCATCGCCTGGCACCTGGCCGAGACCCTGCGCGAGAGCCAGACCAAGGCCGGCGCTCCCGCCCTGGTGCTCCACCGGCTGACCTTCAACGAGATCACGCAGCGGGCGGTGCGCGCCGCACTCGAGCAGCCGCGCGACATCGATATGAACCTGGTCAACGCCCAGCAGGCGCGGCGCGTGCTCGACCGGCTGGTGGGCTACAAGGTGAGCCCCTTCCTGTGGCAGACGGTGCGCTACGGGCTGTCGGCCGGCCGCGTGCAGTCGGTGGCGCTGCGGCTGATCGCCGAGCGCGAGAAGGAGATCCGCGCGTTCCAGGCCGTGGAGTACTGGTCGGTCGAGGTCGAGCTGGCCACCGAGGGGGACGAGCGCTTCGCGGCCGCGCTCTACAAGGTGGAGGACCGCCGGGTGGGCACCTCGCAGGACGGCGAGCGGCTGGCGGAGGCGGAGGCCCGGGCCCTGGCCCAGGAGCTGGAGGGGGCCGCGGCGGCGGTGAGCGAGGTGCGCGAGCAGGAGCGCCGGCGCAACCCGGCGCCGCCGTTCATCACCAGCACGCTGCAGCAGGAGGCGTTCAAGCGCTACCGCTTCACCAGCCAGCGCACCATGGCCATCGCGCAGCAGCTCTACGAGGGGCTCGACATCGGCCGCGAGGGCGCCGTCGGCCTCATCACCTACATGCGCACCGACTCGACCCGGCTGGCCGACGAAGCGGTGGCGGAGATCCGCGAGGTCATCAAGCACCGCTTCGGCGCCGAGTACCTGCCGGACACGCCGCCGCGCTACGCCAAGCGCGAGAGCGCGCAGGACGCGCACGAGGCCGTCCGCCCCACGCTCGCCGACCACTCGGCGGAGGAGTTGAAGCGCTGGCTGACGCCCGAGCAGGCCAAGCTCTACACGCTGGTGTGGGCGCGGGCCGTGGCCTCACAGATGAATCCGGCCCGCGACCTGGTGACCACCGTGGACGTCGGGGCCGGGCGGCTGACGCTACGCGCCTCGGGCACCGTGCCGGTGTTCGCCGGCTTCCGCAAGGTGTGGGGCCACGACGACGAGGAGGCGGCCGCCAGGCTGCCGCGCGTGGTCGGCGGGCAGCCGCTGCGCGTGCTGACGGTGCGCCCCGAGCGGCACGAGACGCAGCCGCCGCCGCGCTTCACGGAGGGCACGCTCGTCAAGGCGATGGAGGAGCTGGGCATCGGGCGCCCGAGCACCTACGCCACCATCATCGGCACCATCACGACGCGCGACTACGTCAGCAAGGACCGCGGCAAGCTGGCGCCCACCGACCTGGGCATGACCGTGTCGGACCTGCTGACCGAGCGCTTCGCGGACGTCTTCGAGGTGGCGTTCACGGCGCAGATGGAGCAGGGCCTCGACCGGGTCGAGAACGGCGAGGAGGAGTGGCACGAGCTGGTGCGGCGCTTCTACGGACCGTTCTCCAAGGACCTGGAGCGGGCCGAGGCGGAGCGCGAGCAGCTGAAGCGCGACTTGACGGTCGAGACGGAGATCCCCTGCGAGCGCTGCGGCCGCATGCTGGTGCGCAAGTTCGGGCGGCACGGGCCGTTCCTCGCTTGCCCCGGCTACCCCGAGTGCAAGTTCACGCGGCCGGTGGAGGAGGCGGAAGCGCCACAGGAGCTGGAGGAGAAGTGCCCGCAGTGCGACGCCACGCTGGTGCTGCGCAGCGGCCGCTACGGGCGCTTCGTGGCCTGCTCGCGCTACCCGGAGTGCAAGTTCACGCGCCCGATGGGGCTGGGAATCGCCTGCCCCGAGCCGGGCTGCGGCGGCGAGCTGGTGGAGCGGCGCAGCCGGCGGGGCAAGCCGTTCTTCGGCTGCAACCGCTACCCGGAATGCAAGTTCGCCACCTGGGACCGGCCCGCGCCGGGGCCCTGCCCGCAGTGCGCGGCGCCCTTCCTGGTGCGCAAGTCGAGCAAGAAGAAGGGCGACTATCTGCGCTGCCTGCGCTGCCACCACGAGCAGGCGGGCGAGGCGGCGTAGCGTGACGCCCGGGCCCCGCGCCGCCGACGCCGTCGCGGCGTTCCTCATCTACATCGACGGCGAGCGGCACCTGAGTGCGCGCACCGTCGCGGCCTACCGCTTCGAAGTCGAGCGGTTGCTGACCTGGACCGGTGGCGGCTCGCGCCGGGCGGTGGGCGACGCGACCCTGACGCGCGCCGCCCTGGAGGGGGCGCAGGCCCGCCTGGCCCGCATGCGGCTGGCGCCCGCGAGCCAGGCGCGTGCCACCTCGGCGTGGCGGACTTTCACGCGCTTCCTGGCGCGGCGCGGTTACCTCAAGGAGGATCCGGGGCGGGCGCTCTTGCGGCCGCGCCGTCCGGTGCGGCTGCCGCGCACGCTGCCGGAGACGCCGCTCGGCGCAGCCCTCGACCGGCTGCCGCGCGCCACGCCGGCCGACCGCCGCGACCGGGCGCTGCTCGAGCTGCTCTACTCCTCGGGGCTGCGGGTCGGTGAGGCGGTGGGGCTCGATCTGTCGCGGCTCGACAGCGGCGAGCGCACGGTGCGGGTGCGGGGCAAGGGCGACAAGGAGCGGGTCGTGCCGGTGGGGCGCCAGGCCCTGGAAGCGCTCGCGGCCATGGTCGCCGACCGCGTCGGGGCCGGCGCCCGCGGCCGTGGCGACGAGCCGCTCTTCCAGAACGCCGCCGGCGGGCGGCTGACGGCGCGCAGCGTGCAGCGCATCGTGGCGGCGCGGCTGGCGGGCGTCGGCCCCGGTGTCGCCGCCACGCCGCACGCCCTGCGGCACTCGTTCGCCAGCCACCTGCTCGACCGCGGCGCCGAGCTGCGGGCCATCCAGGAGCTGCTCGGCCACGCCTCGCTGGCCAGCACGCAGGTCTATACTCGGGTGTCGCCGGCGCGGCTGCGCCGCGCCTACGCACAAGCGCACCCGCGCGCCGACTGAGGCGCGTCGACGGGAAGGGTGAGGAGGAAGGGATGGGCGCACGGCACCACACGCCGCACGGGACCACGATCCTGGGCATCGTCCGGGACGGCCGCGCCGCCATCGGCGGCGACGGCCAGGTGACCATCGGCGAGACGGCCCTCAAGCACACGGCGCGCAAGATCCGCCGCCTGGCCGACGGCCAGGTGCTGGTCGGTTTCGCCGGCGCGGTGGCCGACAGCCTGACCCTCGTCGAGCGCTTCGAGGCGATGCTCTCGAAACACTCGGGCAAGATCGAGCGGGCGGCGGTGGAGCTGGCCAAGGAGTGGCGCACCGACCGCCACCTCATGCGCCTCGACGCCACGCTGGCGGTGGTGGACCGCGCGCACGCGCTGATCGTGGCCGGCAGCGGCGAGGTGGTGGAGCCGGAGGACGGCATCGTGGCGGCCGGCTCGGGCGGCCCGTACGCGCTGGCCGCGGCGCGCGCCCTGTCGCGGCACGCGGCCCTGCCGTTGCGGCAGCTGGTGGAGGAGAGCCTGCGGGTGGCTTCGGAGATCTGCATCTTCAGCAACGACCGCTTCGTGATCGAGACGCTGGAATGAGCCCGCGCCATCCCGCTGCGCCCCGCCGGACCCGCCGCCCGGCGCCGGGCTGGCGGCTGGGCGGCGGACCCGACGCCGTCGGAGGCGAAGCCCCGGGCGACCCGCCGCCGGCCCGGCTGTCGGGCTCCGAGGCGGGTGACGGCAAGCCGCGCCACGGCGCCACCGGCACGACCGAAGAGGAGCCGGAGGAACTCACCCCGCGGCAGATCGTCGCCGAGCTCGACAAGTTCGTGATCGGCCAGGCCGCCGCCAAGCGGGCGGTGGCCATCGCGCTGCGCAACCGCTGGCGGCGCTGGCGCATCGAGGAGGACATCCGCGAGGAGATCCTCCCCAACAACATCCTGCTCATCGGCCCCACCGGGGTCGGCAAGACGGAGATCGCGCGCCGCCTGGCGCGCCTGGCGCAGGCGCCGTTCGTCAAGGTCGAAGCCTCCAAATTCACCGAGGTGGGCTACGTCGGCCGCGACGTCGAGTCGATGATCCGCGACCTGCTCGAGCTGTCGGTGAACATGGTGCGCAGCGAGCGCACCGCGGACGTCGAGGATGAGGCGTGGGACAACGTCGACGAGCGGCTGCTCGACCTGCTGCTGCCGGCCCCCAAGCGCGAGCCGGAGCGCGAGGGCGAGCGGCCGGCGGAGCGGGCCAGCGCCGAGGAGGAAGTGCAGCGCCGCTACGCCGAGACGCGGGAGAAGCTGCGCCAGCAGCTGGCCGACGGCAAGCTGGAGAAGCGCATGGTGGAGGTGGACGTGGCCGTGCAGCGCACGCCGCCGCTCGAGATCTTCACCAACCAGCCGTTCTTCGACGAGACCGAGTCGAGCCTGCAGGACATGCTCGGCGGCCTCCTGCCGCCCCGCCGCAAGCGCCGCAAGGTGACGGTGGAGGAGGCCCGCGAGCTGCTCTTCCAGGAGGAGGTCGGCAAGCTCCTCGACATGGACAAGGTGATCTCGGAAGCCCTCGACCGGGCGGAGAACACCGGCATCGTCTTCGTCGACGAGATCGACAAGATCGTCGCCCCGACCGGCGGCGGCGGCACCGGGCCGGACATCTCGCGCGAGGGCGTGCAGCGCGACCTGCTGCCGGTGGTCGAGGGCTCCAACGTGCCGACCAAGTACGGCATGGTGAAGACCGACCACATCCTGTTCCTGGCGGCCGGCGCCTTCCACCACGCCAAGCCCTCGGACCTCATCCCCGAGCTGCAGGGGCGCTTCCCCATCCGCGTCGAGCTGTCGACGCTCAGCGAGCAGGACTTCGTGCGCATCCTGCGGGAGCCGGAGAACGCCCTGCTCAAGCAGTACCAGGCGCTGCTCGGCAGCGACGGCGTCAAGCTGACCTTCGCCGACGCGGCCATCGAGGAGGTGGCGAGCATCGCCACGCGGGTCAACTCGGAGATGGAGAACATCGGCGCGCGGCGCTTGCACACGGTGCTCACCACCCTGCTCGAGGACGTGCTCTTCGAGGTGCCCGACTCGGGGCGCAAGCAGATCGACATCACGCGCGACTACGTGCTCGAGAAGCTGGGGCCGGTGCTCAAGAGCCCGGACCTCACCCGCTACATCCTGTGAGCGGCGGCGCTTCTCCAGTCGCGGCCGACCGGCGGAGCGCCCACTTCCTCTCGCTCCTCACCTGGACCCGCGACGCGCTCGACCGCGTCTGGCGGGCGGCCGGGGGAGGGGTCCGGTGAGCCGGTGCCGCGGGGCGCTGCGGCTCGCGCTGACGGCCGCGGCCCTGGCCGTCTGCGCCGCCGGCTGCGCGCGCAAGATGCCGCCGCCGGGGGGGCGGCCGGACACCGAGCCGCCACGGGTCCTCTCCACGGTTCCCGATTCCGGCGCCGTGGAGGTGCCGCGCGCAACGGTGCTGGAAGTCGTCTTCAGCGAGCCCATGCGCTGGGGGGAGGCGGAGCGCTGGCTCGTCGTAGGTCCCCATGTGCCGGCGCGCCGCGTGAGCTCGCGCGAGCGGACCCTGCGCTACGAGCCCGCCGAGTCGCTGCGCGCCGGTCAGGCCTACACCCTGGTGGTCGGCGCCGGCGCCACCGACGCGCGCGGCAATCCGATCGCCGGGCCCCGGGCGATTCCTTTCACCACGGGTGGCGCCTTTCCTCCGGGGCGCATCCGCGGCCGCATCGAGGCGCGCGGCCATCGCGCCGTGGGGGTCTTCGTGTGGGCGTACCGCGAGGACCTCGGACACGCGCCCGACAGCACGGCGCGCGACTTCGACGCGCTCGGTGTCGGCGCGAGCGCCGGCGAGTTCGACCTCGCGGGTCTGCCGGTGCCGTCGCGCTGGCGCCTGTTCGCCTTCCACGACGCCAACCGCACCCTGAGCTTCGAGCCCGGCATCGATCATCTGACCGCGCTCGACAGCACGCTGGCGCTCACCGACTCGGCGGCCGTGGCGGAGGACGTGTCGCTCCTCAGCCTCGACCCCGTCGCACCCGCCGTGGTCTCCGGCACGGTGGCCGACACCCTGGCGCCGAGCGGCGTGGCCCTGCGGGTGCTGGCGGAGCAGATCGAGATCTTCACGGGCCGGCCGGTGAGCGCCGGTGGGCAGCCGTCGGCGGGCAGCGTGGCGGTGGAGAACGGCGCGTTCACCGTGAGCCTGCAAGCCGGCCGGTATCGCTTGCGCTGCTATCTCGACCTCAACAAGAACGGCCGCCTGGACGCGGCGGCGGAGCCGGCCTCGGAGGCGGTGGAGATCAAGGTGCGGCCGGGCGACCAGCTGGCGGGTCTCCTGCTGGTGGCGCCGGCGGGACCGCCTCCGGGCGCGGCGCCGAAGGGGCCGTAGGCATGCGCGTCGAGAAGTGGCACGGGGCGGGCAACGATTTCCTGGTCGTGGACGGGCGGGGAGCGGCTGCGCCGCAGGATTGGAGCGCGTGGGCGCGCGCCGCGTGCGACCGCCGGCGGGGCGTGGGGGCCGACGGGCTGCTCGTGCTCGAACCCGACGCGGACCTCGATTTCCGCATGCACTACCGCAACGCCGACGGGGGAGAGGCGGACATGTGCGGCAACGGCGGCCGCGTGCTCGCTGCCTTCGCGGTGGGGCTGGGGCTAGGAGAAGGCGGGCGACTGCGCTTCCGCTCCGTCTGGGGAGCGCATGTGGCGCGGGTGGAGCCGAGCGGACCCGGCCACTTCGACGTCGCGCTCTCCCTGCCCGACGTCCCGGCCCCGACCCGACTCGCGGTGGACGCGCCCTGGGGGCGCGCGCAGGCGGTGCGCGTGGCGTGCGGCGTGCCGCACCTGGTGGTGCCGGTGGGGGAGACCCCGGCGCGCGACATCGAGGCCGTGGACGTGGCGGGGTGGGCCCCCGCGCTGCGGCGGCTGCCCGAACTGGGGCCGGCCGGCGCCAACGTCGACTTCGTCGAGTTGGACGCCGGCGGCACGCTGCTGCTGCGCACCTTCGAGCGCGGCGTCGAGGGGGAGACCCTGGCGTGCGGCACCGGCGCCACGGCCACCGCCGCGGCGGCCACCGGCCTCGGCTGGGGGAAGCCGCCGTGGCGCGTGCGCACCCGCAGCGGGGACCTGCTCGAGGTCGGCTTCGAGCTCGGTCCCGGGACGCTCACCGGCGTCGTGCTGCGCGGCCCGGCGGTGCGCGTCTTCGCGACCGAGTACGAACCGGCCTGAGGCTCGCCCCGGCGCCGTCGGGTGCGGTCGCCCGCGCGGCGCCATCGCGTTCTCGTTGACCGCCCCTCGGCACTCTGAAAGACTGGCCCGGCGATGGGAGGCGGGCGCGACCCCGCCACGCGGGCCGCTCCCACCGCGGGCACCCCACACGGGAGGAACCATGTTCGAAGGTCTCTGGGTCGCGATCGTGACGCCGCTGCGCGACGGCCGCGTGGACGAGCCGGCGGTCGAGCGGCTCGTGGACTTCCTCGTCGCCGCCGCGGCCGACGGCATCGTGGTGGCCGGCAGCACCGGCGAGGGGGCCACGCTCACGGGCGCCGAGCGCCGCCGCCTCTACGATCAGGTGCGCGAAGTGGCCGGCGGCCGCTGCCGGCTGGTGGCCGGCACCGGCACCAACGACACCGCCGTGTCGATCGAGCGCACGCGCGAGGCGCTGGCGGCGGGCTACGACGGCGCCATGCTCGTGACGCCCTACTACAACAAGCCCACGCCGGCCGGGCAGGTGGCGCACTTCACCGCGGTGGCCGACGCCGTGGACCTGCCCATCGTCCTCTACAACGTGCCCGGCCGCACCGGCACCAACATGCTCCCGGAGACGGTGGCCAAGCTGGCGGCGCATCCGCGCATCGTGGCGGTGAAGGAGGCCTCCGGCTCGCTCGACCAGGTGAGCGCCATCCGCGCGGCCTGCGACATCACGGTGCTGTGCGGCGACGACTCGCTCACCCTGCCCATGCTGGCGGTGGGGGCGCGCGGCGTCATCTCGGTGGTGGGCAACGTGGCCCCGCGCGAGATGCGCGAGCTGCTCGTGCACTTCGAGGCCGGGCGGCTGAGCGAGGCGGAGGCCATGCACCGCCGCCTGCTGCCATTGGCGCGCGGCCTGTTCGTGGAGTCGAACCCGGGGCCGGTGAAGTTCCTGCTCTCCGCCTGGGGGATGATCGCCAACGAGCTGCGGCTGCCGCTGGTGCCGGTCGGGAAGGCGTCGGAGGGCAAGATCCTCGAGGCGGCGCTCGCCGCCGGGGTGGCGGGACCGCGCGCCGCGGCCGGCCGGTCGGCATGAACGCGGCGGGGGGCGGGCCCATCGGCGTGGCCGTCGCGGGCGCGGCCGGCAGGCTCGGCGGTGCCGTGCTGCGCCGGCTGGCGGGCGACTCCCGCTTCACGGTGACCGCCTGCCTGGAGCGGCCGGGACACGCCGGTCTCGGCCGGCCCCCGCTGGCGGACCTCGCCGGGCTACCGGCGTGTGTTCCCGACGACGGGCCTTGGGGATCGCCCCGCGTGTTCTTCGACGCCGGCGCGGCCGGCGCAGTGGCGGCCCACGTGCGCCGGGCGGCCGGCGACGGAGTCGCCCTGGTGGTGGCGGTGACCGGCTTGCCGGAAGCCGCGGAAAGGGAGCTCGAGGCGGCGGCCCGCCGCGTGCCCGTCCTGGTGAGCCCGAACCTCAGCCTGGGCGTGACGGTCCTGGCCGGCCTGGTGCGCGAGGCTGCCCGGCGGCTGCCGGGCTACGACGTGGAGATCGTGGAAGCGCACCACGCGGCCAAGCGCGACAGCCCCTCCGGGACGGCGCTGTGGCTGGGGCGCGAGGCGGCGGCGGCCCGCGGCTGGGCGTGGCCGGACGCGGCGCGCCCGGGCCGCGAGGGGGCGGTGGGCCCGCGCCCGGAGCGCGAGATCGGCATCCACTCGCTGCGCGGCGGGTCGGCCGTCGGCGAGCACCGCGTGCGCCTGGCGGGACCCGGCGAGCACCTCGAGCTGGCACATGTGGCCGAGAGCCGCGACGGCTTCGCGGCCGGCGCGCTGGAAGCGCTCGCCCTGGTGGCCCGGTCCGGTCCCGGGCGATACACGATGGAGGATGTGACGACCGGGCGCTGAGGGCGACGGCATCAGGCGAGCCCGGGCCCGGCGGGGAACGCGCCGCTCCCGCACGGCGCGGCCGCGGCTTCGAGAGCCGCACGCATCGACCGCGGAAAGACGCCGGGCGCGGGCCCTTCAGCGCGCGAAAAGGATGGAGCGGGAGCGGAGCGGGTGGAAGGTCACACGAAGCGCTTTTGGACGTACTTGCTGAGGCGGGATTTTTGGCGAGCGGAAGTGCCCGACTTGAGGACGCCCTTCTTGGTGGCCCGGTCGAGGACGGACGCCGCGCTCCGGAGAGCCTTCTCGGCTTCCTCCTTGGAGGCGGCGCCGCGCACCTGCTTGAGGGCCGATCGCACGCGCGACTTGACTTCCACGTTGTGCTGCCGGCGCTTCTCGTTGGTGCGGACGCGCTTGACAGCGGACTTGTGATGGGGCACGGAAGACCTCCTTAAGGCCTACGGCAAACGTTTGGATTGAGAATCGCTTGGCAGACTTTATGCAGCCGCCTGCCGGCCTGTCAAGCGGCCGCGCCCGGGCGGGTTGTGAGGCCGCAGCCCGGCGTGATAACTTCACTTAGCCCCCGCCCCGTCGCTTGGAACCCGGCTTGCCCACGCGGGGTGGAGAGGAGCGTGTACGCCATGGCGAAAGAGAGCTTCCGGGCGGCCGTCGATCGGTTGCCGCCTCGCCCTGGCGTCTACCTCATGAAGGATCCCCGCGGCCGGGTCCTCTACGTCGGCAAGGCCAATCGCCTCGACCAGCGGGGACGCAACTACCTGCAGCCGGCCGACGCCCTGCACCCCCGCACCCGCAAGCTCCTGCAGCACGCCGAGGACCTGGACTTCATCGTCACCGGGAGCGAGGCGGAAGCGCTCGTGCTCGAGGCCACGCTGGTGCGCGAACACCGCCCGTACTTCAACGTCCGGCTCAAGGACGACAAGAGCTTCCCGTGGATCCGGATCTCGGTGGGGGAGGAGGTGCCGCGCCTCTCCCTGACCCGGCGCGTGGCGAGCGACGGCTCGCGCTACTTCGGGCCGTACACCGACGCGGGCGCCCTGCGCGCCACGCTGCGTGCCCTGCGGCGCGTCTTCCCGCTGCGCACCTGCGCCGACTTCGCCTCGTATCGGCGGGCCGACCGGCCGTGCCTCAACTATCACGTCCGCCGCTGCGTCGGCCCGTGCTACTCGCGCGCCGCCGTGGCGCCCGGGGAATACCGGGCCCTGGTGGACGGCCTGACCCTCTTCCTCTCCGGGAAGCAGGACGCCGTGCGGGAGCGTCTGGCCGGCGAGATGCAGCGCGCCGCGGCGCAGCGGGAGTACGAGCGCGCGGCACGGCTGCGCGACCAACTGGCGCGGCTCGAGCGGGTGGCGCCGGCGCAGCGCATGGCCGAGCCGGGCGAGCGCGACGCCGACGCGGTGGGCGTGGCGTGGCAGGGGCAGGATGCCTGCGCCGCCGTGCTGCAGGTTCGCGGCGGACGCGTGCTGGGGCGGCAGACGCGCTTCCTGCGCGGCGCCGGGGGCAGCCCGCCCGCGGATCTCGTGAGCCAGTTCGCCGCGCAGCACTACCTGCGCGCCCCGGCGCCGCCGGCCGAGGTTTGGTTGCCCGAGGCGCTCGCCGACGCGGCGGTGCTCGAGGCGGCACTGGCGCGCGACGGACG
>Ga0315290_10002054_pt1 | contig 14078 bp, 9 predicted proteins | sample YL17G12_0_MG_FD_203627 | JGI IMG/M metagenome (GOLD analysis project Ga0315290, IMG submission 203627) | Sediment microbial communities from Yellowstone Lake, YNP, Wyoming, USA - YL17G12_0 | ecosystem: Environmental > Aquatic > Freshwater > Lake > Sediment | place: USA: Wyoming | collected... | reverse complement strand
GTGACCTCTTTGGCGAGCTCTGCCGTGCGGCCCACGAAGATGGTGTCGTCGTCTTTGCCCGAATGGACTCAGGCAAAGCGCACGAAGAGGTCTACAAGGCGCACCCGGATTGGTTTGCCGTCGACCGCGACGGGAAACCATACCTGTATCAGAACGAGTTCTTTGTCACCTGCATCAACGGTCCCTACTATCGGGAGCACATCCCGGCCATCCTGAGAGAGATCGCCGCCACCTACAAGCCCGAGGGCGTGACCGACAACAACTGGGAGGGGCTGGGCCGCAAGAGCCCGTGCTACTGCGGGAATTGCCAGAGGCTCTTCCGGGACAGAACGGGCAACGCCATCCCCAGGTCGGCGAACTGGGATGACCCGGTGTACCTGGAATGGATCGCATGGAACAACGCCAGGAGACTGGAGCAATGGGATTTCAACAACCGCATCACGAGAGCGGCAGGAGGGCCGCAGTGTGCCTGGACGGGCATGATCAGCAGCTCCATCAGCGGACAAACGGACGGCTTCTGCGACCTGAAGGAGATCTGCGACCGCGCGGACATCATCATGATCGATGCGCAGTCGCGCAGCAATGCAGGCGGGTTCCAGGAGAACTCGGACACCGGCAAGCGCATTCACGGGCTGGTGGGCTGGGACAAGATCGTCGCGGAAAGCCTGGCGATGTACGTGTTCGGCTCGCCCATTCACTTCCGCCTGGCGAGTGCCGCGACACACGAGGCGCGGATGTGGATGCTGGAAGGTATCGCAGGCGGCATCGCGCCGTGGTGGCATTACATCAGCGGGTACCATGAAGACAGCCGGATCTACCGCCCCGTCGAACCGACCTACCGGTGGCACAAGGCGAATGAGGAGTTCCTGTTCAACCGGAATCCGGTGGCGACTGTCGGCGTCGTGTGGTCGGAAGAGAATACGAAGTTCTACGGCCGTGACGAGGCCTCCCTGCTGGTAGACCTTCCTACGCGCGGCATCACACAAGCGCTGGGCCGTGCCAGAATCCCGTACATCTCCGTCAATGCGAACCACATCGACCGCGACGCCGGGCAGCTGTCATTGCTGGTGCTGCCCAACGTGGGGGTGCTGACCGATGCTCAGGCGGCCAGCGTACGACGCTTTGTCGAAGGAGGCGGAGGTCTGATTGCGACCGGAGAGACCAGCCTGTACGACAAGGCCGGCGCCCGCAGAGCAGACTATGCCCTTGGTGACCTGTTCGGCGCCCACCCGGGCACGCCGCGTGACTCCGGTTCCACGTCAACGCTTCGCAGTTGGGCCAATCAGACTCATCACACCTACCTGCGTCTCACACCGGAACTGCGCAGGAACGCCGACAGCCCGAAGAACGGCTTGGAGCCCGTGGTCCGCGGCGAGCGCCATCCTGTGTTGGACGGATTCGCTGAAACCGACATCCTCCCCTTTGGTGGTGTGCTGGAGCCGTGCAGAGTCGACGCGGGTGCACAGGTACTGATGACGTTCGTGCCCCCGTTTCCGACGCATCCACCCGAGATGGCGTGGATGAGGGAACCGAAAACGGACATCCCTGGCCTGGTTCTGAATACGACAGCGAAGGGCGGTCGCGTCGCCTTTCTGCCCGCGGACCTGGACAGGCAGTTCGCCCGCAGCAACTTCCCGGACCACGGGAACCTGCTCGCCAGTCTCGCGCGCTGGGCGTCGAAGAACGACATCCCGCTGGCGGTTCAGGGTGCGGGACTGGTGGACTGCAACATGTATCGCCAACCCGGTCGGCTGATTCTGCACATGACCAATCTGACAAGCGCGGGAACATGGCGCAAACCGATGGACGAGCTCACGCCGATCGGGCCGCTGTCATTGCGAGTCAAGCTTACCAATGACGTCAAGGGTGAGTATCTGAACCTGCTGGTGGTGGGTCAGAAGATTCCGGCCGTCGTGAGGAATGGCTGGAGCCATTTCCAGATCCAGTCCATCGCTGACCACGAGGTCGTGGTCATCACCTGATGGCATGGACGCGTCGCGGTCCGTCAACTCTGGCAGCCCCTGTGGCTGCCGATGGTCGCCCTTATCGCTGATACATCGCCCGTCGCGGGTTGCGCCCGGCGCCGGGAATCCGGAGAGCCTGTATGTCGGAAACGCCGAACATTCTTACCCGTCGTGATTTCCTGAAGGACACCCTGGCCATCGCCGTGGTTGCCGGAGGCGGTGTTCACGTGGCCGCGGGCGCCGAGGCGGCTGCGCAGAACCCGGCGCTGCCGTGGTATCGCCGCGCGTACCTCTGGGGCCAGACGAACATCACCGAGAAGGACCCGGTCCGCTACGACATCGCCTGGTGGCGCGGGCAATGGAAACGGACCGCGGTGCAGGCCGTCGTCATCAACGCCGGCGGCATCGTCGCCTACTACCCGAGCCGGTTTCCGCTGCATCACCGCGCGGAGTTCCTGGGAGACCGCGACCTGTTCGGCGAGCTCACGAAGGCCGCCCACGACGACGGCCTCTTCGTGATGGCGCGCATGGACTCGAACCGGACGGACGAGGACTTCTTCAAGGCCCATCCGGACTGGTTCACGCGCGATCGCAACGGCCAGCCGTACCGCGCGGCGGACAAGTACATCACCTGCGTCAACAGCCCCTACTACGACGAGTACCTGCCGGATGTGATGCGCGAGATTGTCGAGCGATCGCACCCGGACGGGTTCACCGACAACAGCTGGGCGGGCATGGGCCGGTCGAGCATCTGCTACTGCGCGAACTGCGCGCGGCTGTTCCGGGCGCACGCGAGCGCCGCGCTGCCGCCGACGGCCAACTGGGACGACCCGGTCTATCGCCAGTGGATCACCTGGAACTATGTGCGCCGCGTCGAGATCTGGGACCTGAACAACCGCGTGACTCGCGCGGCCGGCGGCCCCGACTGCATATGGTCAGGGATGATGGGCGGATCGATCACCGCGCAGGCGCGCTCGTTCCGCGACCTCCGGGCGATCTGCACCCGTGCCGACATCATGATGCTCGACCACCAGCGTCGCGACGACGACACGGGGTTCCAGCAGAATGGCGACACGGGCAAACGCGTGCACGGCGTGCTCGGGTGGGACAAGGTGGCGCCCGAGTCGATGGCGCTGTACCAGTCCGGCCCCGGCTACTACCGCGTGGCGAGCAAGCCGGCCGCCGAGGCGCGCATGTGGATGTTTGCCGGCATCGCGGGCGGGATCCAGCCCTGGTGGCACCACGTGGGCGCCTACCACGACGACCGCCGCATGTACCGCACGGCCGAACCGGTGATGCGCTGGTGGCAGGCGAACCAGCGCTACCTGGTCGATCGCGCGCCCGTGGCGAGTGTCGGTCTGGTCTGGTCGCAGCAGAACACCGACTTTTTCGGCCGCGACGAGGCGGCACAACTGGTCGACGGGCCATATACGGGCTTCATGCACGCCCTGGTCAGGGCCCGGATCCCGTACCTGCCGGTGCACATCGACGACATCGATCGCGAGGCCGGCAGGCTGAAGACGATCATCCTCCCGAACGTCGGCGCGCTGTCGGACGCGCAGGCGGCTGCGATCCGGCGCTTTGTCGAGAAGGGCGGGTCACTGGTCGCGACCGGCTACACGAGCCTGTTCGACCAGTGGGGCGTCGCGCGATCGGACTTCGCCCTGGCCGACCTGTTCGCGTGCCACTGGGAGGGCGCGGTGCCGCGGGCGCGCGGCGGCGCGGCGGCGGGCGGCGGTTCGACCGTGTCCGTGTTCGCGCCGGACGCGAGCGGTCATACCTACCTGCGCTTGACCCCCGAGCTGCGCGGGCGCGTGGACGGCCCGAACGCGGGCGACGAGCCGGCCATTACCGGCGAGCGTCACCCGGTGTTACGCGGCTTCGACGAGACCGACATCCTCGCCTACGGCGGCACGCTGACGTCGATGCGGGTGGAGCCGGGCGCGACGGTGCTGCTGACGTTCGTCCCGCCCTTTCCGACGTACCCACCGGAGACGGCGTGGATGCGCGAGCCGAAGACCAGCATCCCGGGGTTGATCCTGTCGCAGCACGGGCGCGGCCGGGTGGCCTACATGCCGGCCGACGTCGATCGCCGCTACGCGCTCGAGCACCTGCCCGATCACGCGATGCTGCTGGCCAACATCATCCGCTGGGCGAGCGACCCGGGCATTCCTCTGCATGTGGAGGGCACGGGGCTTATCGACTGTCACCTCTTCGAGCAACCCGGCCGCATGATTCTGCACCTCGTCAACCTGACGAGCGAGGCCAGCTGGCGCGCGCCGCTGGACGAGCTGATCAAGGTCGGTCCGTTCCGCGCGAGCGTGATGCTCCCGCCGGGGATGACGCCACGGTTGGCGCGCCTGCTGGTGGCCGGCGGCACGCGGCCGCTGCGACGCGAGAACGGCACGGCCGCCGTCACGATCGACGCGATCCTCGACCATGAGGTGATCGTGATCGAGTGACCCCGGCGGGCGGGCGCGACGGCGTCCCGCGCCCAAGAAACGGCAGTACAGGCCTCGTCTTGAGAGACACTCCAGAGAACACTTGACTCAGGAACCCGGTTCGGGTAAAAGGTGATAACGGTTTCATGTTGGACGGCTGAGTTCTTCACTGCATGGCTGCTTGTCGTGCAAAACGCCCATAAAAGGCATGTAAACGTTCGCCATGTCAGCTGTCATTTTCTGGCCCCCGGCGAGAGCCGAAGACCTCGGCTCCCCGTCCTCGCCAGAACGTCATTGTCGGTGTCACCGCGACACTCTGCCAAGTCCGAAGGGGGTTAGGATGTTCACTTCTCGGAGAGCGTTCCGCACCGCGTTGGTCGTCGTTGCCGTGCTCCTGTTCTGCTCGGTGCACGCGCGTGCTCAGGTGACGACCGGGACTCTGTACGGCACCGTGCAGGACAGCTCAGGAGGCGTCCTGCCGGGCGTGTCCGTCGTGGTGACCCACGAGGGTACCAATCTGGTTCGAGAAGCCGTATCGGATGCACGCGGCGAGTTTGCGCTGCCTGCGCTGCCTGCCGGCTCGTATGCGGTCAAGCTCGCGCTTGCGGGATTCAAGACGCAGGAAAACAAGGGGTTGACGCTGGGCGCCGGTCAGACGGTGCGCCAGAAATACACCCTCGACGTCGGTCAGATGTCCGAATCGGTCACGGTCGTGGAATCCGCGCCACTCGTCCAATCGGCCTCGACCGCGCAGGTCCAGGTCATGGGAGCCGAAGTGACGCAGATTCCGATTCCCAGGCGGAATCTGCAGAACGTGGTGATGCTGGCGTCGGGGGTCAGCTCAGCAGATTCCCAGGGTGGTAACGGCCGGAACTTCCGTGTCAACGGGGTCGGCGACGGCGGGAGCGCCATCACTGTCGATGGCACCAATGCCCAGACGAACCCGGAAAACCGCGGGATGGGTCAATGGGGCGGCCAGGCCCAGATCGAGATCATGAGCATCGAGGCCGTCTCGGAGGTGCAGATCGTGAAAGGCGTCGTGCCCGCGGAGTACGGGGGGGCCGTCGGCGGTCACGTGAACATGATCACGCGATCGGGGACGAACACATATCACGGCTCGGCGTTGGAGAGTTTCCAGAACACGACACTTGTCGCGAGGAATCCGTTCCTGCTCCCGTCCATCTCCAAACCTTCGACCAGCTTCAACCAGTTCGGGGGATCGGTCGGCGGCCCCATCAAGCGGGACAAGGTGCTGTTTTTCGCCACCTACGAAGGGTATCGGGAGAACTCCGGCTCGACGCAGTCGAATACCGTCCCGACGCAGGCGGCGCGCGACCTCATTCTCGCCGCGTTGCCGTTTCCCGAGACCAAGGCCGCCCTGGACGGCATGCCGATGCCGAATGTGGCCGTCGACCCGATGTATGGCCGAATCGTCATGGCGAGGCCCCGGATCAGGAGCGACGACACCTTCATGGGCAAAGTCGATTTCCAGATGGGGACAGGAAGATTGTCGGTGACCGCCACCCGGATGCGGCCCTATGCCGTCAACCCCCTTGCGGAGATCGGCAACGACCAGCTTTTCCACAACGCGTCGGATCGCATCTCCGTCCAGCACGTTCAGACCTTCGCGAAGTGGGTCTCGGAGAGCCGGTTCGGCTGGAACCACGTCTCGCTCGCGCGCCAGCAGGAGTTCTGGTTCGTCCCGGGTACACGCGGCGAGCAGACCGAGCTTGGCAACCCTCGCAAGCGCGTCGGCAACATCGGCATCAGTGGTCTGTGGACGTCGCCCTCAAGCGAAGTCCTCGACATGAAGAGCACCGTGTACAACGTGGATCAGAAGCTGACCCGAGTGGCGGGAGCCCATACCGTCAAGAGCGGCTTCCGCTTCTACAGGGAATATGATTACAAGTCGAATCCCCAGACGAACCAGTTCAAGTTCTCAAGCCTGAACGATATGCTGGCGAACAAGGGGGTCAGTCTCCGCCTGGCGCTGGGCCAACCGCCGCATACGGCGCACATGGACCAGACCGGCGTTTTCATCCAGGACGACTGGCACGTCACCCGCAGCCTGGTGCTCAACCTGGGCCTGCGATACGACTACTATTCGGCGATTTCGTTCAAAGCCACCTCCAGTGCGCCGGCGGAGATCGTCAACCTGGAGAACCCGACCGACCTGTCCAAGATGAACTTCGGACCACCGACCGATCCCCTCCATCCGACCGGTCCGGACTCGGTGTTCGGGCCCAGGGGCGGATTCGCCTGGACGCTGGGCGAGAGCGGCGCCACCGTGGTTCGCGGCGGCGTCGGGATCTTCAGCACCAGTCCGGTGCTCGCGGCGCAGCAGAACGCGATCGCCAATCCGTACATCCCCGTTCGGAAAGACTGGAACGCGACGGAAATGGCGTCGAAGAAACTGGTGTGGCCGATGTACTCCGAGGACGCGGAAGCCGTCGCGATCGCGGACGCGGCAGGGAATAAGCAGTACTACTACCTGATTCAAACGGACCTCAAGAGCCCCAGGGCGGTCACGGCCACCCTCGACGTGCAGCAGCAGATTGGGCAACGGGGGATGGTATCGGCGACCTACGTCTACAACCGCGGGCGCAGCTTCCCGATGATCCGGACCTTTGCCATGGCATTCGATCGAGAGACCGGCGCCCGGCCCAACCCTGCCGTCGTCCCGGGCGGTTGGTACATCACCAGCAACGGGTACATCGACTACAACGCGCTCGAGGCGAATGGCAGACTCAGAGCGTTTTATGGTCTGGATCTGAGCGTGCACTACACGCTCGCCAAGGGGTGGGCGCAGCAGGGCGGCGACATGAACAGCAATTTCAGCACCACGCCAGGCAACTACCAGAACACACAGGACTTCTTCAACCCCGATATCGACGTCGACCGCACGCTGGTTTCCAGCGGGAACCGGCATCGGCTGATCGCCACGGCCGTCTGGGACATTCCCTGGCTGGCACACCGCACCGACATGCTGGGAGTGCTGCTCGGCGGCTGGCAGATTTCCTCGGTTGTCAATATCCGGTCGGGCGACCCGCTCCGCCTTTCCCAATCGTCCGGGATGCCGCAAAGCCGGCCCGACTACAACGGCGGCAACCAGGTGTTCTCGAACTGGCATGACACGCTCCTGTACCTCGACAGATCCGCGTACCCGCTCGTGCCGACCTACGCGGCCACGAAGGCCACCCAACGGCCCGGCACGCAGAATGCCTCCCAGGTGTTCGGACCCAGCCGCAGCCGCCTGGACATGACGGCGGCGAAATGGTTCAAGCTCTCAAAGGGCATGCGGGTGCAGGCTCGCTTCGAGGTCTTCAACGTGTTCAACTGGACGCTGTACAACAACCCCAACACATCCATCACATCGGCGGACTTCGGGAAGATTACGAGCTCGACCGGGGAGCGAGCGGCCACGATCGGAGTGCGATTCGAATTCTGACCCGCCGGGCGGGTGTCGGGACGTTCCCTCATGAGCGGAGAGGTGACCGATGAAACGCCGAGACTTTGCGAAAACCGTCGTGATGGGGATGTGCACTCCGGCCGGACTGGTCTCGGGAGCGGCGATGGCCAGCCAACCCGGCGGCGAGGTCTATGAGGAGCCGGCCAAGCGGCTTCCCATCCGGAAGTTCGACGTCGTCGTTGCGGGTGGCGGCACGGCGGGCGTCGTCGCGGCGCTGGCCGCGGCACGCCAGGGTGCCAGGACGGCCTTGATCGAGGCAAAAGGGTATACGGGTGGGACCGTCACCGAAGGCGGCACGGCGCTGCACAGTTTCTTCAACCTGTGGAAGGCGTTCCCCGGGGTGGCAAAGCGCCAGGTCGTGAAGGGCATCCCCAACGAAAACGTTGAGCGAATGATCAAGGCCGGCGCGTGCTCGGGCCACGCCGAAGAACTCATCCACTACGACTACGATTCTGTCAACACGTCGATCGACACCGAGGTCTACAAACTCGTCACCATGGAAATGCTCGACGAGGCCGGCGTCTTCCTGGCCCTCAACACCATGGTCACGGGTGCGGCGATGACTGGCACGGGCATCCGAGGAGTCATCGTCGAGAGCCGCTCCGGGCGTGAGCTGTTCGAGGCCAGGGCTTTCGTGGACAGCACGGCGTACGGACATCTGTCGGCCTTTGCCGGGGCCAAGTACAGCGAACCCAACGACTACGAGGTGGCCAACAGCGTCGGGGTGGCCGGCATCGATCTGGACAAGGTCGTTGCGTATGCCAAAGCGAACAACGCCGGGCCGACTTCCCTGGCGTTAGGACTTCACGACGGCGTGCCAGGCCGGGTTGTGCGGCTGGAAGGATCGTCCGGGGACCGTCCGAAGTTCCAGACGTTCACCACGGTTCGCGACAACTACTTCATGTTCATCAAGTTCAACGTCGAAATGGATGGCAGGCCCACCGATCGGGACGCCACGGCCAAGGCCGAGTTGCAGTTGCGGAAACTCCAGCGGGAAGGCATCGAACGGCTTCGCAAAAACGTGCCCGGCTGCGAGAAGGCCTTCATTGCGCGGACCAGCCCGACGCTGAACATCCGTCGAGCGCGGGTCATCACCTGCGACTACGACATCACCCTCGAGGATGTGCTCGGCGCGAGGCACTTTGACGACGATGTGATGGCCTATGGCTTTCACGACAACGCGCCCCGTCTGAAGGTCAAGAACGGCGGGACCTACGGCATTCCGTACCGCGCCCTGCGTGTGGCGGGTATCGACAATCTCCTGTGCGCCGGGATGATGATTACCGAGGATCATCGGGCTCACATGTCCACTCGCAACACGGTGAGCTGCATGGCGCAGGGCCAGGCCGCAGGCACGGCGGCGGCGCTGTGCGCCGCACGGGCGTGCGGCACGCGCCAGCTTCCGTACGCCGACTTGCGCGCGGCCCTCTTGAAGGGTGGCGTTCACCTCGAGACCAGCGCTGACAACGTCTGACCGGGGCCGTAGCACGGGCTGAACCACCCGGACTCCGACGACAGGAGACCGTAACAGGCTTCCCGGACGACATCAAGACGCACACAGTGGCCGCTGGACAGGAGCCGGCAGCACGCTGTGAGGGCGTCCTTCACGGAGGTCACGTGCTTACCACGCCAACCCGCCGGCAGTTCATTCGCGCCGCCGCCGCCAGCGCAGTCGCTGCGTCTGTCAAGGTCAAGGCCCAGACGGTCAACCGAGATGACCTCCTCGCGATTCCCAAGGCGGGTCGAGTGCGAGTCGTGCTCGACACAGACACTTACAACGAAATCGACGACCAGTACGCGGTCGCGTACAGCCTGCTGTCGCCGGAGCGATTGTCGGTGGAGGCGATCTACGCCGCGCCATTTGTCAACAATCGCTCCACCTCAGCCGCGCAGGGCATGGAGAAGAGCTACGAGGAAATCCTGCGGCTGCTCAAGTTCTTCAAGCGCGTCGACCCGAGCATCGCGCATCAGGGTTCGAACCGGTTCTTCCAGCAGCGGGACCGACCGGTTGACAGCCCCGCGGCGCGCGACCTCATCGAGAGAGCGCTCAAACCCGGCCCCGGACCGCTCTACGTCCTGGCCATCGGCTGTCCGGTCAACGTGTCGTCGGCCATCGTGATGGAGCCGAAGATCAAGGAGAAGATCGTCGTGGTCTGGCTGGGCGGTACGCCGCACTACTGGCCGTCGGCGAAAGAGTTCAACCTGCAACAGGATGTGATGGCTTCGCAGCTGCTCTTCGACAGCGGCGTTGCTCTGGTGCAGATCCCGACCAAGAACGTCTCGGAGCACTTGCGTACGACGGTCCCCGAGTTGGAGAAGTACCTGCGCGGGCGCTCGCGGCTAGGGGATTATCTGTACGGCCAGTTCCTCGAGTACGCCGCCGTGCACATCGACGATCGGGGTCTGGGCGACAACTACCCCTGGTCGAAGGTCATCTGGGACATTTCGGCAGTCGCGTGGCTGAACAACCCGGAGTGGGTTCCCTCCGAGATCGTGCCGAGCCCGGTCTTGACCGACGACATGCGTTGGGAACGCGTCGCCGGCCGCCACACCATTCGAGTGGCGACCAACGTCAACCGCGATCCGGTCTTCAACGACGTCTTCTCCAGACTGTCACGCCTCGACGAACAGGCGCGGTAGTCGAGACCGTTGGGAAACCGTCAGGACATGACCTTTGATCCCAGGGACACAATGCGTACATATTCCGACTTGAATACTCCCGAACGAACGTTGCTGGGACCCGGACCCAGCATGGTGCCGTCGCGCGTGCTTCAGGCCATGGCACATCCGCTGCTCGGGCACCTTGACCCGAAGTTCATCGAATTGATGAAAGAGGTTCAGGAACTGCTGCGCTATGTGTTCCAGACGACCAATGAGATGACCCTGCCCATCTCGGGGACCGGCAGTGCAGGCATGGAATCAACGGTCGCGAATCTGCTCGAACCGGGCGATACGATCATGATCGCCGTGAACGGCTACTTCGGGGAGCGGCTGTGTGACATGGCGAGCCGTTACGGCGCTGTGGTGAATCGTCTGGACAAACCCTGGGGCGAGGTGTTTTCCCCGGAGGACATCGACGCGGCGTTGCGAAAACAGCCGGCGAAAGTCGTGGCGATTATCCACGCCGAGACGTCAACCGGCGCGTTGACGTCGCTGGAAGGAATGGCGGAAGTCGTGCACAGGCACGGGGCGCTGTTGCTGGTGGATTGTGTCACGTCGCTTGGCGGTATCCCGCTGGACATTGATGCCTGGGATATCGACATCGCATACAGCGGCACACAGAAGTGTCTGAGTTGCCCGCCTGGACTGAGCCCGGTCACGGTCGGGCCACGCGCTCGCAAAGCGATTCAGCAGCGAAGAACGCGAGTGGCAAACTGGTATCTCGATCTCACCATGATCGAGCATTACTGGGGCGATGACCGCACGTATCATCACACCGCGCCGATCAGCATGAACTTCGCCATTCGCGAAGCACTGCGCCTCGTGCATGAGGAGGGGCTGGAAGCGCGCCAGTTGCGTCACCGCACGAACAGTCAGCTGTTGTGGGACGGTCTGGAAGAACTCGGGCTGAAGTTGATCGTGCCGCTGGAGCGTCGCCTGCCTTCATTGACCACAGTCGCGGTTCCAGATGGTGTAAACGAGGTTGAGATTCGTAAGCGCCTGCTCGACGAATACAATATTGAAATCGCTGGCGGCCTGGGAGCCTTCAAGGGCAGAGTCTGGCGGATTGGTTTGATGGGTTATTCTTCGCGTCGGGAAAACGTTGTGCTCCTGATTTCCGCCCTTTCACGGTTGCTTCGGTAGAGGGTCTCCCGACCCACCCCTGAAACGCCGTCGGGGCCTGGTTGGCCGCCAAGATGATGGCGCGGATCGGCCCCGAAGGTGAGGAGCGTGTTGACATGACGACGGATGAGCCAAGGGTGTTCAGGGAACGGATCGACTCCGCACCGGACGTGGCCCTTCTTCTGAACCTGGAGGACTACTACGTGAGGCGGTCCCTGCCGGAAGAGGGCGTCGACAGCGAGGTCGTCTTCGAGAGCCCGCGCTCGCAGTTGATGGTCCGGACCGCCGTGAAGGGGACGACCATAGGGACCCACTTCGACACGGTCGCCGACGAGTACGTCGTTATCACGGGAGGGAGTGGGGAGTTGCTAATCAACGGCGCCTGGCGGCCCGTGAAGGCGGGGGACGTCCACGCCTGCCCGAGGGGGATCGTCCACGCCACGAGGGCGCTCGAGGAGCACCTGCAGTACTTATCGATCTTCACGCCACACCTTCCCCCCGGCACCGACATCAACTGGGTCAAGTAGGTAGGGCGCAGGTCCCCTGACCTGATAGATCCGGCACGGCGAGGAGACCATCGCCCTGAACTCCGTGACCGGGAGATTCCAGGTCTCGTGGATGGACGACTTCCACATGAACTACGCCCTGATGTTCTCCGAGGGCGGCGCGACGGCGCGAGGATTCGCCGTCCTCGGACAGTACGACGTCGCGCCCGGCACGCCTCCCTGGGGCTGGAGAACGGAGTACGAGATCGTCGACGATGACCATCTGATCATCACGGCGTACAACATCGCGCCGGACGGGCAGGAGGCGAAGGCGGGCAACCAAGGCCGCTCGACGTGACGCCACTGGCCCCGCGAGTCATCGTGCTTCGCGGCGTGCCTGAATCGCCGTCGCGTGCGCTGGGCTTGCCCGCCGGCGGCCGTGCGAGCCTCCTACTGCGGCCTCGACAGAAACTCGCGGCAGGCCTCGACGAATGCGTGGACCTCGGTTCTGACGCGCTCGACTTCCTCTGCGCGGATCTCGACGAAGTCCGAATAGTCCGACGACAACCGTTTCTCGAACGACCTCGGCAGCGCACGAGCGATGTCGGCAGGGAAGTCGCCGCTCTTCACGAAGTGCTGTTGAAAGAGCGCAATGACACCCGCATGGCGCGCAGAGTCCACGTTGCGGGTCGCCAGCAAGGCGCGGGCGGCATGGAAGGCCGCGTCGGCGCGTTCGAGTCGATGGCGGGCGATGACGTTCGCTTCAGGACTCACAAGGCAATGCCTTCACGGGTCACGGTCTGCACGAACAACGTCGTGCGCCACACCGGATCAGCCAGGGATTCGGCTGTCACCACGCGGGGGGAGATATAGAGATCGCTGGCGACGTTGATGTCGAACGCGATGTCGATGGCCTGATCTTCAGATCCCACCCGGTCGCCGGCAACAACGACGAGCACGTCGAGGTCGGAATCCGGGCGTGCATCGCCCCTCGCCTTGGAGCCGAAGAGGCGAAGCTCACGCAGGTTCGGTCCGAGCGCTGCGCGGATCCGTGTCGAGAACTCGCCAAGCGCTTCCGATTCTTGCTGAGAGAGAACTGCGTCCGGCATCTGTCGTCTCCAGTTGCGCTCATGATACCGCGGTGCCGTGTGCCCTGTGGTCCGAATCGAGCCAGAGACACGACTCGGTGTCCCCGGCGCCCTGCGAACGACGTGCGGGTCCGCCGGTAGGCGAAGCCTTGTGGCGGTGGTTCATCTCCAACCGCGGCCCGTCCCGAAGCCGCAGATCCCCTGACCGGATCGATTCGGCACAGCCAGACGCACCATCAAGGCCGGTCGCGCCGAATCGAAGGCGCCGCGAACTGGTGGATCCCGATGTCGGGCGGCCCGTCCGGAAGGCGGGTGCCCCAGAAGTCCCGGCCGCCGTTGGCCGAAATGACAATGCCCGCGCGGATGCAGGCTGAGCCTTCCCGGATCCGATAGCCGTCGAGCGTCGCGATGCCGTCGCCGCCGCTGCCTGGATTCACGAAGCCCGGGTCCGATGTGATGTTGCCGCTGAGCGTGTGGTACGGGCCTGTCGCTACACCGAGCGGCTCGCCCGCCGGGTGCTGCCCGAAGAAGCAGTTGTTGCGCATCACACGCGTGGTCTGCCGCTTCGAGTCGGCGTTCGGGTTCAGATTGTAGGTGGCTGTCGGGCTCAGGTTGTAGACGATGTTGTTGTCGAACGCGTAGCGCTGGGTTCCCGTGAAGTTGGTGCCCGTCCGCGCGTGGGTCTCCCACAGGATCTGCGGGGAAAGGTGGGCGGGGATGACGAACACGTTGTTGTAGAGGTGGACGCCGGCGAAGTTGTAGTTGATGTTCACGAGCCGCCCCTGATCGTTGCGGCTGATGTTGTAGCGGATGACGATGTCCCTGTCCTGGGCCACGGTGCAGAGCGT
>Ga0315290_10002050_pt1 | contig 14087 bp, 15 predicted proteins | sample YL17G12_0_MG_FD_203627 | JGI IMG/M metagenome (GOLD analysis project Ga0315290, IMG submission 203627) | Sediment microbial communities from Yellowstone Lake, YNP, Wyoming, USA - YL17G12_0 | ecosystem: Environmental > Aquatic > Freshwater > Lake > Sediment | place: USA: Wyoming | collected... | reverse complement strand
TCAATCTTTGGAAAAGCATAAAATGCACCTTTTGGATTTGGACAAGACAGGCCAGGTATTGAATTTAGTCGTTTTACAACCAAGTCTCTTCGCTTTTTTATTTCAGATACAAATTCGGAGATATACTCTTGAGGTCCTCGCAATGATTCTAATGCGGCATACTGAACTGGAAGATTGGTAGCAATTCTTACTCTAGCGAGTTTTGGAAGATTTTCTCGTAGTGCATCAAGTTTTACGGATTGATTAAACGCAATGTAACCAATTCGCCATCCAGACATTAGATGAACTTTGGAGAATCCATTAAGAACAATAACTGGAGAATCTCCTGCTACTTTACCAATTCCTACAAATTTTTGATCAAAAATTATTTGATCATAAATCTCATCACAGATTATGTAGAGATTATGTTGATTTGCAATTTCAACTAATTTTTTAAGTGATGATTCATTAAATACAACACCGGTTGGATTATTTGGACTAATCAAACAAATGGCAATAGTTTTTGAAGTAATCTTTGATTTGATATCATCAATGTCAGGTGTAGAGTTATCCAAATCAACTGCAAATTCTACAGGAATTCCACCATGAAGTCTGACGTATGAGGCATATGGCGGATAGTAAGGTCCAGGTAATAGTACTTCATCACCTTCTTCAACAATTGATGAGATTACCATATCAAGTCCTTCAGAAACACCATTTGTAATTAGAACATCATCAGCTGAAATTGATAGTCCCTTTGCATTTTCTTTTTTTGCAATTTCCACTCTAAGTTCTTTGAGACCTTCTGATGCAGAGTAATAGTTTTCTCCTTTTCTTATTGCATTAATCATTGCCTCTTTTACATTATCCGGAGGTTGAAAACCAAATTGTACAGGATCACCAATGTTAAGATAATCAACTTTCATTCCTGTTTGTTCAACTTTTCTTGCAGCTAGAACAATATCTCTAATTGCATATTCAACACCAGCTACTTTCTTTGATATTTTCAAAAGTATCTAGACAGATATTTAGGCCTGTTAAATTCTTACTTGTTTGGACTCGTAGCACAGTCTGGATAGTGCGAGCGGCTTCGAACCGCTAGATCGAGGGATCGAAGCCCTCCGAGCCCTCTTAGATTATTTTATTAAACAAGAAATTCACTTACTAGATGAATTGAAGATTTCTTTATTCAAGATTGGTTTAGTGTTGAGTGTAATTGGAATGATTTTGACATCATTTGTTTTTCTCCAAGGAGACAGAATATCTGAAGAAATTATGTTAAAATCTTATAATTCACACGATATAGAGTTGAATTTTGATGGAAAAGGTATTGGGTATTACAAAGTATTCATGCCAGAATTTATCCGTGATCAAGTGTTTGTTCAGGTTTTGGATAAAAATCTGAATGTAATATCTGAAGAGAATATTCATACAAAGATGGCTGTTGGTTATTTTGATTTTGAAAAAAGTGGAACCTATACTGTAAAGATAACAAATCCTTCAGAAAAGCAAATAAATCTACAAGTTGAATTTGGAGATGCAAACTCTGAAAACATGATACCTTCAGGTGTAATGATACTGGTAGGTGCAGTAATGATTATCACATCATCGTATCTGAAATTAAAAAATTATAGTATTGAACAACCAGATAAAAATATCTTATAGACTGGAAGACATTGTATTGTGTGACCAAAAATCAAAACTAGATTAAAAACAAGCCAGGTTGTAAAAAATAAAAATGAAATAATTGAGAAGGGAAGAAACACTTTGAGTTTTGTTTTTTCTAGATTTTTTAATATTAGAAATCCACCTAATGCAGATAAGACTAGGCCAAATTCTAGCGGTTGATGTGACCAAGAGATCAAACCATCAATTCCAAAAACATCATGTGAAATTGAATCGGCATAGCCTGCAACTATCTGAATTAGTGAGCCAATAATTATCAGCATAACTCCATTTTTTAGAGAATTTTTTGTAGAGTTTCTAAGTAAAAGAATCATTCCTATGATTGCTGCACTAGTAGTTATTGAAACGCCAGTGTAAACTACAATGTGTGGCACGCTCCAAAAGAATTCAGGTTCTTTTTGGAGATGAGATATTGCATCCCAAAAACCTGCAGACACAACTACAAAAGGTCCAATTACTGCAAGAACTGAAACTAGAGATACAAGTGTACTAGTTTTTGCAAGTGAGGAATTTGAAAATTTTTGGATTAATTTCATTTTATCATATCTTTTTGATTGAAGTATTTGAAGCGTTGTAAATTTATCAAATAAAAAAATTGAACATTGTGGGTAATTAAGAATTAACTATATTAGATCAAAAGAATCAGAGGGATCATGAGTCCTGGAATAGGGTTAATGAAAAGGAGACTGGAAAAAGAAAAAGATGCTATTGCTTTAGCTGTTTCAGGTATTGCAAAAAAATATGACATTCAACCAGAAAATATCAAGACATTAGAGACAAAATATGATGATAATTCAGGAGATTGGTATGTTGCCCTTGGATGGGATGAGAAAAAAGCCATTATTCAGATGGATTCAGTGTTAGGAACAATTACAGAGATTAAAGAAATTTAATTATAGAATAATTTCTTACAACAATATGACCAGAGCAATTATTCTTGGCGGTTCTAGAGGAATGGGTAAGGCAATTTCAGAGTCATTAAAATCAATAGGGATTGATGTTTTTGCAGCATCAAAAAATGATATAGATACATCAAATTTGGATAGTGTGAAAAAATTTGTTCAAATTCATAATCAAACAGATGTGCTGATTCTCAATACAGGAGGTCCGGTGGCTAAAGAATTTGCAAACATAACAGAAGAAGAATGGAATAAATATCACAATCAGTTATTTTTGGGATTTTGCATAATTTTACAAAATATCAAAATCAATGATGGCGGATACATATTTTTAATTAGTTCTAGTGTAATCAAAGAACCAAATGCAAAGTTGATAATATCATCTGCCTATCGGGCTGCATTTAGTGAGGTCTTTAAAATTCTAAGCAAAGATTATGCAGGAAAAAATATCAGCTGTATCAACATTGCACCAGGTCCAATTAATACAGATAGAACTAGAGAATTAATAGAAAACATTGAAGAATATAAAAAATCATTACCAATGAAAAGACTGGGAGAACCAGAGGAGATTGGAAACTTTGTTAAAGCTATTATTCAAAATAAGATAAAGTATCTTTCAGGTGTTGTGATTAATTTCGATGGTGCAAATTCAAGTTATATCTTCTAAAATTACTTTTTGAATTGAACATTTGGTGTATCAGATTGGTTTTGGATCGCAATCAATCCACCTTCGCGTAGTTGTTGCAATAATTGCATTACTTCTTTTTCTACTTGATTTCTTTGCAGTCCTGTCTGTTGTGCAAACATCTCAACTAGTTCAGTAACTTTGCGCTGTCCATTGCATGACTTCCAAAAGTCTACAATGGCTTGATTAACCATAAATCCCTGTTCATGTTCATTAGCTAGTACCATTGAACCATCTTCTTGTTGTACTAGTTTTCCAACTCCTTGAGGTAGCGCAGTTTCATAATTGATTGGTGCGGGAGTAGTCATTGCCGCACTCATGTTTTTGATTTTTGCTTTTCCTTCTTCAGTCATACTATTCATTGTCCATTTTGGCTCCCAAACAATATCGACTTTAACGTTATTTACTCCTGGAACTTTTTTGGCATATCTTGTAACATCTTGAACCAATGTCTCATGTAGTGGGCAGCCTTGTGTGGTCATGGTCATTTTGATATTAACATTATTATCTTCCACCACATCAATTCCATAGATTAATCCCATCTCAACAATATTTAGCGGGACTTCAGGATCCATGCATTGCTTTAGGGAATCTTTTATGGCTTGTGCAGTGACAGTACTCATATTGTTAAATGCAGTTTTAAAATCAATAAAAACTTTCTATTAATTAGATTCGAATAATTTTTTGATGGATTCTTCGTATGGTGGTTTGACCACGCCTTTTTCAGTAATTATTCCGGAGATTAGTTCAGGTGGAGTCATATCAAATGCTGGATTTATGACATTAATGTCATCAGGTGCTGTTTTTTTATCACCAACTCCAGTTACTTCAGTTCCTTTTCGCATTTCAATAATTACATCTTTGGCATCACTTTTCATATCAAATGTAGATAGTGGTGCTGCAACATAAAACGGAATTCCATGTTGCTTTGCCATAGTTGCTACTTGGTATGTTCCAATTTTATTAAAGACATGACCAGTTCTTACAATTCTGTCTGCTCCAACTATTACTTTGTCTACCAATCCATTTGCCATTGAATATCCTACTGCAGTATCTGGAATTAGACTTACATCAAATCCATCATGTTTTAACTCAAATGCTGTTAGTCTGGAGCCTTGCTGTACGGGTCTTGTTTCAGTAGCTATTACTTTGATGTTTTTTCCACTTTCCCTTGTTGCTCTAATTACGCCAAGAGCTGTTCCATATGCTACGGTAGCTAATGCGCCGGCATTACAATGTGTCATTATAGTATCATTATTATCAAATAAAACAGAGCCATATTTTCCCATGATTTTATTAATTTGTATATCTTCATCTGCCATTTTTTTGGCTTCATTAATTACGGATTCTTTGATTTGTTCAACTGTAGTTTCAGAATTTACAACTTTCATAATTTTATCCAATCCCCATTTTAGATTTACAGCAGTAGGTCTTGTATCATATAGAATTTTTCTTGCTTTTTCTAAATCAGAAATTAATTCATCTTTTGTAGTTGCTTTACTTTGTAATGCAGCTAAAGCTAATCCAAAAGCACCTGATACTCCAATTGCCGGTGCTCCTCTCACTACCAGATTTTTAATAGCATCTGCTACTTGGTTATAATCATCATATTTTACAAATACTAGTTGATTTGGTAATTTGGTCTGATCAATCATGATTACTTTATTATCTTTCCATTCTATTGTTCTTAAAGAAGAATCAATCATATCATCGTTCATGAATCATCTCAAAATCAAGCTTTTTAAAAATCAATTGGAAAAACACTTTATCAAATAATTCTAATTAATCTAAAAAAAATAACCAGTATCTGAAAAGAAACTAGAGATAAAATACACTACTCCAAAAAAGATGATATAACGTATAGTTAGACAGATGTAACCTTGGCAAAAAATAATCCTAGATATCATCCAAAATTTCAACTAAGAGAAGGAATCAGAACTACTACAATTTTGATATGTATTTGATTTATTATATAATCACGTATGCTTTGATCATTATGATTTAGATAGATATTTTATTGTAGGTATTAAATTCAGAATATTGGATCTTGTTACTATAGAAAACTATGACTCACAAAAAATGTACAAAGTTTACGATAAATGGCCAGAAATTGCACGAGAATCATTTGAATCCAACCAAGAACCTGTTGATTTTGGCGATATTGATCACATAGTATTTGCAGGAATGGGAGGATCAGGATCTATTGGAGATATATTTTCAGCTATTTTATCAAAAACAAAGATTCATGTTAATGTGGTAAAGGGGTATCTCTTACCTACAACAGTTGATTCCAATACGCTAGTCATTACTGTTAGTGTTTCAGGAAATACAACTGAAACTTTGGCTGTATTGGATTCTGCTTACAAAAGAAAAAGTAAGATTATGGCGTTTTCTTCGGGAGGAAAGATGTTAGAGTATTGTACAAAAAATAAAATTGAACATAGGCATGTTCCTCAATATCATTCTCCTCGGGCTTCTTTTACTTCTTATTTATATACAATGTTGAAAGTGTTATACCCTGCACTTGAAATAAAGCAGCAAGATGTTTTGGAATCCATAATAGAATTAGAAAACATTGGTAGAAAAATTAGTTCTTCAAATCTAACTAAAAATAATCCATCTCTTAATCTTGCAGAATGGATTACTGGTATTCCTATGATATACTATCCTTTTGGACTACAATCCGTTGCAATTAGATTCAAAAACGTACTTCAAGAAAATGTCAAAATACATGCAATTGCTGAAGATGTGGTGGAGGCCTGTCATAACGGAATTGTTTCATGGGAAAGAGAAAGTAATGTAAAACCGATTCTTATTCAAGGAAAAGATGATTATATTAAAACTAAAGAAAGATGGAACATTATTAAGGAATATTTTCATCAAAATAAAATTGACTATAAGGAAATAATTTCTATTGAAGGAAGTATTTTATCAAAATTAACAAATTTGATTTACATTTTAGATTATTGCTCAATATACAAAGCAATTCTAACAAAAACTGATCCGACACCAGTAAAGTCAATCGAATTTATTAAAGAGAAACTATAGTGAAATAAATGTTGATTTAAAAAAATATCAATATATCTCAAGTTCTTAGTTTTTTCTTTGTAGGTTTTATTTTCATTTTGAATTTAGCTGGGATGCCAGCCCATATTTCATTATCTGGAATATCTTTATTCACAAATGAGTATGAGGCTACAATCGAATTTTTTCCAACGGTTATGTTTGGCATTATTGTACTATGAGTTCCAATCTTGCAGTTATTTTTTAAAATCACAGGTCCATGTTTATTATCTATTGTAGAATGAGAGTAAATTGAGCAATGTGAACCAATTTGCACATTGTTTTCGATTGTAACACCATAACTACTGTTTACGTAGGTAAATGTGCCGATATCAAAATTTTTTCCCAGCTTTAGTTTTTCAGGATATTGAACTAGGTAGTTATATTTAGTTAGTTTTGCGTGCTTAATGATTGGTTTTTTCCAAGTGTTCTTTTTCATGTTTGTCAGTAGTGTATTTGCTTTTGAATTAAGTCTTTATTTAGATTAATTTTTTCAAGAATTCGTACAATTTTTTTTGCTGCAGTTCCTTTTCCATAAATATAATCGGTAATTTTACGGGGTGATTTTTTTGTTCTTAATGCTTTGATTATTGCATTATAAATTGATTTTACAGAATCATCTTTTGTATCAAATATGTTTTTACCTCTTTCTCTTCCTTCTTGTCGTATTCCAATATTAACAACGGGAGTTTGGAAGTATGTCGATTCTATTATTCCACTACTTGAGTTACCAACTAAGACACAACAATTTTTCAACATTCCCAGATAATCACTTCTTGGTAACGAACTGTACACTCTAATGAAATCATATTTTTGAGCAAATGAGTCAAGATGCTTGAAGATTATTTTATTTCCTGGGTCTGAATTTGGAGCAATAGCGATTGTTATTTTTTTAATTTTTGCTATAGCCTTTAATGTATGAAGAATTTGTCTCTCACTAAGTTCAGTTTGTGTTGTAACTGGATGTTGAAGTAATAGAATTTCATCTCCTTTGAATTTTATTTTATAATTTTTCTCAAGTGTTTTTTTATCAGTGATCTTGTTCTGAGCAATCTCATCCACACCAGGTGAGCCTGTAAAAAAGACATGTTTTGGTTTTTCACCCATTTTTATTATTCGGCCTTCACTTTTTTTAGTAGCAGCAAAATGAATGTTTGAAAGCTTTGTTATAGCATGTCTATTGTATTCATCTATACCTCCAGATTTATCCCCACCATGTATGTGAACGTTAGGGATATTCATTTGCGAAGCAGCAACTGCAGATGCAAGCATTTCAACTCTATCTCCCAAGACCATATTGAGATCTGGTTTTACTCTATTGAAAACTTTAGAAAATTTGACAATTCCTTCACCAAGTGCTGTTGACATGGAAAATGGCGTATCATCTTTTGGAAATATGTTTATTGTTGAATGAATCTTGAATCCATCATTTCTAATTTCATTAATTGTTAATCCATGTTTTTGAGATAGGTGCATTCCTGTAACGACTAGATACAGCTTTAATTTTTTACTTTTAATTAATTCATACAGAACAGGTCGTAGAATTCCATATTCAGCTCGAGTACCAGTTGTAACAGTAATTTTTTTCTTCAACATTATCCTACTTTAAATTTTGGATATCAAATTCTCACGATCTTGTTCAAACAATTCACGACTATACCATTTATGTATATTCTTGTAAACTCATAGTTAGATAATCGAACAAATTTGTAGAATTTTTCTTTTATAATATCATCTAGTTTTCCAGTATTTCCAAATTTAATTTTAGGTCTATTAAACAACATACATGTTTTACAATATTTCATGTTTAATAGGTTTATTTTTTCAGTTTATAATAATTTAACTTAAATATATTATTATACAAATTATTTTTCAATAAGATATAATACGGTATTATTAAGTTACACAATTATGATTTTTATCATTGCTGAAATAGGTATCAATTGGGATGGAGATTATACACTACTAAAGAAAATGATGGAAAATTCAAAAAAGTGTGGATGTAATGCTGTAAAACTTCAATCATTTGGTGAAGAAGAAGTTAAAAACCATCCTGAGAAAAATCGTCTTTTATGTTCAGTAGTAACCAGTGAAAATGTCAAACAAATAGACAAGATTGCAAAAGATGTTGGTATTGAATGGTTTTGTACTCCTATGTATTCTGACGCAGTGGATTTTTTAGAACCCTATGTCCATAGATATAAGATTAGAGAATTCGATGGAAGATTGCTTTTAGAAAATAAAACATCTTTAATTATTCAAAAAGTTCTAAATACTGGAAAAGAATTGATTGTCAGCTCACACATATCTCCACATAATAGTAAATATTTTAAAAATAAACAAATTAAATGGCTTTATTGTGTTCCAAAGTATCCATGTAAATTAAAAGAATTGGATTTTTCTAATTTCTTTAATTTTGATGGATATTCTAATCACTCAATTGAGTCGATTGCCCCCATTACGGCAGCAATTATGGGTGCAAAAATAATTGAGATTCATGTAACATCAAATAAAAAAGAAAATTTTATCGATAATAATATAAGTTTGGATTTTCACGAGTTAAAAGAAGTTGTTAACCAAATAAGATTATCAGAAGAAATAAAAAAATAAATTATGTCTCAAGATATCATTATGAAATGATTCTGTTTTATAGGAACACATGAATGAGAGTTTTAATTGTTGACATTATTTTGAACTGATCTCAAAGTAAAAATATTTGAAAATTAACTTTCTCGTTTTTTGGTGGGATGTATTGTATGACTGTAAATAGTTTTTGGCATATTACCCTCTAATTTTTTTCCATATTCATCTTGAGTTATATTTTCTTTAATGAATTTACAAACATTTTCAAAAGCATTCAAAGTAAATTCTATATCTTCGGAGGAATGTGAATATGAAAGAAAAGTAGGCCCGGCAGACATAAAAATTCCTTGTTTAACCATTTCTTGAAGAATAAAAGATTTCATTGTAGGAGACTCTAGTTTTTGAGAATCATGACAACTTAATGTCATCCTGATTGGATATCCATGCATTTTGGCATCAACATCATAGTTGGAAGAGAGGTTATTCCATCCATCTAATAGTTTTGAACCATTTTTCCAGCAATATGAAATAGTATCTTTATTTTTCATTTCGTTCACTACAGATATAGTTCCAGCTATTGATAGATTCTCACTTCCATTGGTTGTGGATACCCATAACTTATCAAAAATTTTCATAAATTCAGAAGGGCCAGTGATAGCTGATATTGGCAATCCATTACCCATACCTTTTCCAAAGCAGACAAAGTCACCTTTTATACCTAAATGTTTTTGTGCTCCTCCTAAATTAAATCTAAATCCAGTAACAATTTCGTCTAAAATCAATATTGCGTGACTTTTATCGGCTATTTCACGGACTTTTTTAAGAAAATTTTGATTAGGTTTTTCATAGACAGTAGGCTCTAATACTATAGCTCCAATTTGATTAGGAAAATCTTCAAAAATTTGTTCTAGTCCATCATGGTCATTGTAATCAAAAATTTTAATCAGATTTTTATTGAATTCTGGAACTCCTCCATTTCTGCTAATTGCTGCAGCATACCAATCGTGCCAAACTCCTCCACTTCCACAATATGCAATCCTTTCTTTTTTTGTGATTGCTCTAGCAGCCCTTACTGCACCAGTGACTGCATTTGATCCAGATTTTTCTAGTTTTACCATTTCTGCATGTGGAATTATTTGACATAGTAATTCAGATAATTCAACTTCAATTTTATGAGGTAAAGAAAATAAGATTCCATTTTTTAATTGATTTAATATTGCATTATTTACGGATTCATAATTGTAACCAAGTGTGATAGGACCTAAACCTAGAAGGTAGTCCAAGTATTCATTTCCGTCAACATCGGTAAAGTGTGAACCATTTCCTTTTTCAGCATATACTGGATACACTCCTTCCACAAAAGCAGGTGCAGCACGACTAAAAGTCTGTGTTAAATGAGGAATCACTTTTTCAGCTCTCTTTTTTAGAGACATAGAAATATCCAATTTCCTCATCACAACAAGTATACAATTTGATAATTAATGGTTTTCTTATTAGTAATATTTAGGCATATAATAACAAACAAAAATTTTCTGAAAAATTCACTAAAAATAATAAATAAGATCAGATCCAACATGATTAAAATATCAGCAATTTTGTAATTATTTAGTGAGATTAAGCGAGCAACAAAAACAAACAAAAAATTATTTCGAAAGAGTTTCAAATCAATGGTATGTAAAAGCTAATCTTAATTCAAATAAAATACTAAACATAATTAATCAAAGAAATGAATATGTTAGAAAAACTGCTTCTGACTTTTTATCAAAAAATGCTAAAACTTTAGATGTGGGATGTGGAACTGGGGAATTAGTACTAGAGTTATTAAAATCAGGTTATAATTCTCAAGGTATTGATTTTTCTAAATCAATGATTAAAAAAGCAAAAGAGCAAGCTACTAAAAATAATCTTGAAAAAGAAGCATTTATCTGTGAATCATTTTTTGATTATGAGTTTAACAAAAAATTCAATATGATTTCTGCAAATGGGTTTATAGAATACATATCTGAATGTGAGTTAAAAAAATTCTTGATCAAATCTCATCAATTACTTTCCAAAAATGGAATACTAATCATAAATTCAAGAAATAGACTTTTCAATGTATTTTCTTTTAATGAATTTACAAAAGATGAAATAAAAGAAAAAACTCTTAACTCATTAATTGAAGAATGTATATATTTTAATTTAGGAAGGAATCTTAAAAATATTTTAAAAAATAAAAAAAAATCAAAAATTAAAACTAATTTAAAAAAACATTCAAAAACTGGAATTAATATTGATACCAGATTTCAATATACGCCATTTCAACTAATTGAGAAATTAGAAAAAAATTATTTTAAACCATTTGATATAGCACCTATTCATATTCATGTTTTTACTACAGGATCCAGGAAAATTTATCCAGATTTACATAACGAATTCTCAAATTATATTCAAATACAAAAAAATGAAAACATAGCATTTATTCCACAATCATCTTCCTTTATGATAGCTGCAAAAAAAATATGAATAAATGTAAAATTGTAGTTTATCACTACGTTAGACCTATCAAAAATTCTCAATACAAAATTAATGGAATGGAAGTAGAAAATTTTGAAAAGCAAATTAAAATGTTAAAAACAAAATACAATCCAATCGGAACCAAAGAAATGATTGAAGCGATAAATAATAATAAAACAGTACCAAAAGATTCTATCATGTTTACTTTTGATGATGGTTTAAAAGATCATTACAAGTACGTTTTTCCATTACTTAAAGAAAATAACATCGAGGGAATATTTTTTCCATCAGGAAAACCAATACAAGAAAAAATGGTACTAGATGTGCATAAAATTCAATTTATTCTTGGAAGTGTTAAAGATCCTAATTCTATTATTTTGGAAATTAAAAAAAGTCTTAATAATTTTAAGAAGAAATTCAGTATCGAACCAATTGATTCATACTACAAAAAATATGCAATAGAAGACAGATTTGATACAAAAGAAGTGACCTTTATAAAAAATTTATTACAAAAAGGCTTACCATTAAAATTACGTTCAAAATTAGTAAGTTATCTTTTTAAAAAATATGTTACTAAAGATGAAAAGAGTTTTTCAAAAAAACTTTACCTAACTATCAATGAAATTTATAAAATGAAGAATTCAGGAATGGTTTTTGGATCTCATGGATATTCTCATTATTGGTTAGCTACTTTAACTGAAAAAGAATTAACGGAGGAATTAAGAAATAACGAAGAATTTTTAAAAAAAATTTCGGGAAATTATAAGTTAATATGTTATCCTCATGGTAGTTACAACAATTTAGTAATAAAAAAAATTAGAGAGCAAGATTTTCAGTTTGGATTAACAACTGAAGTTGGAGATGCAGTATTGAACAAAGAAAATAGATTTAAGATAAAACGTTTTGATTGTAATAATTTTGCATTTTAATAATTTAATGAGATAGAGTCATAATCAAGTTTAATTCATTTTTAGCCTTACAAACATCACAATATTGTGACCATTTTTCATCATGATTCCACTGTGGTAAATTTGTTTTTTCAAATTTTTCATGTGCCATTTGTAAAATTCTTCGTAAATCTTTTTTATACATAAATTCTTTAAGAGCCATCAACTCAGGAATTGTAAAATATTGACTTACTGTTGCAGTATATTGCGTAGCATCGCCACAATCTTTCATAAATTTATCTAAAGCATTTAACTTCCATGTTGACAATAATTTTTTATCAACATTTAATTTTAATTCGTTAACTAATTTTATACGTTCATCGTACTGACCTAAAATAAAATCTTTGTATGTATAATTTAATGGGCTTCCAACATATGGTGTACATATGAAGGGACTTACTTCAATATTGTTTTTCATCCAAAATACCACGGTTTCCATTAAATCATTAATGTCCTCATGAGGATTACCAATCATGAAAGTAGCTAGTGGTGTTAAATTAGCTTCTTTAACGGCATCAATAGTCTTTTGTTCATGAATCTGAAGTTGTCCTTTTCCAATATCTTGATTAAGAACTTTATCAGACGCAGATTCAAAGCCAAATGAAATATAGCTACATCCTGCATCTTTCATTGTTTTAACAATGCCTGGTTTGACGGCAACACTTGGTGCATCACCTAATGTACCCCATTTGACTGATTCATGAAGACCTTCTTGTACATATAATTCACAAAATTCTTTAGTCCATTTTAGATTACTAGTCATATTTTCATCTAATATAGAAATAAAATCGACATCATATTTTTCTTTTAGAAATTTTATATTATCAATTGCATATTTTGGAGAGGGCCATCTTGCAGGAAGTTGAAAGGTATCATTAAGAATATCAACATTTTTAACAATTTTTTCTCCTGCTTTTCGATCACCTGAGCCATAGATATTTTGTAAATCTATTCGAGACATTCCATTATGAGAACAAAAAGTACATCCTCTTGGACATCCTCTTTCCCAAACAACCGAAGCACGTCTTTTACAATTATAAGCCTCTACAGAAAGAGGTAATGACGAATATCTAAAGTAGATTTCAGTTTCTAAAAGGTGATAGGCAGGATACGGAATCACATTAAGATCTGGGATAAGTGCACGAGGTTCCGTAAAAATCCTAGAATCTATTTTATTTATACAAAGACCTTTAACATTTTCAAAATCAAAGATATTTTTTTCAATCTGATCATAAATTTCACTGAAAGTTTCCTCACCTTCTCCAATACAAATTAAATCAATCTCTGGAACTAATTGAAGAATTTCATCTGGATTATAAGTACACCACCCACCACCTGAAAGAATAATACTATTTGGAGATGCTTTACGGATAATTTTCACTAATTCTAAAATTCTAGAATATGCAGTAGTTAATCCCCCAATACATATTAAATCCCAATCGATTTTGGAAATTTCCTGAAAAATTTCTCTATTTGTAACTTTTTGATTTTTTGTGGTAGTTCGTAATGCATTAAGATCATAAATTGCTACTTGTCCACCTTTTTTTTCAGCAATAGCAGCCAATATTCCCGCCCAAAATGGAAAATGGGATGGAACTCCATCTAATCTAATTTCAGGAGCCACAAAAAGAGTCTTCAACGTTATATCAGATCATCTAACAATATTTAAAGGCGCATATAAAAACAACATAAAATAAAAGTTACTTTAAGAAATTCTTTAAAGTCATACAGGTTATTTTTTCTCCACAA
>Ga0315290_10002045_pt1 | contig 14096 bp, 14 predicted proteins | sample YL17G12_0_MG_FD_203627 | JGI IMG/M metagenome (GOLD analysis project Ga0315290, IMG submission 203627) | Sediment microbial communities from Yellowstone Lake, YNP, Wyoming, USA - YL17G12_0 | ecosystem: Environmental > Aquatic > Freshwater > Lake > Sediment | place: USA: Wyoming | collected... | reverse complement strand
GGCAGCCACACTCAGCACACCTTATTAACCCTCTAAAAACAAAATAATGTTTTTTAGTTAAGGATTGGCGGCTGCGAAACTTTAAAATCTCCTGCACCTTATCAAAAAGTTTCTTTTCAATGATAGCCGGATGACTTCCTTGGAAAATCTCGCCCTTATACACAAAGAGGCCAAGATAGAAGGGGTTCGTCAATATTCGGTGGACGTTACTGTAAGAGAGGGGACGTTTGCGCCTCTTGCTCACCAAGCCCAAAGCCGTCGCCAATTTTCTCAATTGGTCTTGAGTATAGTTACCTTCAGCGCACAAGGCATACAACTTTTTTACTAATGGCGCGGTTAACTCATCGACGATTATTTTATTTCTGTCGTTAAGGTAACCGATAGGCGAGAAGCCCGGAAATTCGCCAAGCCTTACTTTTTCGCGCAAGCCGCGTTTTGTGTTCTCACTAAGGTTATCAACGTAGTATTTGCTCTGGCCAAAGATAATATTCAGCATAAACTTGCCTTGTGCGCTGGTGTCGAAGCGGTAAGTGGGGAACGCAAGAGATGAAATTTTTCCTGTATCTACCAAATAAATAATCTTTCCGCCATCTATCGAGTTGCGCGCAAGTCTATCCGGATGCCAGGCGATTATACCGGACGCTTCACCCTTTTCTATTCGTTTAATCATTTCGTTAAATACCGGGCGTCCGGGAGACTTGGCGGTTTTGGCTTCTTGTAACTCCTGCACTATTTCGAGATTTTCTTTCTTTGCGTATTCGCGGACTTCAGTAAGCTGAGACTGAATAGAGAGGACTTGTTTATCTTCAGTATCGGTAGACTTGCGCGCATACAGGAAATATTTCATCTCTACACCTCCTTAGAAAATTGGCGACGGCTTACGCCAAGAATTGGCGTTTGCATCGCAGCGGGTCTGCTCAAAGAGCAGACAGTTATAAAATTTTGAGCCCTCAATAGCTCAAAATATTTTAACAGGCAAATTTCGAAGCCCAGCGCGATTTTTTGCGCCGGGCTGTATCGAACCTGAAGTTGCTCGACGGAAACCTAATTGTTTCTTATACTTCTGCGTTTAAAATCGCCGCCGAAACGGCGAATGAAGATATGGGGTCCAGATTCACAAAAAAACGAATTTTCTTTGGATCTGAAATCCTTTAATTTTTTCTCGCCCACAAGAAACCCCGCCCAGCTGAATCCTCTAATCCCCGGGGTAAAGCCCTAATGAAATAACTTAAAATGCATCGCGCCCTTGGAAAGCAAAATTTTCCGGAAAGAACCTCTCGCTATATTATCAGCGCTCTGCCCCGCCTCTTGCCGTTTTTGTATCTAATACCGGGGTAAAGCTGGTCTCTAAGGAAACAGCTTAAATGCACCGCGCCCTGGGGGGCGCTCCCGTATCTCGCGAGTTACCGCTCGGCTTCTGTGGGCAGAAGCCTCGCTGGGCGCCCCGCTGGGGCGGGGCTTCTTGCTAATGCAATGCGTGTGCGGCGCAGCTGTGGCTTGCGCCGGGTGCGGGCGGCCGCAGCCACAGCGTCCGAACCGGCACTCTACTACAAGAAAAAATAATTTTTTAGGAAAGAGGTTCGTCCGCTTAGCGCCTTAAGCCACGCTAAAAACTCTCTGGACGGCGCTTGCTGCGCCTCTCCCGAACAACACTTTAAAGCCAAAGCCTTTGGGGCGGGCGTGGTGCGGGCACGCCCGCCCCATAAAAAAGCCGAGGAAATTTTCAAAGAGTTAGGGTATTTTAGTTAGGGTATTTTAGATTGTCTTTTTATCTTATTTTGGTATAATATGTATGCAAAAGAATATGCACCTACATATACTATCAAAGTTAGGTATATTAGTCAAGGATTATTATGATCGGTGATAATATAAGAAAACTTCGTAAGAAGAAAAACCTTTCTCAGGATAACCTCGCAAGGGCCGCGAATATCCCCTATACAACTTTAACCAAAATTGAATCAAATGTAGTAAGAAAGCCTTCTGTGCAGAATGTGGCTAAGATAGCAAAGGCATTGGGAGTTAATATTGAGAAGCTTTTGGAAGAGTAGCTTATTATGGTAGCTAATCAAAAAATAAAGGATTTGCCTAAAATTGAAAGGCCAAGAGAAAAATTAATTCAATATGGGTCAGCCCGTCTTTCTAATTCTGAGCTATTAGCGATAATTTTAAGGTCAGGTAAAAAGGGCGAGAATGTAATTGACTTAGCAAATAAAATACTTAAGAAATTCAAAGCTGAAAATTTGCCAGCTATATCTTTTGATGAGCTCAAGGTATTTCCGGGGCTTGGTCCGGCAAAGGCTTGCGAAATTCTTGCTTGTTTTGAACTGGGTAAAAGGCTGTTAAAAGGCAAAATCGCAGGTCTTTATTTAAAACCAGAAGATATCTGGAAAGAATTAAAAGATATAAGGGACCATAAAAAAGAACACTTTGTGATTTTCTTCTTAGATAGTCGTAATCAAGAGATAAAAAGAGAGGTTATTTCAGTAGGCTCATTGAACGCGAACTTAGTCCATCCAAGAGAAGTTTTTGAACCGGCAGTAAAGAATCTCGCTGCGCAGGTTATTTTGGCGCATAATCATCCCTCAGGAGATACAGAGCCATCCGAAAACGATTTAGAGCTTAACAAAAGATTAGTGGAAGCTGGTAAGATTTTGGGAATAGAAGTTATTGACCATATGATTATTGCTAAAAATGGCTACTTAAGTTTCAAAGAAAAAGGAATATTATGAGCGATAAAACAAGAAATAGTTTAGTTATATTCTTAGATGAATCTGGTGATCACAGCTTAAGTAAGATAGACCCGCAGTACCCAATGTTTGTTCTTGCTGGTTGTGTCTTTGAAATGGGTTATTACGAAGATGTTGTTGTGCCAGAGATTAAAGCATTCAAAAAGGATTTGTTAGGTAGCGAAAAGATCATTTTGCACACCGAAGACATAACACATAATAGAAATGGTTTTGAACGTGTAATGGAAGTCGAGTTTAGAAAGAATTTTTATCAGAAGGTCAATACTGTTTTAAATAAATTGAAGTATAAGATATTGGCTTGCGCAATTAAAAAGGACGAACATTTTAAAAAATATGGCCTCGCAGCAATTGATCCTTACATGCTCTCATTGGATTGTATTGTTGAGCGTCTTGTTTTTGAGTTAGAGGAAATAAATCAAACCGGGATTATTATTGCGGAATCAAGGAACAGCATTTTAGATAATGAGCTAGAATTGGCATTTTTGAATCTTAAGGTACAGGGGACAAGCTATGTTTCTGCCTCTAGGGTGAAAAAGGCAGTTAGCCAATTGTCTATCAAGGATAAAAAAGAAAACATCGCTGGTTTACAAATAGCGGATTTAATTGCTAGTCCAATAGGCAGGTCAATCTTAGCAAAGAAGAATCAGATTGATTACACAATGATTGAGGGAAAATATAGAAATAAGGGCGGGAAGTATATGGGATATGGTTTAGTAGTCTTACCCAAAAAATAAGAGGGACCCGCATACGCAGTTCCCCCTCAAACATCTACTTAAAATATACTATAAAATATAGGTTTGTCAAGGGAAAGTTTAACAAAAGTTTAACACTAAAAGAGGTTAAATATATGAGCAAAGTAAGCTATAAACCACAAAAAGAGCAAATCGGCACAGAAGAAATATTTGACCTAGTTTTTAAAGACTCTTCAGTGAAGCACGGCTTGCTAGAGTTTTCAAAAGAAATGTTAAAAAGAATTAATGCTTTTGAAAAAGAACCCGGCAAATTCTATGTTCGTTGCATAAAGAGAGAAAAAGACATTTTTATTTATGACCAAAATAAAAAAATAGGCAAACCCGAGGAAATTATCCGCCAGCTTTGGCTAATAAAACTAACCCAAGAATACAAGTATCCGTTAGGCAGGATAGAAGTAGAAAAATCGGTACAATTCGGCCGGGAAGTTAGGGAGAAATCCGCCGATATAGTCGTATATAAAGAAGATAAGATCACGCCCTATATAATTTTTGAGGTAAAACAGCCAGATGCGAAAAAGGCCGAAGAACAATTAAAATCTTATCTCAGCGCAGAGGGTGCAGAGGGTGGCGTTTGGTCCAATGGCATCCAAAAATTTATACTTTATCGTCCTTACCCAAAGGAGTATATAACAGCGCTTTCAAATATCCCTAATGTTAATCAGACATGGGATGATCTTTTTGAAGAAAAAAAGACTTATGATAAATTACAAGATAAATTTGATTTATCTTTTATTATCTCTCGGCTCGAAGAAATGGTTTTAGCGCAGGCTGGTGTAAATGTCTTTGAAGAGGTTTTTAAGCTCATATATGCAAAGCTTTATGATGAGGATCAGGCAAAGAATGTTCGGCCGAAGCAGGAAGTCTGTTTCAGGCAATATAAGGAGCCAAAAAAGACATACGCCGTTATCAATGACGAACTTTTTAAAGGAGCGGTAAAAGAGTGGCCAAATATCTTTAAGGCCACAGATAAGATTGATCTTACCCCTGAGCAACTGCAAATCTGCGTTCCTTTTCTAGAAGAAATCAAATTCTTTGGTTCAGGAAGAGAAGAATTGGAGATTATAGACCGGGCTTTTGAACATTTAATAGCCGAGGTTTCCAAAGGGCAGAAAGGCCAGTATTTTACTCCACGCAATGTTATCAAGATGTGCGTTAAAATGCTCAATCCTAAGCAAGATGAGCATATAATTGATCCTGCTTGTGGTTCTGGGGGATTTTTGCTTCATACAATGTATTGGGTATGGGACAATTATCTAAAATCTGTATCGCAGGACGCCAAACAAAGATATGCTAATCGTTATCTATTCGGTATTGACTTTGATGATAATATGCGCCGTATTTCTCAGGCATTAATGCTTATCGCTGGAGATGGCAGGCACAATATTTTTAAACGCAATTCCTTAGATGCGCGGGATTGGAATGGCGAGCAAGCAGAAGAAGCAAGGACATCCCTTAAATCATTATTATTTAAAGATGACGAAGAGAATCGCAAAAGTTTTCGTTATCTTAACTTTGATTTATTAATGACTAATCCACCTTTTGCTGGTGAAATTACGGATTCTGGCCTATTGCGTCAATATGAATTTGCCAAGAAGAGCGGAAAACTTAAGCCGAAAGTAGAACGGCATTTGCTTTTTATAGAACGTTCTTTGGATGCGCTTCGTCCCGGTGGCCGGATGGCAATTGTTTTGCCTCAAGGGGTTTTTAACAATACTAATATGGAATGGTTAAGAGAATGGCTTTTTGAAAAGGCGCGAATTTTAGCAATAGTTGGTTTAGAAGGCAATACTTTTAAATTACCTGCACCCGCAAAGGGCACAGGTACAAAAACTTCAGTTTTATTCTTACAGAAATGGGATAAGGATCAGAAACCATTAAAAGATTATCCTATTTTTATGGCGGTTTCTAAAAAGTCGGGAAAAGACAACTCAGGAGTATATGTTTTTGTGAATGAGCAAGGAAAGCGAATTAAGGCTGAATTTGGAATATTTGATACGGTGGAAAAGATAAAACTCGATGACGACTTAAATGAAATCGTTGAAGAGTTTATAAAATTTGCAAAAAAAGAAAAGTTTGTATGGTAGAAATGATAACCTACTCTATTATTCAAAAATCCCAGCTTGAAGGCGCTCTTCGAATAGACGCGGAATATTACCAGCCAGAGTATTTGAAGATAATCCAGAATCTTAATAAATTGAAAGCCATTCCGATTGACGAAGTAGCGATAAATCCAAAAAGAAAATTTAAGCCACAAGAAAATGTACCTTTTCGATACATTGAAATTTCAGAAATAGATTTAAGTACAGGAGAATTTGTTGTATCAGAAATAACAGGAGAAAATGCGCCAGATAGAGCACAATGGATTGTCGAAAAAGATGATGTGATAGTTTCTACTGTTCGCCCGATCCGTAATGCAGTAGCTTTGATAGGAGGAGATAGCAAAGATTTGGTTTGTTCCTCAGGGTTTGCTGTTTTAGAACCAAGGAAGGTTGATCCAGAATATTTGTTCGTTTACTTAAAATCTAAACCAATTGTGAAATTATTAGATAGACTGACAACTGCGACAATGTATCCAGCAGTTACCACAGATGACATCTTGAATACTAGAATATACTTAGGAAATGAAAATTTTAGACAAGAAATCAAAGATAAGGTAATCGAGGCTCAAAAAAAGCTCGATCAATCAAAATCTCTATATTTTCAATCCGAGAATTTACTTTTGCAAGAGCTAGGGTTAAGCGACTTTAAAATAGAAGAAGATTTATCTTTTATTGTTAATCTCTCTGAAATAAAAGATGCTAACCGTATTGACGCTGAATATTTTCAACCGAAGTATAAAAAGATAATAGGAAAGGTGGAAAAACACAAGCTTGAATTACTTGGTAATTTAGTCTCGATGAAAAAAGGATTTGAGCCGGGTAGCGAAGAATATCAAGATGAGGGTAAATTGTTCATTCGGGTAAGCAACATTTCAAGGTTCGGATTTACTGATAAAGACCAGAAATATTTAAGCAATGAATTATACCAAGATTTGAAAGATAGTTTTGAGCCTAAAATTGGAGAGATTTTGCTTACTAAAGATGCGACACCAGGTATTGCTTATGTTTTAGAGGAGAAAATCGAAGGCATTATTGCAAGTGGCATCATGCGCTTAAAAATAAAAGAAGATATTGAAGCCGGATATTTAGCGCTTTGTATTAATTCTATTGTTGGGCAAATGCAAATTCAGAGGGATGCTGGAGGCTCGATTATTTCTCATTGGAAGCCAGAACAAATTAAAAATTTACAGATTCCCATTTTACCTAAGTCTATCCAGCAAAAAATTGCGGATTTAGTCTGTAAATCGCACGAAATCCGCAAAAAAGCAAAAGAATTGCTGAATGAAGCCAAAAGAAAAGTTGAAGAACTTATTGAAAAAACATGAATGAGCGATTCGTGAGGCGCGCAATCATTAATTATTTAGCCCGCAAAGGATGGGATCGAGGCCTGCGCGAGAAAGAAACTGCCGAGCACGGCGTAGATATTAAAGTCCGCCACAATAAATATTCTCGCTATTTCTTTATTGAGACAAAGGGCGAATCCACTAGTAAATCCGCTAAATCTGTAAGAGAGGTCGCTTTTGTTTATTCTCTTGGTCAAATTATAACCCGGATGAAAACCGGCGCAGCACGGTATTATTATGGAATTGGCCTTCCCGAAACCGTTGCTCGAATTGCTAGTAGACGTATTCCTTGGCAGGTTGCTAAAAAATTACTCCTTTACGTTTTTTCAGTAGATGCTCAGGGAAGGGTTAAACAATATTCTTGGCAGTATTTAAAGAATATTCAGAAAGAGAAAGCAAATGAGTCCTAACGTTCAGATAGCAGTCGGATATATAATTGTTGGTATTTGTGCTGTAATTGGTACAATGGGCGGTATTATGGTAAAACAAGGTTATGAAAGAAGAAATGAAGCTACGGCTATAAAAAGTGTTGCTACTCAAAAAGAAACTTTAGTAGAGAAGGGTTTAGAAAAAGTTGATAAGCAGAATAATATAAAAATAGCAAAAGTAAAAATCAATAGAATTATTGATGATGCTAACGCTTGGCTACAAGAAAAGATTGAACAAAATAGACCGGAGATAGATAAACTCATAGCTCAATTTAATGCTCGCGGTGTTGTTCATAGTGGTATGCATATAGCGGCTCATATTGATAGATTAAATTCGCTCATAAAGATAATAAATGATTACATTAAAGACATGAATAGGAAAATAGAAGATGAAGTTTTAAGGCTAGGAGAAGAAAAGTTTGAAACTGTAGTTTGGCTTAAGGATGAATTTACAAAATATCAGGAGTTTATTAAATTCTCTGAAACTGCCAAGAATAATTTAAAATTATTTAATAATGATGTATGTCTAAGATTCACAGATAAACCTACTTTCGAAAATATTTTAAAATCACGCCCATACAGAGAATAATAGTAGAAATAGTCTAAGAGAATAGAAATATCCCTAAAACATAATAAGATAATTGACAATGGATAACCAAGGGAGAAAGAATTGGATAAGTGAGGGGGTTATAATTGCATCGGTCCCTTTTTTAGGGTATCTTTTTACATTTGCATATGAATCAGGTTATGCATCCTTTTTTAATTTTCCCAAGGAATATATAAATATCGGTTTACCCCAAATTATAAGTACAGCTATTATTCTTTACACTATAACCGCAGTATTATTCTTTCCTATAGAAGGGCTATCATTTATATTTTTTAAGAATAAACGCTCTATGTATCAAAGTATAATTAAGTTTTTACCTTTATTTGGATTTTCGGTAGGTAATTTTATTGTATATGGATGGATACGAGCTCTCCCGTTTATTATTTTATTTGTTATATTAGGATTTTCCGAATTTATATTTCCTTTAGTTACTCAGCGTGACAAAAAAGATTATGATAGTAAGCTTCAAGCATATGATGAGGCAGATTGGAAGTTTCGCGAAGAACGAGGAGCACTTTCCACACGTCTTTTAAGAATTTTTGGACATAAAAATATTATGCTTATCATAAATTTGTTTCTTTGTGTTAATTTAACTCAAATGGCAGGAGAGATATCTGCTTCTAAAAAAATGCAGTTTTTTGTAATACCAAGTAGCCCTGAAAAAGTCATCTTAAGAATATACGGAGATAATTTAGTATGTGCTGAATTTGATAGAAAAACAAGCAGTCTAAAAAGAGAAATCTCGATTTATAAATTGACTGATCCACAAGCTCAAAATCTAAAGTTTGAAGCATTAGGTCCGCTTAAAGTTGAAAAAAGAAGATAAGATAATAAGGGTGGGCGTTTTTCAGCCTATTCGAGAGATCATACTATCTTTAGGATAGAGAGTGTATCTGGTTGTAAATACCCTAACTCTTTGAAAATTTCCTCGGCTTTTTTATGGGGCGGGCGTGCCCGCACCACGCCCGCCCCAAAGGCTTTGGCTTTAAAGTGTTGTTCGGGAGAGGCGCAGCTGTGGCTGCGGCCGCCCGCACCCGGCCGCAGCCACAGCTGCGCCGCACACGCACTAAAATTAGCAAGAAGCGAGCGGCCAAGCGAGCGCCAAAGGAGCCCCGCTCCCAAGCGGGGCGACTGATGCACGGGAGATGCGGGAGCGCCGACAGGCGCGGTGCATTTTAAGTTGTTTCCTTATGAACCAGCTTTACCCCGGTATTAGATACAATAACCTTAAGAGGCGGGGCAGAACGTTGGTAAAATAGCGGACGAGCTTCTTTCCTAACTTCGTAATTGTTTCTCAATTTTGCCCACCCACTTCCTTAATCAAATTTTTCCCACAGAAATATGTTACCCAACAACTTTCAGAATAATCATATTTGTTAGGTAACTTTTTGCTTGACATTTGTTACCCAACAAGTTATATTATATAGTAGTTTGTTGGGTAACTGGAGGTTATATGAGAGGCGTAATAAAAGGCGTATTAGCAGAAGAGCTTGAAAATTCTTTACGCATGAAGAGGGAGTACGAAGAGGCCCTGAAAAGATTGCTTCAGGGCTGCCTTGCGAAAAGAAAAATTAGAGGCCATGAATATTTCTATTTAGTAAAAAGAGTCGATAATAAGGTAAAATATATTTATAAAGGCAAGGTTTCAGAAGAAGAAATAAAGAAATATGGAGAAGCCAAAGTGATGAGAGCTAAATATAGAAAGCTACTCTCGCAGGTAAAAAAGCAGATTAGATTCTTAAGGGGGTCTTTACGTGGAAAAGAGGCAGTCTGAGCTGTGTCTTGAAATCTTAAGGCGGTTTAATAAATCCGGCATACTCAAGGATTTTATCCTAATAGGCAGCTGGTGCGTATATTTTTATAAGGATTATTTTTCTAATGTCCCTTATATAGACCAAGCTACCATCAAAACAAGAGATATTGATTTCTTGATAAATAACCCTTCGGGGATAAGAGAAGAAGTAAATGTGCCTCTGTTGCTTAAAGACTTGGGTTTCGTTACGACTTTTAAGGGCGCCAGAGGATACTTAAAGTTAGATCACCCGGATTTATTGCTTGAATTCTTAGTCCCGGAAAAAGGCAAAGGGACGGATAAGCCTGTACATTTACCAAGGCTAGGAATGAATGCGGTCGCCTTGAGATTTTTAAGTTTTTTATCTGCAAACACGATTAAGGTCAGGGTCGAAGATTTTTATGTAACCTTACCGCATCCGGCTAATTTTGCGCTACATAAGCTAATTATCTTCCAGAGAAGGCTTAAGCAAGATAAAGCAGTTAAGGATAGAAATATCGCTATTGAAATCCTGAAATCACTGATTGATAAGGGAGAATCCTCCATAATTAAACAGGTATTTAATTCGATTCCTAAAAAGTGGCAAGGTAGAATCATAAAGGGGCTGCAGACGGCTAAGGAACCAGAAATATTAAAAATTCTTCAATAGGTATTGATTTAAAAATTTTGAATTTACCCATGCCTCTCCTCAATCCCAACTCCCTCAAAATAGGCTATATAATTCTCATTAATACCCGTAAGCCTGCTATTAAGACGCTTCAGGAAAAAGCCGGCTATGGCGACAGCTCCAAATGGACCCACGTTGCCGGCAGCCTTGGCGGTTTAGATATAGTAGAAGCTAATATTCCACGTTCAAGAGTAATAAACCTACAAAAAGAATATATCGATAAAGGATATGAGATAAAAGTTATGCGTCGAAAAGGGCAACCGGAGCAAAAGCGTTATAAGGTCGCTCTTTGGTGGGCGACGATGAATAATTTGCCTTACGATGTCTTGCAGTTTTTCTGGTTTCCGTTGTCAATGATTAGCACTAAAATCACAATGGCCTTACACAATTTATTTAGTAGCCATAGAAGATTTCTTTGTTCTGAGCTTATAGCAACAGGATTTTATAAAGAGAACGATTATTTATTTGGCAAGCCAGCGGAAAATGTTTTGCCAGCAGATTTCGATAATTTAGAGCTTTTTGAAGAAGTGCGAGATATTTGGATGTAGATCCTTCGCTTCGTCCTTCGCTGGGTGCGACCACCCTAAGGTTTCCCGCCCAAAATTAGTTGTCATTTTAGTTGTCATTTAGGTTGTCATTTGTTATAATAATACCATGACATTTAAGCCTACATATACCATAACAGACAAAATTCTCAATAATATATCCCAGATTATGGCTGGGAGAGAACTTATTGAGCATTCCAGATTGATTCCCAAATGGGAACTAAGCTTAAGAAAAGAAGCCCGTTTGCATAATGCTCATTCTTCAACGAGCATTGAGGGTAATAGATTAACTCTTGAGCAAGTCAGGGCACTTTCAGAGAAAAAAGAAGTTGCCGCTTCCGCTAAAGACAAACAGGAAGTATTGAATTACTTACAGGCCTTAGATGCTATTCCTAAATATGCTAAGAAAAAAGAAATAGACATTAAATTATTCCTAAGTATGCATAAAACAATTACCAAAGGCACCCTTAGAGAAGAAAAAGATTGTGGAGTTTTTAGGGATAGGCAAGTTTTTGTTGGGAAAAGAATATTCGATGGGACGCAACTTAAGGAAGTTGTAGAATATATGCCTCCGGATACCAAAGATGTGCCAAAATTGACAGAGGAATTCTTGGATTGGCTCAGCTCTGAAGACGCAAAGAAAATTAATCCGGTTATATTGGCAGGAATCGTACATTATGAGATAGCCAGGATCCATCCCTTTATAGATGGAAATGGCAGAACGGCAAGGTTATTAGCAACACTTGTTTTATACAAAAGCGGCTTTGACCACAGGAGATTTTTTGCGCTTGATGATTATTATAATGAGGACAGATCTTTATATTACGCAGCTTTAAAAACGGCAGAGAAGAGCAAAGGCGATATCACAGAATGGCTTGAGTATTTTGCAGGCGGTGTATTACATTCAATAAACAGGGTTAAAGAAACCATTATAAAATTGGGCGTTAGCACAAAAAGAGATGGGGCTGAACAAATAGAATTAACACCAAGACAAATAAAAATTTTAGAGATTATAAAAGAAAAGAGTAGAGTCAGCAATAAAGACCTGAGGGTATTGTTTAAAATATCCCGCCAGGCAATATTAAAAGAAATTTCCAAACTCGTAGACGCCAAAATAATTAAACTTATCGGAAAGGGTAGGGGAGCTTATTACGTAGCAACAAAATAAGTTTTCCGCCCCCTAAAATACACCTTGCCCTATCGGATGGAGGCACCCGGCCTAATCGGATAGGCCGGTGTCCTGCCTTCTGCAGGAATGGGCAAGTGCGACACTTCTGTGTAGGCACCCAACGCTAATAGGATTTGCGTTGGTGCCTGGCTTTCTGCCGGGATTGCGGCATAGCGGACACTTTACTTCGTAAAGTGCAAGCTCGCTTCTTTCCTATTATTATTTAAAGGAGGAATTATAAATTTTATTCTTATATTTATCGTGCTCGCTATAGGACTAATTATATGGCAGACGCGGAATATGAAAAGAGCAAAAGCAGACCGCTTGTCAGAAGAAAAAAAACAGAAAGAATCTCTCGAAGCAGAAGAAAAAGAAGAGCTTCGGGCAGAAGAAAGAATTCTTGAACAAAGAGAGGCAAGAAAACAAAAGGCAGAAGATGAAGAGAAGGATCGTAAGACTAAAATAGAGAGGGATCTTAGGGAAGTGGAATTAAGACGTAAGATAAAAGACAGGAAAGACCACGAGGCAGAGGAAGAGCATAAAGGAGAGTAATATGTCCATTATTAAGGAATTTAGGGATTTTGCGGTTAAGGGGAGCGCAATAGATATGGCAATAGGTATTATCATTGGCGCAGCGTTTGGTAAAATAGTCAGTTTCCTGGTCGGAGATGTGATTATGCCGCCTCTGGGGTTATTAATCGGTGGCGCCCTTAGCGCATTTCCAGAATCAGCAGAGAAATATCATCATGCTGTTCGGCGCCGGCAGTAAAAGCGCATAATTCTTTCTTAATCTTTTCAGATAAACCCGCAGCAGATAAATTTTCGCTTTCTAAAAGTATCTTTTCTATCCTCACCAGGCCAAACTCCTCTTTCTTTTGGTTGCGGTGAGGGGACAACCTTTAGCTTGGAATTTCCGGCTGCATGAGAGTAAAGCCATAATGTTTTACCAGCTGACTTTTATAATACGGAGTTATTCGCGGAATCCTAATACCGAAGGTACCGGGATAGAAACGTCCCTGATTTTTATTTTTATCTTGCTAGTGCAGTGAAAATAAAATTACTTGCAAATTTATAATACGATGTTATAATACCTCCCTATTCATAGATATTAAGGTCAATGCGTATTTTACCCCAATTCACTACCGGCAAACATTGCCAGAGATTATGTTTATCTTAAGGGAAGAGACTATTTCCGGAGAATACAACTAAATAATATTTTTAGCTAAGACATTGTGTCTTAGCTTTTTTTAACTAAACTTTCTAACAGGCACTAAACTTATTTAAAAAAAAGGGGATGAGAAAATGAGTAATATGAGTTTTGAGTTTTCGGATACCATTGCCGGATATGTAAGCAAATTTGATTCTCAGAAGAAGACCTTCGTGCTCAAGACCGTGGATAACCGTGAATTTCAGGTAAAGATTACCTCAAATAGCTGGGCCCGCGGCCCGCGTAACCTGGAGGAGGGCTACTGCGACATGGGTGGCCGGATGGATAAATTGCAGGAAGGCGAGTATCTTTATGCGATAGGTATTTTTTATCCTGAGAAGGGCGGCCATGTTTTTGAAGCCAAGGCACTCGTTTTTCCGGATGCCTCACCCGGCGTATACCGTTTTGAAGAGCCTGATTGGTGGATAAAACAGGCCAGAAGCATCGCCGATTTTTATATCAATGCCGAATTCGGCGGCCCGGATAAGATCGATTACCGTAACTATCGCACTATGTTGAGTTTGACCGGCCAGAGAAAACCGGACCACCGCCAGGAGACCGACACGATCTCCCGTATGGTCTACGGAGAGGCATCAGCATTTTTACTTACCGGTGAAGATCGTTTCTTAGAGGCGGCAGAACAAGGTACCCAATATTTGAGGGATCATATGCGTTTTTATGATACCGATGAAAATATTGTTTATTGGTATCATGGTATTGATGTTAGCGGCGCCAAGGAGC
>Ga0315290_10002042_pt1 | contig 14099 bp, 12 predicted proteins | sample YL17G12_0_MG_FD_203627 | JGI IMG/M metagenome (GOLD analysis project Ga0315290, IMG submission 203627) | Sediment microbial communities from Yellowstone Lake, YNP, Wyoming, USA - YL17G12_0 | ecosystem: Environmental > Aquatic > Freshwater > Lake > Sediment | place: USA: Wyoming | collected... | reverse complement strand
ACAAACTGGAATTTAACACAACTCTGGAGACCTGTCTCACCACGCAGCAATGCTTCGTCCTGAATTATTTTCAGGCGTTCGCTCACCGGAGTTTCGTAGGTCATGTACCACACACGGCTGCCGGCATTTTCGCCGGTGATGCGGATAACCTGTGCTTCTCCGCCAATGATGGAAGCCACCGGCACTCTCAGGATAGCATAACCCATCGGATCGTTATGCTTATCGGTAAAGGTTGTTTGGAACGTGAGCGAAGCGCCGCCTGGGCCTTCCACTGCACGCATGCCCATAGCCGAAACAACCGGATTTGTGAAGGAAATACAGGGTTTTCCATTCACCGTAAGGTAAAATACATGCTGCTCAGGATTGGCATCAATAGCGAACATCCATGCCAGGTTCACAAATGCGTCACTGATAACTGGCTTGACAGGTTCGGATTCCCATTCTATGTAAAAGTTCTTATCGTCGCTTCTTACCAACAAAGAGGTGCTAACTTCGGGGTCGGGCGAATGGTAAGTGAAGTTACCTCCTTTAATGGATTTTGTATAGCCCTTATAGAATTTGTCGGGCCAACCGGCTGCAGGGTTTTGGGCCGGCAATAAATTCAGGGTGAAGGAGAATAAAAACAGAAAAGGAAGCCTGGCTATAGCTGAGCGCATCTTCCGGAATGTATATACGAATCTCATATGTGTTTTCGATTTATGTGAAGGGGGAATGATTATGTATACAAAACTAAACCGAAAAACGATTTGTGAGCAACTACGCTGCTGAATTCTGCTGATTTCAATGATTATATAGTCGCTTGAATGTTTGGAAAAGCGATACATTTAGGAAAGCAAATACACATATTGCCAAAGTTCCCTGCCTATGGACATGGACGTTTAAGATTGCGATAGATGATTAAAAATTATTTACATCTTCAGAAAGCTGGAAAGGGCATTTCAGCTCCGACCATTTCCCCGTACTGGCAAAAATGAAATTCCGAAAATAGGAATCCTTTTGCACAATATTACTTTTTATGAAATAAATTATAACTCAGCCTGACAGAGCATTTTGAGGTTAATTTGTCATTGGGAGCAACTTGCCGCAACGAAGGCGGGGGAGTAGAAGCCTATTCCGACCTGTGATACAACCTTTATTATTTCCCGGGTTTGTCTCTGGGAGAACGTCGTGAATCTCCGTTTCCGGAACTTTTCTTCTGTCTGAAGCCCGATTTCCGGTCACCACCTCTTTTAGCCCGTGGGTTGTAGCTGGGAGCTTCTCCAAATTCTTCCGGTACGGTAGCTTTCTCCACAGCTTTACCCAGAAGTGTTTCTATCTGCGCGAAGCGGCCTTGTTCTTTCCCGCTGATGAATGTAATGGCGAGTCCTTCGGCTGCTGCACGCGCTGTGCGGCCAATGCGATGAATATAATCCTCGCCGTCATGTGGCACATCAAAATTGAGAACCAGGTCAATATCTTCTATGTCGATGCCGCGCGAAAGGATATCAGTAGCCACCAGGATATTCAGATCCCTGTTTTTAAAACTTTGCAGCACTTTTTCGCGTGTCGGCTGATCGAGGTCCGAATGAATTTCTTCCACAGACAAACCGGATTTTTTCAATACCGAGGCCAGTTGCTTGGTACTGCTCTTTGTGGAGCAGAAAACAAGCACACTGCGGAGCTGTTTTTCCTTTAGCAACTGCATTGCTAAAGGTATTTTTTGTGCGTCGTGCAGTACATAAGCAAGTTGCACAATCTTTTCGGCAGGCCTGGAAACAGCCAGTGAAATTTCTTTGGGGTGCTTTAGTATCTTCCTGGCCAGTTCCTTAATTTTATAAGGCATGGTAGCAGCAAAGAGCAGATTCTGCCTCTTTCTGGGCAAGTAAGATATAATTTGCAGGATATCGTCGTAAAAGCCCATGTCGAGCATGCGATCGGCTTCATCCAGGATTAAATATTCCAACTCTTTTACCTGTACATAACCCATGTTAAGATGCGCAATCATTCGCCCGGGGGTGCAGATGATAACATCCGCTCCTTCCGACAAGGCTTGTTTTTCCTTGTTAAAGGAAGCACCATCGGTACCACCGTAAACAGCAATTGAACTAACCGGTGTGTAATATGACAAACCTTCCATCTGCTGGTCGATTTGTACGGCAAGTTCGCGCGTTGGAACAATTATCAGCGCTTTTATATGCTCGTCCTGTTTGTGGGCGATTATTTTGTTGATGATGGGAAGCAGGAATGCTGCCGTTTTGCCGGTTCCGGTCTGTGCCGCCCCGATAAGGTCATCTCCGGCAAGAATGAATGGAATGGCTTGTACCTGGATAGGTGTTGCGGTTTCGTAACCGATGGCTTCAATTCCCTCGACCAGGCGTGGATCGAAACCAAATTCTTTAAAGTTCAAATTATAATCCTCTTTTATGTTAAGTCTTTGCAAAATTAATACCTGCGCGAATACCAAAATAAATATTTTGGCAAGGTAGGGATTAATTGCCGACCAGGCCGGGTTTTGGAGTTATTGGTGTGTGATTTATAAAATTCGGACTATCAGTGAAGCAGGCAGCCCCTTATCAGGGAAAGTCTTCAGGCAATGTTTTTGGGATTCAATTTTCATACAACGATTCAACTTCCTGAATAGTAAAGAATTATTTTCCATAATACAGATCATCTTTAAGAGACAAAAATTTGATGACTGGTTAGTTGCAACTTTGGATGATCAGGTCCATATAACCTGTATATTCATCCCAAAAATCGCCGTCAGTATATGGCCAGGCCGTATAAACAACTACTAAATCCTTTTCAGGAATAACAAATATAGCAATAACTTTAGTTATTTGGTTGCGGCGAAATATAATTTTACTTTTATCCGGTAAATTTTAGTACAGGATTTATAGTTAAGTTTAGATTCTCGATTCCGAAGTACAAATAATGATATTTTTTTTTTATAATTTGACATTATATCCAACCTTTTACGATTTTGTTGCCCCATTATTACATCTGAATTACATGTGAATCCTAAAACCTTTAGTTCATGAGAAGAATGTATCTGCTATCCGCTTCTTGCCTGGTGCTTCTATTTCTCGTCACCGGGCAAATTGCCATGGCCCAAACCAACCGGCAGGATGCAGTTTACCTGCGAAACGGCAGCATTATTCGTGGCAAAGTGCTCGAAAACGTTGTCGGACAATATACCCGCATCGAAACTGTTGGCAGGAATGTGCTGGTGATCCAGGAGCGTGATGTGGAACGGGTGGTAATGGACGAACCTATCCCGCCAAAAGATCGTACTGATCCAAAACCATATGGTTATTCAGCACTTGCCGACCTGGGATTTATGGGCGGCGAACAAAACACGATGAGCCTGATGCTTATCAATGGATACCAGTTTAGGAACCGGTTGATGGTTGGCGGAGGATTCGGGATCGAAAAATTCGGGGAACAGGTGATGCCGGTATTTGGAGATGTACGTTACAATTTCATCAAAGGTGGTATAACGCCATTCGTTTATATGCAGGCAGGATATTCCTATCCGTTGGGAAAGTCGGCAAATGTAAACGCGACTGAAGTTAAAGGAGGTGCCATGCTCAACCCTGGCATTGGGCTCCGTATGAATTTCACAACACACAATGCCCTGGTATTTAGCCTTGGCTGGCGTTACCAGGAAATACGCTCGCATTATACTTATTATTATGGCTGGGGTGGTCCACAATATGATAATGGTTACGATCGCACCGATATTTACCGACGCATTGCGATAAGGGTGGGATTTATTTTTAATTGAGCAGATTGTTGCAATATGGGCTTAATGACTATTGATAAAAGTTTAAGAAGTCCTTAAAGTTGAAGGTTATGTTCAGTACATTGAATAATGCGGGATGGGTAAGTTAATTCAATTTAATTCAATTATATATAGAAAAAATATCCTCAGAATAAATTTAAGGATTAACGGAAAAATAATAAATGAAAAGACCACAAATTAATATCATTTTATTATTAATGCTTGCTTTTATTAGCTTTATTAATTGTTCGAAAGAGAAGAATCAGGAACCGGAACCTGTTATGCTTATAAACCTTGATACTATTTCATTTGATCATTCAATGAAAGGCTGGGAATTATATAGTTGGCCAAATGGAAATGATTGGAATTATTCAATTTTAACAGGGACAAATAGATTGAAGTCATATGAAGAGATCACTGGAAATAAAATAATTGTTTGTGGTAAAGATTCCCTTAAAATGTTGCTTGATAAGTTTCCGGTAAATGAAGAAATATTTTGGATTAGCGAAGGATGGTTAGATAGAATATGGGGTAGTAATTATGGAAATCTTTCCTTACCTGACAGCAATATTATAAAAGAAATTAAAAGGTATTGTATTCAGAAACAATTAGAATTAAGTATAAGCTACTAACTTAAGCATTTCCAAGTATCAGTAAATGATTTTATAAAGATAATTTAATCAGGAAAAAATAATACACAAAACTGCACATGCTTATAGCCGTGGCCGGCATGCAACCTAAATTCAGGTTGGCTGCCACAAACTGCGCTTCGATAATAGACTCACTGCAGATGAGCAAAACAGAATAGCTATGAAACAAGTAATAATTCTTTTAATCGCATTGATGTTGATAACGTTTACTTCGTGCTTAAAGGATATGCAAATCATTCAAACGGAAGATCAAAGGTTTCCAAATCAAATAGGCGATAAATGGTTATATCGGTTGACAACTGACGAAATTGATACTGTATTAGTTGAGATTGTAGGCCAGGGAACATTAACAAATAATGACACGATTTATTTTAAGGAATATATCGGACTGATAAAACTCATTCAGCATGAATATAATTTGGGGCCTGTGCCAGGAAATGGAAAGTGGGAACTGATATCTGCAATACTTTATTAATTGTTAGAAAAAAGGCATCATAGAAACAAAATTGCGGGCAAAAGCTAAAATATAGTAATGAAAGAAAACAAACGATTTGAGACATTCTGCAACATCAGACAATAACTACTGGTATTCACAAATAAATTAATTTATCAAAAACCAATCATAAAATGAAATCACTTCTGAAAGCAATTACCGGTACACTGCTCATGTCAGCAATGTTCTGGGGCTTGTCCGGCTGCAAGGACAGTTTTATTGAGGAACATACTTATACGGCAAATGTTCCTATCTACATGTCGTGGAACGATCTGCGAAAATCCTCCGAGCCTCAGCCACCTGAAGGGATTGTGGAGCAAGGGAAAATATACATCAAGGACAATTTTCTGTTCGTAAATGAGAAATACAAGGGCATTCATGTATTTGATAATTCCAATCCTGCAAGCCCCCAGGATCGGGGATTCATCGATATACCAGGCAATGTGGATATGGCTGTGAAAGGCAATTTTCTATATGCCGACAGTTACGTGGACCTTGTAGTGTTCGAGATCAGCGATATTGGCAATCCCATAGAAGCGTACCGGCTGAAGAACATCTTCCCTTATACCATGCCCGAAACAACCGAACCTTATCCGATCTCGCAGGTAGATACCGCCAAAGGTGTTATCATAGGTTGGAAAGTGGAGCGCGTCACAGAAAGGACCGATCAATCCAACTACATGGGAATACGGGTTTTATATGATAAAGCCATGAATTCCTTTTATGCTGCCGAAGCATCCGGCAGTGGCGGTGGAACGCAAGTTGTGGGTGTTGGTGGCTCACTGGCCCGTTTTATCATCTTCAGCGATCAACTCTATGCCCTCAATAATAACAATCTGCAAATGATTGATATTCCGAATTCAGCGAAGCCATCAGCCGGAAATAAGATTGGACTGAATCGTGTGGTGGAAACATTATTTATTGAGAGCGATAAACTATTCGTTGGCACTCAATCAGGCATGCTTATCTACGACCTGTCGGATGCTGCAAATCCAGTTTATGTAGCCGAATACAATCACTTTCAGAGTTGCGATCCGGTAGTGGTTTCCGATGGCTATGCTTATGTAACCATGCGTAGTGGCAACCGCTGCGGAAATTTTACAAATTTGATGGATGTGGTGGATCTGCATGTAATAAATGATCCGCAACTCGTAAAAAGCTATTCAATGTCAGATCCTTACGGACTGGGCATCGAAAATAAGACACTTTTTGTATGCGATGGCAGCGCCGGTCTAAAAATCTACGATGTTACCGATCCTTTAAGGATTGACGAACACCTGATAAAAACCTTTGCTGATATCAACGCCACGGATGCAATACCTACCGGTACCAGCCTTATCGTCCTGGCCACCGATGGTATTTACCAGTATGATTATTCTGATCTGCAAAATATTCAGCTGCTGAGTCATATTCCGAATGGGAAGTGAGAATGTGAGAATGTGAGAATGTGAGAATATGGGAATTTGGGAATTTGAGAATTTGAAAATGGGAAAATGAATTGGGAGATATGAGCCTGATAGCGAACATTGTAAAAAGGACATTGCCGTATTTATACTCATTAATACGGTATAAAAATGATCATGCACCTTCTGTAATATCCAAAATTTTTGGATAGATTTATGCTGACATTAAGTATTGTTCTTATTGCAGCAGGATGCAATAAGGATAAAGACAATGCACTTGATTCTCAATTTACAGCCGAGATTGTGGCTTTTGACCTGAATTGTTCTACTTGTATTCTGAAGTTCCCTGATGATTCTTTGACCATTAAACGAGAGATTGGGGCGAGTGAAAATAATTATTATCATGCGATAAACCTGGATAAGGACACACTTAAGATAGGTGAGAAACTCAAAGTAAAACTGAGGAAAGCTAATGACCAGGAATTAAGTGCTTGTATCACATTGTACCCGGATTTTAATTTTAAAAATATTTTTATTACTGAATACAGACAAGAAGAATAAACTAAACAATGGCTGCTAATTAAGGCTTGTTGATAAATTTGGGAATTGGGAATGTGAGCAAGTGAGAAGGTCGGAAATTGAGAATTATGAGAATAGTTAGAATATTACTTCTGTTATTTATGTGCCAGGCTTTGATGCTTTCATGCAAAAAAGACGATGTTATTCTGAATGAAAATCAGCATAATTTGATCGGAAACTGGGTCAATCCGGAATATACGGATAGCCTGATGATTTTGGAGAAATCGGAAACATTGAAATTAAATGAATATGGTATTTCCTTTAAAACTGAGGGGAAATTGATTGAGCGTAACTTTGCAGGATGGTGCGGAACTCCGCCTGCTGCTTATAGTGATTACGAAGGGACATGGACAAGAAATGATTCAAGCATCGCCATTGAAGTTGGGTATTGGGGTGGCAGGGTTGCTTACAAATGGATCATTATTTCGATAGGTGATCATAAGTTGACTGTAGAGAAAAGAATAACAGAAATTTCAACTATTCATTAACAATTGTTTATTATAAAATTTAGCGCAGAGTTCGCAGAGCAGACGCAGTGAACCGCAGAGAAGAATTAAAAATAGACGCAGAGTGTTGCCCTGTCTTCTAATTTCTAAAATTAGCCGTTAGCCATCTAACAGCTGAAAGCAATCAATTAACAACTAACAGCCAATATCCAATAGCCAACAGCCAAGCGAAACTTTTAGTTTTTAACTTTGTACTGTTAGTTGTTTTTTCTGCCCCAGGAGTATTGAAAAGAATACAATACTCAGGATAAAAAACACTACGATGGACATCACTGAATTGTGCATGCTGCCTGTAAGTGCTTCGATAATACCGAAACTGAATGTACCGGCGACAGTGGCAAGTTTTTCCATGACATCGTAGAAACTGAAGAACGAAGTGTGATCGGTTGTGCTCTCGGGGAGCATTTTGGAATAAGTACTTCGTGCCAGCGACTGCGAACCGCCCATGACGAGGCCTACAACACTGGCCACGACTATAAACCCGGTTGCATTCGTAACAAATAAGGTTCCGAAACAAACCAAAATCCATATTATTACTGCAATCATCAGTGCTTTGAGGTTGCCGATCCTACCCGAAAGTCGCGAAAATGACCAGGCGCCGAACATACCTACAAGCTGAATCACCAGTACGGTTGGGATGAGTACATCTTTGTCCAGTCCCAATTGCTTTTCACCATAGGTGACAGCCATGAACATTACGGTGAGCAGCCCCATCATCATAAAGAAGAAGCCGGTGAGGTAAAGGCTCAGCCGCCGCGATTTCCTTACCTGTTGAAAGACTACGCGTAGTTCAGCGTAACCGTGGAAAATGACATTGGAGTGGTGCATTCTTCTTTTACGGTAAGTATAACGTGGCAGCCGTCTGAAGGTAATCTGCGAAAATCCGATCCACCACAGGAAAACCGTTACAAACGAAATCCTTGCCGGTATGCTGCTGCTTACATCGAATCCAAACAGCGCTGGTTTCATGATCATCACCAGATTGAATAACAGCAAAATTACACTACCAAAGTAACCGTAAGAATAGCCGCGGGCACTTATCCGGTCCTGGTCTTCGGGTTCCGCGATTACTGGCAGAAACGAATTATAGAATACAAGGCTTCCTCCATAGCCTATAGTCCCCAGTGTGAAGGCAATAACGCCAAGCTCCAGGTGCGATTTATCGAAAAAGTAAAGCATCCCGCACGAAAGTGCACCGATCCAGGTAAAAACCTGCATAAAGGTTTTGCGACGTCCTGTATAATCGGCAATACTCGAAAATAGCGGGGAAAAAGCTGCCACCACCAGGTAAGCTGCTGCTATAGCCCAGGAATAGAGCACTGTATTGATTACCGGGTAACCGAAAAATGAAACTGTAAAATTATCGCCGCTGCGGGTTATGGAGTTGTAATAAAACGGGAAGATGGCGGAGGCAATCGTAAGCTGGTAAACCGAATTGGCCCAATCGTACATCACCCATCCCTGGATGGTGCGTTTATCACCTTTTACAATGGTAATTTCTTTTCCCGATAGTTTCACACTGGTTAGATCTATTTTTGAGATGCTAAGATAATACATTTCTGTTTTTTTCTTACATTTGGCATAGAAGTAGTTTCGCCTAAATTATTTTCCGGCTGAATCATTTATTGCCTGGCAGGATTATATTTTCTTAATTTGATAAAATCAAATTATATTTACTTTCCGACAACATAAGCCCGTCATATTAAAAAAACCCAGTCCCTATGAAGCGATATTTTATCCTGTTAGCAACACTTTCGTGTATTCATTTAGTCCGGGGCCAGGCGCCGGATACTACGCAAGCCAACAAGAAAACGGAGAAAGTGAAAACCGGGTGGAACTTAGGAGCGTTACCCGTGGTTGGATACAATTCCGATATTGGCTTTCAATATGGAGCTTTAGCCAATTTATACTATTATGGCGATGGCTCTATCTACCCTAAATACTTCCATTCCATCTATATGGAAATATCGCGTACAACTAAGGGCAGCGGTATAAACCAGTTATTCTACGACTCGGAACACCTTCTGCCGGGCTTGCGTGTAACTGCCGACATCAGCTATCTCACCGAAAAGGCACTCGATTTCTATGGTTTCAATGGCTATGATGCTGTTTACAATGCCGACTGGACCGATGATTCAAAGGATTCTTTAACATATATATCGCGCGTTTTTTACAAACATGAGCGCAAACTATTCCGCTTTGCCCTCGATTTCCAGGGAAAATTCGGAGATAGTCCATTGCATTGGCTTGCCGGTCTTGCGCTTCTGCATGTGGGGACAGACTCTGTAGATATCGAGCGCCTGAACAAGGGGAAAAGTGATGCGAAAAAACTACCCGATTCTCTAGGTCTTTACGACAAGTATGTAAAATGGGGATTGATTTCTGCCGGCGAGAGCAAAGGTGGAGGTGTGAATTACCTCAAGTTGGGATTTATCTACGACACCCGCGACAACGAACCCAATCCCATGCACGGCATATGGACAGAGGCGCTTATCTGCACGGCTCCCCGTTTCATGATGAATGGCAACTATGGGTATACAAAGCTTTCGATTATTCACCGGCAGTACTTTACGTTGCTCAGGGAAAAGTTGTCGCTGGCATACCGCCTGGCATACCAGGGAACCATATCGGGGAGGGCGCCTTTCTTTATGCAACCGTATCTCATCAGTTCGTTTTCCCAGAGTACAAATATTGATGGGATGGGAGGTGTGCGAACCATACGCGGTATGTTGCGCAACCGCGCAGTGGGCGACGGCATGGCTTATGGTAACATGGAATTAAGGTGGAAGTTTTATCGTACTCAGGGTTGGAATCAGAATTTCTATTTTGGGCTGAATGGATTTGTGGATGCAGGGCAAGTGGTGCAGAAGATACCTGTTTCGCTCGCTAGCCTGCCCGAAGATGTAAACCAGAGTGATTATTTTGAGCTAAACTCAGAAGCGCTGCATCTTACTTATGGACTTGGTTTCCGTGTGGCCATGAACCAGAATTTCATCCTTGCCGTAGATTATGGCCAGGTTGCTGATAAGCGCGATGGCAGCAGTGGAGTCTATGTTAACCTGGGTTATTTGTTTTAGGAGACAAGAGAATGAAAAGTGAATTTAAAATCTTTTTTCTGGTGGTTGGAAATGGATGACAAGGAAGTTTGTGACCAGAGAGGATTTTTTATCGACAAATTGGAATCAGAATCCATATTATTATACAGTCCGGGCCCGACTTTGAGTCGAACCCGGACCAGGGATATATAAGATCATATGGGCAGGTATATTTTCCGCCACACGTAAATTGTCGCTACTGTATTACAATTTTTTTAGAAAGAACAGTCTGTCCGTTATGAATTTTTATAAAATAAATTCCACCTGGCTGAGTGCTTAAATCGATTTCTGATTTTGGATTCCTGATTTGGGATTTATAAATCTCCTCTCCCCGGATATTATAAATTTCCACATTGTAATTTTTTGCAAATTGTGAACCACTAACCGCTAACTGAAACTTTCCGTTTGATGGATTTGGGGAAATGCTTATACTATTATCATTTTTATAATTTTTAATGCCAGTATTTAGCTGCGATTTGAAATGCATTTCATCAATTTTTAAATCTGAGCCTACAAAAGAAATTGCGTTATTTTGCCAGGTGGTAGACATTAATTGCACAATCACAGTATCAGGAGTTTGCCAGGCATTAAAAGGAACTTCTTTATACTGATAAGTCTCAGCAGCATGAAGATACGTCCCTGTCCAATGAATATTAGAACCGTTCTTTTTTAAATTTAAAGTTATCACCGCGCTATCGTCAGCCGATGGAGAATATTTATACCAAAAGGCCAGGGTATCTATCTGGTTGGAAAAAGGATAACCGCCGTGTTCAATACAGTTATCAGTGCAATTATCAGGATAATATCCGGTTGAAATCATACCCGGTTGAGCAGCAGGGCCATTATTATTATTTCCGAGAAATGTTTTTAGTTCAATGGCGTAATCTCCGGCATATGCATCGGTGGTTCTGGATATTACATCTCCCTGACTGTATTGAGAATACCAATCGGCAGGCATGTATAGTGTTTGGCTTTCCCACGATTCAAAATCGCCATTCATCAAAGCGGGTTGGCTGGTGACTCCTGTAAAAGATACGCTGTCCAGAATCAAAACACTTCCCGCAACACCATTTTGGGTGACAAAGATATTACTTGATATAGCTGCAAATATTACTGAATCGGGAGCTTCAGGAAGAGGAGGGAAGAAAGTAAAGTTGAACGGCGTATAATCAGTATGGACTTCACCTACATTGAAAATATAAGTTCCAATATTGCTTCCCGCTTTGCTGAAGGTCGCAAGTATTGTAGCTGAATCACCGGTTGCAACATTGTATTTATAATATCCTCTTATTCCTGTTGGCATTTGACTGTAGGGCATTCCCCCTGTCCATGTGTTAGGGTCGCCATTTTCGGGGTTTATATTTATAAAATAGCCGAAGGCTGTTTGAGCAGCTGATCCATCTGTGGTAAGCTGTATGGCATAACCGCCATGGTATGCATCTGTGGTTTTAACTGCATTGAAAGGAAATTGGTAATGGTATCGGAAAAATACATCGTAATTTGATGTGTAAGGATAATTTTGCGGGTTATCATAGGTAGCGGAATTCCAGGTTTCAAAATCTCCGTTAGGAATGGAGTTTTGTCCAACTGCTGTAATAGCAATATATACTAAAGACATCAGAAGTAAGTGTTTTTTCATTTTTTTTGATTTTAATTTTTCCAACTTATATGGCTTTTTGGAGTTGCCCCCACATCATAAGCCTGTGCGGGGCAGGCCCGTTTTTTAAAGTGGGTTCTGGTTTCCACTGTTTCTTGTCAGGATAAGAAGTCAGCATTTATTTTGCCTTCATGTATTTTTTTGATCTTGCAATATCTGTCTATTGGATTAGCAGCAATCGATTACGCGTATTATGGCAGTTTTTTTCATTCTTGAACTGGCAATCTACCTTTCACTTTCTGCAAGATTTTCCTCTAAAGTATATCAAATCGTGAAATTTAATCACATGTAAATCAGTAAGTTATTAACATTGTCATGTTAATAGTCTTTCCGAAAACCGGTCGTTAATGATTAACTAATTATTTTATTTTTCAGTTGTATGTAAATATGATGTTACCAGGTAATCAATACTTTTCCATCACCTGTTTGAACTCCGGCAGTATTGCTTTGGTTGTTACCAACATTATAGGAGCCGCCACCATTATTGGCAGTACCACCAGAGTACCCACCACCTCCGCCAGAAGTACCACAGCAACTTCCCTCGCCACCAGCACCTCCACCATATCCGCCAGGACCACCATAGCTACCAGCATTTCCTCCGATTCCACCATTAATAAAACTACTACCACCGCCAGAGCAAGCATCACTTCCATTTCCAACAAGACCGCCACCGCCACCAGCGCAACCAACGTTTACACCACCGTTACTATTGCCAGAATTTGTTGTTTGTCCGGGATTTCTTGAGCCACCACCAGCAACTATTAATGGTGAATAGTTACTGTCAGTAATAAAGGTACCACCACCACCGCCACCATAATATGCATCAACGCCTTTTTGTCCAACTAAAATTTTTAAAACCTGTCCGGGTGTTACTGATAACGTTCCCTTCATTCTTGCTCCCAAACCTCCGGGACCACTGGCCCACGACGAATAGCCACACTGTGCACCCCAAACTTCTGCATTAATACTGGTAACTCCTGCAGGCACAGTCCATGTTTGGATAGAGCCATATTGACCGGTACTTAATGCTGTTAAGAGCGTGGCACCTGTAAAGTTGACATTCAAATTTGAAGTACTACTTTGGCTTAGGCATGTATTCGATGCTGTCAGGCTGATGGTGCCACTTACCGAAACCGTATTGGTTGCGGTGATAGATGGACTTCCTTGTCCTGACACGATTGTCATTCCGCTGGGAACGGTCCAGTTATATATAGCAGCCCCTACAGATCCAACAGTATAAGTTCTGTTGTTTGTTCCTGTGTTGATAGTTTCTGTAATAATACCAAGTGTAATTATGGAAGATGCCGTAGCGGGTATAATGGCTAATGTGCTTGCTGTTCCGGCTACAATACAAGAATTATTTACGGTAACGCTTATGTTTCCGTTTGAAGCTCCGCATTCAAAACTATAATTGACAGAATTTGTTCCTGCACCCGATATTATTGATGCACCTGCAGGCGCTGACCAGTTGTATGAACTGGCACCGACTATTGGGACAATCACGTAATTTGTTGCAGACCCTGTTGCGGGTGTGGTTGAACCTGCTATTGATCCAGGGGTGCTTAATGTTGATGCCACCGTAATTGCAAGAGCGCTTGCACTACTTGTAGTGCAGGAGTTACTGGCTGTTACAGTAATATTTCCGTTGGTAGCCGTGCAACCATAATCCACTCTGATGGAATTTGTGCCTTGTCCCGATATAATGGTGTATCCGCTTGGCACCGACCATGCATACGAAGTGGCTCCGGTAATAGGTGAAACGGAATACACTAAATCATTTGTTCCCTTTGGAACAGAAGTAAGTCCTGAAATAGCACCAGGATTTGCCATCGATCCACCCATGGCATAAGATAATGCACTTGAGGCACTTTGTCCGATACAAGCGCTATTTGCTACAACACTTATGGTGCCATTTGCTTGTGCGGTGCAAGAGAAATCAACTGATATTGAATATGT
>Ga0315290_10002036_pt1 | contig 14114 bp, 10 predicted proteins | sample YL17G12_0_MG_FD_203627 | JGI IMG/M metagenome (GOLD analysis project Ga0315290, IMG submission 203627) | Sediment microbial communities from Yellowstone Lake, YNP, Wyoming, USA - YL17G12_0 | ecosystem: Environmental > Aquatic > Freshwater > Lake > Sediment | place: USA: Wyoming | collected... | reverse complement strand
GGCTAACACGGGACTGTTATTAAATACTCTTTACTCTATTCCCACTCGATCGTCGCCGGCGGCTTGCCCGAAATGTCGTAGACGACGCGGTTGATGCCGCGAACCTCGTTGGTGATCCGGTTCGAGACCGTCGCAAGCAAGTCGAAGGGCAGCGGCGCCCAATGCGCCGTCATGAAATCGGTCGTCTGCACGGCGCGCAGCGCGACCGCGTGCTCGTAAGTGCGGCCATCGCCCATCACGCCGACCGAGCGGATCGGCAGGAACACCGCGAAGGCCTGCGCGGTGAGGTCGTACCAGCTCTTTCCATCGGAATCTCGCGCAAGGCGGAGTTCGTCGACGAAGATCGCATCCGCGCGACGCAACAGGTCGGCGTGCTCGCGGGTGACCGCCCCGAGGATGCGCACCCCGAGACCCGGACCCGGAAACGGATGCCGAAACACCATTTCGCGCGGCAGGCCGAGCGCCAGCCCGAGTTCGCGCACTTCATCCTTGAAGAGTTCGCGCAGAGGCTCGAGAAGCTTGAGATGCAGCGTATCGGGCAGCCCGCCCACATTGTGGTGCGACTTGATCGTGTGCGCCTTCTTGGTCTTGGCGCCGGCCGATTCGATGACGTCGGGGTAGATAGTCCCCTGCGCCAGCCATTTGGCCTCGGTTCCGTGTACGCGCAGCCTGGCCGACTCGCGCTGGAAAACGTCGACGAACAGGCGGCCGATGATCCGCCGCTTCTGTTCGGGATCGTCCACGCCAGCGAGCGCCGTGTACATCTCGTCGGCGGCATCGACAGGAATCACGCGAACGCCGAGGTTTCGCGCGAACGTGTCCATCACCTGCTCGGCCTCGTTCAGGCGCAACAGGCCATGGTCGACGAACACGCAGGTGAGCTGGTCGCCGATCGCCTTGTGGATCAGCGCCGCGGCGACCGACGAGTCGACGCCGCCGGAAAGCCCGAGGATGACCTTGTCGCCGCCGACCTGCGCGCGGATGCTCGCCACGGCCTCGCCGGCGTAATCCGTCATGTTCCAGTCCTGCGCGCAGCCGCAGACATCGTGGGCGAAACGCGCGAGAATCGCCGCGCCCTGCGTCGTGTGCGTCACCTCCGGATGAAATTGCACCGCGTAGAAGCCTCTGGCCGGGTCGGCCATTCCCGCGATCGCGCAGGCATTGCTGCTGGCGATTACGCCGAATCCGGGCGGCAGCGCGGTGACCTTGTCGCCGTGGCTCATCCACACGTCGAGCAGCCCGTGACCCTCCGCGTTGCGGCGGTCTTCGATGCCGTTGAAGAGCTTCGAGTGCCCGCGCGCCCGCACTTCCGCGTAGCCGAATTCGCGCACGCTGCCCGGCTCGACCGACCCGCCGAGCTGCGCCGCCATCGTCTGCATGCCGTAGCAGATGCCGAGCACCGGCACGCCCAGCGTCCACACGGCGTCCGGCGCGCGCGGCGTATCGCCGACGGTCACGCTGTTCGGGCCGCCCGAAAGGATGATGCCCTTCGGCGCAAAACTCCGCACGAAGTCGTCGCCGACGTCGCACGGGTGAATCTCGCAGTAGACGTGCGTCTCGCGCAGACGGCGCGCGATCAGCTGCGTATATTGCGCGCCGAAATCGAGGATCAGAATCCGGGAATGCGAAGGATCGGCCATTGAATTGACGTCGCGGCTAAGGGCATTGACGTACGCGGCGGCTTCGCCGGATGAAAAGCGTCGCGAGCAGGCTCGCATTCGAGGCGCGAGGAAGCGAGCCGCGAGACAGTACCGCGACGTACGGCGAGCGGCGAGCGATCGAGCAACAAAGAAGACGAGCCGCGCAGCAGCTTTGCACCGGCGAAGTCATTCGACTCGGTAGTTGGGGGCTTCCTTCACGATCTGCACGTCGTGCACATGCGATTCGCGGATGCCGGCCGACGTGATTTCCACGAACTCGGCCCGCGCGCGCAACTCGTCGATCGTCGTGCACCCGCAGTAGCCCATCGCGGCGCGCAGGCCGCCCATCAATTGGTGGATCAGCTCGGACACGGCGCCCTTATACGGGACACGGCCCTCGATGCCCTGCGGAACCAGCCGCTCCGCGGCGCCCTCGCCTTCGGCATCCTGGAAATAGCGGTCGGAGCTCCCCTGCTGCATCGCCCCAAGCGAACCCATGCCCCGGTAGCTCTTGTACGACCGGCCCTGGTAGAGCTCGGTCTCGCCCGGGGCTTCCTCGGTTCCGGCGAAAAGACTGCCGAGCATGACCGACGATGCGCCTGCCGCAAGTGCCTTGGCGATGTCTCCGGAATAGCGGATTCCGCCATCCGCAATGACGGGAATTCCGGCGCGCGACGCGCCATCGAGCGCGAACTGGATCGCCGAGATCTGCGGCACGCCCACACCCGCCACGATTCTCGTCGTGCAGATCGAGCCCGGACCGACGCCGACCTTCACCGCGTCCGCGCCGTGGTCCGCGAGCGCCTTCGCGCCGTCGGCCGTCGCGATGTTGCCGCCGATGACCTGCACGTTCGGATACCTGTTCTTGATCCACCGCACGCGGTCGAGCACGCCCTGCGAATGCCCGTGCGAAGTATCGACGACGAGGACGTCGACCCCGGCGCCGACCAGCGCCTCGACGCGTTCCTCGGTGTCGCCCCCCGTCCCGACGGCCGCGCCGACGCGCAATCGACCGAGCTCGTCCTTCGACGCCAGCGGATGCTCGGTCGACTTGAGAATATCCTTGACCGTGATGAGGCCGCGCAACTCCATGTCGTTGTTGACGACCAGCACGCGCTCGAGCCGATGCTGGTGCATCAAGGCCTTGGCATGCTCGAGATCGGTGCCTTCCGGAACGGTGACGAGCTTGTCGCCCTTGGTCATGATGCGCGAGGCGGGCTGGTCGAGGTTCGTCTCGAAACGGAGGTCGCGGTTGGTCACGATGCCGACGACACGCTTGCCCTCCACCACCGGCAACCCGGAGATGCGGTACTGGCGCGTCAGCGCAAGAACCTCGCGCACCGACATCGTCGGCGGAATCGTGATCGGATCCTTGACCATGCCGCTTTCGAAGCGCTTGACCTTCGCGACCTCGGCCGCCTGCTTCGCGGGCGCCATGTTCTTGTGCACTACACCCAATCCGCCCTCCTGCGCGATCGCTATCGCCAGGCGGGTTTCGGTCACCGTGTCCATCGCTGCCGAGAGCAGCGGAATGTTGAGCGCGATGCTTCCGGTCAGGCGGGTCCTGAGGCTGACGTCGTTGGGAACGACGACGGAATGCGCGGGAACCAGCAGGACGTCATCGAACGTCAGCGCTTTCCGGACGACACGCATGCGATTTTCTCCTGTGCGCAAAAACGGATTATACCCGCGCCGTCCGGGTCCGAGGACCCGCCCGCGGTTCGCGGGTGGCTACGCGGGCAAAGTGCGCGCTGTCTCCGGCGCAAGGGTCAGAAAGGTTTGACGTACGGCCCCCATTTGGATTACCTTGCCAATGTCATAAGATGTGGTGAGGAGTCGCTATGTCACGCTTGACAGCAAGATTTGTCGAAATTGAGCGCCCGACGGTTCGGACGCCTTGGCGCGCAGAGTCCCGCCTCTGGGTCGTCGCCGCGGCGCTGGCACTGGTAGCCGCGCCGGCTTTGGCGACCACCTACAAGTGGACCGATGCCAACGGCCGGGTCACCTATTCCGACCAGCCGCCGCCGGGCAACGTCAAGGTCGAATCGATTGCCGCCCCGCCCCCGCCCGCCAATCCGAATGCCGTGAAGGAGCTCGCGAGCAAGGAAGCCGCGTTGCAGCAAACGAAACTGCAACGGGCCGAAGAAGAGGCGAAGGCGACGACGGCGACGAAGGCACGCGTGGAAGCCAACAAGAAACGCGAGCAGTGCGACAGTGTGCGCGGCCAGATGATCATGCTGCAATCCGACCAGATCCCGCTCTACCGAAGCAACGACAAGGGCCAGCAGGTGTTCATGGACGACGCCGCTCGCCGCAGGGAACAGGAGCAGCTGGGTACGTGGGTCAGGGAGAACTGTTCCGCCTGACGCACGCGTCACTTCTTGTCGAGATTCGCCTGATTGATCTCTACCTTGGCCTTCGCCTTGAGCGAGCCGATGTAGGCGTCGAAGACTTCGCGATTCTGCATCTCGCCGATCCTGGCCCGCGCGGCCGCCAGCTTCGCCGGCTCGGCGTCCGGCGGAACGATCACTTTCACGACTTTGTAGATCGCGAATCCGCCGCGCTCGCTCGGGGCGCCGATGTACCGCGGCACTTTGGTCGCATCGGCCTGAAAAATCCGCGTCACCGCCTCGGGCGTAAATCCCGGCTGCTGCGCATTTCGCAGAAGCGCGACCGGCTTCGAAAATGCGACACCGGCGTCGCGTTCGGTCTTGCCCTGCTCGAGGAGCGCCAGTTTCCCGCGCCCGTCCTTCTGGGCGAGTTCGACGGCGGCCTGACGCACGCGTTGGCGATGGATCTCGTCCTTCACCTGGTCGAACGGCCGCGGCGCGGCCGGCTTGTACTCGACGAGGCGAGCCGCCATCAGCGTATTCGGGCCGACCTCGATGGCGTCCGTGTTGCGCTTGGACACGATCGACTCCGGTGAGAAGAGCGCCTGCACCAGCTTGGGGCTGCCGAGGGCGATCTGCTGCGCCTGCGCGCGCGTGACCAGCGGAGATGTCTCGACCGTGAGGCCCAGCGCCTTGCCGACCGGCGCCAGCGAATCCGCCTGCTCGTAGACGAGATTCTGGAACTGATCGGCGGCAGCGGCGAATTTTTGCGCGACTTTCTGCCGCTTCAGATCCGTTTCGATCTGCGTCCTCACCTCTTCTAACGGTCGTGTCCGGGCGGGCGTGACGCCGACAAGCCGGATCACGTGCCAACCGAACTCGCTCTCTACGGGGCCGGCAATTTCGCCCGGCTTCATCGCAAACACGGCATCGTCGAACGATTTCACCATCGTGCCGCGCGGGTTGCTCCCGAGGTCTCCTCCCTGCGCCGCGGAGCCCGGATCCTGCGAGCGCTGTTTCGCGAGTTCGCCGAACTTCGCCGGGTTCGCCTTGACCTGCGCCGCGATGTCCTCGGCGATCTTTCTTGCCGCGGCACGGTCGGCGTCCGTGGCCTGCGGCTTCACCGCGATCAGGATGTGCGCGGCCTGCCGCTGCTCCTCCTGCGTATAGGTCTTGGCCGCGCTCTCGTATTGCGCCCTGACCTCGTCGGGAGTCACGGCGATCTGCGCCAGCAGCGAGTCCTGCGTGAGGATGACGTACTCGAATTTCGCCTCCTCCGGCGTCTTGAACGCCGCGGCGTTGGCGTCATAGAACGCCTTGACTTCGACGTCGTCGACCTTGACGTCCTTGGCAAACGGCTCGGCGTCGATGTTGGCGACCTCGACCTCGCGCTGCTGCTCGGCCAGGCTCACGAACATCGCGCCCGATGCCCGCGGCACGATGGCGCCGCGAGAGATGGGATCGACGATCTTCTCGGCGAGAATCTGCCTGCGAATGCTTTCCTCGTATTGCGGCTCCGAAATCCCTGCGTCGCCGAGCGCTTTCTTGTAGACGTCCAGCGAGAACCGATCGCCGTCGCGAAAGCGCGGGTCCGCAGCGATCTTCTCGAAGACCTGCGCGTTCGAGGCGCGGAAGTGCAGATCGGTTCCGGTCTTTTCGACGAGACGCTCCCGCAGCAACTGCTGCAACAGGTTGAACCGCACTTCCGGGTTGTCGAAGATCGCCGGGTCGACGCCCTGCGAGTTCCGCCGCAACGTCTCCTGCTGCTCGCGGATGGAATTCGCGAACTCGACGTCGGTGATCTTGCCGCCCTCGAACTTCGCGACCTCCGCAACGCCGTCGTTTCGCCGGAAATAGTAGTCGACTCCGAAAAACGCGAACGGGAGTGCGATCAACCCGATGACGAATTGCGCGACGCGCCGGTGTTTTTGAACGAGATCGAACATCGATTGGGTCCCATCGTCTGGGCCCGCGCATGCAGCCGCGCGGCGCCTCCTGCGTACCGCGACCGGCGTCAATCGCCGGCCGCCTGGCCTCCACGCGAGCGTGGCGGGATGCGAAAAGGGCGAACTCGCGTTCGCCCTTCGTATTGGCGGAGTGGACGGGACTCGAACCCGCGACCCCCGGCGTGACAGGCCGGTATTCTAACCAACTGAACTACCACTCCTTCGAGGATCGATCCGCGCCCGAGAACACTGGTGGGTGCTGACGGGATCGAACCGCCGACATTCGCCTTGTAAGGGCGACGCTCTACCGGCTGAGCTAAGCACCCCCGCCGCGCCGGGATCGCGAGATTCCCCATCGGGCGTAACCAAACAAGCTCGTCAGTTTACAGCATCCTTCAGCGCTTTGCCAGCGCGGAACTTCGGCACCTTCGCCGCGCGGATCTTGATCGTCGCACCCGTGCGCGGATTGCGGCCCTGTCGCGCCGTCCGCTTGCCCACATAGAATGAACCGAATCCCACCAGCGTCACGACATCGCCCTTCTTGATCGAGCTCTTGATGGCATTGACGGTCGCGTCCAAGGCGCGCCCTGCGGCGGCCTTCGAAATATCGGCGTGCCTGGCGATCGCAGCGATCAATTCGGATTTGTTCACGGGGTCCCCTTTCGGTTTGCTGCGCGGTGGCGTTTGAACAATCGCCGCGTGCAGCGCGCGGCAACGGCCTCCTTGTCCCGGCAGCGCCGTATCATGGTCGGCGTGTCGGCCTCAAGCGGCGATTCGCGATTGCTCAGATCCCCTGCGCGTGCCGCGCGCGGGGCCCCTCGTCGCCGCTCGCGCCGCTAATGTTTTATCAGCGCGGGTTTCTCGTCCGTGGCCGATGCGGGCGGTACTGCCGCGGCGTCCACCGCCGTTTCGGGCAGCGGCGTCGGCTGCCGCTCGAGCGCCGCTTCCAGCACGTGCTCGATCCAGCGCACGGGACGGATGTCGAGGCGGTTCTTGATCTCGTCCGGGATCTCGGTCAGGTCCTTGACGTTCTCTTCCGGGATGAGCACCGTCTTGATTCCGCCACGGCCCGCCGCGAGCAACTTCTCCTTGAGGCCGCCGATCGGAAGAACTTCTCCGCGCAGCGTGATTTCGCCGGTCATCGCAACGTCCGCGCGAACCGGAATTCCCGTCAGCACCGACACGATCGCCGTGACAATGGCGCCGCCGGCCGATGGTCCGTCCTTCGGCGTCGCGCCCTCGGGCAGGTGAATGTGCAGGTCGGTCTTCTGGTAGAAATCGGGCTGGATGCCAAGCGCCCTCGACCGATGACGGACCACCGACAACGCGGCGGCGATCGACTCGTTCATCACGTCGCCAAGCTTGCCCGTCGTCGTCGTCTTGCCCTTGCCCGGCAGCGCGACGGCCTCGATCGTCAGGAGGTCGCCGCCAACTTCGGTCCACGCGAGGCCGGTGACCTGGCCGATCTGGTTCTTCTTCTCGGCAATGCCGTACGTGAAGCGCCGCACGCCGAGGTACTTGTCGAGGTTCTTGGCGGTGACGTCGACCGGGCTCTTCGCCTTGCGTTCCTTGCCTTCGCTCTGCCGCAGCAGCAGTCCCTTCACCACCTTGCGGCAGATCTTGCTGATGTCGCGCTCGAGATTGCGCACGCCGGCCTCGCGCGTGTAATACCGGACTATGTCGCGAAGCGCGCTGTCGGCGACGTGCAACTCGTCCGCCTTCAAGCCGTTGAGCTTCACCTGCTTGGGCAACAGGTACTGTTTCGCGATCGCTATCTTCTCGTCCTCGGTGTAGCCGGAGAGCCGGATGACTTCCATCCGATCAAGCAGCGCCGCCGGGATGTTCATCGTGTTCGCGGTCGCCACGAACATCACGTCCGAAAGGTCGTACTCGACCTCGACGTAGTGGTCGGTAAACGTGCTGTTCTGCTCGGGGTCGAGCACCTCGAGCAGCGCCGACGACGGGTCGCCGCGGAAGTCCTGCCCCATCTTGTCGACTTCGTCGAGCAGGAACAGCGGATTGCGCACGCCGACCTTCGACATGTTCTGCAGGATCTTGCCCGGCATCGAGCCGATGTACGTGCGGCGATGGCCGCGGATCTCGGCCTCGTCGCGGACGCCGCCCAAGCTCATGCGCACGAACTTGCGGCCCGTGGCCTTGGCCACCGACTGGCCGAGCGATGTCTTGCCGACGCCGGGCGGCCCGACAAGGCAAAGGATCGGCGCCTTCAACCGGTCGACGCGCTGCTGCACTGCGAGGTACTCGACGATGCGTTCCTTGACCTTCTCGAGGCCGTAGTGGTCGGCGTCGAGGATCTTCACCGCCGCGGCGAGGTCCTTGCTGATCTTGCTCTTCTTCTTCCACGGCAGCGCGAGCAATGTGTCGATGAAGTTGCGCACGACCGTCGCTTCCGCCGACATCGGCGACATCATCTTGAGCTTCTTGAACTCGGCGAGCGCCTTCACCTCGGCCTCCTTCGACATCTTGGCGGCCTTGATCTTCTTCTCCATCTCGTCGAGGTCGGCGTTCTCGTCGCCCTCGCCGAGCTCCTTCTGGATCGCCTTGACCTGTTCGTTCAGGTAGTACTCGCGCTGGCTCTTCTCCATCTGCCGCTTGACGCGGCCGCGGATGCGCTTCTCGACCTGCAGGATGTCGACCTCGCCTTCGAGCAACCCGAGGAGGTGCTCGAGTCGTTTCGCGACGGCGCCCATCTCGAGGATCTCCTGCTTCTGTTCGAGCTTCAGCGGAAGATGGGCGGCAATGGCGTCGGCAAGGCGGCCGCCGTCATCGATCCCGGCCATCGACGTCAGGATTTCCGGCGGGATCTTCTTGTTGAGCTTCACATACTGATCGAACTGCGCCAGCAGCGCCCGGCGCATCGCCTCGACCTCGTGGGCCTCGCCGGCGTCGCCCGGAAGCGTCGCTGCTTCGGCCGACAGGAATTCGCCTTCGTCCAGGACGCGGACAATGCGCGCGCGGTGCGCGCCCTCGACCAGCACTTTGACCGTTCCGTCGGGCAGCTTCAGCATCTGCAACACCGTGGCCACGCTGCCGATCGGATAGAGGTCATCGGCACCCGGATCGTCCTTCGCCGCGGACTTCTGCGCAACCAGCAGGATGTGCTTGCCCGAATCCATCGCCACGTCGAGCGCCTTGATCGACTTCGGACGCCCGACGAACAGCGGGATCACCATGTGGGGAAACACGACAACGTCCCGGAGCGGGAGCAGCGGGAGCGACGTAACTTCGGCGGTGGAGAGTTCGGTGGCCATGAAAGCCTCGGTTCTAGGGGGCGTAGTGCAAAATGGGGCCGGCGGCCGACGGTGTCAAGTCGGCCTCGAACAATTTCGGCAAAACCCTTTGTCGCCCACGGGTTACCTGCGGGGTGCCGGCAACGCCGGTCGCCCGACGCGGACGCGGCTGGCCGTCACCCTGCTGTCCCGCGAGCGAAGGCCGGGCTCCCGGATCGGCCACGCGCATCAAGCAGTCCCAGCGCCGATGCGCGCGCGACAACGCGCCCCTCAACTGTGCGCCGACGCGACCTTGGGCGCATCGGCAAACACCAGCAGCGGCTTGCCGTCATTGGCGATCGTGGCTTCGTCGACAACCACGCGCGACAGATTGCTGTGCGACGGCAGGTCGTACATGACGTCGAGCAGCACCTGTTCGAGGATCGAGCGCAGTCCACGCGCGCCGGTCTTGCGGGCGAGCGCCTTGCGGGCAATCGCCTTGAGCGCGCCGTCGCGCACTTCGAGTTCGACGCCTTCCATCCGGAACATCTTCTGATACTGCTTGGACAGCGCGTTCTTGGGCTCGACCAGGATCTGGATCAGCGCGGGCTCGTCGAGTTCCTCGAGCGTCGCGACGACGGGCAGGCGCCCGACGAACTCCGGGATCAGCCCGAACTTGATCAGATCCTCGGGCTCGACCCCGCGGAGCAGCGCGCTGATGTTCTTGCGGTCTTCCGGGCTCGCGACCTCGGCGCCGAAACCGATGCCGGTCTTCGCCGTGCGCTGGCGGATGATCTTTTCCAGCCCGTCGAATGCCCCGCCGCAGACGAACAGGATGTTGGTCGTGTCGACCTGGACGAATTCCTGGTTGGGGTGCTTGCGGCCGCCCTGCGGCGGCACCGAAGCGACCGTGCCCTCGATCAGCTTGAGCAGCGCCTGTTGCACGCCTTCGCCGGATACGTCACGCGTGATCGAAGGGTTGTCGCTTTTCCGCGAAATCTTGTCGATTTCGTCGATGTAGACAATGCCGCGCTGCGCCTTTTCGATGTCGTAGTCGCACTTCTGCAGCAGCTTCTGAATGATGTTCTCGACGTCCTCGCCGACGTAACCGGCTTCCGTCAGCGTCGTCGCATCGGCGATGACGAACGGAACGTCGAGAAGCCGTGCCAGTGTTTGCGCGAGCAGCGTCTTGCCCGATCCCGTGGGGCCGATCAGCAGGATATTGCTTTTCGCGAGCTCGACCTCGTCGTCCTTGCCCCCGGTCTCCAGCCGCTTGTAGTGGTTGTAGACGGCGACGGAGAGAATCTTCTTGGCGAGGTCCTGGCCGATCACGTATTGGTCGAGAATGTGGCGGATCTCGTGCGGCGTCGGCAGCTTGTTCTTGTCCGTGCGCGCCGCCTCCGCGGTCGTGCCTTCCTCGCGGATGATGTCGTTGCACAGCTCGATGCACTCGTCGCAGATGAACACGGACGGGCCCGCAATGAGCTTGCGCACCTCATGCTGGCTCTTGCCGCAGAACGAGCAGTAGAGGAGCTTGTCGCCAGTGGATTTTTCAGCCATCAGTCGATCGGACCGGCGTGTCGATTCAAGGGTCTGGGAGAGGTTCCGGTGGAAGGACTTTACCCGCCTTGGACCCTCTTCCGCAAGACCTCGTCGATCATGCCGAAGGCCAGCGCCTCCTCCGCCGTGAGGAAATTGTCGCGTTCGGTCTCGCGGCCGATCTCCTCGATCGACTTTCCGGTGTGCAGCGCCATCAGCCGGTTGAGCCGTTCGCGCAGCGCCAGGATGTACTTGGCATGGATCGCGATGTCCGACGCTTGGCCCTGGAAGCCGCCCATCGGCTGGTGGATCATCACCGTGGAATTCGGGAGCGCGAACCGCTTTGCCTTCGCGCCCGCGGCCAGGAGAAACGCCCCCATCGACGCCGCCATCCCGACGCACAGCGTCGAGACGTCCGGCTTGATGAATTGCATCGTGTCGTAGATGGCCATCCCGGCGGCGATCGAGCCGCCCGGCGAGTTGATGTAGAAGTTGATGTCCTTGTCGGGGTTTTCCGATTCGAGGAACAGCATCTGCGCGACGACCAGGTTCGCCGTCGCATCGTCGACCGGCCCGACCAGGAATACGACACGCTCCTTCAGCAGGCGCGAGTAGATGTCGTACGCGCGCTCGCCGCGTCCGCTCTGCTCGATCACCATCGGGATCAGCCCCAGGCCCCTTGGTTGGTCCATTTCTGCCTCGTCGGTTGCTTGCATTCGCTTCATTGTAGAGGGAATCGCGGCCGCGATCGCTTGTCGGCGATCGAATATGGGCCGATCGGATCGAAATTCATCCGAACGGAAGGTGGACCTGCCCGGTGTCGGCTACGAACTGTCCGCTACCACGGCGCGGTGAAGAGAGAAACGCGTGCCGCCACCGAGGCTCGCTCTTGTCCATTTCATGCGACCGTACCTACGTTCGCGCCGTCCCCATGAGCTCCGCAAAGGTCGCCAGCGTGTTCACTACCTTCGTGCGACCGAGTACCCATTCAACGACATTGTGTTCGACGGCCAGCGACTCGAATTCGTTCAGCCGCTCGGGCTTCTCGTAATGCCAGCGAACGACGGCCTCGGGCTGCTCGTAGGTTTGAGCGGCTTCCTGCACCAACGCCTTCACCTGCTCGGGTTTCGCATTGAGGCTATTTGCGCGAACGACCTCGGAGAGCACGAGCCCGAGCGCGACGCGGCCCTCGGCGCCGGCGCGAAACATCTCCGGCGAGAGCTTGATGTCGTCGGCCTTCGTCCCCTGCTGCCGCAGTTCGCTCTCCATGCGCTGAATCATGTTCTGTGTCTCGAGCTCGACGAGCGATCTCGGCAACGCGAATTCGGCCTTGTCCCGCAATGCGGCAAAAACCTGTTCCTTCACCTTCGCCTCGATCTTGCGCTTGAGCTCGAGCCTGAGATTGGACGCGATTTCGGCCTGAAGATCGTCGACGTCGCCGCTCGCGATGCCGAATGCGGTCACGAAATCGGCGTCGACCGCGGGCACGACGGGAGCCGCCACGCTCTTCACCGTCAACGCGAACTCCGCCCGTTTGCCGGCGACATCCTTGCCGTGATAGTCGGCTGGAAAAGTGAGCGCGAACGCCTTGGTCTCGCCATCGCTCATCCCGGAAACGGCGGACTCGAATTCGGGGAGCATCCGTTCTTCGCCGAGGACGATCGCGAAGTCGCTCGCCTGCCCCCCGGGAAACTCGACGCCATCGATCTTGCCGCTGAAGTCGACGACCACGCGGTCGCCGGCGGACGCCGCGCGGATCGCGTGCTCGTAGCGGGTGCGCTGCCGTCGCAACAGGTCGATCGTGTGCCGGACATCGTCCGGGCCAACCTCGGTCTGCGGCCGCTCGATGACGACGCCGGAAAGGTCGCCGAGCTTCACTTCCGGATAGATCTCGAAGACGGCGGAGAACTCGAGCAGGCCGGGCACCGCTGCCTCGGCCTTGGGCTCGATCCGCGGTTGGCCGGCAATGCGCAGGTTTTGCTCTCGAATGGCGTCGGCGAAGGTCGACTGGACGGCGTCCGAGATGACATCGGAACGCACCTGCGGGCCATATTGCTGCGCGATCATGCGCATCGGCACCTTACCCGGCCGGAAACCGGGTACCTTGGCGTTCTTGGCCAATCGCGTCAGCCGCTGTTGGATCTCGGTCTCGATCTGCGCAATCGGCACGGACATCGTGAGTCGGCGCTCAAGCTGGCCAAGGGTCTCCAGACTGGTTTGCATGCGGGTCGAATCCTTGCTAATGTGAATCGATGGTGCGAAAGGGGGGACTCGAACCCCCATGGGCTGCCCCGCTGGAACCTAAATCCAGTGCGTCTGCCAATTCCGCCACTTTCGCAGCTGCTTTCGCCAAACGGATGAGTATAGCCGAACCAGGGCCCGCTCGCCAGTAGAATGCCTCGCGGCGGCCCGGTTTTTTCCGAGGAAATGTATTCCTTTCGGCGCATTGCGCGCGATTTCTCGTGTCCGTCGCTCATTACGAAAACTTTCCCGTCGCCTCGCTGCTGGTGCCCAAGCGCTTGCGGCCGGCCATCGTCGCGATCTACCGTTTCGCCCGCGCCGCCGACGATTTCGCGGACGAGGGCGATCTGCCGGCAGGTGATCGGCTGGCCGCTCTCGACCGCTACGAGCGCGCGCTCGATGCGATCGCCGCCGGAGCGACGCCCGACGAACCGCCGTTCCCCGAATTGGCCGCGGCGATCGCGCGACATCGGCTCCCGCTGGATCCGTTCCGGGATCTTCTGTCGGCGTTCCGGCAGGACGTCTTGATCACGAGATACGCCACCGTGGGTCTCCTTTTCGATTACTGCCGGCGCTCGGCCAACCCGATCGGCAGATTGATGCTGCGCCTCTACGACGCCGAGACCCCCGCGAATCTCGTCGCGAGCGACGCCATCTGCACCGCGTTGCAGCTGATCAATTTCTGGCAGGACATCGCCGCGGATTGGCGCAGGGGACGCCTGTACCTGCCGGCACAGGATCTCGCGCGCTTTGGCGTCACCGAAGCGCAGATCGCGGAAGGACATTGCGACGCCGGGTGGCGCGCGCTCATCGCCTTCGAGTCCGTGCGCGCACGCACGTTGCTCGAATCGGGCCGCCCGCTCACGCGCGCGCTGCCGTGGAGGCTCCGGCTCGAGCTGTCCGGCGTTCTGGCCGGCGGGCACCGGATTCTCGATGGCATCGAAGCCACGGGTGGCGACGTATTCCGCCGGCGTCCCGAACTTTCGCGTGGCGACTGGGCCGCGGTCGCTTGCAACGCGCTGTTCCCGCCGCGCCGGCATCGTCTCGCGCAGCGTCAAACCGCCGCATGACACCCGACGAATACTGCCAGCAGAAGACGGCGCGCAGCGGGACGAGCTTCTACTACAGCTTCCTGTTCCTGCCGCCCGAGCGGCGCCGCGCGATCACCGCGCTTTACGCGTTCTGCCG
>Ga0315290_10002033_pt1 | contig 14121 bp, 12 predicted proteins | sample YL17G12_0_MG_FD_203627 | JGI IMG/M metagenome (GOLD analysis project Ga0315290, IMG submission 203627) | Sediment microbial communities from Yellowstone Lake, YNP, Wyoming, USA - YL17G12_0 | ecosystem: Environmental > Aquatic > Freshwater > Lake > Sediment | place: USA: Wyoming | collected... | reverse complement strand
ACGGCCGCTCAGCTTTTCAGTTCATCTACCACTCCATCGTCGCCTACTTCACCGATCAACCCTTGCCCTCCCTCCTGCCTCTACCTCCGTGACCGGATACAGTGTTTGGCGAATTCACTTTGAGAAGCATTCCCGAGAATACCTCCCGTTGCGGATCTGGCGGTCTGCCGGACAAGACGGGGGTCGGTTGTCCACTTTTCGGAGCGAATCTCGATTCTGTCTTGGTTCTCCCGGAAACGGTGGTCGCGGGCCGCGCGGGGCTGGCCCCAGCCATCGCGCGTAATCGAGGCCCTTGGGCACGGGCATGGAGGCGCCGGCAGAAAAGGGGCACTCGACGTCGTCGCCGGCCGGCACGCCGCTCCGCAGCGTGTGCAGCTTCCCGATCCGCCCGTTGCGCACCAGCTCGCAGGCCCGATGGAGATGGGGCAGGGAGCGGAACTCGCTGTCCACCCGGAACACCCGGCCCAGGCGCCGGGACGCCTCGGCGAGCCTGCGCCCCTCGGCGATCGTGCGCGTGATCGGCTTCTCCAGCGACACGTCCTTGCCCGCCTCCATGGCCGCCAGGGCCATCGGCGCGTGCCAGTGGTCCGGCGTGGAGATCATCACGGCGTCGACGTCCTTGCGGGCCAGGATTTCGGAGAAATCGACGCACGCGGCGCAGCCGCGGTACTTGCCCGAGGGCTTCCGCTTGCCGTACGCCTCCTCGACGGCCTGCCGGGCACGGTCGAGGCGCCACGCGTCGACGTCGCAGACGGCCACGATCGCCACGTCCGGCATGCCGAAGAACTGCCTCATGTTGACCAACTGGGCCTGCCGGCCCATGCCGATCATGCCCACGCGGATTTGCTGGCTGGGGGCAGGCGTCTTCGGGTCAGCCCCGAGGACCGGGGCGGGCACGATCGCCGGCGCGGCCCAGGCCGCTCCGGCCGCGGCAACTCGCCTGACGAAACCCCGACGGGTGATCGAACCGGTCAACATGGCAACTCCTTTCATGCTCGTCTTCTGCTCGTTGCAGCGAGCTTACGAAGGTGCGTCGGACGTCCCTTTCGGCCCTCGCCGCCGGACGCCCGCTTGAGTCTCCACCATCTGCTGAAATGCAATCCAGCCCTCAAGCTGCGCCGGCCTCAGCGTGGTGGGCCGGCCCGTTTTCTGGTGGTGTTTCACCGCGCGGAGCCAATGTCTCGTCCTGCGCGGCAGCCGGACGCCGTCGTTCACGACCAGCCCGGTGACTTCCTGGCGCTGGTGCCGGCGGCGAACGTGCAGCTTCTTGCGCCGATGGATGCAGTAACCGTGCTGTTTCAGGATCCGCGACGCGGTGTGAATGATGCCGCGAACGCGCTTTGGCCGGTCCTCCTGAAAGGAGAACGTGACGTCGTCGGCGTAGCGGGTGTAGACGGCCTCCCGCCGCCGGGCCAACGCGGACAACCGGGCGTCGAGCAGGTAGTTGACCAGGTTGCTCAGCCGCGGGCTGGTCGGCGCGCCTTGCGGCAGCCCGCCCTCGTGCGTGGTCAGCCGGGTGAGCAGCTCCGCCGCTTCCTCGTCCCAGCCGATCCGGCAAAAGTAGCTCTTCACGCGGTCGGCGCCGGTGCTGGGGAAGAAGTCCACCACATCCATGCGAACCACCACGGCCTGGCCTGCGTGCGGCAGGGCATTGTCGACGATCGACCGCCGGCGCTCGAACCCGCACGCCGCCTCATGCGCCCTCAGCCGGGCGAGCACGCGACGCAGGATTCGCCGCTGGAACGCCTTGGTGTCGGAATCGGGAACCTGCAATCGCCGGTCGCCGCCGGATCGCTTGCGAATGTGGGCGACCCGATAGAAGGGGTCGACGGCCCGCAGCTCCTGTTCGGACACGCCGAGGCGCCGGGCCAGCTCGCGGACCTTCAGGCGCCGCCGCCTGGTCGACGCGATCACCACCAGCATGAGCGCCGCCAAGACCACCGCGAGGACGATCGAGGCCCAGAGCCAACCCATCGACGCTCTCCCGGCAGAAAGAACAAGACGGACGCGGGCCGGAGCCCGCGTCCGCAATGCCTTGCCAAGGCGGAAGCTTCGCAGAAGCTTCAGGCCTTGCCCGCGCCCTCTAATCTGGCTGTACGAAGTACGCCAAATTAGAGGGCGACTCTCCACGAATCGCATCGCGACCCGGCCGACGAAACATCGGCCCGTGCTTGCGCACCGCCAAGGCACTGACCAGAAGATAACGTGCCCGTTTCGGAGCGTCAATAGGCTTTCGGTAGGGTGGGTAAACGTTCACGGGCCGCTGGCGACGTGCCCGCGGCTTGGCGTGCAGTGTCGCCTTTCGCTCCGCGAAAGGAGCGTCACTTTCGCGGAGCGAAAGGCGACTTTGACAGCCCGTGAACCGTTACGTAGGGTGGGACGCGCTACGGGCTCATGGCGGTTCGGCCAGGCTCGCCTCCGCCTGCTGGCGGCACTGGGTGAGGAAGGCGTCGACTTGTTGCTGGAGTTGGGCGAGGTCGACCTTGGCGGCGGCGAGCCAATCGGCCAAGGGGGCGAACTCCGGCTGGGCGACCAGCTCGGCCACCCGCGGCAGCGTGTGCTCCCGCCCCGCCCGCCGGGCATCGACGAGGCGGACCACGTGATTGTGCGCCGAGGTCTGGAGGTCTTGGCGGTGGCCGATGACGAGCCGGTAAAGCATCGCGGCGAGCTCGTGGGGCGCGGTTTGCGCAAGGTGGCCGGCGCGTTGGAAGTAGTTTCCGAGGTTGTTGTGGGAAATCGCGCGGTCCGTGGGATCGGGCAGCGTATTCCTGATCGCCAGGGCGCGTCGTTCCAGCGCAATGGCTTGCCCCAGATCGCGTTTCTCGTCAAACACGTCCGCCAGGGCGGACAGATCGCTGGCGCGTCCGGCTTCGTCCCCCGCTCTTTGGTCCACCTCCAGGCAATGCTCCAGTTCCCGCTGCGCCTCGCCCACCCGCCCCAGGCGGAGCAAGGGGCTGTAGCGGTTGAAACGGTGGCGGGCGATCGCGTGCTCCGAGTCCCCGCGGGCTTGATCGACGGCGATGATCTCACCAATCCGTTCGAGCGCCGCTTCCCACTGCTCCAGGGCCAAGTGGGCATGGTAGGCAATGTCCAACGCGCCGGTAAAGGCGCGACCGAGGAACTCGGCATCGGGCGATTCCGGCACCGCCTCGCCGCCGTGGACTTGCTCCCACCAGGAGCGGATGCGGGCCAGCCGGGTCTCGATCTCCGGCAGGGCCTCTGCCGCACGGCCGCGCATCACGTCGATCCGCAGTGCCTCCAGCTCCCTTCCCAACACATTGACTGCCGGTCGGCCAGCACGCTGCGACAACTGGGCGCTCTCCCGATGCTTCTTCTGGGAGGCCTCGAGGTGACCGCAGAGTACCAGCGCACCCGCCCAGTTTCCGGTGATCCAGGCCAGGTCCGACCAGTGCTCCGCCTGCTCCGCCTCGGCGGCCGCGGCGGTGTAGTGTGCCAGGCTGGCATCCGGCTGGCCACCGCGAGACAGGCCTTCGGCGAGGCAGGTGCGGGCACTCCAGCGTGCCTTGCCTGGCGGTGCTGCCTCGGCGGCGTGCTCCAGTTCGGGCAGCAGCGCGCGGAGGACGCTCGGGTCGTTGGTGGACGTGACCAACTGGCTCGCAAAGCCGCCCAGCTTGTCGAACGCACCTGCCCGCACGACGTAACGCAGCGCGCGGGACCCAGCCTCCAGGCCGGCGGCACGTTGGTTGGAGGACACGAGACCCTTGTAGGCCAATACATAGCGGTCGCCGTAAGCGGCCCAGACCTGCTCCCGGGTACGGCCGCCGGTCTCGACCGGGTGCCGGGCGATCCACGCCGCGACCCGCTCCCGCACCAGCTCGTGACAGGTGAACTCCGGGTCCTCGTCGGCCTCGTTCTTTCGCTCCTCGCTCACCAAGGCGGCTTGCACCAGCGTGCGCCGAAGCGGCTCAAAATCCTCCGCTTCCCAGACCTCGCGCCACAGGCCGGCGATCACCGGCTCGTTGGCCAGGGAGAGGACCCAGAGCAGGCGGCGGGCATCGGGGCCGACGCGCTCTAGCAGGAGGTCGATCGAGCCGGCCAGGGCGTCTTCCAGGTAGCGTCGCTCGGCGGCGTCGCGGGGATCGGCCGCGAAGAACTCCGGCAACTGGGCCAGCCCCTCCTGCTTGAGCCGCTCCAGCGCGGCTTCACAAGTCTGGGGGTCGCGCTCGGCCAGCCGGGCAAGCCGGTCCAACAGGAGCGGGTGGCCGCGGCTCGCATGCAGGAGACGCATCACCAGCTTCCGGCCCGCGCTGCCCGGCTGGAAGAAGAGCCTGTGCAGCACGGGGTGGGTGCGGATGTACAAAGCGGCCTCGCCCGACGGGAGCGGGCCGAGCGTGAGGTCCTCCACGCGGGGGTTGTCGGCCAGGGGGGCCAGCGCCCAGCGGGAAGTCACGAGGACCCGGCTGTTCGTGCCCACGAGGTCCTCGGCCAGGGCGGCCAGCAGGAGGTCCCAGCCGGGGTCCTGGCAGGCGTGGCCCGGGGGGTTGGCACGGGCATCTTGCCAATGCCCCTTGGGCAGCACGGGCGAGACGCCCGTGTCACCTGGCATCAGGCAGGACTCGAAATTGTCGAGCACCAACAGCACCGGCTCCTGGACCAGGGCCCGGACCAGGTTGGCCCGCAGGGCCTCGTGGCGGTGATCGCCGGTGAGCTCGCCCAAGGCGGGGCGCCAGACGGCCTCGGCAGGGTAGTCGGTCACACGCCGGGTGTACTGGCCCTGCTGCTCCATCCAGAGGGTGTGGAGCCGGCGGAGGAAATCGTCCAGGCCCAGGGCCATTGGCTTGGCCTGGAAGGCGAAGACCCAGCGGAACCGCTCGTGCCACAGGCCGATGGCCTCGGCGGCCAGGGCGGTCTTGCCCAATCCGCCCAGCCCCCGGACCACGGCCACCGGCCGCTGGCCCTTGGCCTCCAGCCACCGGGCCCCCAGACCGGCCAGCTCCCAGGTCCGGCCCACGAAGTTCGGGTGCGGGCGGAGCTCGCGGATCCGCAAGTCCGGATGGATGGCCGGGAGCGGGGTGCTCCCCTCGGGCGGCTTGAGGCCCGGGTCCGCCGCGCCGAACAGGACCGGCGTGGCGTGATCGCACGCCGCGTAGCCGTGGCCCGTGCCCGCTTGGGCCGCCTGGAGGAGCGAGCGCCGGGCCTGGCTCAGGGCCTCGTCGGGCCGCTTGGGGCTTTCGTCGGCCAGGAGGTGCTCGTAGAACCGGACGGCCAGGTCGCAGGCGTAGTCGTCGCCCACCTCGTAGCGCATGGCCACGACCGTGGGGACGCCCGCCTCGAGCAGGGCCTGCGCCGTGCCGGTGTAGCCGGGCCGCTCGTGCAGCGGATCGCCCAGGGCTTCCGGGGGGGCGTCGGCCCGGGCGTCCTTGCCCTCCGGATCGCGCCCTTCCAGGATGGCCTGGAAGGCAGGCGAGTCCTTGACGCTCAAGAGATTCCCCGAGTGGCAGGCACTGAGGAAGACCAGTCGTGGGAAGTAGCCGCCTGCCTCGGAGAACAGCCCCACAAGCTCCTGGCCGGTGAGCCGGCTCGGCTGGCTCCCCTCGGAGTGGAGCTCCAGGAGGTTCAGGTGCCCGTGGCCGGACCAGTGGACGACGTGGTACCCCTTCTTGTCGTTGATCTGGGCCATGAGGCGCTCGCGGGTGACGCCGTGGCACAGGACGTCGACGGTCACGCGGCGGCGCGGATAGACCTGGCGGCGGAACAACTCCAGGAGCTGCTGCCGCTCCAGGCGGGCCGCCAGCGGACGCGAGCCCGGGGCCTCGGCAAAGACCAAGAGCACCTGGAGCGACTCGTCCGGGCCCAGGTCCAGCGGCCCGGGCTGCGGCTCGGACTGCGGCCCGGACTGCGGCCCGGACTGCGGCTCTGGCCCGGCCGACAGGGCCCGGATGAGCACATTCTTCTCGGCCAGCGTGGGCTGCGCCGGGTCCAGCCGGGCGATCTCCCACGGCACCCGGGCCAGCGCGGCGGCGAGGTGATCGCCCTGGTGCGCGGCCGGCGGCAGCCGGACCCGGAGGGTCCGCTGCCGGATGCCTCGGGCCAGGTGCCCGAAGAGGTTCAGGCCCGGCTGGGGATCGCTGCCGCCGAGGATCTCGCGGCCCAGGAAGACGCCCAGCTCGCAGACCAGCCCGGCCTCGTCCAGCGGATCGCCACTGCCCAGCGGGTGCATGCTGCCGACGTAGTGCCGGACGTAGCGGCGCAGGTCGAAGAGCCCCTCCCAGCGCGAGGCGGGGTGGTCGGCCAGGCGGATTTCCCGCCGGGCGAGGTGGTTGCCGGCAGCGTCGCAGAGCCGCAGGTCGGCGGTGAGGACGGCGGGGTTGGTGCTGACGTGGAGGTCGAAGGCCGCAGACATGGCGCCCCCTGAAGGTCCCAAGAGCAAGAGCCACTCGAACTACTCCCGGAGAACGATCCTACCCGATCGGCATGGGGAAGAGGATCACCCCGTGAGTCAGTCAATCAGCGTTGACTCCAGGGCCCGTCTTAGGGATACTTCCCCGTCCCCGGGGCGAACCCCGTTCCGGCTTGCGCGCTCGGCGATCGAACCCGGGGCGCCGGGATTCGCCATGCACCTCGGGAAAGACCGGAGATTGCCCTGGGCTGGCTGACGTAACATCTTGACAACAAAAGGTTTAGCTATCGTGACGGCCAACGAGGTCGGCGATCTTCACGGGTATTGTCTGGAGGTAGCCCGGCGGGCCAAGGCGGCCTCCGTCGAGCTTGGCCGGCTCACCGGCGCCCAGAAGAACGCCTGGCTGCGGCGGAGTGTCCGGCTGCTGGTGGAGCGCTCAGACGCGCTCGGCGAGGCAAATCAGCGGGATTTGGACGCTGCTCCGGGGTATGGACTGACCCCCGCTCAGGTGGATCGCCTGCGGCTTGGCCCGAAGGGCATTGAGTCGATCGCCAAGGCCGTGGAAGAGGTGGCCATGCTGCCGGACCCGATTGGCGAGGTCATCTGGTCGTCGATCCGGCCCAACGGGCTGCACGTGCACAAGGTTCGGGTGCCGCTGGGGGTGATTTTCTTCATCTACGAGTCGCGGCCGAACGTGACGGCCGATGCGGCGGCCCTGTGCGTCAAGAGCGGCAACGCGGTGATCCTGCGCGGCGGCAAGGAGGCGGCCCATTCGAGCGGGGCGATCGCCGGGATCCTCTCCGAGGCGGCTGCCGAGGTGGGGGTGCCGCCCGACGCCGTGCAACTGGTCTCCACGCCCGACCGGGAGGCGATCGGGCATTTCCTCCGCATGCCTCAGTACATCGACCTGGCGATTCCGCGGGGCGGAGAGGGCCTGATCCGCCGGGTGACCGAGGAGGCCCGGATGCCGGTCATCAAGCACTTCACCGGCAACTGCCACGTGTACCTGGATCGCTCGGCCGACGCCGACATGGCCGAGAGGCTGGTGGTCAACGCCAAGTGCCAGCGCATGGGAGTGTGCAACGCGGCGGAGTCGCTGGTGGTACACGCGGAGGCGGCGGCCCGGCTGCTGCCCCGGGTCGGGAGGGCCTTGCGGGAACGAGGGATCGAGATCCGCGGCGACGATCGCACCCGGCGTCTGGTGCCCGAGGCCGGCCCGGCCACCGAGGAGGACTACCGCGCGGAGTACCTCGGCCCGGTGATCTCGGTCAAGGTGGTCGATTCGCTGGACGAGGCGATCGAGCACATCAACCAATACGGCTCCCGGCATACCGACGCGATCGTGACCGGCGACCTGGCGTCGGCCCGGGAGTTCGTGGGCCGGGTCGACAGCTCGGCGGTGATGGTCAACGCCAGCACGCGGCTGAACGACGGGGGGGAGTTCGGGCTGGGTGCGGAGATCGGGATCAGCACGGACAAGTTCCACGCCCGCGGCCCCTGCGGGCTCAACGAGCTGACCAGCTACAAGTACGTGGCCTACGGGACGGGCCAGGTGCGCGAGTGAGGAGGGCGGTGCGATGAGCGGAGAGGTTCTCAGCCAGTCGGAAGTGGAAAGCCTTCTGAGCACGATGGCGGCCGGGGGGGAGGCGGCGGCCGCGGCGGCGATGATCGCCGAGGCTGGGCCGGCGGGCGCAGCGCGCGCAGGCGCGAAGACCCGCGAGAAGATCACCGCCTACGATTTCAAGCGTCCGGAACGGGTGGGCAAGGAGCAGATGCGCGCCCTTCAGACGCTCCACGAGGGGTTCGGCAGGAACTTCGCCGCCGGACTGTCGGCCATGGTCCGAACCATGGTCGAGGTCAAGCTGACCAGCGTCGACCAGCTCACCTACAGCGAATTCGTCTTCAGCCTGGAGAACCCCACGTGCTTCAACCTGCTGAAGGCGGAGCCGCTGGAGGGGAACCTCATTCTGGACCTGAATCCTTCGATCCTTTACCCGATCATCGACCGGCTCCTGGGGGGCGGTCGCGAGGCCGGCGTTTTGGCGCGTCGGCCGCTGACGGAGATCGAGCTGCGCATCGTCTCCCGGATCACCGGCCTGTTTCTCGAGGAGCTGCACCATGCGTGGGAGAACGTCCTGGACCTGAGGCTGGCGGTGGTGCGCGTGGAGAGCAATCCGCAGTTGGTGCAGATCGTCCCGCCGAACGAGGTCGTCGTGGTGATCAGCTTCGAGCTGGCCCTGGGCGAGGTGCGCGGAATGGTCAACCTGTGCATTCCGTACAACGCCATCGAGCGGATCAGCGGGAAGCTGTCGGCGAACAGTTGGGTGGCCTACGGGCGGCGCACGGCGACGGCGGAGTCGATCGAGCAGATCGGGCGGAACTTGCGGACCTCCCGGGTGGAGCTGCGCGTTCGCCTGGCCAGCACGCGGATTACGACCGGAGACCTGCTCGGGCTGCGCGTGGGCGACCTCATCGCGACCGAGAAGGACGTGCACCGGCCCCTGCTGGTGAGCGTGGAAGGGGTGCCGAAGTTCCGGGGCCACCCCGGCGCGCTCAAAGGGCACAAGGCGATCCGCATTGAGGAGGTCATCGCCAACCCCAACGCCGCGGACGGCGGCGACCATTGAGATCGGCCGGGCTACCGGCCGAACTTCGGCGCTTCGTCCGTCTTCGCGGACTCACCCTGGGTGAAGCCCCTAAGCATGGCCTTGCCCACGGCGCCGCTGACGGTGGGTTTCTCGTTGCCCCACGGATCGTCTTCGCCGTCGCTCGCCTTGGTCTCGGTCTTGGCCGGTTCGGCGGCGGGCGGTTTGGGGGCTTCGGGCGCCGGGCTGCCGGCCCCCGGGGGCCCGCCCATGGGCCCACCGGGCGCCGTCGCGGGTGGCGACGAGGCGGCGGGCGGACTGTTCCCCCCGCCGCACCCGGCCATCCCCAACACGAAGACCAGGACCGCCGCAACGCCAATCCACCTCATCCTACGCATCGACGTGCTCCTTCTTTGGCAAGGCAGGTTTACAAAGCGGATGGCGTCGGCCTGCCGACGACGGGCCGCGGTAGGTCCTGAAGTATTACCGTTCCGGGCCAGCCTCCTGTCGGCGATCGACCGCATCTTCACCGCCAAGGAACTCCAGTATGCCCTCGCGTCGTGAGAATGAAAAGGGCCGCCCCGGTCGTCACTCGGAACGGCCCCCTGTCACACACACACAGCAAGCGGTGGCCGGCAAAACGGCCGGCCTGTCGGCCGAGTTCGACCCCCCTCTGATTCGAGGTCGAGCCCAGCGTTTCCATTATACCACGGGAGGTCCGTACCTCCCAGGGGAAAGGGTGAACCGAGGTGGCGGGAGATGGTGAATGGAGGAGAAACGGGCTGTCCGTGATGGACTACCTGCTGGACGCCCTGAGCGAGGGCAGTATCACGCCGAGGCAGATGTTGCTGGTGGCCCACGTGGACCGGCACGTCAACCCGTGGTGGACGCGGCACGAGCGGGCGATGCAGGAGACGTACTCGGGCTGCGAGCCGCCCAAGGACGCGTGGTTCCGGGTCTCGACCCTTTGCACGATGCTCGGGGTCAGCCGAAAGAGCCTGATCGAGATCCTCCACGGCGACGCGACGGACGGGTCAGGGAACAGGACCGTCGGCCTGCTGGACCCGGGCAGGAAGCCGCGGCTGCTGGAGGGAGTGAAGGATGGCGAGTTGTGGAAGCTCCGGACAAGACGCCGGCCCGGCAAGGACGGCAAGCCCCACTTCCGCATCCCGGGCGACGTGCTGAGGATGTTCGAGCGGGGCGAGCTGAAGCCCATGGAGGCACTGGTGCTGTCCAGGATCCGTGCGTTCCGGACGAGCGGGCTGTGCTACCTGACCAACGGGGAGCTGGGCAAGCGGTTTGGCATCGGTGCCCAGCGGGCCAGCAAGATCGTGGCGACCCTGAAGGCCCGGAGCTGGAGTTCGACGAATACGGAGACCTGGTGTGAGGTTGCTTTGCGTTACCTTTCGTACTATGTACTCGGTACTTTCGTACTATGTACTCGGCCCGTGGCGTTACCTTTCGTACCACGGAAGAGACTAAGAAGAGGGAAAAGAAGAAAACAACACAAGGCGGTTCCGTTGGAACCGGCACGTGGCTTTCATCCTTTGCGACGATGGGAAGCTGTTGACCTCATGACGATCGAAGCAAATCGACGTTCAGGCAAGCCACCACGCCGGTCGGCAAGACATGAGGGGCCGGTCGGTAGAATGGAAGATGGGACGTTCGACGAAAAGGGGCCGAACCGTGAAGGAGGACGAGCGATGCTGAAGATCCCGAAGAAACAGAAACCGACCGACGGCGACAAGGTCGCCAAGGCCCTGGGGGAGATCGGATTGACCAACATCCATTGCGACGGGGCACTGAACCAAGTGAACCTGGCGGACGCAACGAGCGAGGTGGCCCGGGCCGTGCGGTCCGCCTACTCGACGGGCTGGGAGAAGGACGACGAACCCCAGAACATCGTCCAGGGCCTGTGCCTCGTGGCCAAGGCGATCGACAACCTGGCGGCCACCATCGACAAGTTCAGACCGAGGCCACCGCTGTTCGAGGCGACCGGCACACCGGAGAACTGAGGATGGCGATCACGTTGCTCGACCAGCGGGGCCGTGCGGTGGTGGCCATCCACAAGGGCGTGGAGGGCGTCACGATCGACGCCTGCGGGCTGACGATCCACCTAGACGCCAACGAAGCCAGGGAGCTGGCACGATGGATGGCCGAGCAGGTGGATTTGTACCAACCGAAATCAAAGGAAAGGGAGAACGAAAGATGAAGGCGAACGAAGGGAAAGACAAACGGACCGATGGGAACAAGGCCAAGACGATGAAAGTGCTGGTAGAACGGACCGGTGGGAGGCCCAAGGAGATTCGGGTGGCCGTGAAAACCACCAAGACGCCGGCCAAGGAGATTCGGGTGCCCGTGAGAATCATCAAGACGCCGGCCAAGGAGATTCGGCTGGCCGTGAAAACCACGCTGGTAGGCGGACCGAGAAGAAAGAGAGCGAAGAAAGAGAGCCAGCCCTAGCCGACCCCTGCTGCCGGGCCCCTACTGCGACCACGGGAACGGTCGATCCCTCGTGTAATACTTAACCTACGGGGTGCGGGAGTTTCAGGGTTACATCGATGATCGGCAGCCGAAAGGGCCCGATGGACCTGGGGTAAATTTGACAGGACATTCGCGATGAGAAGATACGTGCCCAAGGAAAAGAACCTCCCGGAACGGTTCAGGCCGGACTTCCTCAGGCGGCTGGACGGGCGGCTACCCCTGGTGGCCCGGCTCACAACTACGTTCGCCCGGGTCGTGGAGGATGCTGGAGGCCCGGACGCGATGGGCTACGCCAAGCTGGCCCTGGTCGAACGGTTCTGTTGGATGGAGGAATTCCTTCGCCAGATCGAAGCGGAGCTTGCCGAAGGGGCCGCGGGCAAGGACGCCCTGCTCGGACGCTGGACGCAAATGACCAACGCCCTGGTGGGGCTGGCCAAGGTGGTCGGGGTGCCCGACCGTCAGCCCAAGGACTTCATCGACGTGACGCTTTACAAGGAAAGACCCCCCTCGACGCCCCAGGCCAAGCCAGGCGACGACGACGGGGGCGATGGGGAGAATCCACCCGACGAGCCCGAGCCCACGCCCAAGGCGAAGCCAGGGCGATCGAGGGGCAAGGACGTGGAGGACGAGGACAACGAAGACTCGGAGAAAGGATGGTAGACGTGACGCCGCTCAGGTCGGTCCGACGCTATTGCCTCGACTGCTCGGCCGGCAGCCCCGCCGAGGTCAGAGAATGCCCACTGGCCACGTGCCCCTTGTTCCCGTACAGGATGGGCCACAATCCACGGCGGAAGGGCCTCGGGGGAAAACCCACCGGCCCGCCCCAACCCCACGGGAAACCGCTCGGTGGGCCGGGCTTTCCCGCACCAGAAACCGTGCCAGCAGGAGGACCACAATGACCGAGCTTGAAGCACTCGACAGGTTCAACGCGATGGCCGGCACGTTCCAACCGATCGACCTGCCCCCGGGCGACGACGCGATCTTGCTCTGGACCGCGGCCGCCAGCCTCTCGGGCATGCTGCCCGACTGCCGGACCGACGAGGACCTGCAAGACGCCGTCCGGCACGCGGTCAGCCTGGTCGAGATGGGCGTGCTGACCACCGAGCAGCGGGCCGTGGAGTCCGAGCGGATCGAAAGGGAATTGATGAGCTGGGGCGAGGCGATCGACCGACTGCCAGGGATGGCCGACCCGGGGATGAACTGACATGGCACCGCTGGCCGACCTCAGAGCGTACCAGGCCCACCCCGTGGGATTCCAGAGCGACCTGTTCATCTCGACGGGCAGGGGACCCAAGCGGCTGGGCGACGTGGTGGAGGAGTTCCAACAGGATCGTCAACCGCCGCACGGGTTCCGAGGTGGAGATTTTGACGACGGACAGGATGGGCAGCCACGGTGCCCGGCCCGACGTGGTGATCCTGGACGAGCTGACCCACCAGCGGGACAAGGACTTCGCCAGCACGCTCCTGGACAACGCGGACAAGATGCCGTGCTCCCTCGTGGTCGTGGTGACAAACGCGGGCTTCGATCCAAGCTGGCAACTGGATTGGAAACGCACGTTCGGCACCCAGCGGCGGTGGAGGATCCTGGAGTACGCCGGCCGGCCCCCGTGGATATCCAAGGCGGCCATCGCCGAGGCGGAGGTCAGGAACAGCCCGAACAGGTTCCTCCGTTTGTGGCGGGGCGTCTGGACCAGCGACACCGAGACGGCGTTGTCCCCCGCGGACGTCCAGGCCAGCGTCACCATGGAGTCGGGCATGGACGGGACGGAGCCGGGATGGGTCTTCGTCGGCGGGTTGGACATCGGTTTGGCGAAGCACAGCACGGCCTTCGTGGTGTTGGGCATGCACGTCGGCCACTTGGAGCAACTGGCCGGACCGGAGCGGCAGGTGTCCAGCACGGCCCGGGCCCTCATCGACGCGGGGCTGGCCGACGAACCCGAGCCGGACGAGCCGGAGAGCGTCCACCACCAGGGCACGAACAGGCTGAGGCTGGCCGACATCCGCTGTTGGAAGCCCGGGCCGGGCCGTCGGGTCAGCCTCGACATGGTGAAGTCGGCCATCCTCGGGGCCCATCGAAAGTACCGTCTGGCCGGGCTGTCATTCGATCCGTATCAGGGTGAGCACCTGGCCGAGCAGCTCGAGAAGGAGGGCGTGCCGATGGTGCGGACTCCCCAGACGACCGTCAGCCTCCAGGAACAGGCCGTTGCCCTCATCGAGTCATTCCAGCAGAAGACGATCGACATCTTCGACGAGAACGCTCTGGTGTCCGACCTTAAGCGGCTGCAACTGAAGGACACCGGCCAGAAGGTCCGCCTGGTGTCGCCCGAGCTGAAGGCCGGCGACTCGGGGGGCACGGGGCACGGGGACGCGGCATCGGCATTGTCGCTGGCCGTCGCGTTGGCGAAGGGTGGCACCAATCTGCTGTTTACACGCAGGAGCGTAGACACTATACTGGCATACTAGAGGTCTGACTGAGCGTCGACCCTTTCCTGCCCGCCTCCGGCCGCCGCGGTCCGACTAACCCAAGTTACGCAGTTGCGCGGGGTGGTTCGTTGGCAGCAAAAGACTTACGTCCATTTTCGGGCCAAAGTTTCCACTACATTGGTACGACCTCATCGATGCGGCGGAGGCGGCGGGGCAGGCCGACCCCGAGCCGATGCAGCAGCGTCTTTTGGGCCTCGTCCGGCTCGG
>Ga0315290_10002030_pt1 | contig 14125 bp, 11 predicted proteins | sample YL17G12_0_MG_FD_203627 | JGI IMG/M metagenome (GOLD analysis project Ga0315290, IMG submission 203627) | Sediment microbial communities from Yellowstone Lake, YNP, Wyoming, USA - YL17G12_0 | ecosystem: Environmental > Aquatic > Freshwater > Lake > Sediment | place: USA: Wyoming | collected... | reverse complement strand
CATCCAAGAGGTCCGATCCGGAACGATCGGGCAACTTCAGGTCCAGCGTGACGAGATCGACACCGTGATCGTTGAGGACGGCCAGAGCTGTGCTTGCATTCTCCGCGGTGAGAATGTGGAAGTCCTGCCTGAGGATCTGTGTGAGGGCCGCGCGCGGGGCTGCCTCATCGTCGACGATCAGGACTGTTGGTTTATGGCCGGTTGTGTGGGGGACAAGAGTCGAAGGCATTGTGTTACTTGGTAACTACTCAGGTGTTTAGGCTGAAGGCTGAAAGCTATAAATTATCTTGCAAGGCACGAACCAAGCCATTCAATACTGTCTCGGTTTCTACGACATTTGGCTCAAGCAGATATGAATTCTCGTTGGGCAAGAAGCTCGACCCCTAAAAGCCTTCAGCCTATCTACCTGAGTAATTATGTTACTTGTATCTCTATCCCCTCTGCTGGTCAAGGAAATCGCGTGAATACAGGGGTTTGCATACGAGACCGTGGCGCGTGAAGTGGAGGATATCTGACGATCTGTCGATCTGTTGAATGTTCGGAATTCATCAGATCGACAGATCAACTGATTCCGGAATTGCTTCACGAACGACGAAGAACGTCGTAGTGGCTAATTCACGCTAGGTTTCTTTCTCTCAACTTGGGTATAATCGCCCCTAATCTCTCTATCACAAGAGGAGCATCCATGGCTGAAAAAGACGACAAGAAGCGTGCGCTGGATCTGGCCCTGTCCCAAATTGAGAAGCAATATGGGAAGGGGGCCATCATGAAGCTGGGGGGGGCCGATGCCCGGGTGGATATTCCGGCGATTTCGACCGGATCCCTCGGACTCGATATTGCTCTGGGCGTCGGCGGGCTTCCCCGCGGCCGGGTATGCGAGATTTTTGGTCCCGAGTCCTCGGGCAAGACGACGTTGACCCTGCACGTGATTGCGGAAGCACAGAAGGCCGGTGGCACCGCTGCCTTTATCGATGCGGAGCATGCGCTGGATTTGACCTATGCCAAGAAGCTGGGTGTGCAGGTGGATGATCTGTTGGTGTCACAGCCCGATACCGGCGAACAGGCGCTGGAAATTGCCGAGACGCTCGTCCGGAGCGGGGCGATCGATGTCATCGTGGTGGACTCTGTCGCAGCGCTCGTGCCGAGAGCCGAAATCGAAGGCGAAATGGGCGATGCGCATATGGGGCTGCAAGCGAGGCTCATGTCGCAGGCCCTTCGCAAATTGACGGCGGCCATTTCCAAGTCGCAGACGACCCTGATTTTCATTAATCAGATCAGGATGAAGATCGGCGTGATGTTCGGCAACCCGGAGACAACCACCGGCGGCAACGCACTCAAGTTCTATGCGTCCGTGCGGCTGGATATCCGGCGCATTGAGTCGATCAAGGAAGGGCAGGAGGTGACCGGCAGTCGCGTGCGCGTGAAGGTGGTGAAGAACAAGATGGCGCCTCCGTTCAAGCAGGCGGAGTTCGACATCATGTTTGCGCAGGGCATTTCGAAACCAGGCGAGTTGGTCGATCTCGGGGTCGAGAAGAAAGTGGTGGAGAAGTCCGGGGCCTGGTATTCCTATCAGGGTGAGCGGCTCGGGCAGGGACGCGACGCGGTGCGGGACTTTCTTTTGAGTAATCAGCCGTTGGCGCGTGAGATCGAAGGGAAGCTGCGTGACCTGGCCGGTCTGCCGGGGCGTACGCCTGAGAAGCCCGTTGCCGTGCCGGTGAAGGACGAGAAAAAGACCGAGGAGAAACGCGAGGAGCGGCGGCCGCACAAGGTCGGCGCCTAAAACGCCGGTAACCGTAATGCTCAATTTTTAATGTTGAATGTTCAATTGAACATCGAAAATTACGCATTGAACATTTCTTGGAAACACGAGATACGTTTCACGTTTCACGCTTCACGGGTGTCGAGCAGGCGGTGAGCAGGCGAGTCACAAGCAACGCGGCACCGTCTCCCGATCAGTGGCTGCAACTCGCGGTGCGCGCGCTGGCCCGCAGTGATCGCACGACGGCCCAGATCGAAAGATTGCTCGCGGCGAAGGGGGCGTCTCCCTCGCAGATTCGAGCCGCGATTCGACGGCTGACGTCGTTGAAATACCTCGACGATGCAGCCTTCGCTGCGCGGTGGGCCGATCGGCGACTTGCACGTATGCCGATGGGGCGTGCGCGCCTGCAAGAGGAGTTGCTCGCCACCGGTTGTCCTGAACACATCGTGCGTGCGACGTTGCGGGCCACCTACCGCAAGGTGAGTGAACAGGACTTGGCCATGCAGGTGGTCACGATGGCTGGACGGACCACCTCGGCGAAGACGCTTGGCCGAGTCGCGAGACTCTTGAGCCAACGCGGGTTTGACGAAGACACTATTGAGACCGTGCTGGGGCCGCTGTTACACGAGGAACGACGTTCCTCGTGAATCGGCATTAGCAGGATGCTGAAAAAGTCCGCCAGCGGCGTTCTCGCATCGCTCAGAGGCTCAACGTACCGAAGCGTACGCCTCGCCTCTTCGCTCGCTGCGGCCTTGCTGGACGGCCTTTTTGAGCATCCTGAGTCTATTGTGACATCGGCACCATTCTGTAAGGGTCTAATGGTGTTTTGTGTATAAACCGAGTTTTTCCGCAGCCTGTTAGGAATGTTGAATGATAAATGTTGAACTGTCGGAATCGAAAGAGGTCTCAAGGCTGATGACTGAAGTGTTCGGAACTTCGAATCCCGACCTTCGACCTTCAGCCTTCAGCCTTCGGACTGCTGGTTGAGGCTGGAATGAAGAATAGTACTCAAGAATTGCGACAATCCTTCATTCGATATTTTGAACAGCATGGCCATCAGGCCGTGCCGAGTTCCGCCTTGATTCCTCAGGCCGATCCGACGCTGCTCTTCACCAATGCCGGGATGAACCAGTTTAAGCGGGTGTTCCTCGGCGAGGAAACGCGCGCCTACAAGCGAGCGGTCACCGTGCAGAAGTGTCTCCGTGCGGGGGGCAAGCACAACGATCTGGAGAATGTCGGCTATACCAGACGCCACCATACGTTTTTTGAAATGTTGGGGAACTTTTCCTTCGGCGACTACTTCAAGGAAGAGGCCATCCTGTTCGGCTGGGAGTTTCTGACCAAGACGGTCGGTCTTGATAAGGACCGGATGTGGGTGACGGTCTTCCGCGAAGACGACGAAGCCGATCGTCTGTGGAAGAAGATGGGTGTGTCGCCCTCACGCATCGTGCGGTGCGGCGAGAAGGATAACTTCTGGCAGATGGGGGATACAGGTCCCTGTGGGCCCTGCTCGGAACTCCATTTCGACCAGGGACCGTCGGTGCCGGGCGACGATCGGCCGAACGGCGAGGGCGATCGCATTCTCGAGATCTGGAATCTCGTCTTCATGCAGTTCAATCGGGATGCCGCGGGGACGTTGCACCCCTTACCCAGGCCCAGCATCGATACGGGTATGGGATTGGAACGGTTGGCGGCAGTGGCACAAGGCGTCTACAGCAACTATGACAGCGATGTGTTCACGCCGTTGCTCAGCGCCGTGGCCACCAGGGCCGGGGTTCGGTATGGGGAGAAGGACCAGACTGATCGGTCGATGCGCGTGGTGGCGGACCATCTTCGCGCGATCACGTTCTTGATGACTGATGGTGTGTTGCCGTCGAACGAGGGGCGCGGCTATGTGCTGCGCCGGATACTGCGCCGGGCCGCGCGCCATGGACGGCTGCTGGGCATCGTCGAGCCCTTTCTCTTTGAATTGACGGCGGCGGTCGTGAACCAGATGGCCGGGGTCTATTCAGAAGTCCGAGGCGCTGCTGCGACGATTGCTGAGGCGACGAGAGGCGAAGAGGAGCGGTTCATCGCCACGCTCGATCAAGGCTTGCCGATTCTCAATGAGTTGATTGCGAAAGCACGCTCGGCCGGGAGTAAGGTCCTCACGGGCCCCGACGTGTTCAAGCTCTACGACACCTATGGGTTCCCGATGGACTTGATGGGAGAGGCCTGCCGGGAGCAGGGGATGACGCTTGATGAGGCGGGGTTCGACCAGGCCATTGAGGAACAGAGGACTCGTGCACGCAAGACCGGCGGGTTTGAACAGGAAATTGCTCGGCCGGCAGTCGCGGAATTGGCAGGGCGTCTCGGGACGACGAAGTTTATCGGCTACGATCGCCTGGAGAGCGAGAGTCTCGTGCAGGCGATTTTGAAAGGCGACCGGTTGGTCAAAGAAGCAGCGGAAGGCGATGAGGTTGAATTAGTCCTGGATGTGACGCCGTTTTATGCGGAAGGCGGTGGGCAGGTCGGCGACCAGGGCGTTCTGACGGGCCATGATGGGCGGGTGGAGATCAAGGAAACCACGAGGCCTATGCCGACCTTGATTTTGCACAAGGGGACCGTCACGAAAGGGCGAATTCGCGAAGGCGAGGCGCTGCGTATGACCGTCAATGCCACGACGCGGCAGGACGCTCAGCGAAACCATACCGCCACCCACTTGCTCCATGCCGCGTTGCGCGATTTGCTGGGCCCTCACGTGAAACAGTATGGGTCGCTCGTCGGGCCGAATCGCTTGCGATTCGACTTTGCCCATTTCAGACCGCTGTCCTCCCGCGATGTCGATGAGGTTGAAACGGTCGTGAACGACGAGGTGCGGAAGAACGAACGGGTCGCGACCGAGGTGATGAGCATTCAGGATGCGGTGGCCAAGGGCGCGCTGGCCTTCTTCGGTGATAAATATGGCGAGCAGGTGCGGGTGGTGACCGTCGAATCTTTCAGTAAAGAACTCTGCGGCGGAACGCACTGTCGGCATACGGGGGACATCGGCCTGTTCAGAATTGTGTCGGAGACCGGCGTCGCGGCTGGTGTGCGCCGTATCGAAGGCCAGACCGGTAGCGGAGCGTTCGCGCAGATGAAGAAGCTGGAAACGGACATTCGGGAACTCTCGGACTTGCTCAAGGTCGGCCAGTCCGAGTTGGTCGCCAAAACACGCAAGGTGATGACGCAGCTGAAAGACAAAGAACGCGAGCTGGAAGAGCTGAAATTGAAAATGGCCAGCGGCTCAGCGGTCGAGGCCACGGCGAAAACAATAGCCGGCATCCAGGTGCATGTGCAGCGGACCGATGGCCTGGATGTGAACGGCATGCGGGCGCTGGCCGATCAGCTGCGGGACAAGTTGAAGAGCGGTGTCGTGGCCCTCGGCGCCGCGAACGATGGCAAGGTCTCGTTGCTGGTCGTCGTCACGAAGGATCTGATTACCCGACTGAAAGCTGGTGACCTCATCAAGGAGATGGCGGCGGAAGTCGGTGGGACCGGCGGCGGCAGGCCTGAGATGGCGCAGGCCGGCGGGAAGGATCCAGCCAGGCTGGATGCTGCGTTGGAAAAGGTTTTTGGGCTGGTCGAACGCATGTTGGAGCGGTACACTAATGGAGGGTAAACGAATTCTCGCGCTCGATTACGGGACCAAGCGGATCGGGGTGGCCTTGAGTGATGAGCTGGGGTGGACCGCCCAACCGCTTGAGACGCTCAATCGGCGTACGTTGGATCGGGACATTGCCCATATTGCGTCTCTCGTCGGGACGCATGAGGTCGGGCAAGTCCTGTTGGGCTTCCCGCTTCAATTGGATGGCCGCGAGGGTCCGGCGATCCAGGCGATGCGCGAGTTCCAGGCCCGGTTGGAACAGGGAGTGCCCGTTCCCGTTATTCTGTGGGACGAACGGTTGACGACGAAGGCGGCGGAAGACCTTTTGATCGCGGCCGATGTCAGCCGGAAAAAGCGGAAGGGTGTGGTGGATCGCATCGCCGCTTCGATTCTGCTCCAGAGTTATCTGGCGAGCCTTGAACCGGCGCCGAAGATGGAGCCGGAATCATGGGCGGATGAGTATTCGAATACGGAAACAATAGAGCCACCGCATGAGCCTACGGATCATTCTCGGATTTCTGCTGGTCGCAATGGTCGCACTTGGCGTCGCGGCCTATCAGACGATTCGCTGGGCTGAAGGCCCGGTCATTCCTGCGCAAGAACACCCTCCCTCGAAAGTCATCGTGATCCCGGATGGCTCAACGTTTCAATATGTCGCGTCGCTGCTCGAGCGCGAAGGATTGATCAAGAGCCGTACGGTCTTTGTCCTTTTGGGGAAATCCCAATCTGCCGACCGGAAAGTTCATGCGGGTGAGTATGAGCTCAATCCCGGCATGACTCCGGCGGAGATTCTCTCGAAGCTGCTCAACGGCCAAGTGCTGCTCCATCCGCTGACGATTCCCGAAGGGCTCACCATCGCCCAAATCGCCGATGTGGCCTCGGAACAGGGCCTCACGGATCCCGCGGAATTTCTCCGGCTTGCGAATGATCGGGCGTTCATTGCGTCGCTTGGGATCAAGGCGGAGACGCTGGAAGGGTATCTCTATCCCAACACGTATAAGTTTCCTCGTCCCATCAAGGCGCGCGAGCTGTTGGTGGCTATGGTCGAGCAGCTCAGGCAGGTGGTCGGACCGGATCTCCTCGCTCGGATGCAGGAACTCAAGATGACGATGCACGAAGTGCTGACCCTCGCCTCCGTTATCGAAAAGGAGACCGGGTCGGGCGGCGAGCGGCCGGAGATTTCCGCGGTGTTTCATAACCGGCTCAAGAAGCACATTCCGTTACAGAGCGATCCAACCGTCATTTATGGCTTGCCGGCATTCGACGGAAATTTGCACAAGAAAGACCTGTCCAGTCCCAGTCCCTACAATACCTATCGGGTGCAGGGACTGCCGCCTGGACCGATCGCCAACCCAGGCATTCAGGCGATTCGCGCAACACTCTATCCGTCTGATTCGCACTCCTTGTATTTTGTCTCGCGGAACGATGGAACGCACCAGTTCTCTGCGACGCTTATCGAACACAACAAGGCGGTGGAGAAATATCAGAAGAGACCTTTTCGTCGGGCCTCCCTCCCGCGGACCTAACAGGATGCTGGAAAAGTCCGCCAGCCTTTCTTGTTCATTTGGTCTGTCTGGTTTGTTTGGTCTGTCTGGTCTATCCGGTCTATCTGGTCTATTCGGTCTGTTCGGTCCGTCTCGTGTGATCGGTTGAACGAAACTAACCAGATGAACCAGAGAGATCGAATAGACCAGATAGACCGGATAGACCAGATGAACCAGATGGACCAGACAAACCAGGTGTGTAGTTTTTTCGTAGCCTGCTAACTATTCAACCTGTCCCCTCGCGCTAATACCTCTTCATCTCTGATCCAGGACTTGCTATAAGAGTGTCATGATGACGGCGCATGACTGGAATCTACCGATGCTGATCGACCATACCGTGCTTCGTCCGGACGCGACGAAGGCCGATGTCCTGCGGCTCTGCCGGGAGGCGAGAGAGTTCGGCTTCGTCGTGATCTTTGTGCCGCCCTGTTACATCGATGAGGCGGTCGAGGCGGTGGCTGGTACTAAGATTCGCGTCGGCATTCCAATCGGATTCCCGCTGGGCGGCCATACGACGGCCACGAAGGTTGCGGAGGCCATTGAAGGAGTCGCACGCGGGGCCAAGGTTCTCGATATGGTGATCAACGTGAGCCGGCTCAAATCGGGTGACTACGATCTTGTCCTGACCGATATGGCCGAGGTCGTGAAGGCGACTGCGGGAGCAGAGCACAAAGTGATTCTGGAGACCTGCTGTCTGACGCGGGAGGAAAAGATCACGGCCTGCCGTCTGGCCGTAGAAGCGGGGATGGACTACGTGAAGACTTCGACGGGATTTGCCGCTGCCGGTGCCACGGTGGAGGATGTGAGACTAATGAAAGACGCGGTGGCCGGTCGCGCCAAGGTGAAGGCCTCCGGAGGAATTAGAGACTGGAAGATCACGCTGGCTATGCTGGAGGCCGGCGCGGATCGGATCGGCACCAGCGCAAGTCTTGCGATCATGGCGGAGTGGGCCCTCAGGCTGAAGGCTGAAGGCTGAAGGCTGAAGGCTGAAGGCTGAAGGTCGGAGTTTCGAACACTTCAGTCTTCAGCCTTCAGACCGCCTCGCCCGTCCCGCCTCTCTCGCACGTCTCGGATTTCTTATCCGCCTCTAACTCAGAACTCAGAACTCAGAACTTCTTCGCCCGTCCCGCTTTTCTCGCCAGTCTCGCTAGTCTCGCGCCTTCGGGCGTATCCGATGCGTTTTGCTTCTGCTATAGTGCGCCCATGATTACTCGTGTGATTGTGCTGGTGATTGATGGACTGGGCGTCGGGGCCATGCCCGATGCGGCGGAATACGGCGATGGCGGTTCCCATACCTTGTCCCATCTGGCCGATGCCGTTGGGGGACTCAATCTCCCCACGCTCGAAGCCCTCGGGCTTGGCCACATCACGGAGATCAAAGGTGTGCGGGTGATGGGGCAGCCGGAAGGGTGTTTCGGGCGTCTTGGATTTCTCTCGAAGGGTGTGGACTCCATGGTCGGCTTTTGGGAAATGGCCGGCCATTTGACGGATGTGGCCGGTCCGCTGTATCCCGACGGATTTCCTTCTGATATGGTCGCGGTTCTCGAACAGGCATTTGGCCGCAAGATCATCGGCAATCGCCGCGCCTCAGGAACGGCCATGCTTCGCGAGTGTGAGGCCGAACATCTGTCGTCGGGCGCGCTGATCGTCTGGACGGATGGACGGCGAACCTGCCATGTGGCGGCGCATGATAGTGCGATGCGTCAGGACGAGTTCTTTCTGCGCTGCCGGGACGCGAGAAAATTGCTCAAGGACCCCTGGGGGATTTGGCGTGTTTCAGCCCACCCTCTCTTGAGTGGTGCCGGTGCGGTACAGTTCAGTCCACGACCCCGCGAGTTCGTGCTTGAACCGCCCGGGCCGACCATGTTCGATGTGCTCAATCGTGCGAGCCAGATCCTGGTTGGGGTGGGAAAAGTCGGCGATCTCTTCAGCGGTCGCGGGCTCACTCGTTCCGTTCCCGTTGGGCCTTGGACGGCGTTACTTGGTGAGGTCACGGGGATGTTGAAAATGGTTCCCCGTGGATTGATTTTTGCCGGGCTTGATGTACTGGAGCCTGATGTCGCACAGTCGGCCGCGGCCCTCCATGATTTTGATCGACGGCTTCCCGAGTTGCTGGAACAGCTCCGCCCAGGCGACCTGCTCGTCCTGACGGGCGATCATGGACGGGATATCACGAAGGCGGATCAGGTCCCGACGCGGGAATATGTACCGCTGTTGGTCACCGGGCCGAAGTTGGCACAAGGGGTTCATCTCGGCATCAGAGCTTCTGCGGCTGATCTGGGCCATACCATTGTGGAAGCCCTGCAAGGGGATCAACTCCCTGTGGGCGAGAGTTTCCTCGATGCGCTCCGCGCAGCGTAATGCGTGAGACGTAAAACGTGAAACGCAAGCAACCGTAATGATCAATGTTTAATGTTGAATGTTCAATGGAACATCGAGAATTGAGCATTGAACATTCCTCAGAAACACACGATACGCTTCAGGAACGACGCTTCACGCGCATGAGCACGCAGGTCATGGGAATGTCATTTGAACTCAAACTGAAGGAATTGCACCTCGATCTGCCCCCCCCGCCGCACCCGTTGGCGACCTACGTTCCGGCGGTCCGGGCCGGAGATCTCTTGTTTTTATCCGGCGTCCTTCCGATGCGAGACGGGCAATTGGCGTTCTCCGGCAAGCTTGGACGTGATCTGACGGTCGAGCAAGGGATGGAGGCGGCCAGGCTCGCTCTTCTGAATGCACTCGCGATTGCCAAGCAAGAACTGGGGACGTTGGACCGTATTACGCGCGTCGTGAAGGTCGTGGGGCATGTGGCGTCGGCGGAAGGTTTTGTGCAGCAGCCCCAAGTCCTCAACGGGGCCTCGGACCTCCTGGTTGAGATCTTTGGAGAGATTGGTCGTCATGCACGTGTGGCCGTGGGGGCTGCTGAGTTGCCTCGCGGGGCTCCCGTCGAAATTGAAGTGATTCTTTCCGTCTCCTGATCGGTCTCTCTGCAGGATGCTGAAAAATGGTCTGTTCGGTCTATCTGGTCTATTCGGTCTGTCTCGTGTGTTTGGTTGAACAAAACTAACCAGATGAACCAAATCAACCAGATAAACAAAACAAACCAGATAGACCAGATAGACCAGATGAACCAGATGATGAATGTGTTCGTAGCCGGCGTGAGTGCGGTGACGTTGTGGGCCAGTCTGAGCGCTGCCGCGTTTGCGGAGACTCCTTCCGCGCTCGAACTACATCCGTCAACGGCGGTTCCGGGCGCCACCTTGTCGATCGGCGGGAGCGGGTTCGGCGCATTTCGATCCGTGCAAGTCAATCGCGTGACCGTCGGCGGGTTTCCTGCGTTGATTCAGCGATGGGAATCCGACCTGATCGAGGTGAAGGTTCCCTTCCGAGCTCAATCCGGTCCCGTTGAAATCATGGCCGGGAAGAAGAAACTGTCTGCCGGGAAATTAATAATAATGCAGCCGTCGATTACCGCAGTGACGCCGGCAGAGATCGAACCAGGCCATGTGGTGCAGATTACCGGGGCGCATTTCGGTGTTACGGCTGGTCCGCGCGACCCCAATACGATGTTCGGAGTCAACGATGTGATGATCGGGGGTGTGGTCGTCAGGCCGCGCCGCTGGAAAGACGACATCATCGAGGTCGAGGTTCCCACGAATGCTACGTCGGGCGATGTGATGGTTCGATTGGCCTCGTCCGATCCCTTGCCGGACGGGTCTTGTTGTGCGACGGTCCAGTACACAGTCAGCAATGCGGTTCCCCTGAAGTTGATTCCGAGCATTCGTGTCGATCCCGTGAGCGGGCCGGTCGGGACCAAGGTGGTCCTTTTCAGCCAGGGTTTTGGCGCCGCGAAGGGAGCCGGTGACAAGGTGACGCTCGGCGGGCATCCCGCTACCATCGCCCAGTGGTCCGATAACGCCATCGTCGTGCATCTCCCGATGGATGCGGAGACTGGACCGATCGTTCTGACTATGCAGGGGCGTGAACGAACGGTCGGGACTTTTACGGTTTACGTGCCTAAAGTGATCGCCTTGACGCCTCCGGCCGCCCCAATCGGTACTCTGCTCAGAATCAGCGGAGAACATTTCGGATTCTATTCAGAAAGTGGAGCGACCCCCTACGCCTTTACCGATTTCAATACGGGAGAGAATCGAGTCGAAATCGGCGGGGTCCGCGCCGTCATCTATCGCTGGCAAGACGATCGTATCGATGTATGGGTGCCCTTCAGTGCGAAGAGCGGACCGGTCGTGATTTATCGAGGCGCGACGAAGCCCAATCCCGACGGTTCTTGCTGCGCGACGAAGGAGGTTCTAACAACTGAGGCGGGGGTCTTTACGCTCGTGACGCCGAAGATCGATTCTTACAGCCCGCAATCAGGCGGACTCGATGAGCTGATCACCATCAAAGGGTCGGGGTTCGGGTCTTTCTTGAAAACAGCCGAGCATGCCTACTTGGGCCTCAACCAGGGGGCCTACAAGCGACAAGAAGATATCGAGTTGGGCGAGAACGTCTCGCGTACGGAAGTGCTGTTCAGCAACGTTGCGGCGCAGGTGATGTCCTGGACGGATACGGAGATCGTCGTGCGAGTGCCTCATCGAAATCTCTATGGCGTGGGGAAGCGCAACGAGTTTTTCAACGAGCTCGCCACTGGCCTGCTGATCGTGCGGCGCGGCTCCTGGGATGTGCAGCCTGACAATTCTTGTTGTTCACCGAAGAAGTGGCTGACGGTGGAAGCGGGCACCTTCACCATTGAAGCCAAGGGCATGCCTGATCCGGGCTACTTTAATAACAACCGCCCTGATGCCAACACCAATCAGTGAGATACGGATTGTCCGGATCATGGTGGGTTTCTTCTCTATCACATGGTGGATGCCTTGTAGTCCTGGTGCTGGCGACGCTGTTGTGCGCGTCTCCCTCGTGGACTGCTGACTCTCCTCTGACGATCACCCCTCAAGTGAGCCATACGGAAGCCATCCTGATGGGGCTCTATTTTCATACGCCTCAGCTGGGCTGGGCAGTGGGGTCTGGCGGCACCATTCTGAAGACGGCCGATGGCGGGAAGAAGTGGCAGAAGGTCGTCAGCGGCACCACGGCGACCCTCTCGGGCGTCTTCTTTCTCGACGAGAAGCAGGGATGGGCCGTCGGAGCCAATGGGACGATTCGCCAGAGCCAAGACGGGGGACATACCTGGCATGCGCAACTTGTCGATACCCAGGTGGCGCTCTACGGCCTCTCGTTTGTGTCGCCCAGCGAGGGGTGGGTGGTCGGTGGCAACGGAACCATGCTTCATACGAAGGACGGCGGAGCCCATTGGGTTGATCAAGCAAGCAAGACGAGCGCAGCCCTTTACGGCATTCAATTTCTTACCGCACAGCATGGGACGGCGGTTGGGGCGGTGGGGACCGTCTTGATGACGGACGACGGGGGGAGCACCTGGACTCCGCAAGAGACACAGGGAGCGGTCACGCTGTTCGATGTGTATTTTTCTGAGGCGTCGACCGGGTGGGCCGTCGGGAACGCCGGCGCCATCTTCCAAACGACCAATGGCGGCCATCAATGGATCGATCGCACGTTACCCTGCACCAGCACCTGCACGAAGCTGACCGACCTCTTGCGAGTGCGCTTTACGGACCCTCAGAACGGATGGATTGTGGGGGAACGTGGCATGGTCTACCGGACCACCGATAGTGGTTTTACCTGGACAGAGCAGGGTGCTATCGCGAAGGTCTCGCTGTTCGGCCTCTCGTTTCCTGATGGAACACAGGGCTGGGCCAGTGGGGGAAAAGGCACGATCATTCATCTGACCACCGGCCGCTGACAGGCGGCGCAAATCGGTGAAGCGTATCTCGTCCGAAGAAAAGAGCATATGGCGTATAGCCAGAGGACGAAGAGCCTATGGCTTATGGCACGAGATTCGGTCGTTCTGACTTCAAGCAATAGGCCATCAGCTATAAGCTCTTAGAGCCATCTTCTCCAGCTATAAGCCATTCGCCATACGCTCTTATCCCCAACGAGGGACGCTTCACGCTTCACATTTCACGAACGACAAGGGCGGTTTCATCGAGTCGTGATTGGAGAATGCTGAGCGCTGCGATCGCTGCGGTCTCGGCCCGCAAGATTCGTGGTCCGAGGGTGAGCGGGATGAACCCCTGCTCCTGTGCAAGCCGCTGCTCGTCTTGTGCCCATCCCCCTTCCGGTCCTACCAGTAAGACAATCGGATGCTGACGGTCCTGTGGCAACGAAATGGTGGCGAGCGATGGGCCGCTGGAGCGTTCCGCGAGTATGCCCTTCACAGGTGCCGAGGCGTACTGTCGGCAGATCTGTGAGAGGTCTATCGGGTCCGCGATGGTGGGAATGGTCCACCGTTCCGACTGTTGTGCCGCGTCGCGTGCAATGCGTTCCCACCTGGATCGTTGATGTTCCAGGCGTTCCGGGTTGAGCTTGATGACACTGTGTGTGCTGTGAAGAGGCACGATGGTAGCGACTCCGAGTTCTGTGGTCTTCTGAATGACCCAATCCATCTTGTCGCCTTTGATCAACGCTTGTCCGAGCACGATCGGGGAGGTCCTGCGCGCCGGCTCGGTCTGTTGATCGATGATGCGGCTGTCGATAGCCTGTGAGGTGACCTGTGTCACCTCCACGCGATAGCGGGTTCCGCATCCGTCGTTCAGGGTGAGGGAGTCTCCCGGGTGCAAGCGGAGACTATCGCGAAGATGATGGAGGAGGTCACCGGTTATGCGGATCGTCGGGGGAGTGATGGCGTCAGGATGGACGAAGAATGTGGACATAGTGCTGGCGTCTGGCAGGATGCTGAAAAAGTCTTCCAGCGCCACAGTCCGTGGCGCGTGACGTGCGAGACATGCGAGACATGCGCGACGTGGACAGAGTGGATTCCATCTCGTCTCGCCAGTCCCGCTCGTCCCGCCTGTCTCGCGCGATTATCCTGCGCGAGTGTTCTTTTCTTGCCCCAGACGTACAGACTATCGAAGTTCTGCTATGCCGAAATGTTTTTCCGCAGCATGCTGGGTGATGATGGCCGTCGCTATTCTCCTTCGCCGCATACCCCGCAGCACGCTGCGAGGAGCTTCATTCGAAGAAGGTCTTCATCTTGTCGAAGAAGCCGTCGCTGTCCTCTTCCATCGACATGCCGCTCTCTTTGGCATATTCAGTGAGCAACTCTTTCTGACGGGCGGT
>Ga0315290_10002029_pt1 | contig 14127 bp, 9 predicted proteins | sample YL17G12_0_MG_FD_203627 | JGI IMG/M metagenome (GOLD analysis project Ga0315290, IMG submission 203627) | Sediment microbial communities from Yellowstone Lake, YNP, Wyoming, USA - YL17G12_0 | ecosystem: Environmental > Aquatic > Freshwater > Lake > Sediment | place: USA: Wyoming | collected... | reverse complement strand
GAGGAAAATCAAAACGCCCTTGTCTTCTCCTTTTTTACCTATGCCCCAGGCCTTGTATAAGCGGTTGGCGTAATCGTTCAGTTCATTATCCCCAATGCTTTCCACCGTGACAACAACAATGGCAGTCCCTGTTTTTTCGAGGACCTCCTGAGCGAGTCCCTCCATGCGGTTCTTATAGTCCGGCTGAATCACGCGGGCAAAATCATTGACAGCCCCAACCGGTTTAGGAAAATTGTCTGCGGCCCATGATGCGGCGGCGCCAAAAAGAAGTACGATAGTACCCAGGGCGAGGAAAATTTTCCCGGTTCGTTTGTAGTGAGACCGATTGGCGGTATTCTTAGGATTAGACGTATGAGTACCTATTACTTTTTTGAGTTCCTGTACAGAGAGTTTTTCATAATGTAGTGCCGGACCGTATCAGGAACGAGGTATTTGACGGACCTGCCATCTCTTGCCCTTTGCCTGATATCGCTGGACGAGATATCCAGAAAGGTGACACCCCTGAAATAAATGACGTGCCCCGTAGGCCCCCTCAGTCCCTTCACGCTGTCGTCGTACTTAAATCGGGAAGCGAAATCAGCAGGAAGGATTCCATCCAGTCCCCTGTCTTCGTAACCGGGTCTTGTCATAACGACAAAATTACATAAGAGCAGCAGCCTTTGCCAGTCTTTCCAACTCTGGATGGCGTGAAAGGCATCCTGCCCCAGGATGAAATACAATTCCAGATTTTTCATATATTTCTTCAGTATGTAATCAACAGTTTCCACCGAGTAAGACTTGTCCTCCCGCTGCTTCTCCACATCGGAGAATGTAAATACCGGGTTTCCTTCAATTGCCAGCTTAATCATCTGCTCCCGGTGATGAAATGATGTGATATCGCCGTCTATCTTGTGCGGCGGTTTCGCAGCGGGAATAAAGACAATCCGGTTCAGATCAAAAGTTTCGAGAACTTCCTCGGCGCATCTGAGATGGCCATTGTGTATCGGATCGAATGTGCCTCCCAATAATCCCCATTTCATGTTCTCACCTGTCCATTCCCATAGATAATAAATTTTGTTGTTGTCAGCTCTTCCAGTCCCATGGGACCGAAGGCATGAAGTTTTGTAGTGCTGATCCCTATTTCTGCGCCGAGGCCCAGTTCAAACCCATCGCTGAAGCGGGTGGACGCATTGACGAGGACAGTGGACGAGTTTACTTCATTTAAGAACCGTTGCGCATTTTGATAATTGTTCGTGACAATTGACTCCGTGTGCAGAGAACCGTACTTTTCAATATGGGCCACAGCCGCATCAAGATCATCAACGACGCGCACGGATAAAACGAGATCGAGGTATTCCTGATACCAGTCTTCCTCTTTTGCATGTTCAACATCCTTGAGGATTCGTCTTGTCCTGTCACAGCCCCGGAGGACAACTCCTGCTCCCTTGAGATGACTGGCAACAAGCGGCAGAAATTCCCCTGCAACATCCTGATGGACAAGCAGGGTCTCCATGGCATTACAAACACCCGGACGCTGGGTCTTCGCGTTCATGCAAATATTTACGGCCATGTCAAGATCAGCGCCGACATCCACAAATATGTGGCAGACCCCTTTGTAATGCTTGATGACGGGAATCTTCGATTCATTGACAACAGCCCTGATCAGGTCTTCGCCCCCTCTCGGGATGATCACGTCTATATATTCCTCAAGCTGCAGCATCTCGCGGACTGCTTCCCTCTCAGTCATGGGAATGACCTGGATGGCCTCTTCGGGAATGGCCATATTCTTTAAGACGCTCTGAAGAATCTTGGCAATGGCAATATTCGAGTTTATAGCCTCAGATCCTCCGCGCAGGATGACGGCATTGCCTGATTTGAGACAAAGGGCGGCTGCGTCTGCAGTCACGTTGGGGCGGGATTCATAGATGATACCGATTACTCCCAGAGGTATCCTCATGCGACCGACGAGAAGGCCGTTCGGTCTTCGCCACATGGATGTTACTTTTCCGACCGGGTCCGGGAGACCGGCCACTTCCTTGAGACCTTTTGCAATGCCCTCGATTGTACTTTCGTTCAACACGAGCCTGTCAATCATGGCTGCGGAAAGGCCCATCTGCGTGGCTTTTTCGAGATCCTTTGCATTTTCCCTCATAAGAAGGCCAGTTTGCCTGGTGAGCGCCTCGGCCATATCGAGGAGGGCCCTGTCTTTTGCATCCGACGACAAGCGGGCGAGCGCCGTGGCCGCTTTCTTTGCATTTTTTGCTATTTCTGCCACACGGGCTTTGATATTCATACAAATACTTTCCCTGACTAGGCACATACTTTTTTGGGGATGCAACCAACAATAGACGTTGACAAGTGAGCCAGAGTTTATGTATTAACCGCCATCCAAATTAAGCAGCGGGTAAATCCCTCTCAGATGCGTTACTCTACCGAACGGCCGGGATACTGTCAAGGTCATTTGTGGCGATTCCCGGTGATTCTCAGCATATCTGTAAGAACTTTTACCCGATGCTGCAAGATTTCGAAGTCATCAACGGTTGAAAGCAATGAACGATATCTGTATCAAAGCGGGCAAGCGGGCCTATGAAATCATCCAGGATGGCGGCTTTCACTTAGACCGCGTAACGACCTATTTCGCCCCGGCGACTGGTCCCCGGTGGCTGGTTGCAAGCGGCTTCGACCTGACTCTTTTGACGAATCGCCTCCTCGGATGCGTCAGGGCAACGCACCTCGTTGGTTCATCGGCAGGGGCATTGCGGTTCGCTGCCTGGCTGCAACCTGAGCCGGAAAAGAGTTACCGCACTCTTATGGAATCCTACATTGGCACAACTTACACGAGAACCGACACTCCGGCCACTGTTCAGGAATCCCTGATAGGCATTGTAAATTCATATATTGAGGACGACGCCCTGCCCTTTGCACTGGCCAGCAAAAAGTATCGCCTTGCGATCATTACAGTCCGTGCAAGGAACCTTGTGGCTTCTGAATTGAAGTGGGTACAGCAGCTCGGCCTCGGTATAGGCTTTCTCCTCAATGCTATTAAGAGATCATACATCCATTATTTTGCCGAGCGGGTTGTATTCTATAACGGGCCAAAGCCGCCGCATTTTTGCCTCAGGCCCGGTTTTCGTGGACGGTACATTCCGCTCAACGAGATCAATTTCAAGTATGCCCTTGTGGCCTCGGGCGCCATTCCCATGGTAGTTGCCGGAGTCAGAAACATCTATAGGGCGCCTTTAGGAGTATACAGGGATGGCGGTATAACCGATTATCATCTCACCCACAACTATGCCGCGACAAATGACGATATCGTACTGTTCTTTAACCATCAGGAAAGAATTATACCGGGATGGTTGGATAAAAAGCTTTCCTATCGTCTGCCGCGAGCGGACGATCTTGATAATGTCTTGATGATTTATCCCTCCAACGGCTTTGTCGCGCAGCTCCCCCGAGGGAAAATACCTGATAGGGACGATTTCGCAATCCACATCGATGACCCGTCTACCAGGATCAAAAACTGGTGGAGTGTGGCGGAACGCGCACAACCTCTGGGAGAAGAATTCCTGGAACTTATAGAAAGCAAAAAAATCAAGGACGTTGTGGAAAAGATAGAAATTCAGTGAGGCATGATCGGAAGTGGACGCTGAAACTATCTTGCGGCGACGTATCGACCGGCTGAAGGGAATCCTGAAGAGCTGCACACTGTGTCCCAGAAAGTGCCTGGTCGACAGGACAAGAGGTGAATCAGGGTTCTGCCTTCTTACCGACGACGTCGTGGTAAGCCACGCCCTGCCCCATTATGGTGAGGAGCCTCCCATTTCGGGGACACGGGGCGCCGGAACTATCTTCCTGTCTTCCTGCAATCTCAAATGCATCTACTGCCAGAACTATCAGTTAAGCCATGATATTTCCGGGGTGAAGGATTACGCGGCGCATGCCATCCCTTCCATCAAAGAAATGGTGCGCCAGGTGGGAGGAGAACTTTTGATGGGAGAGGGTGTAGCAAAGAGGGGAATGCTCATCCGCCATCTCATCATCCCTGGATTTATATCGAACAGCCTGGAAGTCCTCGGATTAATCAAAAAGCATATATCCCTTTCTGTACCTCTGAGCATCATGTCCCAGTACACACCCATGCCCTCTGTTAAGAATCATCCCCATTTGAGAAAAAGGATTACCCGCGACGAATATGAGCTTGTCATAAATCATGCCCTCGACATGGGCTTTGAAACCATCTTCACCCAGGATGTGGATGACCGGGCGCTGGTTCCGGATTTCAGAAAGAAAGCACCGTTTGACTGGTCATGATTTGTGATATAGTTAATTGATGGTCGTGATCCAAATACGGGATTGCTTCGCTGCGGTAGCAAGGACAAATCGAGTATCAACACGACCTTGCTGTCATTGCGAGGAGCGGGAGCGACGTGGCAATCTCTTTTATGAAAGGCAGTCTAAAAGGAAAAGCTCTATGCTTGATTTTTCCGGCTTCGGCAAGATTCTAATTCTTATCGGCTTGGTCATCGCAGGCTTGGGTTTCCTTCTCCTGCTTGGAGGGAAAATACCGTGGCTCGGAAAACTTCCCGGTGACTTCTTTTACAAAGGCAAGAATTTCACCTTCTATTTCCCACTCGCCACAAGCATAATCATCAGTATCATCCTCACGATTATCCTGATGTTCATCAACCGCAAATGACAGCGGCATGTGCGAACTTCTGAGATGACGCACCGCCAGAAAGTTTTATATCCTGGTCACAGCAATGATCTCTCATCTATGCCCAGAGAATAAGGCCGGTTGCGTGCTTGGCGGCAAGATTCTTGTGGTACGGCAGCACCCTGATACCGTATAAATAGGGGCCATTGTTTTTCACGATGTATTCCGCAGAATATGTGAGGATCCCATCTGACCCTTTTTTTGCTATGCTTAAAGGAATACAATCGGGAGATTCGGCAAATTCATATCCCTCCCTTCTTCCTATTATCAGCTCAACCAATATTTCTTCCGGCGCCACCTTCCCCGGATCGACCCTGGCGCTGATGATCAACGGCTGATCGACAAGCACGGCATCCCCGTGGATCCCTTCAATGCTGGCATCCAGGAGCCTGAGTGAGGAAAAACGCATGGGAATTTTGCGCCTCCAGTCCGCAAGCTCGCGGGACAGTTTGTGCGTATCCGTATAAAGTTCATGTTCCCTCTCCGCCGTGGGCAGATACATGTCGTTGTAATAATCCAGGAGCATCCTTTCCGTGTTGAATCTGGGCATAAGGGTTTGTATGGATCTTTTAATCATGCTGATCCATTTTTCCGGCAGCCCTGATATTTCCCTACTGTAGAATGCAGGTATCACTGAATTCTCGAGGATTGCATAAAGCGACTGGCTGTCCTCTTCATCGGCATTCGCCCTCTCTTCAATAAGCCCTTTACAGACAGGCCCTATGGTCCAGCCATTGGTTCCGTCATAGCCTTCACACCACCACCCGTCAGATACGCTGACATTAAGCACGCCATTGGCGACGACCTTCTGACCACTTGTACCGCTTGCCTCATAGGGTCTCCGGGGCGTATTCAGCCACACATCGACACCCTGGACAAGGCGCCGCGCTATGCTGATATCATAGTCCTCGATGAAAAATATCTTGCCTCTGAATCTTTCATCCCGGCAGACATCTATAACCTTCTTGATGAGGCTTTTTCCCATGCCGTCGTTGGGATGCGCCTTTCCGGCCATAATTATATGAACAGGCCGCGTCGGATGATTCAGGATTCTGTCCAGACGATCCAGATCAGACAGGAGCATGTCGGCGCGCTTGTAAGGGGCAAAGCGTCTTGCGAATCCGATCATCAGGGCAGCGGGATTGATTTTTGAAAAGAATTCTTCCCGCCACGTCTTCGTATAACCATATTTCACCCAGTGCTTGGAAAGATATTCCCGTAAAAAATTGATGGTCTTTTGCTTGAGTTCATATCTCGTGTCCCACAGCAGCGAATCGGGGATGTCTTTGACCTTTTCCCAAATTTCCGGGCTTCCCATGTTCTTTTCCCAATCTCCGAGATATGCATCAAAGAGGGATTGCATTCTCGGCGAGATATAGGACATCACGTGGACGCCGTTTGTGATGTGACGGATCGGGATGTCCGAGATGTTAAACCCCTTCCATACATCACGCCACATGCGCTTCGACACTTCTCCATGAACGTGGCTTACGGCATTACTCATATGGGCCATCTTCAGGGCAAAAATGGCCATGAAAAATGTTCTCTCTTCTCCGCCCTCCTTCCGTCCCAGTTCCCAGAACTGTGACCAGGACATGCCCGTTTTCTTGATGAAGCTGGAAAAGTAATGTTCCATCAAATCCCTGGGAAACCTCTCAATGCCTGCTTCAACAGGCGTATGGGTGGTAAATGCCGTGCTGCCGCAAACGACCTCAATAGCCTCATCCAGGGAAAGTGCCTCCTCCGTCATCAGACCGGTGATTCGTTCGAATATAAGAAATGCGGAATGACCCTCGTTGAGGTGGTAGACACGCGGCCGGATGCCCAACTTCTTTATCAGCCTGACACCGCCCATGCCTAAAAGGATCTCCTGTTCAATCCTTATTCTCTGGTCTGCCGGATAAAGCCGCTCCGTTATTTTCCGGTCCTGTACGGTATTACCCGGAACATCTGCATTCAGCAGGTATAACGATACGCGCCCCGCCTTGACCTCCCAGATATTCGCATAGAGTGTTCTTCCGGGCAGTTCGAGAGATATCTGAACTTCATTTCCCATGTCGTCCCGAACAATTTGAACAGGCATCATGGGGAATTCATTCTCTGGATATTCCTCTATCTGGATGCCGTTCTTATCAATAACCTGTTTGAAATAGCCGTTCTTATAAAGAAGGCCTATACCCACAAGCGGAATATTGAGATCACTGGCGGTTTTTAGATGATCACCGGAGAGCGTACCCAACCCCCCCGAATAGATGGGCATGCATTCATGAAGGCCGTATTCGGCAGAGAAATACGCAATCGGTGAAGACCATTTGATTGCCTGAGAGACCTGTACCCTTTCGTCGGGAGTCCTGTCATTCATGTATTCGTCGAACTGCTGCATGATCTGAGTATACATTGTCATATAGCTGGGGTTTTCTGATGCCTCTAATAACTTTTCCGGCGACACAGTCTCCAACATCCTGACAGGGTTATTTTCCATTTGCTCCCACACTTTGGGATCGAGGGAAATATAGAGGCTGCGGGCTTTGGGGTGCCACGTCCACCAGAGATTATAGGCGAGTTCCCGCAGCCGCTCAATCTTAAGGGGAAGATTCACGACGGCGGTAAATGCGCGAAAATGAGGCTGTGTAGATACACTGCCGGCAAAGACATATTTTTTTTCCATCCTGTAGTCTATCAGGACGAGCTTTTCTGCACGTTCACGGGCAGTGGAGATGGCCGCATCATACGCCTTGAGGTAAAACTTGAAGAAGTCTTTCCAGTTTGCCTGCAGGGCTACGCGCCTGGCGCTTTTTCGCCTCTCTTCAATTTCGTGATCAGTCCAGGATAGAACTCCCTTGAAGATATTATATAGATTTTCTTCGATTAACTCGATTTTCTGACCCTTGCGTTTCAAGAGGCTAACGCCGCTGTTCTCACCTGCCTTCTCCTGTACCCAGAGTCCGAAACCAGCCTGATCGGTTGTTATCGTGGGTACGGAGTGGGCAACGCTCTCCAGGGGCGTATAACCCCACGGTTCATAGTATGACGGGAAAACGCCGAGATCGCATCCCGAGAGGGCTTCGTAATAGGTCATGTTGATCAGGCCATCATGACCGTTTAAGTATGCCGGGTCAAAGATGACGTGAATCCTGTTTTGGGGCGTATTCATAAGTCCCAATCTGTTGCATGTCTGTAAAATAGGATCGGATGCCTCATAGTGGAGCCTGTGGGTGGCAACGGGAGGGTTGCCCGGTTCGGCTCTTCCGGGCTCGTGCGGCAGGGTGGGAATCAAATCCATATGTCCTCCAAGTACGAAAAGGCAGGCCAGAACTTCTTCATCTTTGGTCATGTCCTTCTCGAGGCGGCCCAGGGCATTTAGAAAAATATCAATGCCTTTATTATGGAATTCGTAGCGTCCCGATATGATCAAAATCTTCATATTCGAAGAAAAATCTTTTCTCAAGAACCGTGAAGCTGCGGCCAGGAGTTTTCCCCTCGATTTCAACGCCGGCGCTCTGTTTGCGGTAAGATCGGCAATGTGGTCCACATCAAGACCGTTGGGTGTAATAACATCCGGGTACCTGCCAAGAAAATTTTTTGCTTCAGAGGCGGTTATTTCACTGACTGTCGTGAAACAGTCTGCCTCCCTTGCAGAGGCCACTTCCATGGAATATTTAGCTTTGATATTGTGGGCACTCGCTTCTGCCAGCGGCGATATATTGTCCATGACTGTGTATATATCCACCCCTGAACCAGCGAGGGTTCTTCCGAGAATCGTTGCGTGTGTCGTAAATATGGTGCCTATTTCGGGAACCTTTTTTTTCACGCACAGGAGGCCCGCGCCGCACATCCATTCGTGAAACTGAGCGATGGCCGGCATGTTATTATGCGGTCTGACCATCAGGTTATAGATCGTTTCGATTACTTCACCGCAGGCATAACTGAACATCAAGGGTTCCACGTAGTCCCATCCGCCGGCTATGGAATCTATGCCGTAATCCTCCCAGAGCCTGTAAAGCAACTGGTCTTTGTCATATTTCTTTCCGAAATTGACAAGGATGACCTTCGGCTCTCCGGGAATTTTCCACCTGCCAAAACGGCACGGGATTTCCTTGATGGCCGTACTTTCCCTGATCTTGACCCAGCAGTCCTCGTCTGTTTCTTCAAAATCGGGGTTCGTCTTGAGATCAGGTCCCAGAAGGAAGTACCGTTCACCATAGTTGCGAATGGCCTCCCTCATCTTGCTGGCAATAACGGTATATATTCCTCCTACCTTATTGCATACCTCCCAGCTGACCTCAAATAGATAGCCTTTAGTCTGCCTCTTCATGGATTGCGCTCCTCTTTTTGCCTAAATATCCGGAAAAGTCGTCGATGATATTCATATAGTTGATATACGCATCATAGGGCGACCCGTAGGGATTGGAATGTTTATGGATGTCCCCGTCGGCAAGCTCTCTGGTGCGCATGTAGAAGAAATGATCCGATGCCTGGAGCATGCGCCACGTGTGGAGAAATATCGCGTCTTTCCGACTTCGCACTTTCGACTCCATACTGTACAGCGCACCAATCGCGTCTTTCTGCAATGCATTTCCCAGCCGCGTGTCTAAATCCCTTTCGGCATCTGCCCATGAGATATAATCCTCCACATCAAGTTCGTCAACAGGAGTGTAGTCTCCGGCAATCTCCAACGGGGTCTGAAACCTGAAATCGGGATGCGCCAGAATTTCGCGGGGCAGGAGACGGAGAAAGTCAAGTATCCCCGTTTCATCCGGGTGATGTTCACCAAAGGTCTCATAATTCATGAAAAGGTTTATGACATCCCCGGTATCGTTCATGCTGTGAATCCAGTTAGCATATTTGTCGGCCAAGAATGGGTGTGCAGACCACGTTGGGTCCGAAAAATGAAAGGCAATATCATCGGAGAGACGGTAGTTTCTCAAGAGCAGTTTCAGATTCTTGCACCCTGAGGGTCGGTAGACATAGTTGGGAGACCGCCATCCCAGAATCTTATCTACCCCTTCGGCCACAATGACATGGTATCCCATTTTTTCTGCATATTTCGCGAGCGCGCTGTTATAGATGAGTTCAGTGTGACGAAGCGTCCTGGGTGTTTGACCAAACAGGGTCTTTATCTTCTTCTTATGCAACATGACCTGCTCTCTGAATTCCCGGACGGAATAGAGATATGCGAGGGAATGGTAATAAGTCTCACTTACAAACTCCACACATCCCGTATCGGCAAGTCGTTTAAAGCTTTCAAGAACGTCACCCCGATGTTTTTCAAACTGATCAAGGAGAACGCCTGTTATCGAAAACGCTACCCGGAAATCTCCCTTATACTGCTTGATCAGATCAAGCATGATGCGGTTGGCCGGAAGATAGCATTTTTCAGATGATATGTTGAGGTTCTTGAGGTTTCTTTCCGAATCCTCGTAAACGTGGTCATGGTCAATATCAAAAAAGGTATAGTGCTTCAGCCAGCGAGGCTTATTCACGTGAAAGAGCAGACAGATACTTGGCATTTTCCCACCTTTTCAATGCAACACGAGCCTGTAGACATCGACGATCTTTTCAGCAGCTTTTTCCCAGTGAACGCTTCGTAATTGCTCACGCGACCTCTCGACAATCTCCTCTACCAGACTCGGGTATCTTAGAATAGCAATTATCTTATTGGCAATTTCATCCACATCCCAGAAGTCCACTTTCAAAACATGATCAAGAATCTCCGCTGCACCGGACTGTCTGGAAATAATGACAGGCACATCGTAAACCATCGCCTCAAGAGAAGATATACCGAAAGGTTCCGATACGCTGCACATGACATACATGTCGCTCATGGAGAATATACGCTCGACTTCTGTTCCCTGAAGAAAGCCGGTAAAGTGAAAATTTTTCCCTATATGGAGTTCGGCGACCCGCTCGATCATGCGGGGCATCATATCTCCGGCGCCCGCCATGACAAACGTAACTTCCGGAAATTCTTTCAAGACTCTTGCTGCCGCCTCGACAAAATAGTCAGGGCCTTTTTGAAAGGTAATCCTGCCGAGAAAAAGCACAATCTTTTTGTCAGGATTTTTTTCCCAATGGTAAACCTTTGGCGCTTCATCTCGCGAAACGGCGTTATGAACAACGGATACCTTATCAGGATCAATACCATAGCGCTTGATTATCAAATTTTTTGTATAATTGCTTACAGCAATAACATGATCGCATAACACCATGCCGCAGCGCTCCAGATAATAGATGTCCTGGTTGACCTGTTCGCCGCTTCTGTCAAATTCCAGAGAATGAATGTGAAGAACAAGGGGCTTCCCGCTGACCTCCTTGGCATAGAGACCGGCAAAGACGGCCATCCAGTCATGGGCGTGGATGACATCAAACGACTGCTCTCCGGCAATGACACCGGCCGCCCTTGCATACCTCATGACTTCGGCAATCAGATTTGGACCATAGTACCCTGGGGTTCCCAAGACGTGGGAGCCCACCGTTTCCATCAAGCCTTTTTCGTATGAGGGCAGGTCTAAATGTCGCCGCTGCAATTTTTCATACTCGCCCTTATTTAGATATGGCCTAAGAGTGGAATTGATCAGCCTGACATCGAGTCCGGAAAAGATATCCATGGCGCCAATAACCTGCTCGCTTGCGGGACTTGCCGGCGCCGAAATCAAATCCACGTGTGATGGCAGAGCCTCACCGGGCCATTCGGGAATGACGAAGGATATCTTGTGACCCAACGCGACGAGCGCCTTGGTGATACCGAAACAGGCCGTCCCGAGACCGCCACTTACATGGGGTGGAAATTCCCACCCGAACATAAGGATTCTCAAGGCTCTCCGCCTCCTTAGCATAAAACAATTGTGTCTGTATCGGAATGTTATTACAGGGGTGACTCTTGCACTACCGCTGAAATATATTTTTACTATAATGTCATAATGGAAGGTTAAAGTAAACCAGAAAATCCTTTCATTAATATGCCATCGAATGCCTTAATGGGAATTTAAGTATCAGGAGTATCATTGAGAAGCATATACAGTCTGATTAGTCCGGCAGCGCTCCAGGCCTGCGAAATGCACCCGTTAGGGCGATGGGGAGCGTCGCCATCGAAGATTTCAGATATGCAACCGATGCCGGCTTCCGTCATATGGTTGCGAAGAAATGTCCGAATGTAATTTAAGAGAAATGTCTTTGCCGCCGCTTTGTCTTCTGCGGCCTTCATATATGCCTCGCCGAAATGTGCTATAAGCCAGGGCCATACAGTGCCTTGGTGATAGGCCGCATCTCTTGTCAAGCCATCGCCTTCGTACCGCCCTTTATAGCTTTTATCTTCCGGTGAGAGGGTTCTTAGACCAACCGGGGTAAGGAGGTGCTTCTTGACTTTCTCGACCACACCCACCCATTTAGCTGTATCCAATGGCGAATAGGGAAGCGAGACGGCCAGAATCTGATTCGGCCTTACGGCCTGATCCAGAAAACCGTCGCGGAAGACATCACCCAGATAGGCCTCGCCTTCGATCCAGAAGGTATCGACAAAGGATTTCCTTATCTTTAATATCAGATCCTGGAAAGAAAACTCATGATCATCAAAAAGCTGTCCGAGTTCATCGACAAAGCAGATGGCGTTGTACCAGAGGGCGTTGATCTCTACGGGATATCCCCATCGCGCGGTGACAGGCGTGCCTCTCACGGTTGCATCCATCCATGTTATATGCGTGTCCTTATCGCCTGCGTGGAGCAAACCGTTTTCGCCCATATAGATATTGAATGCCGTACCATCCATATACCCTTTCAGAATCCTCTTCATGACCGGCCACAGCCGGCTTTTAATAAACCGGATGTCGCCTCCGTACTTCAGCATCTGTTGAATGGACCAGAAATACCACAGTGACGTATCGACCGTATTGTAAGCATTTTCCATCTCGTCATCGGAGAAATAATTGGGCAGAATGCCGTTCTTTTCATATGCGCTCATTGAGTCGAGGATGGCCATCCCCTCCTCGGAACGGCCGCTCAAGAATGTCAAACCCGGAAACGAGATGAGTGTATCCCGTCCCCAGTCGCCGAACCAGTGATATCCGGCAATGATAGCCGGTCGGCCTGACGGTGAATTGACGAGAAACTGTCGGCCCGAAGTAATCAGGTTTCGGACGTGAATCCTATCCTCCTCATTTTCAAGCTTTTCCGCAATCTTCTCATCTCTTAACGCTTCATTGGCGCGCCTCGCCGTTTCCGTCATCCATATTTCTTCCAGCTTTTCACGGCAGGCGTCCGTCGATGCAGAAATGATGACGGTACTTCCCTTTTCAATGGGAATCTCGAGAATGCCGGGACAGAAAAGATCCTCATGCCAGTCAAAGCCCCTGTCTTTCTCTCTCTCATATTCAAAATTATTGTACCAGACAGGAGAAGGGAAAATTTTCGCTTCTACATTCGTTTGAACAACAATGGGAGGCATGCCGTCATAAGGGTGTAGACTGAATCCCCTTTCCGTCTTGTATGTTTCCGTTTGAAGGAACATGTTCTCTTTGGTCAAGGCGTGATAACCACGAAATGCAACGAATGGTTTCAGACGTAAGGCGCCCGGAAACTGACAATGTTCGACGTCATACCTGATGAGTACGCGATCCTCGTTATGGATCATCATGATTGCCTTATGGATGCGTATCCCATCTGCCTCATAGGTAAACCGGGGGGAATAATCCAGGCTAAATTCCTTCAGGAAATGCTTCTCGCGGGGGAAAAAGACCCCTGGATATTGGCAGCATGAAAGGAAGAATTCCTTTTCGCCTGAAATGACTGAGTCTTCGAGCCACGAAAGGAGGACATACCTTCCTTTCGGCATCCTGAGGTTTGCCACCAATAGGCCGTGATATTTTCTTGTATTGCAAGAGAGTATCGTACTCGAGGCATAACTCCCCAACCCGTTGGTATCGAGCCACTCTAAGGTCAAGGCCTTTTCAAGATTAGAGCAGGAATTATCATCAATGGCGAATCGTTTCATCTGTGTCATCCTTCCATGGGGCAAATCGAAAAGTCAAAAAAGCCCGCAGGGTATCAAATAATTTACGGCAATTGGCTGGGGAAAGGGCGGCGCTACCATCAATCATGGCATATTGAATACTTCTACGCCTGATGGGGGCTTGAAGTTAAAAAGCTTATCGTCAAGGTTGTTGTTGATTCTTATATCTGCGAGCCGGATACGGGTCATATTTCCATACAAGTCTGTAAAACTGCATTGTATGATCTGAAAGTCTTCCTTATCTATGGTTAAATATAACTTGTCGACGCCTGTGTCCGAAACTTTGGGAACAAGGGTAAGGAGATAGTCCCCATTCCTGTCCACAGTATCAGGCTTTGAAAAGCCTACATGGAAATCTTCACTCAGTTTGCCTATGCCTGAAAGAAACTTCACGGCCAGCTTCGACCTGTAGATATTTTCCGTCTCCTGT
>Ga0315290_10002026_pt1 | contig 14129 bp, 3 predicted proteins | sample YL17G12_0_MG_FD_203627 | JGI IMG/M metagenome (GOLD analysis project Ga0315290, IMG submission 203627) | Sediment microbial communities from Yellowstone Lake, YNP, Wyoming, USA - YL17G12_0 | ecosystem: Environmental > Aquatic > Freshwater > Lake > Sediment | place: USA: Wyoming | collected... | reverse complement strand
GGTTCCTGTGCACGAATGGCAAAAGGAAGAGCTTGCCCGACGAAAGGCCAACCTGATGAGGCACCCGGCGTCAGCGATTTCCTGGGAGGAGGTCAAACGCAGGGTGCGCACTGGCCATGGGCGCTGACCTGATTGTGGCGCCGGAAGCGGAACGGGACATCGGCGAGGCGTATGCCTGGTACGAAGATCGGCGGCCGGGGTTGGGGGAGGAGTTCCTCAACTGCGTGGACGCCTGCATCCACGCGGTGTGTCGCATGCCCGAGATGCACGCTAGAGCCCACGGGGACTACCGCCGGGCGCTGGTCAGGCGATTTCCCTATGCAGTCTTCTACGAGTATGCCGGCGGGAGGGTGACGGTCTACAGCGTCTTCCACACGTCGCGGGACCCGGACAAGTGGCGCCAACGGCTGCCGTGAATGCCGGGTGGATGGCACGCCGCCACGCGGCGCAGGCGCGCCTTCGGCATGTGCTCGCATCGCCCATGCTCACCCGACGCTCCGCGTCGTGAGAGCATGCCACCCCGGGTTGAAACCGGCCGGCAACGAGCTATCATGATACCCATACCCCTACCGACTGGCAACGAAACACGAGGACACACATGAACCCCAGCAAGGTGCTTCTGGTGCTGGTCCTGCTCGCCGGCCCGGCCGCGGCGCAGGCCAAGGACCCCGAGTGGCTGGCCCGATGGAACCGGGAGAACCGCCAGTGGCGGGCCCTGCACCTGATCGGGCCGCAGGCGGCGAAGATGCCCGTGACGCAGAAGCTCGTCGCCGACGTGCTGGCCCCCATGGGCATCAACGTGCTGATTCTCGAGGTCAACTACGGGTACGAGTTCAAGTCGCACCCGGAGCTTCAGTGCCGCGGACTGAGCCGCCAGCAGGCCCGGGACCTGGCCGCGGTCTGCCGCAGGCACAACGTCCGGCTGGTCCCGCTGTTCAACTGCCTGGGGCATCAGTCGTGGGCGGCCAGCACGTCGGCGCTGTTGAAAAAGTACCCCCAGTTCGACGAGACGCCCCACGTGCCGGCCGACAACAAGGGGATCTACTGCCGGGAGTGGTGCCCTTCGCACCCGGGGGTGAACCCGGTGGTGTTCGGCCTCTTGGACGAGCTGGTCGAGGCCTTCGACGCCGACGCAATGCACGTCGGCATGGACGAGGTCTTCCTCATCGGCGACGCGAAGTGCCCCCGCTGCCGCGGCAAGGACCCCGGCGATCTGCTGGCCAAGGTCGTCAACGAGCTGCACGGGCACCTGGTCAAGGGCAAGGGGGTGGAGATGCTGCTATGGGGGGATCGCCTGCTGGATGCCAAGAAGTTCTCTTACGGGCGGTGGGAGGCCAGCGCGACCGGCTCGCACCGGGCCCTCGAGCGCGTGCCCAAGGACGTCATCCTCTGCGACTGGCACTACGAGCCGCGCAAGGAGTACCCTTCGGTCCAGTTCTTCCAGGAGCAGGGTTTCCGCGTGCTCCCGGCCACGTGGAAAAACCCCGAGGCCGGGGTGGCGCTGATCCGGGCCTCGCGCGAGAAGGCCACGGAGAAGATGCTGGGCATGCTGTTCACCGGCTGGTCGATCGGCGGGAACGGCGAGGAGCTTTCGGCCGCCTTGAAGAGCGACGCGCCCTCGCCCGGCTCCAAACGCACCGCCCGCCAGGCCGACACCGCCCGGCAGGTCGCCGCGACGATCCTGGCGGGGATGAAAGAGATGGAGCGGCTCTCCGCGAAGAAGCCCGGGGGCAAAGCGAGCGAGGGGGAATCGCCCAGGTAGTTTCGCTTGGGGGAAGTCCGCGGACTGTAGGGAACGCCCTCCGTGGCGTTCCTGGGGGTCGGGTGCTTCAAGGGAACGCCACGGAGGGCGTTCCCTACAAACGATCGTGTGCCCTCCTGGAATCGTGCAAACCGGTCTAGTGCTCCCACCGCCGGAACTCGAGGACCGCCGCGCGGATGCGGTCACGGCGCTTCTCGTAGTAGCCGACCGCGGCCAGCACCCCGGTCCCCAGGAGGATGCAGCAGACCCAGAGGACATAGGTCTTTTCCAGGTCGACGTAGGCGTAGCGGATCATGGTGACGATGACCAGCGTCAGGAAGGTCACGCCCATGTAGAGGAACGAGCGGATCCTAAGCAGGATCCCGGCCAGGATCCCCGCAAGCGACAGGCCGATGAGCACCAGCGGCAGCCACAGCGAGTGGCCCACGGCCGGCAGGTACTCGGCGGTCGAGGAGACGTAGATCAGGCCCAGGGCCGCGTAGCGCAGGCCGGTGCTCTGGGCGGCGGCGAGCCGGCTGCGGTTGAGGTGCTCGGCCGCCAGGAGGCACAGTCCGACCGGGATCAGCCAGAGCTGCGGCCGCTCGAAGAAGCCGAGCTCGAGCCGGTGCCAGAGGACCCACAGCCCGACGTTCAGCGCCACCACGGAGGCCACGGCGAACCGGGCCTTCTGCCGGGTGACGGCCAGGATGCCGTAGAAAACCCCGCCCAGGAACCACACCGCCGGGCTGTTGCCGGCCAGGGGGTCGCCCGCCGGGCCCGTGCCCACGAAGTAAAACCCCAGCGCCGGGGCCAGCGGCAACAGCTCGGCCGTCCGCTCCAGGGGCTCGCTCAAGACCGGCATCCCGCGGCGGCGGAACAGCTCGCTTAGACCCGCCCCCGCGAAGGCCACGGCCACGACCATCAGCATCCAGTACTTGTCGACGATCCCCCACTCGAACAGCTTGGGCACGGTCAGGCGCAGGTGGATGCAGATGATGAAGATCAGCACCTCGGCCGCGTAGACGTACAGGGTGCGTCCCCGCTCGCTCAGGTTCCACGGGTCCAGTCGCGGCAGCAGGGCGAAGGCCAGGCAGCCGGCGACCAGCCCGGCCAGGGCCGCGGTCACGACGATCTTCGCCCAGATCGCCATCGGCACGCCCGTGTGGGGGACGTAATCGCTGAGCTCCTGGCCGAGCACGATCACCAGCACGGCCAGGGCCAGCCCGGCCAGGACCGGCACGGCGCGCCGGCCGGCGTCGAGCCAATCGCTTGCGAGGCGCGGCACCTGGTGCAGGCCGAAGCCGGAGATCAGCGCCATCACCACGGCGGCGACCATGAGGATGACGTTGCGGTGGAGCCAGGGGAGCGACTGGTCCGAGGCAAGCCAGGCCCAGCCGATTGAGCTGATGGCCAACGTGCCCAGGACCAGCGTGGCGACCTGCCAATCGGTCCGCCACCGTCCGAGGGACAACCCGGCCATCGCGGCGGCCGCCACGAGAAGCATGATCAAGGCCACGGGCCCGGCCGCGCGGCCAACGGGCCAGCCGAGCAGGGAATGCGCGATCGGATCGAACGCCGGATCGATCGCCACCCAGACGCCCAGGACGGCGGCCACGCCGCCCACGACCGCCTGGAGCGCCGGCAGCCAGTCGGCCGGCCAGCGGTCTTCGTCGGCCGGGATGCGCAGGGCCTGCCAGAGCGGCCGGGCCTGCGGCACGACCCAGCCCATTGCGGCCGCCAGCAAGGCAAATCCCGCCAGCTCCAGGGCTGCCGGCCAGGCCAGGTCCTGCCCGGTCAGCCCCCGGGCGTCCAGGCCGAAGCCAATCGCCGAAAGCGCGACGAGATACAGCCCGGGCAGGACCAATCGGGCCGAGCGGTCCCACAGGCCGATGAGCATTGCGGCGGCCGTGGCCGCCAGCGCAATCCAGGTCAGCCGACCGGCCGTCGCGTGCGCCTGCCCGGCGGCGTCGAGGCCCACGTAGACCAGCGCCAGAGCGGCCAACACCGCCAATCCCAGTTGGGCGGCCAGCCGGCCGAAGGTGTCGCGGCCGCCGACCCTAAGCGTCGCCTCACCGGCCGGATGGACCATCGCGACCAGCGACCAAACGGCCGAGCCGATCGCCAGGCACAGCACGTTCACCTCCAGGAGCGATTCCCAAGCCAGCGGCTTCTGGGCCATCCACCAGGCCACGCCGGCAACGTTCAAGAGCGCCCCGGAAGAGGCGACGCAGACGGGCAGGCGCAGCCACAGGGCCATCAGGCCGGCGCCAAGACTCACGCTGAGGATAGCCCCGACCGACCACCAGGGTCCGGCCGGGTCGTCGTGGACGTGGAGAAGCGACAGCCCGACGACCAGCGCGCCGATCAGCGTGACCCAGCCCGCCGAGTGGGCAGGGCTAAAGACCGGCTCGCCCTCCGCCGGGGCTGCCGGCGCCCGGCCGGGATCGCCCAGGCCGGCCAGGCGCAGGCGGTGGCCGAATCGCCCCACGGCCAGGACCGCCAGCCCCGCCGCCGCCCAGGCGGTCATGAGCACGTGATAGGGGAGCCGCGGCTGGGCCGAGCCCGAGCCAAGCCGCTGAGCCACGGCCATGCCGAGCACGCCGAGCCCCAGGGCCAGGGCGGCCACCGCGTGGAGCAGGTCGCGGGGCGACACCTGGAGGAGGTACCAGCCCGCGGCCGCGGCGGCCATGGCCAGGGCGATCCAGCCGGCCGGAGCGGCCAGCTCGGCCGTCCACGCGGCCAACCGGTCCGGCTCGACCACGGCGTCGAGCACCGCCGGGCACAACAGCACCACCGTGGCGGCAATCCCCAGGGCCGTCTGAAGGCCCAGCATCGGACTGCTGCGGATCGAAAGGTCGCGGAGCTCATACAGTCGCTTGCGGGCCGCCAGCCAGACCAGGGCCACGCCGGCGCTGGCAATGACGTTGGCCTGGACCAACAGGACCCACCAGTCGCGGAAGTGGTGCTGCCCGTGCCACTGGAACCACCAGACGACGAGCGAAGCGGCGAGGTTGACGCCGGGGGCGGCGGCAAAGGCCCAGTCTTCGCGTCGCCGCCACACGGCCATGGTCGCGCCGGCCATGCTGGCCACGGCGATCGCCGCGGCGCCCCAGAGGAGGTCCTGGTAGTCGCCGGGGAGGAAGGCGGCCTTCAGCCCCAGAAAGACCGCGGCCAGGCCGGAGGCGATGACCCAGCCGGAGGCGGCCCGGATCAAAGCCTGCGGCGGCCCCTGGGCCCCGGGGAGCGTCTGCCCGCCGGCGACCCACCACGTGGTCAGGGCAACCAGCAGGGAGTATGCGGCCCAGCCGAGCATCAGGGTGCGATAACCCCACTCGGGCGCCTCGGGCGAGAGGAGGCACACGGTGCAGGCCAGAAGCCCGAGGGCCGCCATGCCGACCACGCCCGCCAGTTCCGGCCGAATCGAGCTTCGGAGCTGGACCCGCCGGTAGACCGTCACGGCCGTGACCGAGACCAGCGCGATCCATCCCCAGGCCGATCCCGCGGCCTCGATCCACCGGTGCGGCTCCGTGGGGACCAGGACCAGCAGCGCCAGGGCGGGCACGAGCATCAGCCCGACCGCGATCTGGCCCATGGCCAATTGCAGGTTCATCAGCGCGCTGACCGGGCCGGGCGATGAAGTCTCTCGCCAGACGTTCACCCGGAGGCGGGCCGCCAGCCACGCCGCGGCCCAGGCCGCCGCGGTGATCGAAACGAGGGCGAAGATCGTGGCGAGCTCGCCCGGCCCGACCGGGCGATTGCCCGTCACCAGGTGCAGCAGGTAGCCCAGGACCACGGCCAACTGGACGACCAGTCCGGCCGAAAAGGCGTGGCCCGAGGAGGATTCGCGCAGCGCGAATCCGACCAGCGAGCCGATCACGAGCACCAGCGGCACCAGGTAGGAGACGTTCGCGATGAGCCCAGCGAAGAAGGGGTTGGGAATCGGCCCGCCCACCGTCACCTCGGCCAAGCGGTGAAGTGCCGCCAGGACGGTCAGACCGACGACCGGCAGCGCGGTGGTGGCCAGGAGCACGGTTTGGGCGACGGCCGGACCGAGGGGTCCGGCGTCGGGCCGGGCGGCGATCCGCAGGCACCCGCGATGCAAAGCCCGGCGCCCCCAGACCAGCCCCGACCCGAGCAGGCACACCGCGGCCAGGTGCCAGCGCAGGGCCGAGGCGGCGGCCGTCTGGGCGGCCCAGGGCCCGGCCATGAGCACCGCGGCGGTCGCCCCGACGGCCAGCGCGCCGGCCAGCTCCGCCGGGCCCCAGCGGTGCCAGAGCGCCGCCAGGAGCATCAGTGCTAAAACCCCAACCAGGATCCACGCGGTGGGCCCGAAGAGAGTGGTGTACTGCGCGGCATTGATGGCGATGCGGCCGTTGAGCTCGGCGAGGCCCGCACGGGTGGCGAACCATGCCGGCAGGAGGAACTGGGCCCAAAGGACGGCGTGCGACACGATCCAGTCCACGGCTGGCCAGCCGGGCTCAAGGAGCCGGCGGGCCTCCTCACTGCGCCGACCGAGCAGGCGCACGACGACCCACGCCAGGCCGAGCAGGCCCAGCCCGATTCCGTAGGCCTGGAGCGAGCGCGGATCCCTCAGATCGGCCGTCGGCTGCCCGTCCCAAGGATGGCGTTGGAGCCAGGCCACGGTCGCCGCCACGACCGCCCCGGACAGCACGGCCTGGGCCCCGGCCCAGACAAGCGCCGATCGCTCCATCCAGCCGATCGCCAGCCACAGCGCCCCCAGCCAGAACAGGCAGCCGGCCAGCGCAAGCGGCTCCCGGCCCGAAAGGTTCAACAACGCCACCAGCGCCGCGGCCGAGGAAATCATCCCCGACCGGCCCATGGGCTCGGCAAACACCGAGGCGATCCACGTCGCCGGGGATGGCTCGGGCTGGTCGACGTGGCTGTCCTGAGGGGTGGCACGGGCATCTTGCCCGTGCTTCGGGCATAGCACTGGCGAGACGCCAGTGCCACCCGACGTCACCAGCCATCGCCCCAGGGGCACCGCCACCGCCGCCGCCAGGGTCACGATCGTCGCATGGGCCAGGAGCGCCGTGGGCCAGGGCCACGCGACCAGCTCCGGCCAGTTGACCACCAGGGCGTGGCCCAGCCCCAAGCAGAGCGCCGCGGAGGCCATCCATGCTCGCTCGCGGGACTGGTAGCCCCAGGCGGTCAGGAGCAGGAGCGCCACAATGCTCCCCGCGGCCACGGGATGCGCCGCCGAGCCCGGATCGAGCCGTCCCGTGCCGAGGGCCAGCACAGCCGCCAGGGCGGCGGCTGCCTCGGCCGCGTGCAGCAGGGGCAGCCGGTAGATTTCGATGGCCGCGTGCCAGGGCGAGGCCGCGTTCGCCTCCGCGTGCCCGGCCTGTCCGATCTGGTCCCAGCGATTTGCGAGTCGGTGTCCGCCCAGCCGGACCAGGGCGGCGGAGCCCAGCCCCAGCAGCAGCCCCTCCACGCCGACCACCGCGGCCCACCACGGCGTGACCTCCTCGGCCCGCCACCACAGGGCCCAAAGGCTCGCCGCCACCAAGAGGCCAAGACCCAGGTAGGTCATTTCGCGTCGGAGCCATCGGGCGGCCATGGCCAGGGCCCCGAGGCCGTAGACGCCGTAGACGATCGTGGCGTCCGGAACCCTGGAGGTCTCGCCGAACCAGGCCCCCCAGGTGACGATCGCCATGCTGGTCCCCGCGACGGCCAGGCTCCCGCCGGCATAGACCTGGCCGTGGGGGCGGTATCCGCACCGGGCCAGCCATTCGCCGGCGGCGGCCAGCACCACGAACAGCCCGAGCAGGGCCGTCCCGCTGCCGGGGCTGAGGACTTCCGCGAGGACCTGCGTGCCGCTGTCTTCGGCCCAGCTCAGCTCGCCGAACAGCATGTGGAACCCCAGCAGGTAGACCATCGCCGCGCAGGCGATGGCCCCGGCGTGGGCCACGGGGAGCCGGTGGCGCATTGCCAGGTAGACCAGGGCCGCGGCGTCGAGCGTTCCCACCACCACCACGGCCGGCGGGCGGGGCCACGCCAGCCCCAGGGCCACGAGCATCACCACCATACCCAACAGCGCGATCGCCGTGCCCACGGTGCGGTACATCGCCAGGGAGGCGTTCTCGGACGTGCCCCGGACCACCGCCAGGCCCGCGGAAAGGACCGGGACGGCCGCCATCGCAAACAGCGGGGCGGCGTGCCGGAGGGTGAGCGTCAGGCCGCCGGCCCGCGCCCCCTCGGCCACCACCAGGCCCAGCGTCACGCCCACCGAGAACACCGCCGTGCCCAGCAGCGTGAACAGGCCCGTCAGGTCGGCAAGCCGGAGCGCGTCCTTGCGCGGCATGCGCCAGAGATAAGGAGCGATCGCCCCGGCGAAGACCGCCACCGGGATCAGCCCGACGGCCGTCGTGGACCAGGGCGGCCGGCCCGTGCCCAGAACGTCCGGCAGCAGGGCCACGAGCACCAACGCCGCGGCGTTGCCCACGACGGAGAGGATCTGAAGCTTGACGCCCTGCGGCACCATGACCTGGGCCGCCAGGCCGACGAGGTACACGAAGATGCCCAGGGCGACGGCCTCGACCGCCAGGGCCTGCCAATCCCACGGCTTCTCCGGCATGCCCGGCATGCTGACCATGGCCAGGAAGATAAGCGGCACCAGAAGCGTGGCAATCGTCAGCAGGGTGAAGCCGGTGGCCGGGAGCTTCCAGCGATGGTACACGTAGAGGCCCATCCCGAAGAACGCCGACGCGCCGGCGACAAAGATGCCGAGCTGCAGGTAGACGTCGAGGCGGTGCTGGAACGTGATCACCAGCGCGATGGAGGGGCCCACAATCAGCAGGGCACCGACGAACAGGCCGATCGGCTCGGCCAAGGGGATGTTCCGCTCCTGGAGAAACTCGCCGACTCTTTCCAGCCAGCTCTTCCGGGGAGGAGAGGGTGCGGCAGGAGGGCTTGGCGCGGGAGCCGGTTGCGGCTTCGGCACCGGCTTCGGCACCGGCTTCGGCACTGGCGGCGGCACTGGCGGCGGCGCGGCGGCCGCGACCGGCTGCGCCGGCACCCGGGGCGGGGTCGGCGTCGAAGACGGTTGGGCCGGCACCGGCCGAGCGGGCTCCGGCGCCCTCGGTTCTGCAAAGGGAGAAGGAGGCTCGGCAGGCGGAGGAGGCACCGGCGCAGGCGCAACGCCCGCCGGGTGGAGAATCTCCCGGCTGCACCGGTTCGCCTCGGTCAGCAGGGCATCGGCCACGGCCGGGTCGACCCGCTTCCGCGCTCGCAGTCGCTCCAGTTGGCGACGGAATGCCGCCAGGTCGCCCAGCTCTGCGGCCGTCTCCCCCTTGATGTGACGACCGCACCAGTCGCAGCGATCGCGGTCCAAGGGCGTTCGGCGGCCGCAATACGGACAGGCCACCTGCCGGAGTGCATCTTGACGTTGCGAGGCGCCGCTCAACAGGCGGACGAGTGCCCGAAGCACGGTAAACGCCCCGACCAGAGAGAGCCCCAGAATGGTCAGCACGATGAAGACGAGGATTTGCCACATGGTCGCAGCCTCCGCGGGCTGGGTGGGTTCGCCGGCAAGACGGGCTGTCGCGGGCCCTGCTCTCGGGCTTCTGTCTCCACAAGCATAAGGCTCCGTCGACTCGGGAAGATAACCCTGGCGCCCGAATTCCTTGCCCTTCCCGCTTGAATTCGCCCCGCGAGCACCACGTCCCAAAGGGCCATATCCCACCAATGGCGGGAGAGACATATCTTCAGGGGCTATTGATCCCACCCGAAAGACGGGCCACCATCCGCAGGCATCGGGTGGGCGGGTCCTGGCGCGGGACTGCCTGACAGCGACCGCGTTACTCGGACACGTCCTCCCAGGGCCCGATCGTTTCCAGCAGGTAGTCGGTGGGGCCGACCTTCTTGGTATCGTGGTCGCCCTTGGAGGAGATCGCCGTGACTTTCGCCAGGCTGGTCAACTCAGAAACGTCGAGGAAGCGGTCGGAGTAGGAGAGCCTGGCCCATTTGCCGGCAGCGTCCAGGCGGTCATTGGCGGAGGAGTCGTAGAGGGTGGCTTTGTCGTTGCCGCCGTTGCCGCTGAGGACGTAGTTCTTCTTGAAGCCCCGCGCGGTGGCGTCCACGGAGGCGTTTTGGAGCCGGACGTAGTCGGGCGTGCCGGTGACGGTGTCGTCGCCCGAGGTTCCATGGAGATTGGCCGTATCCAGGCCGCCGGCCGTGGAGAAGGCCTGAACCGAGCGGAACCCTTCGGCCCGGTTGGAAAAGCCGGCTCCGTGGAACCGGACGTAATCGGCGTAGGCCTCGAGGAGATCATCGCCGGGGGAATCGTAGAGCTTGGCGAGGTCGGTGCCCTCGCTCCGGTGGCCCGTGGCCGACTCGAAGTAGTTGGCCCGGTTGTAGTAGGCGGTGCCGTACATCACGGCGTAGCTCGGGGAGGCCGTGAAGGTGTCGTTGCCGGTGGAGTCGTAGAGGTCGGCCGTGTCGGTTCCGCCGGTGGTGGAATAGGCGTGGACGAAGCGGAAGTCCTTGGCCTGGATGGAGAATCCCGAGCCGGAGAGAGTCACGTTCCTGGGGCGTGCGGCGAGCGCGTCGTTGCCGGAAGAGTCGTAGAGCCTGGCGACGTCGTCCGCTGCGGGCGTCCCGCCGGCGATCACCGTTTCAAACGAGCTGACCCGGTTGTAGAAGCTGCTTCCGGAGAAGGTGCTGAAGGCGGGCGTGCCGACGAAGGTGTCGGTCTGGTCGGAGCCGCTCAGCGTGGCTGAGTCGTTACCGCCGGAGGCGTAGCCGATGACGTAGCGGAAGCGGTTGACCCGGTTCGAGAAGCCGGTGCCGTCCAGCCGTGCGGAGACCGCGCCGGCGGCAAACGTGTCATCGCCCGAGGAATCGTAGAGCTTGGCCACGTCGACGCCCGCCGCGGAGCCGGCCTCCACGGAATCGAAGGCGTTGGCGCGGAGGTAGAATGCGCTGCCGTAGAGGGCGGCGTACTGGCGGACCGGATCGCCGACGAACACGTCGTTGCCGGGGGAATCCTGGAACGTGGCCGCATCGTTGCCGCCGGACGCATAGGCGTAGGCGTAGCGGAAGTTGTTGGCCCGGCTGGAAAACCCGCTGCCGCTCAGCTTGGCCGACGTGGGGGAGGCCTCGAAGGCGTCGTCTCCGGCGGAATCGTAGAACCTGGCGACATCCTGCCCGCCTTCACCCCAAATGGTGATTTCCTCCGTGTGGCCGACGGTCGCCTTGAGCCTCGGGCCGGTCAGGGTGGCGGAGCCGGGGTCGAACGTCGCCGTCTCGCTCGCCGCCGAGCCGCGGAGCACCGCGGAATCGGCGCCGGGCCCGCCGTCGAAGGAGATAACGCTCACCGTGGTCTCGTCGAACGTGTAGTCCACCGAGTTGATCGTGACCCGCCAGGAGCCCGTGGGACTCAGCTCGAATTGGTCGCCGCCGTCGGTCCCGAATACGGACACGACGAGGCTGCTCTTGGTGAGGAGATTCACGACCCGCAAATCGACGTCCGTGCTTGTGCCACTCAGCCGGACGTAGTAGACCGCTCCGGCGCCGCCGGTGTGGTCGAGCCGTTGCGACGGGCCGGCTTGCGACGATTCCTCCAAGAGGTTGCCGCGATCGTCGTAGAGGGCCAGGGCAACGTCGCCGGAGCCGCTCCCGGCGGCCAGGATCGTGAGGATTCCGGCTCGGACGGGCTGCAACCGGTACCAGAGATCGCCCGGCGACGGATCGAGGCCATCGAGCTGCCTGAGATCGACGGTCCCCAGGTCTTCAACGCGGGAGCCGATTCGGAGCGAGTAGTCCTCGACCTCGCCGGCAGGGCCGGGCCCGGAGTAGGAATCCACGCCGTGAGGGCTCAGGCGGAATCGGGTGAAAGTGTCTCCAATGGCGAAGCTGGGGACCATGAAACTCAAGGGGTTCGGCCCGGCAACCAGCGGCTGGGCGGTGAAGATCCGCTCACCGGCGTCGGCCCAATCGCCGTCGGCGTTGAAGTCGATCCAGGCGTCGAGCGCTCCGGGGGCGGAGGCGGTGACCTCGATCTGCGCCACCTGGGCGCGGACCAGCGGCGTGAGGAAGCGGACGCCGTCTTCGTCGTCGGCCGCGTGGGTGTCGTCGCCGTCGGCTGCCGCGGTCGGTCGGCCATCGGGCTCGTCGTCGACTGCGATGCCGAGGTGGAAGTTGGGCTGGATCAGGTGGCTTGCCCCGCCCGCCGCGGCCAAGGTGGGATACGGCGCAGGGGCATCGCCGTAGTCCAACGTGTGGCGATTCCCGAACAGGACGTCCGTGAAGGTGGAGCCGGGGGCGAAGTCGAACTCATAGAAGCCCATGGCCGGCTGGGTGTGCGCCCAGCCCGGCTGCGGCGCTTCGCGGACCTTGTGAATCCCGGCGGGTACGTCGGCCGCGATGGCGAACTGGCCGCCGTCGTGGGTCGTGCCAAAGGGCTCGGTGGCCTCGTGTACGCCGTTGTCGTTGAGATCGACGTAGATGACAAAGCCCTCCAGGCCCGGCTCGCCCGGATCGCGCGAGCCGTCCTCGTCGAGGTCGCGGTACTTCAGGCCGCTGACGCTGGGGGGATAACAGACGTTGCCGAAGTTCAGGCCGTCCGTTACTTGGCCGCTGGTCAGCGTGACCGAGTGCACGTACTTCTCGTGTACAAAGATGTCACGAGCCGCGTTGGTGTCGTCCGGCACCAGGTTGGTGGCGAAAGAATCAAACGCGACGATCCGGCCATCGTAGCTGATCGAAGGATTGGAGCTCTCCCGGTCTGCCTGGTTGCCGGCGCCGTCCACGCTCACGCGCTCGATGGTGCGGGTCTGGCGATCGAAGACGAAAACGTCGCGCTCGCCGTTGGTGTCCCCCTCCGTCGCCAGGTTGGTGGCGAGGGACTCGAACGCGACGAACCGGCCGTCGCCGCTGATCGAGGGATGGAAGCTGGGGCCGTCGGCCTCGATCTCCTGATCGCCCTGGCGGCCCACGCTGACCCGGTCCACGGTCCTTGTCTGGCGATCGAACACGAAAACGTCGGGGACCCCGTTGGTATCTCCCGGCACCAGGTTGGTGGCCGCAGACCAGAACGCGATGAAGCGGCCGTCGTCGCTGATCGAGGCGGCCTGGCTATCGCCGTCGGCCTGGATCTCCTGATCGCCTTGGCGGCCCACGCTGACCCGCTCGATATGGAACGGGGTTCTCTCAACCACAAAGATGTCAAGGGTGCCGTTGGTGTCCCCCGGCACCAGGTTGTTCGCAAAGGACTGAAATGCGACCCACTGGCCATCGGCGCTGATCGCGGGCCGCATGCTGGGGAGGTTTCCCTGGTTGAAGGCGATGCCGCCGGCTACGCTGAGGCAGTGGATGCTTCTCGAAAAGCGATCAAAGACGAAGATGTCCGTCACCCCGTTGGTGTCCAGGGGCTCCCCAAAGAACATCTCGCCCGCCAAGTTGGTGGCATCGGACTCGAACGCGACGAATCGCCCCGGCATGGCGGGAGAGTTGCCGCCGATCGAGGGATGGGAGCTTTCGCCGTTTGCCGCCTCGCCGGCGTCGTTGATGCTGACCTGCTCCATGCTGAAGGACCCGAACCACCCGGGTTGAAAGACGAAGATGTCTTTGACACCGGCAAAGTCGTCGGGCACCAGGGGGGACGAGGACTCGAAGGCGACGACGCCGCCGTACACGGAGGGATTGGAGTTGTCCGTAAGAGCTTGCCAGCCATCGGCGCCGATGCTGAGCCGATCCACCCCTCCGGTGAAGGCATTGACGCCGAAGATGTCCATCCTCCCGTTGGTGTCCTCCGGCACCAGGTTCGTTGCCAGGGACTGGAACACGACCGAAAAACGATAACCGCCGACCGCGGGAGATGAGCTATTGCCGTCGCCCTGGTTGCCGAGGCCGTCGACGCTGACCCGGCGGAGGCTGTGAAGCGGGAAGGTCTGATTCCAGCTCTCCTGCTGAACCTCGGCCACCGTGTACGTGCCCGGGGCAAGCCCGGTGAAGGCGTAGCTGCCGCTTTCGTCGGTGGTCGTGCTGGTCTCACCTTCATCCAGTTGGCCGTTGTGGTTGTCGTCGAGGAAAATCGTCCAGCCCTGCAATGCCGGCTCGCCTTCGTCCCAAAGGCCGTCGGCGTCCAGGTCGTTCCACTTGCTGCCGTGGATTTCGACGGGCCTGTCGACGAAGACCTGATAGTCCTCGACTTCACCGTCGGGCGCCGGGCCGTGGAAGGACAGGCCGCCTTGACTGCTGAGCCTGAATCGCGCAAACGTCGGCCCGGCAAGCGCGGCCTCGGGAACCGCGAAGTCGAAGCTGAAGATGAAGTTTGGCAACTCCACCCGCCTGTCGACGAGCACTTGTTCCCCTGGGTCGGCCCAGTCGCCGTCCTGATTCAAGTCGACCCAAGCGCTAACGAAGCCTA
>Ga0315290_10002025_pt1 | contig 14133 bp, 13 predicted proteins | sample YL17G12_0_MG_FD_203627 | JGI IMG/M metagenome (GOLD analysis project Ga0315290, IMG submission 203627) | Sediment microbial communities from Yellowstone Lake, YNP, Wyoming, USA - YL17G12_0 | ecosystem: Environmental > Aquatic > Freshwater > Lake > Sediment | place: USA: Wyoming | collected... | reverse complement strand
TTCTCACCGGTGAGGCCGGTGTGGGAAAGACGGCGGTCGTGGAAGGGTTGGCCTTGCGGATTGCGACAGGGGATGTGCCCCCGCCGCTGAAAAATGTCTCGCTGCGCTCGCTGGATCTCGCGTTGCTTCAGGCCGGAGCCGGGGTGAAGGGAGAATTTGAGAATCGGCTCAAGTCGGTCATCAACGAAGTGAAAGCGTCGCCTCAGCCGATCATTGTGTTTATCGACGAGGCGCACACCATGATCGGAGCGGGCGGGCAGGCAGGACAAGGCGATGCAGCAAATATCCTGAAGCCGGCTCTCGCGCGTGGTGAAATGCGCACGATCGCCGCCACGACCTGGGCCGAATACAAAAAATACTTCGAAAAAGATCCAGCGCTGACCAGACGGTTCCAGGTAGTGAAGGTAGAAGAGCCGACGGAAGCCGTCGCCATCAATATGATGCGAGGGTTGGCTGGAACGCTGGAGGAACATCACAAGGTGCGTCTCTTGGATGAGGCCATCGAGGCTGCGGTGAAGCTGTCCCATCGATATATTTCCGGCCGCCAATTGCCGGATAAGGCGGTGAGCGTGCTGGATACCGCGTGCGCCAGAGTGGCGCTCGGGCAGGTTGCGGAACCACCGGCGCTGGAAGACGCGCGTCGTCGTATCTCACTCATCAATACCGAAACCGACATCTTGGAACGGGAAGACATTACGGGGGGGCATCACCGGGAGCGCCTCACTGAATTGAGCAAGGAAAAAGAGGCTGAAGAAAAGCGCCTGGCAGAGCTGAAGACCCGTTGGGAGCAAGAAAAGAAGTTGGTCGGAGAGATCGGCGGGATCCGGCAGAAGCTGGAGCAGCACACCGTGCCATCACAGGCGCCGGACAAGGTTGCCGAAAAGGCTTCCGACGCAGCAATTGAAAAGCCGTCTGCCAGGCTGACCCCTCAGGAGGTCGAGACGTTCCAGGCCGACTTGGCGCGCCTCACAACAGAATTGAGTGGCATCCAGGGAGAGACGCCTCTGCTCCAGCCCTGTGTGGACGAGCAGGCCATCGCGGCGGTGATCTCAGCCTGGACCGGCATTCAGGTCGGACGAATGGTCAAAGACGAGATCAATACCGTGTTAAGTCTCAAGGAGCATTTAGAAAAGCGCGTGGTGGGACAATCCCATGCACTGGATGCGCTCAGTCAGCGCTTGCGGACGGCGCGTGCCAAATTAGAAGATCCTCGCCGGCCGATCGGGGTGTTCATGTTCGTCGGACCGAGCGGAGTGGGGAAGACGGAGACGGGGTTGGCGCTTGCCGAGTTGCTGTTCGGCAGCGACCAAAACATCACCACCCTCAATATGTCCGAGTTCAAGGAAGAGCATAAAGTGTCGCTGCTGATGGGCTCACCTCCAGGTTATGTCGGCTATGGCGAGGGCGGCGTGTTGACGGAGGCAGTCCGCCGAAGACCCTACAGCGTGATCTTGTTGGACGAGATGGAAAAAGCCCATCGTGGCGTGCAGGACATTTTCTACCAGGTCTTTGACAAGGGGACGATGAAGGACGGCGAGGGCCGTGACATCGATTTCAAAAATACGGTCATCATTATGACGTCCAACACCGGGACCGATAGGATCATGAAGCTCTGCGCCGATCCGGAGACGCGTCCCGAACCGGAGGCGTTAGCCGATGCCATCCGGCCGGACCTGCTCGAATACTTCAAGGCGGCGTTTCTGGGCCGGGTGATCGTGGTGCCCTACTTCCCGATTTCACCGGACATCATGCGCAAAATCATCGAGCTGCAGCTCAGTCGGATCCGCAGCCGAATCAAAGACAACCACAAGGCACAGCTCACGTATGACGAGTCACTCGTGAAGGTGATTGCCACCCGCTGCACCGATGTCGATAGCGGGGCCCGCAACGCCGATCACATCATCACCAGGACCCTGTTGCCGGAACTCTCGAAAGAGTTCCTCTCGCACATGGCGCAGGGCGAACCGGTCACGAAGGTGCATATCTCGGTGGATGAGGGAGGGAGTTTCCAGTACCAAGTGAATTGAATCAGGGGAAGGCCCAGAATCACAGGCGGGGCCGACGATATCTTTCTGGATAACTCCGGTTGCCTGATTTGATAAGTGTGCATTGAGAATCCAGAGAGAAGTGTCGCGATGTCCGTGAATTCTGTGATTTGGAGATGGCGCGGCCGGCTCATACGACGGCATGGTGTTTGCTCAGTCGTACAGTAGGTCAGCCTACTGAGTAAGACAGGCGGGACGAAGACCGGAGAACCCTATGGCGCTCACTCAAGAAAATCGACTGATCGCGATCGACACCCCATTGGGGCCGGATGTCCTCTTGCTGCGAGGCTTCACCGGACACGAATCAATCTCCCGGCTCTTCAGTTTCGAGCTGGATCTGCTGTCTACCGATCCTGAGATCAAATTCGAGGACATCATCGGCCAGAAGGTGACGATTCGGGTGCGATTGGGGAAGGAGAAGGAGCGGTTTTTCCATGGGATCATCAGCCGGTTCATGCAGACGGGGAGCGATGTCGGCCTGGCGAACTATCGCGCGACGATGGTGCCGGCCCTCTGGTTTCTCACACGCACGGCGGATTGCCGGATCTTTCAGAGTAAAAAGGTGCCGGAGATCATTCAAGAGATCTTGAAAGAGAACGGGGTGACCGACATCAAGACGGTGTTAAAGGCGACCTACGAGCCGCGGGATTATTGCGTCCAGTATCGCGAAACGGATTTTAATTTCGTCTCCCGTCTCATGGAACAGTACGGCATCTTCTACTTCTTTGAGCATGAAGAAAAGAAACATACCCTGGTCTTATCAGACGACCTGTCCGCTCATCAGCCCTGTCCAGAGCAACCGAAAGTCTCATGGAATCCGCATGGAAGTGACAACCTGGATGAGGACGTGATTACCAGCCTCCAGTGGGAAGAGACGTTCCGGTTCGGCAAATATGCCGTCACCGACTACAACTTCGAGACACCGAGCACGAGCTTACGGGCCGAGGTCAAGACCCAGATCGAAGTCGGGGGGAATAGCAAATACGAGATCTACGATTATCCTGGTGAATATGGGAAAAAAGCTGAGGGCGATGGCATCGCCAAAATTCGAATGCAGGAAGAAGAGGCGCAGTACAAGGTGCTGAGTGGCTCTGGCACGGCGCGTGTGTTCACGACTGGCTATAAGTTTACCTTGCAGGATTATGTCCGGAAGGATGTGAACGGGGATTATGTTTTAACGCAGGTCCAGCACGTCGCATCGGTGGGGAACACCTACACAACCGGCGCGGCGGGTGGCGGAAACGAAGACGACTACTCCAACTCCTTTACCTGCATCCCCGCAAAGCGGCCCTTCCGCTCGCCTCAAGTGACGCCGAAGCCGATGGTCCAGGGCCCTCAGACGGCGGTGGTCGTTGGGAAATCCGGCGAAGAGATTTGGACGGATAAATATGGCCGGGTGAAGGTCCAGTTCCACTGGGATCGGTATGGAAAAATGAACGAGAGCAGTTCCTGCTGGGTGCGGGTCTCGCAGAACTGGGCAGGGAAAAACTGGGGCGCCATGTTTATTCCGCGCATCGGCCAGGAAGTCATCGTGGAATTTCTCGAAGGCGATCCCGACCAGCCCATCATCACCGGACGCGTCTACAACGCCGAGCAAACGGTACCCTATGCCTTACCGGCCAACCAGACACAAAGCGGGATCAAGTCCAATAGCTCCAAAGGTGGCGGGGGTTCCAACGAGTGGAGGTTTGAGGATAAGAAGGGATCGGAGGAAGTCTATCTGCATGGGCAGAAAGATTGGAATATTCTGATCGAGAACGATAAGGGCCAAACCATCGGGCATGATGAGAAACTCGAGGTGGAAAATAACCGAACAAAAAAAGTTGGAGTTGACCAGAGCGAAGACATCGGGTCAAACAAAACTATCCATGTTGGGGCCAATCATACTGAGACTATTGGAGGCAATATGAGTCTTCAGGTGGATGGGAATAAAACCGAGAGTATCCACCTAGCGTCAGTAGAAACGATAGCTCTCGCAAAAGCATTGACGATCGGTGCAGCGTATCAAGTTAGTGTTGGCGCTGCTATGAATGAAACTGTGGTTGGGTCAAAAACTGAAGAAGTCGGCGCATTTAGTGCTGAAGTTGTTGGAGGAAATAAGTCCGAGGCCATTGGTGGAAATAAATCAGAAACGATAAGCGGCAATAAAAGTCTTAGTACTACTAAAAACCTAACAGAGACGGTGGGGAAAAGTCGAACTATCACTATTACAGAAGATTTAAAAGAAGATGTTGGTGGAAAACGCACGGAACAAGTTACGAAGGAATATGTTCTGAATGCAAAGAAAATACAATTGGTTGGTGAAGATCAGATTGTTTTCAAAACGGGTGATGCTGAAATCACTATGAAGAAGAACGGTGACATAGAGATTAAGGGTAAAAAGATTCAAATCAAGGGGAGCGGAGATGTTATCGTCAAAGGTAGTAACGTCAAGCAGAACTAATACAGAAGATGTCCTCACTCGGATATTGGAACTGACCAAGACAGAGTCCTCAGAAACTAAAGGCCTCTGTGTTGGAAGTCTTACGTATGTGAATGAAAAGGGTGAAGCCTTTGTTGACTACCCAGGGAATATGCTTGGTCCGATTCCTGCTCGATCCCTTGTTCCTCAGTTAAGAAGAGACAATCTTCCCATCCTTCTTATTTTTGAAAATGGGAATCCTCAATTGCCCATTATCATTGGCCCTATTTATAACACTGTGGGTCAGGGGAGATCATCCCAGGCAGTTTCGCTGCAAGTGAGTGAACCAAAAGATATATTCATTGACGGGAAAAAACTAGTTCTCAATGCGCAAGAGGAGATAATGCTTTGTTGCGGAGAAGGATCCATTGTTATTAAAAAAGGTGGCAAGATCATTCTCAAAGGTACTGAGATCGTGAGCCGCGCATCGAGAACCAACAAAATTAAGGGAGCCTCCGTCGCAATTAATTGAGATTTTTTATTCGTGGAGGCGATTTGAACCCAACCTCTTCAGGATATGAGGGCGGACAGCCCCCTCCCCCAAAGGGACTACCCCCTCATATGCGCACTATCAAGAAGTTAGTGGAGCCATTGAGAGAATTATCATTTAAAATGCTTGTCCGGTTGTCTCCGGAGAGCCACCCGACGGCAGACTTCAATGGCGGTATTCCAAACATTGCCTGGCATCAGCTTCACCAAAGGCCATCAATCTAACAGAGGATTACTCTGTCCGGAGACAACCGGACAAGCATTTCATTTAATTTAGGGCAAAGGGGTAAGTAGTCTTTATGGGTGTTACAGTCGGCGTCAACAACCTATCCGTCGTTCACGCAGATAGCGGCGGTATAACTATCGCATTTCCTGACGTCTGCAAAACTCCATCTCCAGCTGGTCCCATTCCTATTCCTTATCCGAACATCGCAAAGTCATCGGATACTGCCAAGGGGACTTCCAAGGTGAAGTGCGATGGGAATCCAACTTGTGTGAAGGATTCAAATTTCAGCATGAGTACAGGGGATGAAGCCGGAAGCGCAGGTGGCGGTGTAGCATCAAATAAAATCAAAGGAAAAGCCGAATTTGTGAATGTTTCAGCTGATGTGAAGTTCGAAGGAAAGGGAGTCGCTCGTGCTTTTGATCCCATGTTGCACAATGACAAGAATACACCGCCATTTCCTCTCTTACAGGGCCCTGTCGTTAATGTTCCAGTAGATGAAAAGCCTGTATGTGTCACTTGTAACAAACCGATGGATTCATAAACATTGGTATCAAGAAATGGCATAATATGGCTCATGGAGTTGTTGTTACTGGGTTGGGAATGGTCTCTTCACTTGGCTGCGATGTAATTACCAGCTGTGCTGCTGCGCGCGGAGGTATTACTCGCATAACCGAGATGAAATTTTCGGCTCTTGACGAAGGATCAGGCGAAATGGTGCCTGTCAAAGGGCATGTCATTAAAGGGATTGTAGAGGGTTTCGAAGGCCTTGGGCGATTGATACGTCTTGGCGCTATAGCACTTCGTGATCTGTTAGAGTATTCGAACCTCCATGAAGAACACTTGTTGAACACCGCAATCTTTCTTCATCTTAGCGATAATTATTATGATGACCAATATTTCAAACGTGAACATGAAGAGATGCTTGCCAATTCATCTTTTGGGGTTGAAGATACTCAACTCTTAAATCAAGAGTTTAACGAAGAGAAAGAACGATCCCAAGCTGAGATCCAGAGCCATCTTATTTCTCGAATACTCGAACAAAATCATATCTCGATATCTTCCCGATCTCATTACTATTCCTTTGGTGGGGATGCTCGATTTGTGGAAGCACTAATCCAGGCCATGGGGCTGTTACAAAAAGGCATGGTGGAACGATGTATTGTTGGAGGGATTGATTCCTTGGTCGAGGATCAATCGATTGAACGGCTATATAAGCTCGGCCTAATTCACTCCGTCGATAATGCTGAGGGATTTTTTCCAGGGGAAGGAGCAGCGTTTATTCTTTTGGAGAAGTTTGACGCAGCACGGTCACGAAAGGCCGCTATGGAATCGATAATTCGCTCTCCAGCGTTTGCGAATGAACCCTTTCATCGTTTATCCGACGAAAGTCCTACAGGAAAGGCACTCTATAGTGCAATTGCAGCATCCTATGCTGGTGTCGAGGAACGGTCGCATGATTTGCGTTTGGTTATTGGAAATTTGAATGGAGATAGCTATCGTGCTCAGGATTATGGAAATGCGCTTCTGCGGATGAGAGCTATTGGCTTCCCAACTGATTTACAACAATGGTTCCCTCCATTTTCGTTTGGTGAAACTGGAGCTGCGACTGGGGCTATGGCCATATGCTTTGGTGTGAGAGGTTTGGTCAGGGGTTATGCGACAAGCAGAGATATTCTCGTTTGGCTATCATCGGATGATGGAAACAAAAGTGCCTTAATTCTCTCTGCTGTTACTTAAGTGGGGGGATATTTATGGGGAAAGAAAAGAGCAAATCAAAGACCCACACAGAGCTTATTCGAGAGTTTGACAAACGGCACGAAAATGGATGCGTTATACGGTGTGGAAAAGATGCACATAATCACAGAAAGAACGGTTACAATTATGCAAAAAGTAATTGGAAGGATTATTATAATAAAGACTTTACCACGCAGGGTGAAATTAACAGGCTTAATCTCATCTTCGGGCCAGCGCCACCATATTTTGGTCACAAAAGTAGCAATCACCGCGACCCACGACATAGGCTGACGGCATGGCATTTGACAACAGGATCAAATTATCAGGTGGGGCGTTGGCCATTCACAAACCAAGCGCATCATATCATTCCGATTTCCGCATTCCATCACACATTCGATTTTTTTGAGTGCATATGGTGCCAACAATGCGGATATAACATTAATGGTGGCGAAAACATAATAATCTTACCGGCTGAGGAAAGAGTCGGTAAGGCTATGAGGATGCTTATACATCCTACTAGTCATAAGGATTATAATTCTGCCGTTCAAAGTGAACTCAATAAAGTCAAAGGGGAGTTTGCTAGGGCAAAAGATGATGAGGAAGAGGGACACTATCCGCTTGAGGAAGAAGATATGCCAAAGGTAAAAGATGAGTTAGAGCAATTCTCTAAAGATACCATGTACGATATTTTTTGTGCGGGAGAGGAGCAGCCGGGCAGTGAAATGAAGATTGTTTCAATACTGAGTGCCAGATAAATGTGACTACGGACATTAATAAGCAAGAACTCATGAAAGGGTTGAGCTGTGTTTAATTATTACATAATTTACACGGCGAAGGACGACATTTTTTGTTGTATCGAAGAAAATCCTGAGGGTTTGAAAGAGAAGGGATGGAGGATCTGTGAAGGGAAGCGAATGGGTCATAGGTATCCGTCCGATGTTCAATTTCATATGGGGCGATCATATCCGGGAATTGTTGTTCCTGATTTGATTAGGAATCTGTGTGGCTATTGTCTAGTGTCTTCAAAGCTGAAAGAAATTATTGAAAGTGAAGTAGAGGCAGAAATCGAATTTCTTCCTTTTGCTCTTTATAACCATAAAGGTAGAATTGCCGGTCAAGATTGCTATATCGCCAACGTATTAGACACCATAGATTGCGTCGATTTATCTCGAAGTCAGGGGAGCGAATTCAAAATTGTGCCTGGAACTTTTCGGCAGATCAGAAAACTTTATTTGAATTATGACCGTATCCCAGTAAATGCGAAACTGTTCAGAGTTCCGCAAATGATGAGAGTCTTGATTATACGGGATGATCTTAAAGCTGTTTTGGAACAAAGCAATATTACTGGAGCGCAATATATCGGAATGGGAGAAGACTGCAGGGTTTCTTAATTGGCAGGATGAGATAATGGCATTATTGATATCATCAGAGTTGAAGACGTCTTATGGGAATGCTTTATATAATTTATCCCAGGCCCTTATTAGTATTGAAAGCAGTGATGCTAATGAGGCAAGTGGTTCGGCCTACTTTAATGCCACCTATTGTTATCGGGCCTTAGCTATTTATGGCTTGCTTTTGAATGCTAGCGCTTCGAGATATTTTGTGAATTTATGTAAATCCGGCAATTTGTGGCATTATTTTCTTCGGCGTGTGAATCAAGGGCATCGTTCGAAGCCTATTTATAAATGTGCGAGTCTGAGCCTGCCATTTATTGATGCTCTTGTTTCTGGATGCATGGTGACTGCTACTAAGATAGCGAGCTTATCCGCCCGAGAATATAATTCAACACTGGAATATGAAGACGACTTTTTGCGTTATCATTTCTTGCAGATGTTTACTTTGAATTTGTCTACTTCTGCGAATGTTGACTTGGGGCAGATTCTAGATCGTTGGGAAGAAGTACTTGCGGGTGGTGGTCGAGATCTGTATTTTCCGGTTTGCCGTGCTCTTTATCAGAATGACAGTGGATATTTTTTTCGGTCTTTTCCTGAGCTTTTATCGCACCGTGCGGTGGAAGTGGACGGGTGGAAGGAGGATTTCTCATTTGATCCACAAGTACGAATTGTGGAAAGCTCAATCTTCATGAATGGGCTTGCGATACTGCGGTTGGCTGAGTTACTGGGAATGCCAACTGAATCTGAGTATGAGATGATTCCCAGCATTGCACGACTGCCGTTGGGACTTACTCCTCCTATCGAAGATTCCTGGAAAAATCCTGGAGAGTGATTATCCACAAAATGGAAGAGTGTTCCTTGCGTGTCACAACTACTCTTGGCTGAAACACCGATTAAACACTACATGATGTCGGTGCCATATTTCGAGCTAGGGAGAACTGTTATGTTGATTGTGTTAGACCTGGCGGGATTTGGGTTCTCCAAATCAGTGTAAATTTTGCCATGGGCCATCCTTCCATAGACAATAAGACCCCCTGGACTTTCGAGACACTTTTTCTTGCTGATGAGGAAGGCCGGCCGCTGTTTGTGCCGCTTGTGAAGGCGATGTATTCTATTCCCAACAAAGGACCATTAGTACTGGCAGGCGAACAAGCGCCGGTGAATCTAGCAGGAGAATACTGGGGAGATCCCAATGCATCTAGCTACAAGTATGAGCCAGAAACCGCGTTTTCCAAGCCTGCTACCGATGTTGTCTTGATAGGTCACGCGCATGCTCCACGCGTGGGGACCAAGGAGACGCTGGTTTCCCTGCAGGTTGGTCCGCTTAAGAAAACCGTGAAGGTTGTGGGGGATCGGGTGTGGGGGAAAGCGCTTGGTAAGACGATGATGACGAACCCTTTACCATTTGAGAAGATTCCGCTGATCTACGAACGAGCCTTCGGGGGATGGGATCGTAGCCATTCTGATCCTGAGAAACATACCTTTGAACCGCGCAATCCTCTTGGGACAGGGTTTCGGTCAAAGAAGGGGAATTTTGAAGAGGGGATTCGCTTGCCGAATCTGGAAGATCCGAAACATCCGCTGAAGTCATACGGCGATACGCCACCGCCGGCTGGGTTTGGGTTTACGTCTCCAAATTGGCAACCACGTGCGGCCCTTGCCGGTACCTATGACGAGACGTGGATGAAGGAACGGATGCCGTTGCTCCCTACCGATTTCGATCGCAGGTTCTTCAATGCAGCCTCTCCAGGATTGATCGCTCAAGGCTATCTGAAAGGTAATGAACCGGTGCTGATCGAAAACGCCTCACCAGGCGGACGATTGGCGTTTCAACTTCCAGGTGCCCCTCCTCCAAAAATCCATGTGGAGTTGCGAGGCGGGGTTCACCACGACCTGACGACGAACTTAGACACGGTGATCATTAATACCGACGAGAATCTGCTCTTCCTCATCTGGCGTACGCATCTTGTGGTGCGTCAAGGACCGCAGGATGTCCTGGCGATTCAGGTGTCTGCGGAAGGTGTTCCAGCTGCAGCCGTTGTATCGTGAATGTCTTTATCGAAATTGTCTCCGGCCCTGAGAAAGGGCGTACCCTCCAGCTATCGGACAATCAAGTCTTGCGTGTCGGGCGGAGCAAAAAGGCTGACGTGGTGCTTCCTCTCGACAAGTCGATCTCGAGCCTGCATTTTTCCCTCGAATGTGCTGACCAGGCTTGCCGCCTCAAGGATTTAAATAGCCGCAACGGGACCTTCCTGAATGGGCGGCGCGTGACCGAGGCTGTGCTCAAGACAGGCGATGAAATCCTTGCTGGGAATACGACCTGTGTTGTGTCTATTCATGAGGCCACTCTGTCTGCCTCATCGGCTGTTCGAACAGGGGTTTCTGTGGAGCAATCCATTACTTCTGACCAGACGATTGCCCTGACCATCGCGCCTACTGCTCCGGCAGCGACTCTGGAACCACCGGCTGTTTCTGCTGTCGTAACGAAAAACACTACGCCCTCCCGTGTGGCTCGATCGCCGCGTCGCTTCTATGTGGAACTGTATGAAGAGCATCTCGAAGAAGCTTCATTCTTGTATGCCCAACGAATGACCTTGTTCGATGACCTAGAAGTGTCTTGGATCACTGTCGGTGAATGGGACGAGCGGCTTGAAGCCCACATCGATGCCTTGGTGATTGGTGAAGATTTGGCGCTTGAAGTGTGCGTGCAACATGCAAGTGAAGGGGATTTTGGCGAACTCTTCGCTGCGGTCAGCGTCTTCTGTCGGCAACAGCGATTCGATCTTCTTCGCAAGACCATAGAGGCGTTGGACCCCGAAGATCCAGAAAAGCTGCAGGCGATGGCAGACGCGCTGAAATACGAATGCCCCGCAGAGTGGCAGCCGGAGTTGCTCCGCGTCTTGCCGGCAGACGATTCGCGCATGCGCTTTCTTCAGGCGACGTGGTGCGGGTACCGGCGGATGCGCGAGGTCCGCGAGTGGAGCACGATCATCGAAGGCGATCATCCGCCTGTCATTGGTCGGGTAGCTTGGGCCTGTGGCCGCATTGGAAGCGGGGGTGAAAAGACTCTCTTGCGGCAGGCGATGGCACACGAGGATGGGGCAGTTCGATCTGCAGCGATCCTGGCTTTGCTCAGACTGGGGGATCATCAATTTATTCAGGAGTCTCTGGGCACTGAGGCTGATCGCTCTGTACCCTGGCCTACGCTGGCAGTGGGAGCATCGCGCACGTTGGTGAATCTGCTCCTCAGCCGTGTAGCCCGAAGCACGCCTACGCCGGATGAGTTGCTCGCCTTGGGAATTCTGGGCGATGTGGCGGCTGTGCCTGTTTTGCTTGCCCATCTTTCACAAGAAAAGCTGGCTCCGGCTGCGGCCTTGGGGCTCAATGTGATGACCGGCGCGGAACTCTATGAGAAGGTCTTTATCCCCGAAGTGATGGATGAGGATGAGTTGTTCGAGGACGAGAAGGAACAGGTGAAAAAAGGCCAGCCTGTTCTGCGGCCTGATGGGAAGCCCTACGGGGAGAATGTGGTTCGCTTGTCACAAAAGACTGAGGATTGGCAGCAGTGGTGGACCGCCAATAAGCAGCGATTCAAATCCGGTCTGCGTTACCGAAGTGGCGTGCCGTTTAGTCCAGGATCGCTGGTGGAAAATATGGCGTTCGAGAAGACGCCTCGAACAGTTCGGCAACTGGCCTATGAGGAATTGGTTATCCGATACGGCGCCGACATTCCCTTCGAAGCCGATATGCCGGTCACGCAGCAACAGGCCGCAATTGCGAAATGGAAAAGCTGGGTCACAGCGAACGAAGGGCGATTCAGACCAGGCGAGTGGTATCTAGGGGGACAGATCGTCGGGGTATCAAACAAGAAATAGATGACCGGAGAATTAAAGGGGAGAATTAAAGGGGACATTCTACTTTATTTTGTTGATGTGAGGGCTAGGTTTCTCTAGATTAGCGGCCATGCCACGCACCTCTCGGGCAGCAGTCGGGGGAATCAGCTATCACGTCATCAACCGCGGCAATGCTCGCGGGGAGGTGTTTCACAAGCCGGAGGACTATGCATCGTTCTGCCGGCTCTTGCAGGAGGCGGCTGATCGGGTGCGGATGCGGGTGTTGGCCTACTGCCTGATGCCGAATCATTTTCATCTGGCCCTCTGGCCCCGGCACGATGGGGACTTGAGTCGGTTCATGCAATGGCTGTTGACGGCGCATGTGCGCCGGTACCATCGCCACTATCGGTCCGGTGGCCATGTGTGGCAAGGGCGATTCAAAGCATTTCCGATTCAACAAGACGATCATCTTGTGACGGTGTTGCGGTATATCGAACGTAATCCCTTGCGGGCGGGATTGGTGGATCGTGCAGAAGAGTGGTTGTGGTCGAGTCTTCGTGGGCGTGAGACGAAGGGCGGCGTGCCGGTAGTTGCCTTCCCAGTGCCCTTGCCGCGCCAGTGGGCACGATGGGTGAACGAGCCGATGACGGATGCCGAGGTCGAGTCCCTTCGTCGAAGCGTAAACCGTGGGACGCCCTTTGGCACAGAGGCCTGGGTACGGCGCATGGCGAATCGACTTGGCCTTGAGGCGAGCCTTCGTCCCCGCGGGCGGCCTCCGAAAACGGCGCGAACGTAGACTATCCGGATTTTGGTTTGGTGAAGTGACGGGCGGCAGCCCACTAGATGTCGAGGAACTTGGTTGGTGCGATTCCCGCTTGTTTCAGAATGGCACGGAGGGTACCTTCGGGCATGTCGCCGGGATGATTGGGAATGGTCGTGTACCGATGCGTGGAAGGGTTGAACCAAATTTCGTGACTGCCGGCAGCCTGACGGTCGAACTGAAATCCGAGGGCTTTGAGCCGTTGGACGATGTCCCGGTATCTAAAGCCGGCCAGTCGTCCCATTAGGCATTGACGATGAGGGGGTAGTCGAATTCATCGCGGGCAGGCGGAAGAGGAGGTTCTCCTTCGCGTTCCTTGTTGGCCTCTAAAATCTTTTTGGCGACATCGCGGGCAATCTCAATGGTTTCTTGGATGGTACGCCCTTGCACCACGAGACCCTGTATGGCCTTCGATGTCGCAAGGTAGAGACCTTCAGGAAGTTTTTCAATATGCAGGTTGACGATGCGCTCCATGTGAGCCTCTTTTTTGAAAGATGTCAGTAGTTCCTAGGCCATGTGCCCATCATACGTGATGGGTGATGCCAAGTCGAGAGAAGTCTATGGTTATCACTGAGATCGTGTCCCAACATGCTGAGGAGGCGGCGTTTCTATGGCTCCTCCGTTCGAATGCTGTGAGCGCGCCGCACTATTCGCTGAAAGATCTGGCAAAGCTGGATGGTCGGGTGGAAGCGCATCTTGATGGTCTGCGCGTAGCGGGTGAGCCTGGATGGGAACTGTGCAAGGCTGGGTTAGGCAATGAAGAGAACGGCGAGGTCTTTGCCGCTTCGGTGATGGCGTTCGAGTCTGGAGTCGAGTCGCGCATCCAGGCTGTGCTCGATGTTGTGCAGAAGACCACGGAGTTAAGCAAAGGGCTCATTTCTGCGCTTGGATGGATCGCCTACGAGCAGGTTTCTCTCCACATCGAACGGCTTCTCCGTTCCGAATCGCCGATAATCCAACGCGTTGGTCTGGCGGCCACGGCAGTTCATAGAAAAGATCCCGAGTTAGGGAATGGGGTCAGGTCTTGCAATCCTACAAGGTGAGGGGTAGACTCCCGTGCCATGGCACGTCCGCTCCGTCTTGAATTCCCCGGGGCCGTCTATCATGTCACCAGCCGGGGCAATGCCCGGC
>Ga0315290_10002024_pt1 | contig 14134 bp, 13 predicted proteins | sample YL17G12_0_MG_FD_203627 | JGI IMG/M metagenome (GOLD analysis project Ga0315290, IMG submission 203627) | Sediment microbial communities from Yellowstone Lake, YNP, Wyoming, USA - YL17G12_0 | ecosystem: Environmental > Aquatic > Freshwater > Lake > Sediment | place: USA: Wyoming | collected... | reverse complement strand
CGTCGAGCGCATCGTGCGCGCGCTCTCGGATGCGATGGGCGTCGAGCGCTCGATGGTGTTGCTGCTCTCCGACGACGAGCGCGCGCTCGTGCCGGCCGCGCGCGGCGGCAGCTGGCATCTGGACGAGAAGGAGATCCAGCTTCCCACCGAACATCCCGTCTGCAAGTACCTGTGGATGCGGCGCCAGGAAGTTTCGCGCGGCGACCTCGCCGAAGAAGCCGACGCGCAGATGCGCGGCGCCTGTGAGGAACTTTTCGAGCGCCTCGACGTGGCGCTGCTCGTGCCGGTGCTCTTCGGCGTGGACCTGCTCGGCGTGGTTGCGGTGGGGCGCAAGGCGTCGGGCGAGCGCTTTACCGGCGATGATCGCCAGCTGCTGCTGACGCTCGCCAACCAGTCTTCGATCGCGATCGAGAACGCCAAGGCCTTCGACGAGATCGCGAAGCTCAACGAGACGCTCGAAGCGCGCGTCGAGGTGCGCACGCGCGAGCTGCGCGAAACCCAGGCGCAGCTGATGCAGAGCGAGAAGATGCGCACGCTGGGTCAGCTGGTGGCGGGCGTCGCGCACGAGCTGAACAACCCGATCGGTTTCGTGCACGCCAACCTGAAGCTGCTCGAGGAGTACGTCGCGAAACTCGCCCGGCTCCAACAAGAGGGCGCGGACACCAACTACGTGCGCGAGGCGATCGCCAAGCTGCTCTCGCGCAGCCGCGAGGGCACCGAGCGCGTCACCAAGATCGTCGCCGACCTGCGCGCCTTCTCGCGCATGGATCAGGAAGAGCTGGCCGAGGCCGACCTCAACGACGAGATCGAGCGCACGCTCACGCTGATGGAACCGCGTTGCAAGAACTGCATCGCGATCGAGCGCGACTTCGAGGCTCTGCCGCGCGTGCACTGCCACGCCGGTCAACTCAATCAGGCGTTCCTCAATCTCTTGATGAACGCCTGCGACGCGATCGGCGACCGCGGCCGCATAACGGTCCGCACGCGCGCACAGAATGGGCTAGTGCGCCTCGAGTTCGAGGACGACGGCCCCGGCATTCCCGCCGACGTGCGCGACCGCGTCTTCGAGCCCTTCTACACCACCAAGCCGGTCGGGCAGGGCACGGGCCTCGGCCTGTCGCTCACCCACGGCATCATCGAGCGTCACACCGGTCGGATCTGGGTCGAGTCGGCATCCGGTCTCGGTACGCGCTTCGTGATCGAGTTGCCCGTGGGTCGCCCGGAGCTGTGATGAGCGTGGGCTACGCCGCGCTTTCGATGTCGATCGGCGGCAGCTCGGCGAGCGCGCGGAGGACCAGGCGCTTGGCCGGCATTCCGAGCGGCGCCAGCGCCTGCTCTAGGAGCCGGTGATAGAAGTCCTTCTCGCCCGCGAACGCGCGCTTGCCCTTGCGCGTGAGCGCCAGCACCGTCGCGCGGCCGTCGCTCGGGTGGGGGCGGCGTTCCACGTAGCCGCCACGCTCGAGGCGATCACCGAGACCGGTCATGGTCGACGGGGAGACGCCGAGCCGCTGTCCGACGGCCACGATCGTCGTCGGGCCCCAGAGGCCGAGGCCCTGGATGACGAGGCGCTGTCGCAGGTCGAGCTGCGAGGTTGCCCGGTCGTGGTGGGCCGCCTCGATCAGGTGCACCAGGCGCATCAGGCCCAGTGCGTCCGCTTCGGTCACGGGCAGCCGGTCGTCTGCGAACTCATTGCTGCTCATGTCGGCTCTCCTGCTGGACGTCCGGCCTCCGGGCCGCAATCCGCTCCGCCAGCGCGCTCGCGTTGCGTGCGGCCAGGGCGTAGATCGAGAGACTCGGGTTGACACCGAGGCTGGTCGGGAAAACGGAGCCGTCGAAGACGGCGAGGTTCGCCATCTGGTGATGACGCCCATACGTGTCGACAACCGAAGTTCGCGGGTCGCTGCCCATCGCGCAGCCGCCGAGGGGATGCGTGGAGTTCAGGAATACATCGGGTGATCGCAGCCGGAGCGCACCGATCCCGCTGCGGGCCTCCGGCCAGCCCCGATAGGCGCCGGCGCTGCTGCACGCCGGGTGCACGCTCTCGGCACCCGCAGCGAACTGGCACTCGGCCATCGCCAGGTACGAGCTGCGAACGCCGTCCCAGTTGTACTCGTTGATCGGGTAGTCGAGCACCGCGCTGCCGTCCTTGCGCAGATGGATCTCACCGCCCGGGCTGTCCGGATGAAAGCCGTCGCGGATCTGCGACACCATTGTGTGAAGGTGCGGGAGTCGGCGTGCGAACTCCGCCATCTCGGTTCCCAATCCCTTCCAGAGGTTCAGGCTCACGACCGGCTGTGCTCCCGCCACCTCCATGTTGAAGCCGGCGCGACCGGTGACGCCGTCGCGCCAGGTGAACTGATCGATGTAGACCGATTGCGGCGCGCCGTAGAACGGATCGACGAGGTCGGGCATCAAGGCCAGCGAGTAGTTGTGGATCTGCAGGAAGGTGCGCTTGCCCAGCAGCGCATGCGGATCGGGAACCCCGGAGCGCATCAGGAGCGCCGGACTGTGGATGGCCGCCGCGGCGACCACCACCCACGGCGCACGCAGCCATACCCGCTTGCCGGTAGCTCGAACCCCGTACTCGTCGAGGGCTACGCCTTCGACGGCGGTGACACGGTCGCCGCTGAGTTGGAGTCGCTCGGCGCGCACGCGCGTGACGAGCGCAGCACCATGATCGAGCGCGTCGGGAACGGCCGTCCTGTCCATGCTCTGCTTGGCGCCGAGCGGGCAGCCGAGACCGCAGTAACCGAGGTTCCCGCAATCACGCACGTTGCGTGGGATGGCAGCGTGGGCCCAGCCGAGCCGGGCAGCGCCGCGCGCAAGCAGCGCGTTGTTGAGGTTGGGGGATTGCCACGGCTCGATGTGCAGTCGCTGTTCGATCCGTTCGAACCAGGGTGCGAGGTCTTCGGGCGCCAACGCGTCGATGCCGTGGACGTCGCGCCAGTGGCGCAGCGTCGGCGCGGGTGTGCGAAAGCTGCTCGTCCAGTTGACGGTGGTGGATCCTCCCACGGTACGGCCCTGGACGATCGCGATCGCGCCGTCCTTCGTGGGCTGGACGCCGCCCTCGCGGTACAGACGCGCAAACATCGGGACTTCGCGCAGGGTGGGATCCTGTCGCGTGTCGTGGTAGGCACCCTCTTCGACCAGCAGCACGCGAAGCCCGGCCCGTGCCAGGATCTCGGCGCTGATCGCGCCGCCCGCCCCCGTCCCGACGATGGCGACATCCCCTTCGAGCATGAGGTCGCGATCGAGCGTGTGGCCGACGTGGATCTCGCGTGTGCTCATGCGTGGCGTCCGCTTCCAGCGTAGGGGCCGAGCGGCGGGCCTGGGTACCCGATCTCGTGCCAGGCGGAAGGCTGATCGAACCAGGCGAGCACCGCCATCGACTGCAGAAAGACGTAGCTGCGCCGCAGCAGCGAGAAGCGGCTGTCGCGCGCGGAGCGCAGGAACGCCTCGATCGTTTCGGGCGGGGCCTCGTGCCAGTGTTGCCGGGTACCGAGCAGCAACACTCGAAGCGGTAGAAGGTCGAGTGTGTCGAAAACGTTCCGGGCTTCCTGCTGTAGCGGCAATGACAGATGGGCGAGATAGTCGTCGAGGCTTGCCAGCCCGGCGTCGAGCGCCTGCTCGCGCGCGGGGTCCGTGGCGGCCAGCAGCGGACCCAGCACCACGGGGATCACCGCTCGCAGGATCTCCTCAGCCGGTGGCGAGAGCGCCGCGCGCTGCGTGGCACCGGGTGACGGCGAATCCCGGCGCGCGACGCAGCCGAGCAGGCCACCGGCCCAGACGGCTGCCGAACCCAGCAGCCCAGCCTGTAGCAGCCCACGCCTCGACAGCAGCATGTGGCGGTCAGATTCCCAGGCGCTGGTCGAAACGCCGGCCGAACACCGCAGAGGCGATCGTGAGGCGCTGGATCTGCAGGGTGCCGCCGGCGATCGGCCAGCCGCGGCTGTCGCGCAGCATGCGCTCGACCGGGTACTCGGCGCTGTAGCCGACACCGCCGAGGATCTCCATCGCCTGATCGGTCACCTGCTTGGCCGTCTCGTTGGCGAAGAGCTTGGCCATCGAGGCCTCCTTCATCGAGGCGACCTCTTGCCCGGCGTTCGCGGCGGCGCGGTAGACGAGCAGCCGGGCGGCGTCCACGCGGGTCGCCATGTCGGCGATCATTTGCTGGATCGCTCCGCGCTCTGCGATGGGGCGGCCGAAGGTCTTGCGCTCGAGCGCGTACTGCGTCGCGAGTTCGAGGGCGCCGGTCGCGATGCCGAGGGCCATCGTGGCGTTGCCGCAGCGCTCGATGTTGAAGCAGTCCATCAGGCGGCCGAACTCACCGGCCCGGATCACCAGATTCTCCTCGGGGACGACGCAATCTTCGAAGACCAGATCGCAGCTCGGGAAGCCGCGCAGGCCCATGTAGCGCTCCTGCGCGCCGAAGCTGAAGCCGGGCGTACCCTTCTCGACCAGGATCCCGCCGATTCCCTTCGCGCCGCGCTCCCCGCTCATGCGGCAGTAGACGAGGTACGCGCGACTGTGTCCACCGCCGGTGCACCAGGCCTTGGCACCGTTGATCTTCCAGCCGCCGTCGACCTTCTCGGCCTTCGTGCGCAGGTCGGTGAGCGCGCTGCCCGCCTCGGCTTCGCTCATGCCGATCGAGATCTCCGTCTCGCCCCGGCAGACGCGCGGCAGCCACTGCTGCTGCTGCTCCGGGGTCCCGAAGCGCTCGATCACGCGCACGGGCCCGACGTTGCTCTCGAACACGCCCGCCGCGGCGAGCGGCGAGACGCGGGCGAGCTGCTCGATGCACACGATGGCCGTCAGCAGGTCCTGGCCTCCGCCGCCGTACTGCTGCGGCAGCGTCATGCCGTAGAGCCCCATCTCGATCATCTGCTGCTCGAGCTCGTGCTCCGGGAGGCGTTCCTCGCGATCCCACGCCGCGGCCCGCGGAGCGCATTCTCTGTCGGCGAACGCGCGGACCAGCTGCTGGAGGCTGCGCTGCTCGTCGCTGAGTTGGAAGTTCATCGCTCGACCCCTGTCTTGACGAACAATATTTCGGAATCGTAGTATCCGTCCGACGCGGGGTCAATCGCGCGAAAGGAGCGGAGACGTGTCCCCCATCACAGTCGTCAACCCGACTAGCGGCAGCCCGATTCCCGACACGGGAATGCGTATTTTGATCGACGACCTGGCGGGTAAGGCCGTCGGGTTCTTTTCGAACAACAAGCCGAACGCCGACGTGGTGCTCGCGCGGCTGGAAGAGTTGCTGCAGCAACGCTTCGGCATCGTTGCGCGCCGCTACCGGAAGGTGGTGCCGTCGCTGGGCGCCGAGCCGTCGCTGCTCGACGAGATCAGCCGCGAGTGCCAGGCGGTGGTAGTGGCAGGCTTCGACTGAGGCTCTTGTTCGTCGTGGAGTTGCCACGACATGATCGAACTCGCGACACGGGGGCTGGCGGTCTGCGGCATCGCTAGCGAGCGCTTCGATCGCTTCTCGCGCCAGGTTCTCGAGCAGCGCAACGCGGGTGATCTCGGCTTGGCCGTCGTCGCTCATCCGATTGGCGGGATTCCTCCCGCCGTGGCCCGCGAGCACGTGACGGCGGAGGTCCTCGAAGAGGTGATCCGAGCCTTGACCCAAGAGAATCCCCGATGAACGGTCTGCCGCGGCCCGGTCCGGAGCAGCTCGAGGTGGGCCTCGAAGGCGATGAGGACTCCATCCAAGAGCAGCTGTACGCCTGGGGCTGGACCGATGGCCTGCCCGTCGTGGTCCCCACCGCCGAACGGGTGGAGCGATTCTGCGCGGAGGCGGTGCACGGGCCCGATGAGCTGCTCGGCACCCTGGCCCCGCGCGGCGCGCCCATCACCACCAGGCTGCTGGCGGCCAACGCCGTCATGGCCGGCTGCCTGCCGGCGTACATGCCCGTTCTCGAGGCGGCGGTCGCCGGCATGATCGAAGACGGCTTCAACCTCCTCGGCATGCAGACGACTACACACCCGTGCGCCTGCCTCGCCATCGTTCACGGCCCCGTGAGCGATCGGCTGCAGATGAACTCGGGCGCCGGCGCCTTCGGGCCCGGCAACCGGGCCAACGGCAGCATTGGCCGGGCCCTCCGCCTGATGATGATGAACGTCGGCGGTGCCCTGCCGGGAAGTACCGACCGGGCCACCCAGGGAACTCCGGCGAAATGGACCTGGTGCTTTGCCGAGAACGACGCGGGCAGCCCGTGGGAGCCATATCACGTCGCCGTGTGTGGGCTCGACCCGGCCGAGAGTGCGGTGACCGTGGCCGCCGTCGAGGGTCCCCACAACGTCAACGACCACAACTCCGACAGCGGCGAGCAGATCCTGTTCACGATCGCCGAGACCATGGCGACACCGGGCTCCAATACTCTGTATCGAGGCGGGGACCACTTCGTCGTGCTGGGGCCCGAGCACGCGGCGGTCATCGCCAACTCGGGCTTCAGCCGCGCCGACGCGCAGGCATACCTCTACGAACACGCTCGCGTGCCCGTCGACCGCATCGGCGCCAAGAAGCTCGAGGAAGCCAGCGGCTGGGGTGGCTATGCCGCCGAGCTCGACGGCTGGGGCGGCCGGATCCCGATCGCGCGCGCTCCGGAGGAGATCCGCATCCTGGTAGCGGGCGGGCCCGGCAAGCACTCGGCGTGGATCCCCACGTTCGGCCCCACCTACAGCCAGACCAAAGTCGTTGGCATCCCTGCCCGGACACCCGCGCAGCGGCAGTCTACACCGATCGCCGTCGGTGCGTCCGCGCTGCGGCGGTCGTCGACCGATCAGGTGGCGGCTTCGCGTTCCGCGGCGGGCCGCCCAAAACTCGCCGCTTCCCGACGACCCGGGCCGGACCGGGTCGAGCAGATCGTCATCATCGGCGGCGGCCCCGCCGGCTACACCGCAGCGCTGTACGCGGCGCGGGCGAACCTCGAGCCGCTGGTCGTCGAAGGCCTCCACCCGGGCGGCCTGCTGCGGGAGACGGCCGACGTCGAGAATTTTCCGGGCTACCCGAGCGGTGTACTCGGACCGCAGCTCGCCAGCGACCTTCGCGAGCAGGCGGAGCGTTTTGGTACCCGCTACGTCACTGACGAAGTCGAGGAGATGGCGCTCTCGACGGAGCCCGGCGGCGAGCACCGCGTGCGGGCTGGCGACCTCGTGCTGCGGGCCACGACCGTGATCCTGGCCATGGGCGCGAAGCCGAGGACGCTCGGGATTCCGGGCGAGGAAGAGCTACGCAACAAGGGCGTCGCGTGGTGCGCGGTGTGCGACGCTCCGCTCTTCGCGGGCAAGGACACGCTGGTGATCGGTGGCGGCGACTCCGCCATGGAAGAGGCGCTCGGGCTGGCCCGCCACGCGCGACACGTAACAGTTGTCAATCGTCGCGAGTCGTTCCGCGCGTCGCCGATCATGATCGATCGGGTTCGTCGAGCCGCCGGGGTCGAGATCATGACCCCCTGGATCGTCGAGGCGTTCCTTGCCGGCGGGGATGGCACTCTCGCGCGGGCACGAATGCGGCGCAGCGGCGACGGCGCGGAGCGCGAGCTGGCCGTTCAGGGTGCCTTCATCGCGATCGGACACCGGCCACAGTCCGATCGCGTCCGCGGCCAGGTCGCGACCGATGCCGAGGGATACGTGCTGTGCCGGAGCGGAACGCGGGAGACGAGCCTGCCCGGCGTCTTTGCCTGCGGCGACCTCGTCGACGCCCGCTACCGCCAGGCGGTGACCGCGGCGGGTTCGGGATGCGAGGCGGCACTCGACGCGCAGCGCTACCTCGATGTGATCGGGAGATGATCCGGAGATGACCGCGCTGCGCGACCTGCGCGTCCTCGATCTCAGCCGCCTGCTCCCGGGCGGCCTCTTCACCCAGTTGTTCGCCGACCTCGGCGCCGACGTCCTCAAGGTGGAGGACACCGGCGCTGGCGACTACCTGCGCTGGGCGCGACCGGCGTACCAAGGGCCGGACGACAGCGCGCGATCGGCGGCTTTCCTGTGGCTGAACCGCGGCAAGCGCTCGATTCGGCTGGACCTGAAGCACGAGCAGGGGCGCCTGGTCCTCTGCTCGATCAGCGGCTACGAACAGCATTCGCCCCAGCGCGAGCGCTCGGGCCACGACCTCAACTACCTCGCGCTTTCCGGCCTGACGGCGCTGACTGGCGCCGCGGGCGGGCCACCCGTCGCGTCCGCCGGGCACTTCGCCGACATCGGGGTCGCAATGCTCGGGGCGTTCGCGGTGCTCGCCGCGCTGCGCGAGCGCGACAGCTCGGGCCATGGTCAACATGTCGACGTGTCGCTCTTCGGCGCGTCGGTGCTCTGGCTCGGTTTGCTCGTCGCCAAGCAGCTCTGCGACGGAGAACCGGTCCGCCGCGGCGTAACCGAACGGGCCGTCTGCTACCGCCTCTACGCCTGTGCGGACGGACACGTATCCCTGGCGGCCCTCGAGCCCAAGTTCTGGCAGTCGTTCTGCCGCGGCGTGCAGCGCGAGGATCTGATTCCCCACCAGTGGGACGCCGAGGGATCCGAGGCCCACACCGAGCTGCAACGGCTCTTCGTCTCCCGCACGCGCGCGCAGTGGCGGGCCTTTGCGCACGAGCACGACTGTTGCCTCGAGCCGGTGCTCGAACTCGACGAAGCGCTCGCGTCAGCCCTGGCGCGCGAGCGCGGGCTCGTTGCCACGCTCGCGCAGCCCGGCATCGAACAGGCGATTCGTCACCTCGCCGCGCCGTTTCGGCTCTCGCGCACGCCGGCCCGAGCGCAAGGCCCCGCGTCGGGACTCGGCGAGCATACCCACGACGTCCTGGCATCACTCGGACGAACACCGGAGGAGATCGACGTGCTCGAGCAGATCGGCGCCATCGCGGGACCGCATCACCAGGGTGTCCGCGGGAGCTTTCTCGGATGAGTACAGCGTCGATCGAGACCCCCAGCGATCGCCCCGAGGCCCTCCGGGCCGGCACGCTGTGCGAGGCCTTTCAGCGCACCGCCGCGCGCTGGGCTGAACATCCGGCGCTGCGCGCCTACGGATCCGACGAGACCTGGACCTGGGCGCAGTACGCCGAAGCGGTCCGGCGCCGCGCCGGCGGACTGGCCGCGCTCGGCTTGAAGCGCGGCGACACGATCGGCTTCCTGCTCAGCAACCGGCCGGCGTTCAACCTCACCGACACGGCCGCCATGCACCTCGGCGCCACCTGCTGGTCGATCTATGCAACCGCCGCCCCCGAGCAGATGGAGCAGATGCTGCTCAATGCCGGGAGCCGGATCGTCGTCACCGAGCAGGCGTTGCTCGACCGCCTGCTCGGCGTGCGCGAGCGCGTGCCGTTCCTCGAGCACGTGGTCGTCGTGGACGGCGTTGCATCGGGGGGGGTGATCGCCATCGACGAGCTGGAGAGGCTCGGGTCTGCCGGGTTCGACTTCGAGGCGGCCTGGCGCGCGGTGCGCTCCGACGATGTCCTCTGTCTGATCTACAGCTCCGGGACCACCGGGCCCTCGAAGGGCATCGAGCTGACGCACCACAACATGCTGAGCCAGCTCCGCGCCTTCGATGCCGTGTACCCGATCACCCCGGGCGGTCGCTGCATCAGCTTCCTACCCAGCGCCCACGTCGCCGACCGCTGGTGCACCCACTACAGCTCCATGGTCTACGGCTCGACCGTGCACTGCCTCGCGGACGCCAAGCAGCTCTTCGCCTACACCGCACAGGTATGCCCAACGGTGTGGGGCGGCGTGCCGCGCATCTGGGAGAAGCTCAAGGTCGCTCTCGACGGGATGCTGGCGGCCGGGGCCGACGAGGAGCGTCGCGCCGCGATGCAGGAGGCGCTCGAGATCGGCCTCGAACGCGTCCGAGCGAGGCGCGCGGGCGGGGTGCCCGACGAGCTCGAGCGCCGCTGGCGCGATGCCGACGCGAAGGTGTTCCAGCGGATTCGCGCCGCGCTCGGCGTGGACCAGGTCGAGGCGTTCGCCGTGGGCTCCGCACCGACGCCGCCGCACATCCTCGAGTTCTTCGCTGCGATCGGCATCGAGATCGCCGAGATGTGGGGCCTCACGGAGTGCTCGTCCAACGCTGCAATCAACCCGCCCGGCGCCATCAAGCCCGGAACCGTCGGCAAGCCGCTGCCCGGCCTCGAAGCACGTCTCGCCGACGACGGCGAGATCCTGCTGCGCGGACCCGTCGTGATGAAGGGTTATCGCAACGAACCCGAGAAGACCGCCGAGGCCATCGACGCCGAGGGCTGGCTACACACGGGCGACGTCGGTTCGATCGACGAGGACGGCTACCTGCGCATCATCGACCGCAAGAAGGAACTCATCATCAACTCCGCCGGCAAGAACATGTCGCCGATCGCCATCGAGGCCGCGATCAAGGGCGCCTCTTCGCTGATCGGCCATGCGGTCGCGATCGGCGACGGCCGCTCCTACAACGTGGCGCTGATCGTGCTCGACCCCGACGTGGCGGCTGGCCGCGCGCACGACGACCCGGAACTCGTGCGCGAGATCCGCGACGCGATCGAGCGCGCCAACCAGCGGCTCGCCCGCGTCGAGCAGGTCAAGCGCTTCCACATCGTGGCCGACCCCTGGGAGGCCGGCGGCGCCTGCCTTACGCCGACATCCAAGCTCAAACGCAAGCCCATCGCCGCGCGCTACGCCGGGGCGATCGAAGCGCTCTACGCGCTCGAGCCGGCGTAGACGGGCGCCAGGCGGAAGGGCAGAACGTGCAGTACGCGGGGATCAGCCTGGTAACCGGCGCGGCGGGGTTCCTGGGCCGGCATCTGGTGGCACAGCTCGTGAGCGCTGGCGTGCGGGTGCGGGCCGCAGCGCTGCCGCGGGAGGACGTGGCGCCGCTCGCGGAGCTCGGTGTCGAGATCATCCGCGCCGATCTCACGGTGCCCGACACGCTGCCGCCGCTCTTCGCCAGCGAGGTGGACCGCGTCTTCCACCTTGGTGCGATCTGCAACTTCTCAACGCCATACGCTGTATTGAGGCGCGTGAATGTGGAGGGAACCGAGAGGATCACGGGTCTGGCGTTGCAGGCCGGCGTCCGGTCGTTCGTGCACGTGAGCTCGACCAGCGTGTACGGGCCCTACCGCGGGGTGCCGTTCGTCGAGGACGCGCCCCGCGAGCCCCAGGACGACTACGGCCGGAGCAAGCGCGATGGCGAGGACTTCGTCTGGCGGCGCATCGCAGCGGGGCTCCCCGCCGTCGTGCTGCGGCCGTGCACGGTGTATGGCCCCGGCTGCACCGACGGAGCGGGCAAGGCGTTCTCGCGCCCCACCTCGCTGGGCGCGATCCCGGGCGACGGCAAGCAGCGCTTGTCCAACGTGCGAGTCGAGGACGTTGCCGGAGCGGCGCTTCACCTCTCGTTGCAGGAGGACGCGATCGGGCGGGCCTTCAACGTGGCCGACGAGAGCCACCCGAGCCTCGAAGAAGCGCTCGGGCTCGCCGCCGCGGCGTTCGCCACCAACGCGCCGCGGCTTCATCTGCCGCTGTCGGTCGTGGCGCTGGCGGCGCGTGTGCAGGGACTGGTGGCACGCCTTTCGCACCGCATTCCGGATCTCGAAGTGGACGCCGTGCGTTACCTGTGCGGCGACTACGTGGTCGACTGCAGCAGGCTCGAGCAGAGCGGCTACCGGCTGCGGTACCCCGACTTCGCCGAATCGATGCGCGCTCTCGGCCGTCGCGAACAGGACGGCGGCCGGACCTGATCGACACAGAGGAGATGCATGCCATGCAGGTCGTCGTCATCACGGGTCTGGGCCAGGGGATGGGTCGCGAGGTGGCGCTGCGCCTGGCGGCGGCGGGCGACGCGGTCGCCGGGTTCGACGTCGATGCCGCAGGAGTCGAGTCTCTTCGTTCCGAGTTGAAGGCGAGAGGGAACGACTGCCTGCTGACGACGCTCGACGTCTGCGATCGACCCGGCATCCGCGCCTTCCGGGACGAGGTACTCGGCAAGTACGGCCGCGCCGACGTGGTGCTCTCCAACGTGGGCATCGGCTTCTTCGGTCCCTTCGAGGAAGTCGACCTCGAGATGGCGAGCCGTTGCCTGGAAATCAACGTGATGGGCACCGCCGCGATCCTCCAGGCCTTCATCCCGAGCATGCGCGAGCGCCGCACCGGGAAGCTCGTCGCCGTCTCGTCGCTGGTGGGGCAGATCCCGTTCCCCTTCGAGTCGATCTACTCCGCCAGCAAGTTCGCCGTGGAAGGTCTGGTGCTCTCGCTGCGGTACGAGGTAGAGCCCTACGGGATCCAAGTGGCGCTCATCGAACCGGCGCAGGTCTCGACACGCTTTGCGGCCAAGATCCACACCCTGCCGCCGGAGGGCTCCCCCTACCGCGAGCGGGTGCGCCGCTTCATCGCCCGCGACGAAGAGCTGATCCAGAACGCGCTGGATCCGGCCCGGGCGGCGGAAGAGATCCTGCGCGTGCTGCGCGCGCGGAGTCCGAGGCTTCACAACACGCTCGACGCGAAGAGCCGCTTCTTCCTCGCGCTCAACCGCTTCCTGCCACAGCGCGTCCGCGACGAACTCCTGCAGCGCCAGATGGACATCCGCTGAGTCCTGGCGGAAGGATTCACCGCGCGCGGGAGGGAGTCTTGGGTCAGCCTCCTAGATGCGGATCACGCCGCTGCGCACGAACTCGGCGAGCCGCACGCGCTGATCGGGTTCGAGCAGTGCGTGCAGTTCCTCGAGCGCGGTTGCGACCGCCGTTTCCACGCGCCGGGCCGCGGCTGCTCGCAGCTCAGCAGCCGAGTCGACCTTCGCATGCGTGAACTCGGTTGCTTCGAGCGCGTCGGCGAGATCTGCGGCGGCGCGGCGCAGGTCGAGCGCCGCCTGCGCGCGTTCGAGCTTCAGTCGCTCGAGGATGCGCGCGAGCTGGGCCGTCTGCGCGTCGTCGAGGTCGAGCTTGAAGGCGAGGAAGCGCAGTGGGCGCCGCACGCCGAGGCCCGCGTTCGAGATGAACTCGTCTTCCTCGAAGCGCCGGTGCGCGAAGCGCTGGGCGCGTCGCGCCTCGGCTTCGCCCCAGCGCTGCGACCGGTCCGGGCCATCGCCGCCGCCACCCGCGAACGCCGGATCGAAGTGACGGGCATGCCAGCGCCGAAATCGAGAATGCCAATACTGCGAATGCCAGGAATGGGAATGCACGCGGGATCTCCTCGCGCGGAGGCATGTCGCACTCCGCGGAGCCACGGTGCGGGCAGCATGCCTCGCGCCGACTCGCCACTGCGACGAGCGGCCCGAGCATGCCGGGCTCCGGCGAGTCCGGCAATGCAGCGCGCGCGCTGCACCGCCGCCGGCGCCTAGAACCTGGCCTTGTTCGTGTAGAGCGCCGGCAGGAAGGCCGCGAGGTAGCTCATCTCCTCGTGGCAATGCTTCAAGAGCGCAGGACCGATCCGATCGGGGACGAGCTGGCTGCGCGCGTCGCGCGTGCTCGCGAGTGCCGGCGGGTCGACGTCGCCGAGCCAGAAGCGGCTGCGCATCTCGCAACCGTAGCCGGTGTCGCGCACCAGGTGGATCAGATGCCCGGTCCAGACCGGCGCATCGAGCAGTCCCACACGCGCGCAGACGGCCGCCGAGACGCCGGCCTCTTCGAAGCGCGTCACATCGAGAACCTCGGCCGGCTCGCGAAAACGGATCTTCAACTGCTGCAGCTCGCCGCCAATCAGCTCGTGCACGTGGTGTTCGCCGCCGACGTAGCGGCCGGTGCCGCGTTCGCCGACCCACTCGCACCAGACGTGGTCCTTCGGATGCCACCACTTGTATTGATCGGTGGTCTCGAGATAGCCGAACCACCAGTCGACCATACGGCCCTTGCAGCCGACCATCGCCGTGTGCGCTGCAACGTGGAGCTGGCCGTCGTCGAGTCGCAGGTAGCCGGCCTCGAACGCGAGGTGCCCGGGATCGAGGAGTTGGTTGGCTTCGTCGAGTCGCATCTACGGAATCACTCCCTCGCCCCGCAGCAGCGCTCGGGCTTGCGCTCCGTAACCGAACTCCGCGAGCACCTCCTCGGTGTGCTCTCCGAGCAGCGGAGCGACTCTTCCCGGCGTTGCGGGAGTCTTGTCGAACTTCGCCGCCGGTCCGGCTTGCCGCAGCCGCCCCGCCTTCGGGTGTTCCAACTCGATGATGCTGCCGTTGTGCTTCAGCTGTGGA
>Ga0315290_10002019_pt1 | contig 14148 bp, 7 predicted proteins | sample YL17G12_0_MG_FD_203627 | JGI IMG/M metagenome (GOLD analysis project Ga0315290, IMG submission 203627) | Sediment microbial communities from Yellowstone Lake, YNP, Wyoming, USA - YL17G12_0 | ecosystem: Environmental > Aquatic > Freshwater > Lake > Sediment | place: USA: Wyoming | collected... | reverse complement strand
TTCGTCACGCGCTTGGGCAAGGACTACCCGGGCGTCAAGCTGAAGATCATCTCGGATCCGGCCCGCTTCATTCAAAGCGCCCTCGATGAAGTGCGTTCCACGGCCATTCAGGGAGGGGTGCTTGCCCTCTTGATTCTGTTCCTGTTCCTCCGGGAGGTGAAGAGCACGCTGATCATCGGCATCTCCATCCCGATTTCGCTGGTGATGACTTTCGTGCCGATGCTGATCTCCAACGTGAGCCTGAACCTCATGTCCCTGGGCGGGCTGGCCCTGGGGGTGGGCATGCTGGTGGACAACTCCATCGTCGTACTGGAGAGCATCTTCCGGTGTCGGGAGGAGGGCGACTCCGTGGTGGACTCCGCCAACCGGGGGACCAGAGAGGTCGGCGCCGCCATCACGGCTTCCACGCTGACCACCGTGGCCGTCTTCTTTCCCATCGTCTTCGTGAAAGGAATCGCGGGCCAGATCTTCAAGGATCTTGCTCTGACGGTCACGTTCTCCCTTCTGGGCTCGCTGTTCGTGGCCTTCTATCTGGTCCCCATGATCGCCTCCCGCCATGTCCGGATTGCGGGCTTTTCTCCCTCCGGGGGCGAATCGAAGGGACTGGGCGAGGTACTCACGAACGCGCTCCGAACCTGCAGGGCATGGCTGGTGCGAGAAGGGAGGCCGGACCGCTGGCTGGCCGACGCAAAAGTGTACCTCGCCGGCAGGTCGCCGAGCACGGGGCAACCTGATCCGGAGCAAGCGGATGGCGAAGCCGATCTCCATCCTTCCGGGCCGCTCCGGGCAGCACTCTTCAGAATCTATGGCATCCTTCATCCTGGTTTCGAGGCGCTCCGGTTCCTCCTCGGCGTTCTCCTCGGGTTGGTGGCCTTGACCGGGGCCCTGCTCGTCGTTGTTTTTTCCAGGCTCTTCCCTCCTCTGCTGGCCGGTTTGCGCAAAGTTCTCCACCTCGTTTTCTGGCCGCTCCTCTTTCTGTTCGAGCGGGGGTATCGGAGCTTGTCGGAAAACTACCCCCGGTGGCTCCAGTGGGCCCTCCAGCACCGGCCGGCTGTGGTCGTCACCTGCGTCCTTCTCATGGTGCACTGCCTCGTTCTCATCCCGAAGCTCGGGACGGACCTCATCCCCCGGATCCGCCAGGGACAGTTCAACCTTCGGATCGAACAGGCTGTAGGGACTCCGCTCGACGAGACGAGTCGGGCCGCACGGCCGATCGAGGAGAGGGTCCTTGAGGAACGCCGAGTGGAGACGGTCTTCAGCGAAATCGGCTCCGAACCGTCCGGAGAGGAGGTCCTGCAGGAGCGAAGGGGAGAGAACACGGCGATGCTTACGGTCAGCCTTGGGGACATCAGTCGAGACGTCTATGCCGAGGACGCGGTGATGGACGGTCTCCGGGCAAGGCTTCTGGACCTTGTGGGTGTGCAGTTCGAATTCGAGTTGCCCAGTCTCTTCAGCTTCAAGACCCCTGTGGAGGTGGAGATCGAAGGGAATGATCTGGAGGAACTCCGCCGCATTTCCGGGGAAGTGGAATCGAGGATGCGCCAGATCACGGGTCTTGCCGATGTTCGTTCGAGCGCCCGGGTCGGCAACCCCGAAGTCCAAATCCTCTTCGACCGCGACCGTCTGGCCTGGTTCGGGCTGGATGTGAAGCAGGTGGCCGGCCTGGTGCAGGCCAAGGTCCTCGGCAGCGTGCCCACCCGTCTGGCCAGGGGCGAGACGAGGTACGACATCCGGGCGCGGGCAGACCGAAACTACCTGAACACCCTGGAGGACCTGAAAAACCTGAAGATCGATCTGGGAGAAGGCGGTTCCGTTCCGCTCTCCTCGCTTGCCCAGATGCGGGTCGGCCCTGGACCCAGTGAGGTCCGGCGAGTCGCTCAGCGCCGGGTAGCGGTCGTCACAGCCAATCTGACGGGGAGCGACCTCGGGTCGGTCTCCGAAGAGATTCTCAGGCAGGTCCGGTCCCTCAGCCTGCCGCCCGGATACGGGGTGTCTCTCGGAGGTCAGAACCGGGAGATGCAGGCCTCCTTCGACAGCCTCAAGTTCGCCTTGGCCCTGTCCGTGTTCCTGGTCTACATCGTCATGGCCTGCCAGTTCGAGTCTCTCCTTCATCCTTTTGTCATCCTCTTTTCCATCCCCCTGGGTCTGATCGGAGTCGTTTACGTGCTGTTCCTCCTCAGGATCCCGATGAGCGTCGTCGTCTTCATCGGAGTGATCCTGCTGGGCGGCATCATGGTCAACAATGCGATCGTGCTCGTCGACTATGTGAACACCCTGCGGGGGAGGGGCATGGGTCGGGAAGAGGCGCTCGTCCAGGCAGGGCGGGTCCGTCTCCGGCCGATCATGATGACGACGGCTACGACCGTGCTCGGCCTGTTGCCCATGGCCTTGGGGATCGGAGAAGGCGCGGAAATCCGGGCACCCATGGCGATCACGGTCATCGCAGGTCTCGTTTGTTCGACGCTTCTCACTCTCGTGGTCATCCCGGTCGTTTACTCCCTTCTGGATCGGTCGCGATGAGCCTTTCGGGACTGGCCCTCCGGAGGCCCGTGACGCTCCTCATGGTGTATGCCACCCTCTTCATCCTGGGCGGCATCACCACGGATCGGATGCCCCTCGAGTTCCTTCCCAACCTTGCCGGGCCGCATTTCCTGATCCAGATTCCCTACCGCAACGCCACGCCTGCGGAGGTGGAGAAGACCATCGCCATTCCGGCCGAGGAGCTTCTCCAGACCGTGCCTTCCCTGACCCGGGTCGACTCGTTCTCTCAGGGCAGCTCGTGCTCGTTGTTCCTGGAATTTACCTGGGAGACCGACATGGATTATGCCTATCTGGAGGTCAAGGACCGCCTGGACAGGCTCAAGGCAGAACTGCCCAGGGAGAGCCAGGAATACTTCGTCTGGAGGTTCAGCTCAACCGACATCGAGGTCATGTTTCTCAGCTTCTCCTGGGACGGAAGCCTGGAGGAGCTTTACGAGCTCGTCAGCGACCGGGTGAAGCCGAAGCTGCTGAGGGTCGATGGAGTGGGCAGCGCCACGGTCTGGGGCCAGGAACCCCGGAGGGTCCATATCGACCTCGACCAGGAGAACCTGAAGGCGTACGGGGTGAGCCTCTATGATCTCGTCCTCGGGCTCGAACGGAACAACTTCAATCTCGCCGGTGGCGAAATCCTGGAGGGTGGCAAGCGGTACCTCGTGCGGGTAACGAACGAGTACCGGAGTCTGGAAGATCTGCGGCTGACGCCTGTGAACGAGAGAGGTCTTCGGCTGGGGGATGTTGCCAGGGTCGAATACGGCTATCCCGAACAGACGGTCATTACCCGTATGGACGGCAGGAACGCGGTTGCCGTGGGCATCAAGAAGGAGTCCACGGCAAACACGGTCGAGGTCTGCAGGGCCGTCCTGAAGGAGATGGAGAAGATCTCCAGCGAACCGGCTTATTCGGGTCTCCGCACCACGACCATTTTCGATCAGTCCGAATACATCCTGAACTCGTTCAAGGACCTCCGGGACTCCGGCGTCTGGGGAGGGTTCTTTGCGGTCTGTGTCTTGTACTTTTTCTTGCGCAGGATCCTGCCGACATTGGTGGTCACGCTTTCCATTCCGGTTTCGATCCTCGTTGCCGTCATGGTCATGTACTTTCTGGGCATGACCCTGAACATCGTGAGCATGGTGGGCCTCATGCTGGGCGTCGGGATGCTGGTGGATGACTCCATCGTGGTCTCGGAGAACATCATGCGGCTCCGGGAGCTGGGTGTGCGGCGCCGGGAGGCCTCCCTTCGTGGAAGCCAGGAGGTCACGATGGCCATCCTGTCTTCAACACTGACCACGATTGTCGTGTTTCTACCCATGGTGTTCATGGAGAGCGGGGTCATGAAGGTGTATACGAGGGAAGTTGGGATTTCGATCTCCCTTTCCCTCCTGGCTTCGTTGTTTGTGGCCCTGACCTTCATTCCCGTGCTGGCCGCCCGCCTTCCTCTGAGCAAGAAGGAGTCCTCCCGGATCCTGTCTTCCATGATGGTTCACTACCGGAGGCAGCTCGAGTGGGCCCTCCATCATCGAAGCCACGTTGCCGCGATCCTGCTCATCCTGATTGTCGTGACGATCCTCATCCCGATGCGGCGTGTGCCCCAGAAGGGCGAGACAGGAGGCGACATCCGGGGCGTGATCATCGATCTGCGCGTGCGCGGGGCTCAGGATCGGGCAAGGATTCAGGATGCCTTGGTTTCCATCGAGAAGGTCCTGGACAGCCAGAGGGACGCCCTGGAGATCGAGCACGTCTACTCCCAGTCCGGCTATATGGCTGACCGAAACCGGATCCACGTATTCCTCAAAGAGGGAGAAGGCGCCCGGGTATCCACGGAAGAGGCCAAGAATGAGATCTTGAGTCGGTTGCCGAAGATACCGGACGTGGACCTCATGGTGCCCGAACAGCACGGCCCGCAGTCCGAGATGGAAAACGAGATTCAGATCCTGCTCAGGGGCGAGGATCCGGCCCGCCTGGAAGAGCTTGGCGACGATCTGGTCGCGCGCCTGAGAAGGGTTGAGGGGGTGATCAGGGCGGAAACGGACGTGGAGCCCGGGTTCGACGAGTTGCAGCTCCGGGTGGACCGTTCTCTTGCTAGGAAATACGGGGTCAGTCCCATGGTGGCTGCCCAGACCCTTGCCTTTGGCCTCCGCGGGTATTCGCTGAAAAAGATGAAGGCACAGGAAAGGGAGACGGCCGTGTACATCCAGCTCGAGAAGGAAGACCGGGAAAACCTCGCCAAGCTGGAGGGCTTACAACTCCTCAACGAGCGGGGACAGCTCGTTCCACTCAACGTGGTGGGACGATTCCAGGAGGCGCCTGGTCTCAAGGTCATCCGCAGGAGCGACGGCAAGAGAATCGTCAAGGTCCGTGCACAGACCTCTGGAGAGGCCCTGAGCATCCTGAAGAAGCGCGTGGAAGAAGCCCTAGATGGTTTCGTGCTGCCTCCGGGCTACCGGCTCGAGTTCGGCAAGAGCATTCTGGACCTGGAGAAAACCAGGAAGAGCTTTGGAGGCGCCATCCTTCTTTCGATCGTCCTGGTCTACTTCCTTCTGGGCGCGCTCTATGAATCGTACGTTCATCCTTTCACGATTCTGACTTCGGTACCCCTGGCTCTGATCGGTTCCTATTGGGTGATGTATATCACCGGTACGGCCATGGACGTGGCGGCTTTCATCGGCCTGATCCTGATGGTGGGCATCGTGGTGAAGAACGCCATTGTGATCGTGGACCACATCAACCTACTCAGAGGCTCCTGCTCGAGCCTCGAAGAGGCCATCGTTCAGGCCGGGCTGGACCGGCTCCGGCCCGTTCTCATGACGGCTGCCACGACGATCCTGGGCCTGCTCCCCCTGGCCTTCGGCGGGTCGAACATCGGAGGTGTCGTGATGTTCGCTCCTCTCGCCAAGGCTGTCATGGGCGGCCTGACCCTGTCGACGCTGCTCACCCTTTTCGTGGTCCCGCTCTTCTACACGTACATGGAGGACGCGGGCAGGGCTCTCCGGCGCCTCCTTGCGGTTGCTGTGCCTTCCCGTGCAAAATGAAAAAGAGCGGGTCGAAGACGTTCGAAGGCCAAGAAGAAGTGGGAGGAGGCGAATATGGTACGGCTCAAGGTCCGTGGTGCCCTCAGACGACCGGCAGGGCCGGAGTCGGTGGTCGTCCAAGGCTGGTTGCGTACCCGAAGGGAATCCAAGGCCGGTTTTTCCTTTCTCGCCCTGAACGACGGCTCCTGCCTGGCGAATCTCCAGATCGTGGCTGACCGTGAACTGCCGAACTACGGAAGCGAGATCCAGCGCCTGACTGCGGGGTGCAGCATCGAGGCCGAGGGTCCGATCGTGGAGTCCCCGGGAAAGGAGCAGGCCGTCGAACTCCGCGCGACCCGGATCCGGGTAATCGGATGGGTCGATCCGGAGCAATACCCCCTGCAAAAGAAACACCACTCCTTCGAGTTCCTCCGGGAGATCGCCCACCTCAGGTCGAGAACCAACACCTTTGGGGCCGTCCTGCGGGTGCGAAATGTCCTGAGCAGGGCCATCCATGCGTTCTTCCAGCAGAGGGGCTTTCTCTACATCCAGACACCCCTGATCACGGCCAGTGACTGCGAAGGCGCAGGCCAGCTTTTCCGGGTCACGACCCTGGATCCTGAGACCATGAGAAGCCGGAGTTTGCCCGTGGACTTCCAGGAGGATTTCTTCGGAAGGCCCACGTACCTCACCGTGAGCGGACAGCTCGAGGCCGAGGCTCTTGCCTGCGGCTTGGGCGACGTGTACACCTTCGGTCCCACTTTCCGGGCCGAGAACTCCAACACGCCGCGGCACCTGGCCGAGTTCTGGATGGTGGAGCCAGAGATGGCCTTCTGCGACCTTGCGGGCGACATGGAGGTGGCCGAGGCCTTTCTCAAGCATCTTCTCCAGACGGCTCTTTCCGAGTGCGCGGAGGACATGGAATTCTTCGACGAGCGCATCCAGAAGGGAATCCGGGAGACCCTGGAGCAGATCGTTCAGTCGCCTTTTCAGCGCATCCCGTACACCGAGGCGATCGGCATCCTGGAGAGATCGGGCGAACCTTTCACGTTCCCTGTGGAATGGGGGCTGGATCTGCAGACCGAACACGAGCGGTTCCTCACCGAAAAAGTCTTCCAGGGTCCGGTGATCCTCTACGACTACCCGAAACGGATCAAGCCCTTTTACATGTACCTCAACGAGGACGACAGGACGGTGCGCGCGATGGATGTCCTGGTCCCAAGGACCGGTGAGATCATCGGAGGCAGCCAGCGGGAAGACCGTGAGGACAGGGTCCTCAAGAGGATTCTGGATGCGGGTCTGGATCCTGGGGAATACCGGTGGTACCTGGACCTGAGGCGGTTCGGCACCGTTCCCCATGCAGGCTTCGGTCTCGGGTTCGAGCGCCTCGTGCAGTTCGTCACCGGCATGGCCAACATCCGGGACGTCATCCCATTTCCCCGGACGCCCAAGAGCGCGGAGTTCTGACTTAGCGTTCAGCGGTCAGCATTCAGCCATCAGCTCCCAGGGGCCGCACGCCGCTGAGCTGCAGGTCCCGTGCTCGGCGAGTACAGGTTGCGATAGATCAGGAGCCCCACAAGAATCCCGGCTGTGTCGCTTGCCAGGTCCACGAGACTCGGGTCCCTGCCGGGCACGAAGCCCTGGCGCAGTTCGTCCAGCCCTCCGAACAGAAGCGAGAGCAGAAAGGCCAGCACGAAGGCCGAGGGCCGGAGAGCTTCCTGGAAGCCCGGATGCAACATGCGGATCACCAGAAAGCCGAGGGCGGCGAACTCGAGGCCATGGAGCAGGTAGTCCGGGACCGTAAGGGAGGAGTTCGGACCCATGGGGAGGGAGGATGCGATGCAGATTCCGCCTGCAAGCAGCAAGGCGGGCAGGAAGCGGTACACCAGCCTTCCAAAGGCCCATCGGGCCAGAGCCTCCAGGGGAAAGAGGGCCAGGAGGAGACCGCTCGTCGCCAGATACACGGCCAGCCCGAGAAAAGGGGAGAGGAGGATTCCTGCGATCCGCAGCAGCAGAAAGCATGCAGCCGATGCAAGGAGGAAGCCGCCTGAGAGGAGGGCCTTTTCCAGAGGGGAACCATAGGGGACTCTCAAGGGGATCCTTCCGTTCAAGGGTGCCCTGAGGTGTTTCGTCGCTTCGCGTCCTCGCCGGAAGACGGAGGGGGCGGCATCTCCCCATACAGTACGACGCTGTTTCGGCCCAGGCTTTTCGCCCGATACAGGGCCTCATCGGCCTTCTCGATGAGCCCCTCCGGGTTTCCGCTGTCCTCCGGAAAGCCGCTCACGCCGAAGCTGCAAGTGACACGGATGTGCAGGTTGTCCTTTTCGTAAACGAAGGAGGTCCCGGCGAGCATCCTTTTGACCCTTTCGAGGATTTCGTAGGCAACGTGCTTCTGCACGTCGGGCATCACGATGCAAAACTCCTCGCCGCCGTAGCGAACCAGGGTTGCGTCCTCCCGGAGGTTCTTCTTGAGAAAGCGGACAAAGGAACTCAGGACGAAGTCTCCAATCAGGTGGCCGTAATTGTCGTTGACATCCTTGAAGTGATCCAGGTCGGCCATGGCCAGCGAAAGGGGCTGTCCATTGATCTGGGCCTTGCGGAGCTCCCGGGGAAGGATCTCCTCGAAGGCCCTTCGTGTCATGGCGCCGGTCAGGCCATCGAAACGAGAAAGATCCTTCAGCCGCTCCACCCTCACCAGCAGAGCCTCCACCCGGGCTGCCAGTTCTTTGATCTCGAAAGGTTTGCTCAGGTAGTCGTCCACTCCGGTCTTCAGGCCCTTGATCCGATCCCCGGGCTCTCCTTTTGCGGAGATGAAGATGAAGGGGATCAGTTTTGCGGCCTCGTCCTTCTGGAGCTCCTGGAGAAAGGCATAACCATCCATCTCCGGCATGGTGATGTCCGAGATGATCAGGTCCGGCTTCACCTGCTTGACGATCTCCAGACCTCTGCGGGCAGAGGTCGTGGAGTGCACGTGGTAGCCTTCCTTCGTCAGGGCAAAGACGAGCGCGTTGACCAGGCTCGGATCGTCGTCAACGACCAGGATCCCTTTCTTCCCTTTCTGGATCTGGTAGGGAATCGGGCCGGCCAGCATCTCCCGGCTCAGGATTTCCTCAGGCTCGATTTTTCCGATCGAACCGCGGGTCGGAAGAACGAAGTGGATCGTGTGCCCGAGGTCGGTGTCGCCGTTGTCCATCCAGAGATTGCCTCCGCACTGGTCCAGGATCTGCTTGCAGAGGACGATCCCGAGTCCCAGGCTCTTCTCCCTGCCCAGGGACATGCTCTTTGCCTTTTTCTCCGAAGATCCGGAGGATGCCTCTGGAATGCTTCCGGGACCTCCAGCACGCGGATTTCTGCTCGAAAGGGTGACATGGATCAGGGATTTCTGATCGCCCTCCCGTTTCCCTTCCACGGAGGCTGCCTTGAGGGAGATCGAACCGGCCGGATCCGTTCTTTTCAGAAGATTCCTGAGCAGGCTGCTGAGAACCTGGTGGAGTCTGTCAAAGTCGGCCCAGATGACGGGACAATTCGGATCCATCTGGACCCGGCAGTCAATTTTCTTCTTCTCCAGAGTTTGCTCCTGATCCCGGAGCACGCTTTGGACCACGTCCTGGATCAGGATGTGTCGGTTGTTCCAGACCGAGCGAGTCAGTTCCAGACGATGTAGCTCCGCCATGTCATCGATCATCTGGTCGAGCCGTTCGCTCTCTCCCCGGATGATCCGCAGAAATTCTTTCTGCGTATCCGGATCCGTGTCCGGGTAGTTCAGGAGGATGTCCGCGTAGGAACGGATCGAGGTGAGGGGAGTGCGCAGTTCATGGGACAGACCCGAGAGGAAATCGTCCTTCAGCCTGGCAAGTTCCCGCTCCTGGCTCACGTCCCTCAGGATCCGGAGCCTCCCGATGCGGGCTCCCCGCGCGCTCCGGATGGGATTGTTCGAGATCTGCAGCATGATTTTGTCGTTCGGTGCCCGGACGACCTCTCTTTCCCGCAGGAGCGTGTGGGACTTGTAGACCTGGCACCGGGAGCACTTCTCCAGGGGAGGTCGCCCCGGCTTGCCGTCATCCGAAAGGGTGGCGCACACGGAACATGCCGTTGTCGTCCAGCACTCCGTTTCGTCCTCACCCCAGAGAGGACACTCACGAATCTCGCAGCCCACGACGTCCCAGCACCGGGACACCACCGCCTTCTCGTCTTCAAAGATCCAGGTGAGCTCGGGCTTTCCTTCCGCGAGGGAGAGGGTGGTCTTTCCGACCCAGTCCCGGGCGGAGATCCCAAGCTGGTACTCGGCCACAGGGTTCATCCAGACAATGCAGGAGGAGTCGTCGGAGATGACGATGCCGTCGGAAAAGGAGGCCAGCAGGTCCTGGATCTCTCGCCCCCCCAGGCTTACGGACATCGATCTCCTCCTGGATGCAGCCAGGCAGAGGCCCGGCCTTGAAACATCGTCTTGGGTAGACGAAAGGGTTACCCCGGGAACGTCTCGAACGATTCTACGGAGACTTCTTCTCCGTTTTCCCCGGCATTGTGAGGCCGGGCCAAGACCGGATGCCCGCTGGTTTCTCCGGTGTCCTGCCGGAACCTGCGGGCACGCTCAGCCGGCAGAGAGGGAAGGGGCAGCGTGAGACACAAACAGCTTCCCTCCCCCGGCTTGCTCTCCGCCCAGATTTGGCCCCCATAATGTTGAACGATTTCCCTGCAGATGGCAAGGCCCAATCCGGTGCCCTTGGGCTTGTCCTTCAGGGTGTCCCCGGCCTGATGGAACTTCTCGAAAATGCGACGGAGTTCCTTCTTCGGGATGCCGATGCCGGTGTCGGACACGTGGACTGCGAGCAAGGGCTTCCCGCCATCCTTCGGCTCTCCTTTCTCCACGAGCTCTGCCAGGAGCGATATGCTCCCTCCCGGCGGCGTGAACTTGACGGCGTTCGTGAAGAGATTCGAAATGACCTGATAGATCCTGTCTCTGTCCAGGAAGAGTGCAGGCAAGCCCTCTTTTGCAGAAATCGTGACGGAAAGGTTCTTGTCCTTCGCCAGGACCGAGGAGTTCTGGTGAACGGCGAAGAGGACCTCTCGGATATCGACCTTCTCGTCCCGCCATTGCTGCTTGCCGGATTCGATCTTGGACAGGTCCAGCAGATCGTTCACGAGCCGGGTGAGCCTTTCACTCTCCTGATGAATGATCCAGAGAAACTCCTTCTGCGTCTCCTCTGCTTCGTCAGGATACTGAATGAGCAGCTCGGAGAAGGAACGGATCGAGGACAGGGGGGTTCTGAGCTCGTGGGAGACCGATGAAAGGAAGGCGTCTTTGGTCTGATCGATCTCGGCCAGTCTCTGATAGGCCACTTCGAGCTTCTTCTGCGAATCCTCCATGTCTTTGAGGACATCCATGAGGGCCGAGCGGTTTTCCTCCAGATCCCGGTTGGCGAGGGCGAGCTGGGAGGTTCTCTCTTCCACCTCCGCAATTTTCTCGAGGAGAGAAAGGTTTGCCTTTCTGAGCTCTTCGTTCCTCTCGATTTCACCACGCATGTCGCGGCCGATTCCGAGGATGCCGAGGAGTTCGCCCCTTCTGTTGAAGATCCCGGAGAGTCGCATCCGCATGGGAATGCCATCTCCTGAGCGGGGTCTGAGTTCGAGATAGAAGGACTCGGGAGACCGGCCTTGCCCGAGGCGGCTGACGACGTGCTTCGAGTGGAAGGGCGTCCGGGGGGAAAAGAAATCGTTGACCGCTCTGCCCTTCAAATCATCGGGGCTGGAATAGCCCAGCGTCGTGACGGTCTGCCTGTCCAGGCGGCTGAGGGTGCCGTCCCGGTGGGTGAGAAAGACGGAATCCGCAGTGGACTGGAGGATGGATTCGAGGCTCCAGTGCTGGAGAAACCCGAGCATGCCGTACCGCAGGAGGAGCCAGAAGGCCGCCAGGATGAAGCACGTGACCGGGACGAAGCTCATCGGAGGCAGCGGGACCCCGAACCCGATGAGGACATCCGAGACTCCGCAGAAACAGAAGAACCAGGTCAGAAGCAGCGTTCGATCCCGGGACCGGATGGGCCCCTTCGCAGTCCTCCGGAAGTGCTGCCACGTGTCGCGGAGAATGATGTAGAAGGTGGTCACGAAGGAGACGCAAAAAATCACGAAGAAGGGACCGTAGCGAGGCCAGTAGCCCCAGGAAAGACGTTGGACGCCGGGCACGAAAAGCGAAGTGGACCAGTGAACGGCCTGAAAAACCAGAACGAGGAGGAACAAAAGGAGCTTCAACCGATTGGATAGACTCTCGGGTTTCACAAACGATGCGTTGAAGAGGTAGAGGAGAGCGGGAAAGAAGAGGAGCCCGGCAGTGGAAACCCTTGCCCAGAACAGGGCCTCCGGAGGCGCCTGTGCCTTTACGGTAAGGGCATATCCGAATGCCCAGATGGACACCGCCCAGGAGAGCATGAGGGTCCATCGGCCGGATGGCACTTCCAGGAGCAGAAAGAAGGAGACCAAACCGAAAAGGATGCTCAGGACGCCGGGCAGGACCGCCAGGAGAAACAGGGGGGGGAATCCAAGAAAGTGAATTTCCATCCATCCAGCCTCGTTCAGGCGGACCAAAGGAAATGTGGCCGGACACCCGCCCGCAGAGAAGAGTGTGTCCTACCCCAGGATCTCCTTGATCCTCCTGACGACGGAGGAAGGGCTGAAAGGTTTCGTCATGTATTCGTCTGCACCGATCTTGAGCCCTTTCTCCCGGTCCGCTTCCTGCCCCTTTGCGGTCAGAATGATCACATAGATGTCTCGGAGCACGGGATCCTGTCGAATCCACTGGCAGACTTCAAGACCGTTCATCTTGGGCATCATGATGTCCAGGAACACGAGGTCGGGCTTTTCTCTCTGGATGGTCTCCATGGCTTCGACGCCGTTCGTGGCCGATTCCACGTGGAAGCCCTCCTTCTTCAGAACGAAGGTGAGGGACTTCAAGATGAAGGGCTCGTCATCCACGACGAGGATCTTCTTCTCAGCGATTGATTGGTTCGGATGCTCACCCAACCTGGGGCTCGGTTCGGCAGGATACATGCCCTTCACCCTCTCTCCTGGTTGCACGATGCACGCTGGGAAACGGAGCCACCCGGATTTCCTTACGGAGAACTTGCGGCGCTGGACCGAACACGCTTCCCTGCAGGGTGAGGTGAGCAAATCCTGTGCCACCAGCGGCTTGAGGCCTTCCGAAGCGGAGTTGGGTCCGAAAACTACAACAGAAAGCAGAAGGATCAAGGGGTTAAAGGGATGCGGGGCCCCGGGAGGCCCAAGGGCCAAACGAACAACCCAAGAACCCGGGATCTGCGCATCGAAAAACCTGCAGGGTACCCCGTGAAAAAGGTATTGAGGAGTGACGTTTTTGGCCCTCTCAGAGGCACTGCCCGTCTCGATCCTTTTTCAGCCGCTCCACCACCTCCCGGACCTGCTGGGATCTGTCCAGGCGGCAGATTAGCAGAGCATCTCCGGCATCCACAACCACGAGATCCTTCACCCCAACGAGGGCGACGAGTTTGTCCGGAGGAGCATCCACGAGGCAGCCCGATGCCTCCACGGCAAGAAGATCGCCCCTGCATGTGTTGCCCGATGCATCCTTGGGGCTCTGCGTGTAAACCGCGGTCCAACTGCCCACGTCGTTCCATCCGAACTCGCCCTGGATGGCATAGACCGCTTCGGCCTTCTCGATCACGCCGTAGTCGATGGAGATCGGCGCGAGGTTTCTGAATTCGCGAGCACCCTCTTGAGTCTCTCCCTTCTGCAGGGCTGCCTGCATGCGCCGGAGCCCCTCGAGGAGTTCGGGCAACTGTCTTGCCAGGGCATTGAGAATGGTCGAGGCTTTCCAGACAAAGATCCCGCTGTTCCAGAAGAAGGTGCCTGCCCGGAGAAAGCTCTCTGCCGTCGCCGAGTCCGGCTTTTCCCAAAATCCATCCACCCGGTAGATCGGCACATCCCGGATCCTTCCTGAACAGGTTCCCATGCGGATGTATCCATATCCGGTCTCCGGATAGGTGGGACGGATCGCAATCGTGACCAGATGGTTTCCCTGCTGCGCCCATGCCGCTGCCGCCTCGAGAAGCCTCCCGAATTCCAGCGGGTCCTGGATGAAATGATCCGACGGCAGGACCGCCATGACCGGATCTCCCGCATGTTGCCGGAGGTGAAGCGCGGCCCAGCCGATGCAGGGTGCAGTGTTTCGACCCTCCGGTTCGAGGAGGAGGTTTTCTGGCGGGATCTCGGGGACCTGGGCCCGGACAGCCGGCGCGATGTCTTCCCCGGTGACGACAAGGATTCTCTCGGCCGGCAGGAAGGGAAGCAGCCGTTCCACGGTATGGCGGAGAAGGGACCGGTCTCCCAGGATCGAGAGGAGCTGCTTGGGCCGGCTGTGACGGCTTGCAGGCCAGAAGCGTGTGCCCCGGCCGCCCGCCATGATCACTCCGTACAGGTTCGTCCCTTCAAGTCGTTTTGACTCCACGATCTCTCCTTCATCCGGACGCGTGGATCCAGAAAAAGGACAGTGCGACGAGACCCACTGTCCAGCAGTAGTAGGAGAAAAATGAAATGTTACCGCGGTGGACGATCCGAAGCAAAAGCTTGA
>Ga0315290_10002018_pt1 | contig 14154 bp, 13 predicted proteins | sample YL17G12_0_MG_FD_203627 | JGI IMG/M metagenome (GOLD analysis project Ga0315290, IMG submission 203627) | Sediment microbial communities from Yellowstone Lake, YNP, Wyoming, USA - YL17G12_0 | ecosystem: Environmental > Aquatic > Freshwater > Lake > Sediment | place: USA: Wyoming | collected... | reverse complement strand
AAAGAAGTTGCCCCCCCCGACGCCCTTGACAATACCGAACTCCTCCTCCCCGATATATTCGCCTTCCATAATCGGGATGACCCAGCACTTTCTGCCGCCCACTTCCTTCTGGTATTCAAAACCGTCACCAAAGTAGTGGAGTTTTACCTGGATCTTCTCCGCTGCATCAGGAAGACCATTAAAGACTGCTGTTGTCGGTGATGTCAGGACGCACTCTGCGAGCCGTTCGACAACCTGGTCTTTAATTTTCTTTTTACTGGTACAGATCTGAATTGCGATACCTGGCCTGCCGTCAGGTGTTTCACTTGACGGAATTTCACTATCAAGCCCTGCTTCGCAGGCACACCCGATTGCAGATGTGGCAAATCCGGTTGCTTCCTCTGCTGCTTTCCTTGCCCATTCCTTGTTGACCGCAGTGATGATTATCCTGCAGACCCATGTCGGGAATGCCTCCGCATATGTGTCGTCAATTTTAACGCCGTTGATTTCCATACTTTAACCTCCGGTACTACAAAGGTACCATGATGTTGGTTGAATAAATTTTCTAATTTAATCCGGCTTACTGAAGCGCATGGAAGATCCCCAATTAAGTAAAAATTTTTTAGTTAACTTGTTTCGATTGTATAATTACTTAAATTGAAAATCGTCAATAAATTGGCCTTTTTTTGGAGTAAACTTCAGAACATTTATCTATATTCTTCTACCATTTTTTGATAGTCGATTTTTGAAATCGATCATAGCTGGTGCGTGAAAAAATGGCATTTGCAGTGCACATAAACATGGAAAATTGTACCGGCTGTAACAATTGTGTCGTTGCGTGCCCTGTGGACGCTTTGGAGCTTCACACGGTAGATCCTTCCTCAAAGGATAAGATCTACAAAGTCAAGGACGGAAAATCCGTTGTTCTTGACTTCAAGGGTGAACTCTGCGCCGGTTGCGGCGTTTGTGTCCAGGCATGCCCGCATGATGTTATTAAGCTGACAGGGCCCTGGGAGTCCAGAGCACAGGCAAAGGTACAATAAAGGAACAACGTGAGGGTTTATTCATGGCATTGTTTCCAAAGTTTTCAAAAAAGAGGGAGGGTTTCAACGTTGTAATGGAGCAGCGCCTCCTTCAGAGCGTGAACAACCTTATTCTTAATGCAGAGACCTGCACAGGATGTGGTATATGTGTCGAGGCTTGTCCCGAAGAAGCAATCGTTCTCGGGCTCGTCGGCGCATCAAGTCGTGGCGCTATCAATTACGCCGCCCCGGTTGATGTTGACGAGGTCAAGTGCTCGTATTGCGGCGTCTGCGTCGTCATGTGCCCGTTCAATGCATTGACACTGAAGGTTGATGGACAGGAGAAACTTCCGATCCTTGAAAAGGAAGGGTTCCCGCAATATGATTTGAAGGCGGAGATTGATAACGAGAAATGCATCAAGTGCACGATCTGCGAAGAGGTCTGCCCACGGGATGCAATTGATCGCAACGTCCCTGCCTACGAAGGAACCTACAAGGGACCGGTTACCGGAGCAAAAGACCGCCAGACTGCGATCAAGACCAAAACAACATTCAAAGTTGATATGGAGAAATGCTCGCTCTGTGGTCTGTGTGGCGCACTCTGTCCGGCACTCGTTGTGAAACACAAGGAGTTCACAGCAGAGACAGGTAAAATCGAAGGTGAAGTAGTCTGGGACGAGACCAAATGCGATACATGCAATGTGTGTGTCGAGGCATGTCCGGAAGAATGCATCAAGATCGAACGCGAGATTATCAGCGACAAGGTAGATGGCAAGGTCAGCATCATCCAGGACAACTGCTGCACCTGCCAGTGGTGTTCCCGAAACTGCCCGCCGGAAGCAATAACGATTGAAAAGATTTTTGAAGGAGATATAGAATTCCACGCAGAGAAATGCCCCGGTGGTTGCTCAACATGCGCAGATATCTGCCCGGCAAATGCGATCTATCTCCCCTCAGCAAAACCTGCAGCCGATATGAAAGGCGAGATAGAGAAGACCATCGCTGTCAACAAGGATTTCTGCATCTTCTGCGGCGCCTGTGTCAATGCATGCCCCGGTGAGGATATCATCGTCATGCAGAGGACCGGGGTTCGCATGAAGGGCACGGAGACAGACCTGTTCAGGAAGATAAAAGAGAAACTCTTCACCAGGAGAACGTCAAAGGTGAAAGAGGACGTGAAAGGTCAGGTCAATCTCAAAGTAATGGAGAAGGCGTGAGTTCCATGGCAAGAACAAAAGGTTACCCGGAAGCGCTGGAGAAGAAACTCCACGACCAAAGATACTACAGTGAGGACTCAAACCCAGAATTCACCAAGAAAGTGAAAGCAATCTCACGCACCATCGCCCACATGTGCTACCAGTGCGGAACCTGCACCGGATCATGCCCATCTGCTCCAAGAAGCACGTACCGCATCCGTAAATTTATGAGGAGAGCGGTGCTTGGGCTCGAGAACGAATCCCTCACGGATCCCGATCTCTGGCTCTGTACTACCTGTTATAGCTGTACTGACAGATGCCCCCGTGATATCGCACCAACAGATGTTATTATGGCCATGAGGAACCTCGCCTTCAAGAGAGATATTATACCGGTGAACTTCCTCAAGACCGTGCAGGCAATTTATAGCTCTGGACACGGTGTGCCCAACAATGATGTGAACCGGGCCGCCCGGGAGAGACTCGGACTCACCCGTGACCCGCCGACAACCCATATGTATCCGGAATATATCAAGGGCATCCAGAAGATCCTTGACCATTACAAACTTAAAGCCAATGCCGACCGGATCGTCAAAGAGAGAGAGGGGTAAGATACCATGTCAGAAGCAAAACACAAGTTCGCATTCTATCTTGGATGTATTGCCCCGAACCGTTACCCGGGTTGTGAATCTGCATCCATCAAGGCGATGAAGAAACTCGGTATTGAGCTGGTACCCCTCAAGGGTGCAAGCTGCTGCCCTGCCCCTGGTGCATTCGGTTCGATCGATCTCAATGTTTTCTATGCAATGGCGGCACGGAACCTCGTGCTCGCTGAGCAGATGAACATGGACATCGCCCTTTTATGCAACGGTTGTTACAAGTCGATCTGGGAAGTCAACCACAAGCTCAAGCACAACAAGGATCTCCGTGACGGGGTCAATGAAGTGCTCAAAGAGATCGGCATGGAATACAAGGGCACCATCAATGTCTACCATACCGCTGAACTTCTCTATAATGACAAGTTCGTTGGTGTCGAAAAAGTCCGCGCCAGCGTGACCAACCCGCTCACGGGTGCACGTATCGCTGTCCACTATGGCTGCCACCTGATGAAACCCCACAAGGACCGGGAGTTTGAAGATGAGGTCATGCTGAACACCGAGCACCCCACCTGGATGGAAGAGCTGGTCGCCGCACTCGGTGCAACACCGGTCGAATACCGGAACAAGATGCAGTGCTGCGGTGCCGGTGGTGGTGTCCGTGGCTACGATATTGTGCATGCGCTGGACATTGCCAATGAGAAGCTGATCAACCTCAAAGAAGTAGGCGTTGACGCTCTCACGGATATCTGCCCGTTCTGTCAGCTCCAGTTTGACCGCGGCCAGATTGAGATTCAGGAAAAGTTTGGCGTGTCATACAATTTACCCGTACTGCACTATGCCGAACTGCTCGGACTGGCACAGGGAATGAGTCCGCAGGAACTCGGGCTGGATCTCCATGGGATCAGCTGCGAACCGTTCCTGCAGAAGGTGCTGTGAGGTGGGAATAATGGCCGAAAAGAAGAAAATTACTACCAAAAAGATTGAGACCAAAAAGCAGGAAGCCCCCGCAAAACAGGTAGGCAAAAAACAGGCATCCCCATCAGGAGGCAGTACCCACAAAGAGCAGACCCGTATCGGTGTCTTCATCTGTCACTGCGGTACAAACATTGCCGGCTCTATCGATATCAAAGAAGTTGAAGCCTACGCAAAGACCATCCCGAACGTGGCCCATGTGGACAACTACCAGTATATCTGTTCCACACCGGGTCAGAATAAGATCATTGATGCAATCAAGGAACACAATCTTACCGGAACGGTCGTTGCAGCGTGTTCACCGCGTCTTCATGAACCAACCTTCAGGAGAGCAACCAAGGAAGGTGGCTTAAACCAGTTCCGGTTTGAGATGGCAAACATCCGCGAACAGAATGCGTGGGTGCACATGCATGACGGCGAGGGTGCAACCGAAAAGGCAAAGGATACCATCAGGATTGCCGTTGCAAAAGCAGCAGTATTACAGGATCTCACCCCGAAGACCGTACCCGTAGAGAGAGCCGCGATGGTCGTCGGCGCGGGTATCGCCGGTATGCAGGCAGCCCTTGACCTTGCAAACGCAGGCATCAAGACGTACCTCATCGAATCAATGCCAAGCATCGGCGGGCGCATGTCCCAGCTGGACAAGACATTCCCGACCCTTGACTGCTCGCAGTGTATCTTAACACCAAAGATGGTGGACGTCGGCAGGGCCGAGAATATCGAGTTGTTTACCTATTCAGAGGTTGATGCAGTCGAAGGTTACATCGGTAACTTCGATGTGACCATCCGCAAGAAGGCACGCGGTGTCCTCACCATGCCAGAGGCTGAAGCGCTGGGTATTTCCGGTGGCGGCTGTAACGGCTGCGGTGACTGTGAAGAACCGTGCCCGGTCATCAAACCCAACGAGTTCGAAGTGGGCATGAAGCCCCGAAAAGCAATCTACATCAGCCACCCGCAGGTTGTCCCGCTTCTCTACACGATCGATTTTGAATCCTGCATAAAATGCGGGCTGTGTGTGACCATATGCGGTGATAAGAAAGCAATTGATCTTGAACAAAAGGATGAATTTGTCAAGGTCAAAGTGGGGACAGCAATTCTCGCAACGGGTTACGACATGTTCCCTGTAGAGAAGAAAACAGAATGGGGATACAAGAGGTTTGAAAATGTCATCTCGAGCCTTGAGTTCGAGCGCCTCATCTGTGCATCCGGCCCAACCAGCGGTCACCTTGTGCGACCAAGCGACGGGGAAACACCCAAGAGAGTCGCATTCGTGCTCTGTGCCGGCTCCCGGGATAATACCGGCATCGGCAAACCGTACTGTTCACGGTTCTGCTGTATGTATTCCTTAAAACACGCCCACCAGATCTATGAGAAGATACCCGGTGTTCAGGCGTATCTCTTCTACATGGATATCCGTTCGTTCGGTAAGATGTACGAGGAGTTCTATTACCGTATCCAGGATGAGGGCGCGAAGTTTATCCGCGGGCGTGTTGCAAACATACTCGAGGACCCGAAAACAAAGAACCTTCATGTCTATACTGACGACACCCTGCTGAACCGCCCGGTTGATATGGAAGTTGATCTTGTCGTGCTCGCGGCGGCAGTACAGCCAAAGGAAGATACCGACAGGACCCGCAAGCTCTTCGGTGTTTCCTGTTCGATGGACGGCTGGCTCTTAGAAGCCCACCCGAAACTGAACCCCTGCGGAACGACAACTGCCGGTGTTTTCCTTGCCGGTGTCTGCCAGGGTCCAAAGGACATTCCTGATGTGGTCGCATCTGCCGAAGGTGCAGCATCTGCAGCAAGTATCCCCATCCACATGGGTGAAGTGGAACTTGAGCCATACTTTGCCATGTGCGTTGAAGAGCGATGTGCAGGCTGCGGTATGTGCATCAGCCTCTGTCCCTTCAGTGCCCTTGCACTTGTCGAGAAGGATGGTCGCACGGTTATGGAAGTCACCGAAGCGAAATGCAAGGGTTGCGGAACCTGCGGTGGCTTCTGCCCCGGTGGAGCAATCTGGATGAACCACTTTGCTACCCCACAGATCGTGGCACAGATCGATGCATTCCTGCTCGGAGGTGAGCAGTAAATGTCAGCAGCACCTGAATTCCCTATTCCGAAACGCGGGCCAGGGGTCTGGCAACCAAAAATACTCGGTATTCTCTGTAACTGGTGTTCCTACGCCGGTGCTGACCTTGCCGGTGGTGGCCGTATCCAGTACCCGCCAGATGTCCGGGTCATCCGTGTGATGTGTACCGGGCGTATTGACGCATTGTTCGTGCTCAAGGCCTTTGCTGACGGCGCAGATGGTGTGCTGGTCTCCGGTTGCCACTTCGGTGACTGCCACTACCTTGAAGGTAACTACAAGGGAGCAAAGCGCATGTTCATGGTCAAGCGACTCATGAAGAGTATCGGTCTCGATGATCGCCGCTTCAGGATGACCTTCGTGTCAGCATCCGAGGGTGCAAAGTGGGGCGCAGTCATCACCGATGTAGTTAAAACAATCAACGAGCTCGGACCAAGCCCCATCAGGGAGTTCAATAAATAAAGGAGGACCAGAGCGTGGAAATGCTATCCCACCCCCTCCATTTTTCCTGCAGGTGCACCCGAGCAGCTGTCACGATAATGGAGTTAATGCAAGCAAGACGGGATACATAGTTTCACGGATTAATTCAATTACTGGAGGAATATGTCGTGGCAACTATAAACGTGAACCTGATATCAGGCCGGAGCATCCAGCAGGGTGTCGCGATTGAAGGCGGGAAGGAGAAACCCGCCTATCGCACAGCCGCTGGTATCATCGAGCTTGATATATCAGATTTTAAGAAACTTGGGGCATGGAAAAACACGAATGTGAGAGTCACGAGCGATCATGGCAGCGTTGTCGTGAAAGCCATCGAGACGACCCAGGGCCCTCACCCTGGCCTCGCGTTCATCCCCATGGGACCATGGGCGAATTCTATCATCGACCCGAACACGTACTCAACGGGCATGCCGACATTCAAAGGCGTGCCAGTGAAAGTCGACGTTGCGATGAACGAACCTGTGCTTCTGGGAATAGAACTCGTGCAGAAATTATGCGGGGTGAAATGAAATGACCAAGACTATTACGGATGTCATTTGTCCTTTCTGCGGGACGCTCTGCGATGACCTGGAAGTGGTTGTTTCCGATGACGGAAAACAGCTTCTTGAAGTCTATAACGCCTGCGTCATCGGAACCGAAAAGTTCCTGCACTCCCAGTCAAAGGACCGTGTTACCCGGCCAAGGCTGCATCAGCCTGACGGGACATGGAAAGAGATCAGCTATGATGAGGCGGCCGAGTATACCGCACAGATGCTGGCAAAAGCAAAAAAGCCCCTCATGTACGGCTGGAGCTCCACCAACTGTGAAGCCCAGAGTGTTGGTAACGAGATTGCCGAAATCACCCGGGCATGTTGTGACAATACCGCTGCAGTCTGCCATGGTACAACCCTTATTGCCGTGCAGGATATCGGTCTCCCGTCATGTACACTCGGGGAGATAAAGAATCGTGCAGACAGGATCATTTTCTGGGGCTGCAACCCGGCACACGCCCACCCCCGGCACATGTCGCGATACTCAATCTTCCCCCGCGGGTTCTTCACCGGCAAGGGACAGATGAGCCGCAAGATGATTGTCGTTGACCCCCGTGTCACTGATACGGCAAAAATGGCCGACGTCCACCTGCAGGTAGAACAGGGCAAGGACTATGAGCTGCTCAATGCACTCCGCGTTGCCTTCAGGAGCGAATGGCTCCCCGATTTCGTTGCAGGTATCCCAAAAGAGAAGATCCGGGAAGCCGCAGACATGATGAAGAGCGGTCGTTTCGGGATCATCTTCTTCGGTATGGGTGTGACCCAGTCGCTTGGCAAGAACCACAACATCGATGAGGCAATTGCCGTAACAAAAGATCTCAACGAATATACGAAATTCTCGATCATGCCGATGAGAGGTCACTACAATGTGACCGGTTCAGGTGAAGTGTTTGCCTGGCAGTTCGGGTTCCCGTATTCCGTGGATTTGACCAGGGGATTCGCACGCTATAACCCGGGCGACACCAGTTCAATCGATCTGCTCGTCCGCGGTGAGGTTGATGCCATGTTCACCATAGGCAGCGATCCTGGTGCACACTTCCCCATCAGCGCGGTCAGGCAATTCGCACACCTGCCCTCGGTTTGCATTGATCCCCATCTGACCCCTACAAGCGGTGTCTCGAAACTGCATGTGCCGGTGGCATTCAATGGTGTAGAGACCGGTGGGAACTGCTATCGTATGGACAACGTGCCGATCGACTGCCGTAAGGTTGTGGAACCACCAGAGGGCATGCTCACCGATGAGCAGTTCTTAATCAAGGTCCGTGACCGGGTCAGACAGCTTAAGGGGGCAGCATAACCATGTCAGAATATATCATCAAAAATGGGCACGTATTCGACCCGGTCCAAGGCATCAAAGGCGATAAGAAGGATATCGCAATAAAAGATGGAAAGATCGTTGACAAGGTCGGTTCCGGTGCAAAGGTCATCGATGCCACGGGCAAGACCGTTATGGCTGGTGCCGTGGAGATCCACGCCCACATTGCAGGCCCGAAAGTGAACATGGGCAGGATCTACCGTCCTGAAGACAAGCTTTTCACCTGCACGCCCACAAAAGGCATGGAGCGGATGGGCGGAGGAAATTCCATTCCTACTACCTTCAAGACCGGCTACGAGTATGCCAAGATGGGATACACCACCGCCATGGAAGCTGCAATGCCACCGTTGTTCTCCCGTCACGTGCACGAGGAGATCCGCGATACCCCGATCATTGACGAGGGGGCATTCCCGGTCTTTGGCAACAACTGGTTTGTGATGGAATATCTCAAAAACAAAGAGATTGAGAACACTGCGGCATATATCGCATGGCTTATCCGGGTGACCAAGGGATATGCGGTCAAGGTGGTCAACCCCGGCGGAACAGAGGCATGGGCATGGGGACTGAACTGTCTTTCCGTGAACGACCCGGTCCCGTACTTCGACATCACGCCCGCTGAAATTATCACCGGACTGATCGAGGCAAACGAATACCTCGGACTCCCGCACTCCCTGCACATTCACCCCAACAATCTCGGGAACCCGGGTTGTTACGAGACCACGCTCGACACGCTGAAACTTGCCGAAGGCTTCAAGGCCAAAAACAAGTTCGGCCGTGAACAGGTGATGCACCTCACCCATTCGCAGTTCCACTCCTATGGAGGGACCAACTGGGGAGACTTTGAGTCCAAGGCAAAAGAAGTCACGGACTATGTCAACAGTCATAAGAACATCACTATCGACACAGGCAACGTAACCCTCGATGAAACCACGACCATGACCGCGGATGGTCCGTTCGAGCACCACCTGACCGGGCTCAACAATCTTAAATGGGCAAATATCGATGTGGAGCTGGAGACCGGATCCGGTGTCGTTCCCTACATCTACAGCCCGAATATCTCGGTCTGTGCGATCCAGTGGGCGATTGGTCTTGAAATTCCCCTGATGATGAAGGATCCCATGCGCTGCTATATCACCACCGACCACCCGAACGCAGGTCCGTTTACCCGGTACCCGCGGGTGATCAAGTGGCTGATGTCAGCCAAAGCCCGTGAGGCACAGGTCAATGCATTCAAGCACAAGGACAAGGTTCTTTCACAAACCAGCATCGGTAGTCTGGACCGCGAGATCTCGCTCTATGAGCTCGCCCAGATGACCCGCGCAGGCCCGGCAAAATCGCTCGGCCTCGCCAGCATGTGCGGGGGCTTAAAGCCCGGCATGGATGCAGATGTTGCCGTGTACAACTTCAACCCGGACAAACCCGTAGCCAACCCTGATGACATTGAATTAGCATTCTCACGCTGTGCACATGTCTTCAAGAGCGGTGTCGAAGTCGTTACCAACGGGGAGATCGTCAGCAACGGCCACAAGCGTACGCTCTGGGTGAATGTAAAAGTGAAGGACAACCCGCAGGTCATGCGTGACATCAATGAAAAATTCCTGAAGTATTACAGCATGACCCAGGCGAACTACGAAGCTCTCGGACACCACTTTGTCCCGAACCCGTATACCCTTGAGGTAGATGCAACACAGGTGTAGGTGTGGACCATGGAAACTGTAATTATTACCATGAAAAATCCGCCTGCACTGTATCTTGAGGCGGACAATGTATCGCCCGATGCATTTGCAGGAAAAACTGCAGCGCAGATCGCTGAGCTTCATGTTCACGAAGGAAATGTAACCTCCACCTTTGGCAAGTATTTCGATGTGAGTGGCCATGCAGGTGCAACCGCGGCTGACACGAAGATTATTGTCAAAGGCGATGTGAAGAAGGTCAAGTACCTTGGCTTTAAAATGAGCGCCGGTGAACTGGTTGTCGAAGGCAGCACGGACCAGTACGCCGGCGCCTGGATGACCGGCGGAAAGATGCTGGTCAAAGGCAATGCTGATGCATTTGCAGGAACCGCCATGAAGGGCGGCGAACTCACCATTGAAGGTAATGCAGGTAACTACCTTGGTGCTGCATACCGTGGAGACTGGCGCGGGATGTCCGGCGGCAGGATCCTTGTGAAAGGAAATGCCGGCAGTGACATAGGCATGTACATGCTCGGTGGCGAGATGATCATCAACGGCAATGCAGATGTCCATGTCTGTACCCATGCCGAAGGCGGAAAAGTCATTATCAAAGGAAACGCCAAAAGCAAAGTCGGCGGCCAGATGGTCGATGGCACTATCTACGTCTTTGGCTCGATTGACACGATGATGCCCGGCTTCAAACCCGCAGGTGAGATAGAGCTCGAAGTCGATGGTGTTAAAGCAAAATTTGCCCACTACATCGGTGACATGGGCGAGCGCCACAAGAAGAAAAAAGGACAGATCGTGTACGCTAACCTGTACAAGAAGATCTGATCCATTTTTTATATAAAAAAACGCACTGCAAATCATTTGAGGGGCGTCCGGTGCAATTTTGCACCCGGGCGATTCCTCAACCCCACATTTTTTATACAGAGCGCACAAAAAAATATAAAAATTAACTATTTTCTATAGCAACATGTAATACATTTTTTTATTTTTGTAATACTGCGTAAAACAATGAAACCTAATCAATATGATGTATTTGAATATTCCTTCATTCTGAATTATTATTTTTTGTTCATTATAAAACCAAATCCCTGAATAAAATAGTAATACTTATAAAGTGAAATCGGGTATTATTTTATGTCCCAGTTTAGGGGACGTGCAATAGTGACTTTCATTCATTACCAGTATCCCTGATAGGGTATACTCTCGTTCAGTGACAGTATTGTATCGCAATTAAATGGAAATTTGGAGGAATACACATGAAATATAAAGACACAATCGACCTCTACGACGATGAGGGTAAGCTCTTAAAGAGCGGTGTAACTCTTGACAAGATCAGCCCTCTGGTCAACAAGGGTGCACTCAATGTCATCGACCTCACCAAGAGGACAGTGGCAGTCAACTTCGCTGGTATCGAAGACGCCTTAAAGACCGGAAAGATCGGAGGCAAAACGAACCAGGTTCTCGGCCGCAGCATGAACTGCAGCTGTGTCAAGGACTGCGACGCACTCTCGGCCAAGATCAAGGACATGGTGCAGGTCACCGATGGCGACAACACCAAGATCACCAAGGTCGGCGGCGGCAAGATGATCTTAGTCGAGGTCCCAAGTGCACGACTGGACGCAGCAGCAACCTACGATGCGGCATCAACCGCTGTCGCGGCAGCTACCACCTATGCACTGGTTGACCAGTACAAAGTCGGCATGTTTGACGGCTCCTACATCAAGGCAGCTGTCTGGGGTACCTACCCGCAGACCATGCACATGGATGGCGGCAACATCGTCTCGATCCTGAACATCCCGCAGAACAACGAAGGTCTCGGCTACGCACTCCGCAACATTCCCGCAAACCATGCGGCCATGATGACCCACCGGAATGCCATGCAGGGCGCAGCACTCTGTGCAACCTTTGAACAGGCCGGGGAGTTCGAGATGGGTATGGCCATCGGCCCGTTCGAGCGTGCCCAGCTCCTGCTCTACGGATACCAGGGACTCAACGCCAACAACATGGTCTATGACCTTGTCAAGGCAAACGGCAAGACCGGTACTATCGGTACTGTCGTGCAGAGCCTTGTCGAGCGTGCCATTGAGGACAAAGTCATCAAGGCAGGCAAGAAGGGCAAGAGCGGCTACATCTTCTACGACACCAAGGACCCGATGCTCTGGAACGCCTATGCATCAGCCGGAACCCTTGCAGCCACGATGGTCAACTGTGGTGCCGGGCGGTTCGCACAGGCAGTTTCCGCAACCCTGCTCTACTTCAACGACCTGCTCGAGCACGAGACAGGCCTCCCCGGCTCCGACTTCGGTCGTACCATGGGTGTAGCAGTTGGTTTCTCGTTCTTCAGCCACTCGATCTATGGTGGCGGCGGCCCCGGCGGATTCAACGGTAACCACGTAGTTACCCGTCACGCAGCCGGTGTCGGTATGCCCTGTATCGTAGCAGCATGCTGTCTTGATGCAGGTACCCAGATGTTCGGCCCCGAGCACACGTCGAAGATCTACCAGGATACCTTCGGACAGCTCGATGCTTTCAGGAAGCCGATCCAGGCAGTTGCAAAGGGCGTATAAGCCCCCCGCGGATACGAATGACCGAAGCCACGTTCCCCCAGTGCAGGATTGTCACCGAGCGGTTGCTTAACCCCGAGACTACAGAGCACCTGCTGAACCAGATTTGTTCTGTTGCCGGAGTCCGGCGCATGGTCCTCAACGGACCACGCCTTCCCGCAACAGTTACTTACGGACCCGCCAAAGGACTCGCTAATCCTCATACCATGAGGAAAACGATCCATGTCGGGGACGAAGAACTCGAATTGGAGGTTCATGTAGGCACTATACTACTCGAGCTTGAGAACCGCGAGATCATCCCCGCACTGCAAGCCGCGTGCAAACCAGTCTTCACGGATTACAGATTCTATATCCAAGAAGGCAGGTTTATGAAAACCGATCCATCACTTACCGATTACTGTAAATATGGCCCGGACGCGGACAAAACGATGATCGGACTTACTGATCCTACCAGCAAGTCCAGACCCGTAATCCTTCAGGGAAATAAATAAATTATGCCGATTGGACGAGTAACCCAGGTTGTTGACTGCCGCGAGGCGATGGGCATGGGTAAAGGAGGGGGGATTGCCCAGAGGGGCACCATCTCCGAGTGCCGGTACCCGGATGTCATCGTGGTCGGGATGTCTCCCGGACGCCGCCACGTGACAAAGCCGGTGTGCGATATCACCTCAGGACTGCGACAACAGGGCGTTGAATACAGCATCAGTACGCTGGTGCTGTATGCCGGCAGTGGCGTGCCGCCGGACGCACCAAAAATTGCCGGTGGCGTCCTTGGCGCTTCATTTGGGCTTACCGATAAAGAGATCGCGCAGATCGAGAAACACAAAGTTGCCATCCTTCACCACGGGAACGTACGTTCCCACGTAGTGCACAAGGTCAGGTTTATTCTGTCGGCCTGTGATGTGAAGGCAGTTGTTGTTTCCCAAGCCCCGATTGATTACGAGGATCTCGCAAAGGAGGGAGTGAAGACATCCGTGGTGATGCCCCCCGCTAACCGGATCCGTACCAAAGGTACGGTGATGGCCATCGTGAGCGGTGTGACCCGGGGTCAGACCCCGACACGCGAGAAGATGGCGGAAGTCATTTCGTCAGTAATGAGAATCGTGAAAAAGAAGGAAACATTGGAGTGATAAAACAATGGCATACAAACCCCAGTATGGTCCCGGCCAGACGCAAATCGCCGAGAACAGGCGCAAGCAGATGGACCCGACCCACAAGCTGGAAAAACTTCGTGATGTCTCTGACAAAGACGTCGTCCTCGTAATGGGACACAGAGCCCCCGGCTCAGCCTATCCAAGCGCACACCCGCCACTTGCCGAGCAGCAGGAGCCCGCTTGCCCAATCCGCAAGCTCGTAACCCCGACTGACGGCGCAAAGGCCGGCGACCGTGTCCGCTACATCCAGTTCACCGACTCGATGTACAATGCTCCCTGCCAACCCTACCAGAGAAGCTACGTAGAGTCATACCGCTTCCGCGGCATTGACCCGGGTACCCTCTCAGGTCGTCAGATTGTCGAGTGCCGCGAACGCGACCTCGAGAAATATGCAAAGGAACTCATCAACACCGAGCTCTTTGATGCAGCACTAACTGGTATCCGTGGGTGCACGGTGCACGGGCACTCCCTCCGTCTCGACGAGAACGGTATGATGTTCGACATGCTCCAGCGCTTTGTCATGGATAAGAAGGCAGGTTCCATCAAGTACATCAAGGACC
>Ga0315290_10002014_pt1 | contig 14161 bp, 9 predicted proteins | sample YL17G12_0_MG_FD_203627 | JGI IMG/M metagenome (GOLD analysis project Ga0315290, IMG submission 203627) | Sediment microbial communities from Yellowstone Lake, YNP, Wyoming, USA - YL17G12_0 | ecosystem: Environmental > Aquatic > Freshwater > Lake > Sediment | place: USA: Wyoming | collected... | reverse complement strand
CACGCGTCGCGGCCGTTCAAGATGCTGCTCACGATGATTCGCGGATCGTGAAAAGGGGACACTCCCCTCTTCTTGCAAAGCTCCCCGGATACCGCTTTGTCGCGAAAAAGGGGAGTGTCCCCTTTATCACGCCGCGTTTAGAACCTGTCGGCGCGGAACGGGGCGGGATCGAACGTCGGCGAGGCACCGGTCAGAAGGTCGCCGACGAGCCGTCCCGTGCCGAGGGCCGCGTGCAGCCCGCACATCTGGTGCCCGGTCGCAATGACGAGGTTTTCGTAGCGCGGTGCGAACCCGATCAACGGAAGCCCGTCGGGAGTGCACGGGCGTAGGCCGCGCCAGACCTCGACGATGGTCGGCGGCTCGGGAATATTGAGGACGGTCTTCGAGCCCCGCAGGATCGCCTCGACCCGGCGAGCGGTGACGCTTTCGTCGCCGTCCACGAGCTCGAGGGTGCCCGCGAGCCTGACGCTGTCGGCGCGCGGCGTGATGGCGATGCGGCGATCGACGACCTTGATCGGCAGGCGCGGCGCGGGGTCGATCCCCTTGGCGATTACCGCGTACCCCTTCCCACCGAGCACCGGGATGCGTAATCCCAGCGGCCGCGCGAGATCCTTCGACCACGATCCGGTCGCGAGCACGACGCGGTCGACGTCGATGAGGCCGCGGGACGTGCGCAGCTCGTCGATTCGCCCGGAGGCTTCGCGGAAGCCGAACACCTCGACGCCGGACTCGACTGTGGCTCCGTGCTCGCGCGCGGCCCTCGCCATCGTCTCGACGGCGGCCAACGGCTCGCAGTGCGCCTCATCCGGGTAGTAGACGCCTCCCGCGATCGGACCCCGGATCGCCGGCTCGAGCTCAGCCACCCCGGCGGGATCGAGGATGCGGATCGCCACGCCGCGCCGCTCCATCGCGCGCGCATCGCGGCAGGCGCCCGCAAACGTCGCCTCGGCCTGAGCGATCATCAGCAAGCCCTTCTGCGAGAAGCCGAAGGTGCCGGGGAAATCACGATCGAGCGCCGTGTAAGCGTCGAGGCTGAACCGGGAGAGCGCCAGCAAAGCTTGCGTTCCTCGCTCGAACTTCGCCTCGGTGGTCGATAGAGCGAAGCGGGACATCCAGCGGATCCACGAGGGGCTGATCGACGGCTTGATGTAAAGCGGGCTGTCGGGATCGAGGAGCCAGCGAAGACTCTTGGTCAGCACGCCGGGGGCGGGGAGCGGCGTCGCAAAGCAAGGCGTCAACCATCCGGCGTTGCCGTACGAGCATCCGCCACCGACGTCGCCGCGATCGAGGACCGTGACCCCAACGCCGCGCCGCGAGAGATCGAGCGCCGACGCCATCCCGATCGCTCCCGCGCCCACGATGGTGACGTGCATGGAACGTCTGTCCCTAGCGATCCGTCGCCGGAGTTTTGAAAAATGGGACACTCCCCTTTTTCGCGACAAAGCGGTATCCGGGGAGCTTTGCAAGAAAAAGGGGAGTGTCCCCTTTTTCACGGGTCACGACTCCGCCTCGAAGCACGCGCGGTGCGACCGGCAGGTCTCGGGGCTGCACGGGATCTCGTCCGGCCCCATCACCGTCGTCGTCAACGAGCACCAGTACTGGGCGGTGGGGGAGGACTCGCGCATCTCGACCGCGTCGCGGCCGAGGACGTAGTACATCTTCGTTCTCAAGCGGCGGCAGACGGGAACGAGGGTGGTGTCGTCGACGCTCATCGCAACCTCTAGGCGAGCGAAGCGACGACACGACGCACCAGCGCCGCCGTCAACTCCACCTTGTAGCCGTTGTCCGACAGCGGTTCGGCGCCGATGACGGCGGCGCGACCCGCCGCCTCGGCCGTGGCGTCGCCCACGGGCTTGCCGACCAACGCCTTCTCGGCCGAGATCGATCGCCAGGGGATCGTCGCGACCTGGCCGAGCACGACGCGGGCATTCGCCACGACGCCGCCTTCGATGCGCAGCGTGACCGCCACCGAAACGAGCGGCCAGTCGAAGCCCGCGCGCTCCCGAACTTCCGCATAGGCCGATTTCGCCGTCGCAGCGGGGGGCAGCACGATCGCGAGGAGGAGCTCGTCCGGTTTCAGGATGTTCTCTCGCGTCGGGTCTTTCTCGGGGAGAACGAAGAACTCCGCGGCCGGCACCGCGCGCGGCCCTTTTGCTCCCTCGACGAGGAACGAGGCGCCGTAGGCAACGAGAGCCACCGCCGCGCTCGAGGGATGCGTCGCGTAGGCCGGCCCGCCCCCGAAGATCACGTTGTAGCGATTCTCGCCCGCGATCGCGAAGCAGACGTCTCCGCCCTTCTTCAGGCACTTGTACGATTCGAGCCGGTAGTACCAGCAGCGGGGACGCTGGAGCACGTTGCCGCCGATCGTCGCGACGTTGCGGATCTGTGGCGACGCGGCGGAGCCGCAGGCCTCGGCCAGCGCGGGGTGGGTCTTCTTGATCGTCTCGTTCGCGGCGATCTTCGCAAGCGTGACCCCGGCGCCGATGCGCAATCCTCCGTCCGGCTCCACGACGACCTCGTGCAAGCCCGCGACCGATTGCAGATCGACGACCCGCGACGGCTCGATGAGGTGTTCCTTCAAGTGATCCAGCAGGTCGATCCCGCCCGCCTTGAAGACGCTTCCCGGTTTTTCGGCCCGTAGCTCGCGGGCCTCGGCGGTCGATCGCGGCTTCGCCAGTTCGAATCGGTTCATGGCTCAGCCCCTCCGCCGCGCGGAGGCTAAGGCCGCGAGCACGCGATCCGGAGTGATGGGGAGCTCGCGCACGCGCGTGCCGATCGCGTTGGCGACGGCGTTCGCGATGGCGGCGAGCGACGGAACCAACGGAGGCTCGCCCAACCCCGCGGTCGAGGTGTTGTTCCCGAGATTCGCGACGGGAGTCAGGATCGAACGCGCCTCGAACATGTCCGACGGCGAGAAGATCTTGTACGACTCGAGGTTGGGGTTGACCATCACCCCCACGTTCTTGTCGATGATGCGGTTTTCGAGGAGCGCCCACGAGGCGCCCTGGATCATCGCGCCGATGACCTGGTTCTCGGCGGTCAGAGGATTGACCGGGAAGCCGCAATCGTTGACCGACACCATTTTCAGGATGCGGACCTCGCCCGTTCCGGTGTCCACCTCGACTTCGGCGAATTGCATTCCGGCGATGTCGTCGCGGAAGGTCGCGAACTGGCGTTTGCGATCGGCGAGGGCATCGATCACCTCGCCGGCCATCCGGCCTGCCGCCGCCTTGAAGGTCATTGACCGCGACGGCGCGCTCGCGACGAAGATGTTCCCGTCGCGAGCGACGAGCTCTGCGGGTGTAGCGGACAGGACGGGCGCGACCCGTTCGAACAGCTGCGTCATCGCCTTGTTCGCGGCCGCGCGCACGATCGGCGCCACCGAGTTCGTCGTGACGCTCCCGCCGGAGCCGGGGCCCTCGGGAAAGCGGGTGTCGCCGACGCGCACGGCGATGGTCATCGGATCGATCCCCAGTTCCTCTGCGGCGATAACGGCCATCGCGGTCCGAAATCCCGTCCCGATGTCCTGGGCTCCGGAGAACACCTCGACCGAACCGTCGCGGTGGATCTTGACCTGCGCGGAGATGCCGCTGTCCTGCGCGAAGACGTACCAGTTCCCGTTGGCCATCCCGATCCCGCGGACCTTCCCGGCCGAAACGATCGCCGGGCCCTTCTTCTTGTTCCGCCTCTCCCAACCAATCGCCTTCGCGCCGACGTCGTACTGGGCGGCGCGGACCGGACTCGACTCGTTCTTCCTCCGCAACAAGAGCGGGTCGATAGCCAACGCGTCGGCCAGCTCGTCGATCGCGGATTCGAGGGCGAAGGCGCCCTGGGGGTGCCCCGGAGCGCGCAGCGGCGCCGCCGGCCCCGCGTTCGTGAAGACGTCGTACTCCTCCGACGTGAAGTTGGGGTTGTTCTTGTAGAGCGCCCCCGCCGGGCCGGATGTCCCCGCGCCGGTGGCGATCCCTGCAGAGCCGTATGACGTGAAGCCAAGCGCCACGATCGTGCCGTCTTTCTTCGCTCCGATTTTCACGGTCATCAGAGCGCTCGGCGCGTTCCCGGTGCACAGGTGCTCTTGAGCGCGATCGAGCATCATCTTGACCGGCGCCCCGGCCTTCTTCGCAAGCCTGCACGCGACGACCGCGAACGAGCTTCCGCTCGCCGACGGGCCCAGCTTGGCGCCGAAGCCGCCCCCCATGTGCTCCGTGATCACGCGCACGTTCTTGCGGTCGATCCCCAGAGCCTCGGCCAGTCCTTCCCGCACCGCGAAGACGCCTTGGGTCGACGCGTACACCGTCAACTGGTCGTCTTCCCACGAAGCGACCACACCGTGGGTTTCGAGCGCGCAGTGCGTATGGACGGGGAGGTAGTAGGTGTTCTCGACCGTGGTGTCGGCTTCGGCGAACCCCTTGTCGACGTCGCCACGGCCCCCTTCGCGCCGGCCTTGCTTGGGTCCGACGACGTTCCCCTTCTTCGGAACGTCGCGGCCGGCCGGCGATTCCGCCTCGGAAAAGACGAGCGGCGCGCCGGCTTTCATGGCGTCTTTGAGCTCCACCGTGAACGGTTTGCTCTTGGTGAGGACCCGGACGAGGCGCGCGGCGTCCCGCGCCACGTCCGGAGAGATGGCGACGACCGCCGCGATGTCCTGTCCGGCGAAGCGGATGAGCTTCGAGTCCGTCTTCCACACCGCGCGGACACCCGGCAGCGCTTCCGCTTTCGAGATGTCGATCGAAACGATCTCTCCCGCGGGGATCGTCGCTCCGACCATGCGGCCGTGGAGCATCCCGGGAAGCATCACGTCCTGGGTGTACTTCGCGCGCCCGGTGACCTTTTGCGGACCCTCGAGGCGCGGGTGCGGCTTTCCGACTTCGCGGAACTCGGGCAGCCGGTCCAAATCCCACGGCTTGAGATCCCCCTCCGCCGCGTTGACGTCCATGGTGCGTGGCGCCTGAGGGAGACCGGCCTTGACGGTGAACTTCGTGTCGCCGGCCATCGTCATGGCCTCTTCGCGGGGGCGCGTTGCGCCTTCGCGGCTTCGGACACGGCCTCGAAGATGCGGCCGTAGGTTCCGCAACGGCAGAGGTTTCCGGCGAGGCCTGCTTTGATCTCGGCCAGCGACGGGTCCGGGTTCCGGTTCAGCAAGGCCGTCCCCGCGACCACGAACCCCGGCGTGCAGAACCCGCACTGCAGGGCGTCGCACTCGACGAATGCGGCCTGGAGCGGGCTCATCGCCTCGGGTGTCCCGAGACCCTCCACGGTCGTGATCTTCCGTCCCTCGGCGTCCGCGGCGAGCATCATGCACGAGGCGATCGGCTCGCCGTCGAGGAGCACGGTGCAGGCGCCGCACGCGCCTCGGTCGCAGGCGGGCTTGGCCCCCGTCAGCCCCAGGTTGTCGCGCAGCGCGTCGAGCAACGTCACCCGCGGCTCGACGGAGATCTTTTTCACCGCGCCGTTCACTTCGAGGGTCAAGGGGACGGCGCCGGGACCGAGCACGGCGGCCCCGCCGGTGGGCGCGCCGGCGACCATGCCCACGACACTCGTGGCCACGGCCCCTGCGCTTGCGGTCTTGAGGAAGTTGCGTCGCGTGACCCGCAGTTTGGGGTCGTCGTCGGACGGAGGAGGAGGTGGTGGGAGGGACACGCTTCACCTCGCAGCAGTTCGAGTTTGGAGGACCGCATTGTCCGCCGCGTCTCGGTAAGGGTCAAGCCGCTCCGCTCGTCTCAGTTCGCCTCCGTCACGGGCACGCGCTGATCGTCCTCGCACCGATGGTTCCCGAACCCCAACCTCCGTTCCCGCAGACGTTGTGCGCACGCACGAGGTAGTAGCGACCATTACCCACCGGGGGGTTCGGCGACGAGTCGGACCACGACGCGCCGGTCCCGTCGCTCCACCTGCACGAGGCGTCGGCGAAACTCCCGAGCGACCGAAGCGATAGGAGCGAACCCGAGACGACATCATGCACGGTTCCGGGGCTTTGGGCCGTCCACGAGAGGCTCGTCGCCGCCGTCCCCAGGAGCGCGAGCCCCGCCACCTCCACCGCCGCGCTCCATACGCCCGGGTTCTGCGGCGCGCAGTCCTGCCAGTCCACGACACCATCGCTATCCGAGTCGGGCGAGAACTCGTACGCGCCGATGTCCACGACCGGCGTCCCGTCGGCGTTTCCGTCTTGGACCCGCGGCGCGCCGTCGAGATCGGTCGTGGTTTCGACGTACGCGGGGTTTCCTGCGTCGATCGCAGGGGAGGCCGATTGCAGCCGGTAGTTCCCGTTCGCGCGGTCGACGAAGAGGGGATTCGCCAGGATGTCCGTGGCTCCCGCCGGCAGACCGACGTAGTTCGCGGTGCCGTTGTACATGTCGTTGCGGATCAAGACCGGATTCGCGGATAGGCCGATCCGTTGATAGATGCCCGAGGTGTTGAAGGCCATGATGTTGTTCGCGATGACGGCGGACGACGACAGGGGAAGGACGGCGATCGCCCCGCCTTGCTCCCCGGCGTACATGCTGGTCGCGTAGTTTCCCGAGAACGTGTTTCCGACGATCTCGACCGGCTCCGGCGGCGCGGAGGCGATCAGCAGCCAGATGGCGCCGCCCTCGCTGCCGGTCTGCAGTTGGCGGTCCCAGGCGTAGTTGTTGAGGAACAGGTTGTTCGCCACGCTGCCGCGATACGGCTGGTCGAGGTAGATCGCGCCTCCGGTCGAGCCGACGTTCGAGACGAAGTAGTTGAAGAGCACGTCGAGATCCCAGCACTGGATCAGGTTGACGGCCCCCGTGCGGGAGCCGAAGTAGGCGGGTGGCAGATAGTAGTTCTCGTTCTGCGCGATCCAATTGTTGAAGAGCATCGGCCGCGAGGTGATCGCGTAGATGCCGGATCCTTCCGGGGCGCGGTTCGTCGAGATCGTGTTGTACCAGAGATCGCCGACCGACCACTCGAGGTAGACGCCGCCGCCGACGCTCGACCGGTTCAGCACTTCGTTGTCGCTGATCGTGTTCGAGATCACGAGCGCGTGGCTCCCGACGAGCGCGACTCCGGCGCCTTCGCCCGGATCGAAAGGCGCCGTGTTGGGATCGCCCAAGGAGTTACGTGTGATCGTGTTACCACGGATCACCGGCGAGCTGAGCGTGCATTTCACGCCGCCGCCCCAGCCCGCGGGCGAGGACGGCGGCGGGATGAACGTTCCACCGGTGTACGTTCCGCCGCCCGTGATCTTGAACCCGTCGATCCCTGAGACGCGGTAGCCGGACAGGCCGCAGTTGACGACGGGGGGCGTTCCTCCGCCGTCCACCACGGTGAGATGAATCGCCGGATCACGGGCGGCGCGGGTCGTTTCCGTTCCGGCAAACCCACCGTAGACGTCGACCCACGCGGAAAGCTCCAGGTGCTCGGCGTACGTTCCCTGCTGCGCCCAGACCTCGCCACCGCCCGCGGTCCACGCGGCGGTGATCGCGTTTCCGATCGTCGCCTTGGCCGCAGCCCAGCTCGACCCGTCGGCAGCGTCGCTTCCGCCGGGCTTGACCCGAATCACCGCCGGGACGTCGGCCCACGAGGTTCCGTCGGATTCGTCCGCGCCGATGTCCACGTGCGTTCCCTGGATTCTCGCTTGGAGATCGATGTCGAGGCGTCCCACGCCGATCGCGGCGTCGTCACCGGCGCCGATGCACGGGGACGACGGCTGAAGCCGCATGCGGTGGGAGCCGTAACGCACCAGCTTCGGGTCGGCACTGATGTTCCCGTTCGTTCCCGTCGGATCCGCGAATTGGAAGTAGTTCGTCGACTCGCCGTGGACGGTGTTGCCGTAAACGTCGTTGCTGCGGATCGTCGCCGTCTGCGGGTTGGCCACGTCCTGCTCGAGCCCCCAGGTGTTGTAAACGATCAGGTTGTTCACGAGGGTCGGCCCCGCGTGGCCCCAACACACCCCGGAGCCGCTGTTGCCGAGGATCGTGTTGTTCGTGACCGGCGCCGATTCGGTCTCGGCGTTGACGATCGCGATCCCGCCGCCGCACGCGATCGCCGCGTTGGCGGCGATCACGTTGTCCTCGATGCGCGGCGTGCAGATCCCGAACGCGACCGGTTCGCCGTTGATGTCCCGTTCGGTCGCGAAAATACCGCCGCCGCCCACGGTCATCCCCGGCGTCGTCAGGTTGGCGGCGTTCTCGTAGATGAAGTTGTTCGCGATTCGCGGCCGCGCGATCTTCGCGGAGTCGGCGACCCAGATGCCGATGCCGCCGCCCTCGCCCCCGGTCGTGTTGCGGGTGATGACGTTGTTCACGACCTCGCACGAAGCTCCGACGATCGCGATCCCGCCTCCGCCGCTGCCGCCGCGGTTCACCTGGATCACGTTCGACTCGATCCGCGCGTGCGCGACCGGCGGGATCGTGCGGAACCCCCACACCGCAATCCCGCCACCCATGTCCGCGGCGTTCCCGAGGATGTCGTTGTTCGCGATCGTCGGCGCCGACGCGGTGATGCTGATCCCGCTTCCGGACATGGCGTCGCCGTTTCGAATGCGGAAACCGTCTATGCGCATCCCAGGCCCGGCGAGTCCGTCGATGGTCACGACCGAGCCTGCGGCACCTCCGTCCAGGATCGTCGCGTTGGCCGCGACGTTGCGCTCGCCGCGAGACATTTCGGTTCCGGCGAAACCGCCGTAGAGCGCGACGTCGACGGATAGCTCGCCCGAGACCCTGTTGTGGATCCGCTCGTTGTAAGTCCCCGCGGCGACCCAGATCTCGTCGCTGGCGGACGCGGCCTGAATCGCAGCGCCCACCGTCGCCTTGGCATGGTTCCAGTCGAGGCCCGAATTTCCGTCGCTGCCGGTCGGTTTGACGTGAATGACCGCGGACTCTGCCGCCGTGACCGCCGCCCACAGCGCAATCGCCGCCACTCCGGTTCTCATGGCTTTCCCCTGCGGGGGAGGATGTTTCTTCCCTGCGGTCCGACAGGGCCCGTCCGGTTGTCCCCCGCCAGCAACGCCACCGGGCGGACAAACATGGGAGTTAAGACTTGCAGAAGGGGTGCGCAGCGAAGCGATCGGACAGATCGCGACTACTTCGATCCTCTAGGTGATGCTTCCCGGCCGGCTCTTCGTGGCGAGCAAGCCGCCGTAGGCGCTCTTCACCGCGATGAAATCCGAATGGTCGAGGTGCAGCTCGTCGGCGATCTTGCGGATCGTCGTGTCCTCGGCCGACGAGATCGAGTGGTCCGCCGCGGACACGCCGAAGAGGCAATGCAAGAGGGCGATCTTTTGCTCGCGCGTGGCGATCTTGTCGAACTCGCGCGTGACCAGGAAATTCTCGACCCCGCCGAACAGGATGCTCTGGGTCTTGGCCATCTGAACGACCATCACGGCCTGCTCTTCCGGAAGGTCCCCCTTCTCCCGCACGAGGCGCTCCATCTCCAGGAGCTCCTCCTCGCTGATCTGCAGATCCGCCCTCGCGACCCGGCTGAGGATGTAGGCGAACGCCGCGATGAAGCGGGCCTTTGCGGGATCGAGACGGTCGAGCTCTGCTGCGATCTTCCGGACGGTTTCGGTGTCCGCCGAAGAAGCCGGGGGGGCCTGAGTCTTCCGGTCACCGCGCCAGCCGAACAGTTCGAGGATGGACATCGTCACCTCCGCGCCGCCAGTCTACGCTGTGTGCTTCGCTACGGAAACAAGCTGGAAAAAAAATGGACTCGACGAGTCTTGTAATGACAATAACAGCATATTTATCAACAATTTACTATTCATTGATCTGGAAAAAACAGGAATTATAATGTGACATCATGATCCGCGACAAACCGCCGGCTGGCTGGCTCAGGTACGACCGCCTTGCGCTCGTCTCAGCGCTTGTCGAAGCAAAAGCCGCCATCCTCTCGCTCAAGACCGTGCCGCACCAGCGGGGGTGGGTGGAGACGCTTCAGCAGATGGAACTGAAGCGAGAAGTCGCCGGCACGTCTCGGATCGAAGGAGCGGAATTCACGGAACGAGAACTCGACGCTGCACTCCGGGAGACCCCACAGGACTTGGTCACCCGCTCCCAGCGTCAGGCCAGAGCCGCCTTGGACACCTACAAGTGGATTGCCACAATCCCCGACGACCGCCCGGTCGACCGTGATCTCATCTGCCAGATTCATTCCCGAATCGTGACTGGCGCGGATGACGACCACTGCCCTCCAGGACGAATCCGTGCACGAGACGAGAACGTGAACTTCGGCGCCCCGCGACACCGCGGTGCGGAGGGCGGCCAGGAATGCGACGATGCCTTCCAGCGCCTAGCCCATTCGCTCAGTCGTGAGTTTGCCGAGCACGATCCGCTCATTCAGGCGTTGGCAGCGCACTACCACCTTGCGGCGATTCACCCATTTCTCGATGGGAATGGACGCACGGCCCGCGCCCTCGAGGCGTTGATGCTGCAGCGCGCGGGGTTGCGAGACACCTGTTTTATCGCGATGTCCAACTACTACTATGACGAGAAGACGGCCTATCTCCGCGCGCTGAGCGACGTGCGCGAAAATGAACACGAACTCACGCCGTTCCTCACCTTTGCTCTCAAGGGTGTGGAGACCCAGACGAAGCGACTGCTAAGCGAAATCCAACATGAGCTGTCGAAGGAGCTCTTCCGGAATCTCATGTATCGCCTCTTCAACCGGCTAAAAACCCCCAAGCGACGGGTGATAGCCAAGCGCCAACTGGAGTTGCTGAATCTGTTCCTTGATTCCGACTCTCTTACGTTTGAAGAAACGAGCGACAGGACCGAACGGGTTTACGCATCGCTGAAGAACCCCATGAAAGCTCTTCTTCGCGATCTGAACGAGCTCGGCGGCCTGAAAGCGATCCGGATCGAGAAGCTCGGCCCGAACAAGTACCGGTTTTCCGTGAGACTCACGTGGCCGGCCGAGATGACCGAGACCGCGTTCTTCGAACGACTCAAGGCGCTGCCCAAGGCAAAAACGCATGCGTTCTTCCAATAGAATTCTTACGGCAATCCTCGTAGTGGCGTTGGCCCTTCGCCTCGCGCATTTCATTGCCGTCCACGACCAACCGTTCTTCGCGCAACTGGCGGAAGACAGCCAGGAATACGACCGCTGGGCGAAGGAGATCGCATCGGGCCACTGGCTCGGCTCCGAGGTCTTCTTCCAGGCGCCGCTCTACCCGTACCTTCTGGCGACCGTCTACACGATCGTCGGTCACAGGCTCGACGCGATCTACCTCTTGCAGATCGCGATCGCAATTTTCGGGATCTTAGCGCTCTATCGCGCGACGCGCGCGATGGCGGACGAACGCCTCGCCCTGATTGCGGCCGGCCTCGCAGCAGCCTACGGGCCGTTCCTGTTCCATGACGTGCAGCTCCTCAAGGAGTCGTTCGCCGTGGCGGTTTCGGCGGGTCTTCTCTGGGCGCTGGCGACCGCCGGGACGGCGTGGCGATGGCTCGGAGCCGGCGCGCTTCTGGGCGTGCTCGCCCTCCTTCGCGAGAACGCGCTGCTGCTCGTTCCGTTCCTGCTGCCTCTGGTGTGGCGGCCCGTCGGCGGTGTGCGCCCGTTGGCGGCGCGCGCGCTTTCGTTTCTCGCCGGGATGGCGCTCGTCCTCGCCCCGGTTGCCGTTCGCAACGGCCTCGTCGGCGGCACGTGGCTGCCGACGACGTCTCAAGGGGGCGTCAACTTCTACATCGGCAACAACCCGTCGGCCGACGGGACGTATCGACCGATCGTCCCGGGCAAACAAACTCCAACGCTCGAGCGCAAAGAACCCGCGCGCGTCGCGGAACAGGAGATGGGACGCAAGCTCAACCCAGGCGAGGTGTCGTCGTTCTGGCTCCATCGCGCGCTCCGCTGGGCCCGGGAGCACCCGTTGGATTTCGCGCGCTTGCAGCTCCGCAAGCTGGGACGGTTCTTCGACTGGTACGAGCAGCCGGATGCGGTCGATTACTACTGGGCGCGAGGGATCTCGCCGGTGTACCGCCTCCCCCTGATCGAGTTCTCGACGCTGTCCGTTCTCGCCGTCTCCGGATTGTGGTTGTCGCGCCGCAAGCTCCGGCGATTCGCGCCGTGTCTACTGTTTGCCTTGGGCTGGATGGCGACCACCGTCGCGTTCTTCGTCTTTTCTCGATATCGCCTCCCCCTCGTGCCGGCGATCCTGCCGCTCGCCGCGATCCCTTTGGCGAGCGCGTGGGACGCCTGGCGCGAGCGTGGGCGCGGCTGGTCTTACGGCGTTCTCGGGATCGCGGCCGCCTTCGCCCTCTCGCTCGTTCCGTACGCGCCGAAGCTGGATCTCGTGCACTACAACCTCGGGCGGCTGGCCGAAGAGCGGGGAGACGAAGCCGGCGCGCGCGAGCACTACCAGGCCGCCTACGACGCCGACCCTCGGAACTTCATGGCGTGCCTCAACCTCGGCAACACCGCCGTTCGCCGCGGCGATTGGCCTACGGCGTTGCGTCTGTTCCGGGAAGCCCAAGCCCTAGAGCCCTTGTCGGACGACGTCGAGGCCAACCTGGGAGGCGCTCTTCTTGCGACCGGCGCGCTCGACGAAGCCGCCGCGCACTTCGCCCAGGCGCTCCGTCTCAATTCGCAAAACCAAGCCGCGCTCCACAACGCCGCCGCCCTCGAATCACGCCGGAAACAGATGTCCGCGAAGTGATCGAGGGGACACTTCCCTTTTTCGCCGCAAAGCGGTATCCGGGGAGCTTTGCAAGAAAAAGGGAAGTGTCCCCTCGATCACTTCGCGGACGGCGGCTTGATCGACTGAAGAAGCTGACGAATCCGCGGTGCCTCGGGGTCTCCGGGTTGCAGGTCCAGGAAGCGCTGCCAGTAGCGGACCGCCTTCGCGGGCTCGGCGAGGCTCTGGAAGTACAGCGCGCCCAGATTGAAGTTGGCTTCGACGTCGTCGGGATCGAGCTTCAGCACATCGAGAAGATGTCCCTCCGCGCCTTTGGTGTCCCCGCGGCCGAGGGCGAGGTTCGCCATCCCCAGAAGCGCGTGGGAATTGCCGGGGTTGCGGTCCAAGGCGAGGCGCAGGTACGACGCCGCTTCGGCCGGCTTCCCCAACGCCATCTGCACCAGGCCCAACTCGCACGCGAGCAGAGACGAGCGCGGAAACGCCGCGAGAAGTCGCGTGTAGATCGGGACGGCCTCCGCGAAACGCCTTGCATCGCACAGGACGCGAACCTCGTTGAGCTCGAGATAGAGCGGAGCGAAGGCCTTGGGATCCATCCCCTCGCGGCCCAGCGCGTACTCCCCGCCGGCTCCGATGTATCCGAGAGATCGCAACGCCTTCGCCTCGTCGTTACTCGTTTTCTGTTCCGGCATCGACGGTGGCCCCGGAAGCTGCGTGAGAGCGGTGCCGAGCGTCTCCGCCTGCGGCACGAGTTTCCGGCCGGCGAGGTTGCGGGCTTCCGCGGGATCGGCTTTCAGGTCGTAGATTTCCTTCTGTGGGACGTCGATCACCTTGTAGATGCCGTCGGAGAGCGCGCGCACGGGGGCCACGCCGAAATTGAGGAGGGGGTACATCGTCTCGACGTATGCGGTTTGCGAAGCCGGAGCGGCTCCTCCGACGAGAGCGCGGCCATCAAGCCCCGCGGGTTGCGGCAAACCGGCGAGCGCCAGCACGGTGGGCGTGACGTCGACGAGGCGAGCGAACTCCCGTTGGGCTGTCGGGACCCATCCGGGGGCCCAGACGATCAGCGGCACCCGCGCCGTCTGGTCGTAGACGAACAGGCCGTGCGTGGCTTCACCGTGATCGCCCAAGCTCTCGCCGTGATCCCCCGCGATGATCCAAAGGGCGTCCTCCTCGCCGGCCGCTCCCAGCGCGGCCTTCAGGCGCCCGACCAGCTCGTCGGTGTAGGCCACTTCGCCGAAGTACGGCGCGTCGCGGTAGGTGGTCCGATAGGGTTCGGGAGGCGCGTACGGATCGTGCGGTTCGTAGAGGTGAACCCACAGGAAGAAACGATCCGGCGCGGTGCGAAGCCAGGCGCGCGTGGCGTCGATCGTCTCCGATCCCGGCCGCCACCGCGGAACGACCGAAAGCAGATCGCCCGGAGCGCAGCGGTCGTCGTAAACGGTGAAGCCGTTATCGAGCCCCATGATCCGCGCCAGCGGATGGGCCGACACGAAAGCAGCCGTTGCGTACCCCTTCTCGCGCAGGAGGGAGGCCAGCGTCGGAACCGAGGACGACAGCCGGAAGCCGTGGTTG
>Ga0315290_10002012_pt1 | contig 14164 bp, 13 predicted proteins | sample YL17G12_0_MG_FD_203627 | JGI IMG/M metagenome (GOLD analysis project Ga0315290, IMG submission 203627) | Sediment microbial communities from Yellowstone Lake, YNP, Wyoming, USA - YL17G12_0 | ecosystem: Environmental > Aquatic > Freshwater > Lake > Sediment | place: USA: Wyoming | collected... | reverse complement strand
CAATCTTTGCCCGAACCATTGGGTCACCGCTGCGGAACCGTCGCCAATGAAGCCGTTGATGAAAGGAGCGTCGAAGTACTCGCGGATTGAGCGGCCGATCCACTGGGCGACAAAGCCGACGCTATGCAGGGTGCCGTCTATGGCCCACTTGTCCACGATCAGGTAACTGAATGTCTCGGACAGCCACCACACCGGCCTCAGCAGGAAGAACGTGTAGAGCACATCGAAATAGTATTTGTTCTTCAGCGTATTGTAGATAAAGGCAGGCAGGGCTACCTGCAGCGGGTCCTTCTGCCCGGCCTTCACATTCCTGTAGACCATCCAGCCGAGGAACAGGCCCGTGAGGGCAACCACGATCGAGATGAGCATGGGGACCGGATTGAATGGCAGGGTTTCGGGATACTCGAGTAGTGTCCCGCCGACGAACTCGTGGAACCAGTTAGGGATTGCTCCTCCCGTCAGCCCCTCCGGGATGCCCAGCCAGCCGATTCCGATCGCAAAGACCGCCAGGATGATCAGGGGCCACGTCATCGTACGCGAAGGCTCGTGCGCATGCCCGGCGGCCTCCGTGCGGGGTTCGCCCAGGAAGGTCAGCGTGATCTGGCGCATCGTGTAGAAGGCAGTCAGCAGGGCGCCGAGCGCCAGCGTCACGAAGATCGCCCAGTGCGTGTTGTCAAAGGCATGGGCAAGGATTTCGTCCTTCGACCAGAACCCGGCGGTCACCAGCGGGAAGCCGGAGAGCGCCAGGCCGCCGATGAGGAAGGTCCAGAAGGTGATGGGCATCTTCTTGCGCAGCCCGCCCATATTGAACATGTCTTGAGGGTCGGCGTGGTCGCCGGTGTGGAGGGCACCGTGTTCCACCCCATGGATGACCGAGCCGGAGCCGAGGAAGAGCAGCGCCTTGAAAAAGGCATGCGTGACCAGGTGGAAGGCAGCCGCCACGTACGCGCCCATGCCCAGGGCCGCGATCATATACCCGAGCTGGGAAATGGTCGAGTAGGCCAGGACCCGCTTGATGTCGTTCTGAGTCACCGCGATCGTGGCGGCGAAGATGGCGGTGAAGGTGCCGATGAAGGCAATCAGGGTCATGGTCGGGTTGAGCGGCATGCCCGGCTCCCACCCGGCGGTGATCAGCGGGTAGACGCGCAGGACGAGGTAAACGCCTGCGGACACCATCGTTGCCGCATGGATCATCGCCGAGACCGGCGTTGGGCCTTCCATGGCGTCGGGAAGCCACACGTGCAGCGGCCACTGGGCCGATTTTCCGACCGTGCCGATGAAAAGCAGGAGACCGATGAGCCCCGCCACCGACAGGCCCAGAATGGGGGCGGTGGTCGTCGCGAGCTGGTGCATCAGCTGAGGGTTATTGAAGATGTCGCGAAAATTCAGGGTGCCGGTGAACCAATACAGGTAGGCGATGCCGAGCAGCATAATCACGTCACCCACGCGGGTCGTCATGAAGGCCTTAATAGCCGCGTCGCGGGCCGACGGCTTGGCGTACCAGAACCCGATCAGAAGGTAGGAACAGAGGCCCATGATCTCCCAGCCCACGAAGAGCGTGAGCAGGTTGTCCGAAACAACCAGGGTATACATCCCGAACGCAAAAAGCCCGATGAAGGCGAAGAACCTCGCATACATCGGCTCGATTGAGGGCACTCTGTGGCTGTGGCCATGCTCGTCGGTGAGGGTCGCCCCGTGGGGGGCCAGGCCTTTCTGGTCATGGTCGCCCCTGGGCTGGCCAAAGTTGTGGTAACCCACGCTGTAGATAAAGATCATCAACACAGTCCAGCCGACGAAAAAGAGCGTGACCGCGGTAAGTGGGTCTACCAAGACGCCGATCTGGAAGTAGGTATTGCCGGTCGGGAACCAGTTGATCGAGGATTCGAATACCTTCTCGCCGAAGTTCGGGAGGCCGATTGCTCGGAAAATGACCACCATGCTGCCGATAAATGAGAGCAGCGCCGCACCGATCGCAATCGAGTGGCTGAGCGCCTTTCTGCGGTTGGTGAGCAGCACGATCAGCGCAAACGCCAGCAGCGGCGGGAGAGGAATAAGCCAGATGATCGTCGTCGTCTGCATGTGGGTTCTCCTACCACTTCATGAGGTCAATGTCGTCCGCGATCACCGTGCCCCGGCGGCGGTAGACCGAAATCACCAGCCCGAGACCCACGGCCACTTCGGCGGCAGCAACGGCAAATACGATGATGGCAAAGACCTGGCCTCCCAGGTTGAGGGGAGTGCCGTAGCGCCAGAAAGCCACCAGGTTGATGTTCACAGCGTTCAGCATCAGTTCGACACCGAGCAGGATGGCAACGGCATTCTTCCGCGCCATCACGCCAAACAAGCCCACGCTGAACAGCGCAGCGGAGAGCAACAGGTACCAGGAAAGTGGGATCATGGTTGACTCCTGCTGAACATGTTCGTGGGGTAGCATCCATCAACCATCATGGTGAGCTTCCTACTTCTTGTTGATCGAAACGTAAACTGAGCCGACCAGGGCTGCCAGCAGCAGTACAGATGCGACTTCAAATGGAAGCAGGTATGCATCCGGCGAGAGCAGTGCATCGCCTAACCGGGCAACCGTATCAACATTTGCCATCGGCCGCGCGTACGAGTCAAATCCTTCCCAGGTGGTCAGCATGAGGGCCAGGCCAACGAATGTGACCGCCCCGAGGGCCGCCGCAATCCCCTTCTTGGTGTTCAACTGCGGGCCCTTGTCGAGCATCTCGCGCCGCGTGAGCATCACTGCGAAGATAAACATGATGGCAATCGCCCCGATGTAGATCACGACCTGAACCACCGCCAGAAAAGGCGCTTCGAGCAGGACGAACAGGACGGCCACTCCGAACAGCGTCGCCACCAGCCACAGGGCGGCGTGGACCATGCTTCCGGTTGTGACCATCCTCACGGCGGCGATAAGGATAGACAGGGCGGTAACGAGGAAGACTATCTGCACAAAAGACATGAAGGATACCCTCCTGGTCTAGTCGTTACCTGCCCCGACAGTCGGCACAGGTTCGCTTATCACGCGTTGCTTGCGCGAGACCGAGCGCAGGATTTCGACCGTTATCCAGCCAAGGATGAGGTTGGCTAGCAGCATGCCCAGGATGTAGACCGGCTGGCTGGAGTTCGAAAGGAGCTTGTGGACGATGGCGGTGGTCATCAGCAGCGCGAGCCCGAACGGCGTCAAGAATTTCCAGTTGAAGTAGAGCATGTGGTCGATTCGGATGCGCGGGACAGTGTACTTGATCCACATGATGACCCAGTAGAAGAACATAGCCTTGACGAAGAAGTACAGGATGCCGAGCAGCGGGTACTTGTCCGACCAGGGACCGTGCCAGCCGCCAAAGAACAGAACTGAAATGAACGCCCCGAAGGTGAAGGCGTGCAGGAGCTCACCGGCGTAAAACAGGCCGAACTTCATTCCCGTGTACTCAATATGGTAACCAGCGACGATTTCCGATTCGCCCTCGTTGAGGTCGAAGGGCGAGCGACCCAGCTCCGCGATCGCCGCGATCAAGAAGAGCAGCGCCCCCAGCGGTGTCACGATGAAGTACCAGTAGCCGCTCTGCGCCTGGGTGATGCCGACGACGCTCATCGAGCCGGACAGCATTACCGGGATCAGCAAGGCGATGACCATCGGGATCTCGTACGAGATCAAGTTGGCAACCATGCGGTAGGCTCCAACCAGAGCGAACTTGTTGTTCGAAGCCCAACCCGCCATGATGATCGACAGGGTGCCAATGGCGCCAACCGCAATAATGTACAGCATGGCCACATTCAGGTCGATGCCGTAGAGGAAGGACGCTATCGGCAGAATAGCCCACAGCAACAGGACCGAGGCCATCGAGAGGATGGGCGCCATGTTGAACAGCAGCTTGTCTGCACCATCAGGGGTGATATCTTCCTTGAGGATGAGCTTGATAATATCGGCAAAGGGCTGAAATAGGCCAAACGGACCCACGCGGTTGGGGCCCAGGCGGTCCTGGAAACGGGCCACCACCTTGCGTTCCACCCATACCAGGAATATGTCGAGCAGCATGGCCGCTGAGACCAGGATCACGATGCCCACTGTCGCCAGGATGATCTGGGTGACCAGTGCGGAAACGCCCCAGCCTGTGAGCAGTCCGGTCAGCCACGCTGCAATGACACCGATGGGGTCTTGTAGAAACTGCATTTATCGCTCCTGTTGGAGGGATCGCCCTGCGGGCGGCCTTGCCGCCTCGGGGCACAAGGAAAAGGCTGAGAGGAGTGCTTCCTTTCAGCCTTTCTTCTTTCGCTTCAGTTTATGCCCACTCCAGCATTCCTTTGCGCACGGCGTAAGCGAGCCCCGCCACGAGGATCAAGATGAAAACAATGCCCTCGAGAACGGCGTACATGGGCAGCGCGTTGAGCCTGACAGCCCACGGGAATAGGAAGACGACTTCGACGTCGAAGACCAGGAAGACCAGCGCGAAGACGTAGTACTGCGCCTTGAACTGCACCCAGCTGTCCCCCACCGTCTCCATGCCACACTCGTACGTGCTCTGCTTGATCGGGTTCGGCTTGCGCGGCGCGAGCAACCTGGAGAGGATGATCGCCGCAGCCGGAACGATCAGCGCGACAATCGCGAAGATGAGGATGAAGGTCCAATTCTGCATGCCAGCTCCGGCTGTCGGGGGTTGTTGTGAACAGGAACACAAGTTAACGGCGTGATTTTATCATAAGAGAATAATTAATCGCGTTACCCACGTCTGTATTCAGTATGATATTTGTCATAAATTTGCTCATAATTCTTGATCCGGGCTCTGCGCTGGAATGCGAGCTCGTCGGGCGTGAGAACGCATCAAGAGGTAAGGCAGAGCCAGCACCAGGCCAATCCCCAGCCCGATGAACGCAATCTGCCGGACCTGGCCGGTGGCTCGGCCAAAAAACGTGTTGCTGTTGATCGTCACCGTCTGGGCGCTGAGCGGCCGCTGGATGGCCTCCGCGCCATCCGTGGGGATGAAGCGCAGATAGAGCCAGACCTTTCCCTCCAGCACTCCTTCGCTTTGCGGGGTGATCCGCCACTCGAACCGTGCGGCCTGCCCGGGTGCCATGGTTTGGCTCGATAGGCCGGAAGGCGACGCGCCGGCAGCCGATATCTCGGCCCGGGCCTCGACGATCACGGTGTAGCCGGAAAGCGCGTCCGAGCCGGGGCCGGGCGGAAGAGCGGTCAGTTCAGGGGAAATCGTCAGCCGAAGCGTCCCCGACTCGCCCAGGTGTATGTTGCGCGGCGCATCCAGCCTCGAGGTCCATCCCCTAGGAAAGGTCTCGCCCGAATCCAGGGCCAACTGCTGGGGTGTGAACGTGTGAGATGCTCTCTGGCGCAGCGAAGGCAGGTAGAGCCAGGCAAACAGGACGACGGCGGCAACGGTCACCGCCACACCACAAATGAAAATGATCCTTGTGAAACGCACAGGCCGATTATAGGGTAAACCTCCGGGACAAATCGCCGGAACTTTTCACGAGATTTGTCACATGCGATCTCTGAGGGATGGTGCTACACTGGGGCTTAGAACACCAGCAGATTGGAGATCTCATGCACTATCCTCCCGAACCCTTCCGCATCAAGGTAACCGAACCGATACGGCTGATTTCGCCCGAGGCGCGCGAGGCTGCGCTAAAAGGGGCAGGCTACAACGTATTCGCCCTCAAGGCTGAAGATATCTTCATTGACCTGCTGACCGACTCGGGAACGGGGGCGATGAGCCAGGAGCAATGGGCGGCGATCATGCGCGGTGACGAGTCGTACGCGGGGGCGCGCTCGTTTCACCGGCTCAAGGCCGCCGTGGAGGATATCTTCGGTTTCAAGTACTTCGTGCCGGCACACCAGGGACGCGCGGCCGAGAATATCCTCAGCGCCTGCCTGGTTAAGCCGGGGCAGTACGTGCCCTCCAACATGCACTTCGACACCACCGGCGCCAACATCCGCGCACGAGGCGGGCGACCTGCCGACCTGATCATTGACGAAGCCTTCGATCCCGCGAATCTCCATCCATTCAAAGGCAACATGGATCTTGGCAAACTGAGGGCTTTCATCGCAAAGATCGGCGTCGCAAACATCCCATTTGGGATGATGACGGTCACGAATAACGCGGGTGGCGGTCAGCCTGTTTCGATGGAGAATCTCAGGGCGGTGTCCGCTGTCTATCGTGAGAACGCGATTCCTTTCTTCATCGATGCGGCGCGCTACGCGGAGAACAGCTATTTCATCAAGCTGCGCGAGAGGGGTTACGAGAACAAGTCAGTCATCGAGATTGCGCGCGAGATGTTCAGCCTGGCCGACGGCATGACCATTTCCGCCAAGAAGGATGCCATAGTCAACATCGGCGGCCTGCTGTGCATGAACGATGAGTCACTTTTCGAGCAGGTCAGGAATGAGCTCATCCTGCGTGAGGGCTTCCCCACCTACGGCGGGCTGGCAGGCCGTGACCTGGACGCGATCGCCGTCGGCCTGTACGAGGGCTTGGACGAAGACTACCTTGCCTATCGCCTGGCTCAGACCGCCTACCTCGCCGGGCGGCTGGAGGAGGCCGGCATCCCAACGATTCAGCCTCCCGGTGGGCACGCGGTCTACATTGACGCGGGCGCGCTGCTGCCGCACATCCCGCACGATGAATTCCCCGGCCAGGCGCTGGCGGTGGAACTGTATCTCGCCGGGGGGATCCGTGGCTGCGAGATCGGCTCTGTGATGTTTGCCTGCCTCGACCCCGACACGGGCCTCTGGCACTATCCGGCCCTGGAACTGGTGCGCCTGGCTATCCCTCGCCGGGTGTACACGCAGAGCCACGTCGACTACGTCGCAGATACCTTGGCAGAAATTGCGAGGCGTAAGGACAGCCTGCGCGGCTACGGCTTCACCTATGCCCCTGACCTCCTGCGCCACTTCACCGCCCGCTTCGAGCCGCTGGTGGAGCTGCCGGGACCTGCGCGCTGAGAGCAATTGGCCTGACAAACAAAAACGCCCGCGGCCTTGCCGGCTGGGCGTTCTTGTTTCGTGGCGTAGGAGACAGGTGCTGGTGCCGTGGCATCCAGTTGGCGCGCGAGCCAGTTGTCAGGGAGCGAATTCCAGCTCTGCCTTGCGCATGGTCTCGAACGAAGTGATCGCCACCTCCAGCATGGCCCGATCAGGCTCGCGGGTGGTTAGATGCTGCAATGCCAGGTTGGGCTTGATCAGCAAACGGACGATGCGGGAGTCGAGATGGTTCGCGGTCCAGCGGATGTACTCGACGGCCACGCCTGCCAGAACGGGGATGAACAAGATGCGGCTGAGCAGCCGCATGCCGATCGGCAGCGGGCCGAGCAGCGAGAAGAAGATGATCGAAAACACTACCAGCGTCAACAGGAAGGCTGTCCCGCAGCGCGGGTGCTCCAGCGAGAAGCCGGCCACGTTTTCAGGGGTTAATTCTGCGCCGGCCTCGAAGGCGTTGATTGTCTTGTGCTCCGCCCCATGGTAGCCGAACAGGCGGCGCACGTCTGGCAGAAAGCCGATCAGCCAGATATAGCCAACAAGGAGGCCCAGGCGCAGCAGCCCCTCCATGAAGGCACCACCGTAAACGCCCCAGCCGAGAGTCTGTTCGAAGAACCAGCCCACCAGCGCAGGGGCGGCAAAGAAGAGTCCCAGAGCGAACACAATGGAGACCGCCAGGGTCAAATAGAGCGCGGGCCCTTCCAGCTTCTCATCCTCGCCGGTCTGCGTGTTGGCTGAGATAGTGAGGGCGTGCATCCCCAGCCCCAGCGCATCCCACAGCAGGATCATCCCGCGCAGGAATGGCAGTCTGCTAATGCGACTCCGGTAGACCGCAGCCAGCGGTTCGCTGTGAGTCGCAATGCTGCCATCCGGAGCGCGCATGGCGATCGCCATGGCTGCCCGCCCGCGCATCAACACGCCCTCGATGACGGCCTGCCCACCGTACGTGATGATTCGGTCTTCCATCAGCTAGAGATTGAAGAAGAAGTGGATGAAGGCATCGATGCCGCGATACCACGTGGGCAGGTGCTGTTTTTCGTTGGGGGCATGCAGGTTGTCGTCGGGAAGGCCGAAACCGGCCAGAACAGACTCTACACCCAGCAGGCGCTGCATCTGGCCCACGACGGGGACCGAGCCACCCTCGCGCTTGAAAAGCGGCTCTTTGCCCCACACCGTCTCGAGGGCTTTCCCAAACGCCACCACCCACGGGTTGTCCAGATCGGAGATGGAGGCAGCGCCACCTGCGAGTTCGTCCAACTCCCACCGGACGGTCTTTGGCGCGCGTTCTTCGAGGTACTGGCGCAGTTGCCGGTTTACATCTTCCGGCTCCTGGTCCGGCACCAGGCGCATGGAGATTTTCGCCATGGCCACTGCCGGCAGGACAGTCTTCCCGCCCGTCCCTGTGAACCCTGAGAGCATGCCATTGACGTCCAGCGTGGGTCGTCCGCCGATCCGCTCGGCAGTGGTGAAGCCGGCTTCGCCATACGGCACCGAGACGCCCGTAATCTCCTTGACGCTCTGATCGGTCAGGGGCAGCCTGGCAAACTCAGCGCGCTCCTGCTCGGTGAGGGGACGAACCCGGTCATAATACCCGGGCAGAGTGATGTGCCCCTCTGCGTCGTGCATCCCCGCAATCAGCTCAGCCAGGACGATAGCCGGGTTGTGCACCGAGCCGCCATACATGCCCGAGTGCAGGTCGCTCGCCGGCCCGTACACACGCAGTTCGAAGTAGGCAAGACCGCGCAACCCGTAGGTAATAGAGGGAATATCCATTGCGGCAATGCCGGAATCCGCGTTGAGGGTGAAATCACAGCTGAGTAGCTCTTTATGTTCCGAAATGAATTTGGGCAGCGATGGCGAACCGATCTCCTCTTCGCCCTCGAGCATCCATTTGACGTTCACCGGCAGGCTTCCGGTCCGGACGATCGATTCTATGGCCTTGAACACTGCCACGTCCTGGCCCTTCATGTCCGAGGCGCCACGGCCGTAGATGTTCTCGCCGACCACGGTCGGCTCGAAAGGTGGGGTTTTCCAAAGGTCTAGAGGGTCCACCGGCTGGACGTCATAGTGCCCGTAGATGAGCGCGGTCGGCCTGCCAGGGGCACCCAACCACTCACCGTACACCACGGGGTGACGTTCGGTCGGGAAGATCTGAATGCTCTCCATGCCCAGATCCCGCAGCCGGTCCGCGACCCAGTTGGCGGCCACAGCCATGTCCCGGTTGTGTTCAGGATCGGTGGAAACGGAGGGGATGGAGACGAACGCTTTCAGGCTATCTAGGAATTCCTCGCGGTGGGCTCTTGCATACTGGAGAGCCAGGTCGCGGTGTTCGGGCATGGAAGACTCCTTTTTGAATTGCAGTGCCTAAGAGGCTGCCTGCCGCCAGCGGCGGGCGCTCAAGTCAGGGTTGGGTGGTCTCTTCCGCTGCGCGGCGGGTGATCATGTACCACTGGGCAATATTTGAAAATCGGTCGCTGAAATCGAAGAGGGGCGGCACCTGGACCCCGCTCACCTGGTTGCTGACCCCGAAGGAATAAACCGGGAAGTACAGCGGCAGGGAGGGCAGCTCCTTGTCGAAGATCACCTGGAAGTTGCGGTAGAGGCGTGCACGGGTCTCGAGATCGGTGGTGACGCGGGCCTGCTCGATATACTCACTGGCGGCGCGGTCATCCCATTGGGAGTAGTTCTGCCCGCCGGTGGCTTCGGACTGGTGCCAGAAGGGGTAGGGATCGGGATCAGGAGTCAGCGTCAGGTTGAGGTCGGCGAGCGCGGCCTCGAAGGACCGCGTCTCGAGGTCTGTGTTGATCAGGTCATCGTACGGAACTGCTTTCAGAGTCACGTTGAAACCGATCTCGTCCCAATTTTTCCTCAGCTGCTCGGCGATGGCCGTGTGCTGCTCGTCATCCGGGTAAGACAAGGTCAGCTCGAGCGGTTTGCCGTCTTTCTCGCGCACGCTGCCACCCGCAGCGGGGATCACGTATCCATTCTCTTTTAGCAGGTTTACGGCCGCGTTTGAATCGTAATCCACGTGCTCTACCCCGTCATAGTAAGCCCACGTGCCCGGGAACACGGGCCCATCGGCCACGATTCCTTGGCCGCCCAGCAGCTTGTCCACGATGTACTGCCGGTTCGTGCCCAACATCATGGCGCGGCGGACAGCGGGGTCCTGAAGGAATTCGACTTGTGGGTTCTTCAGGTTGAGGAAGACCATGCTCATCCGCGGCAGGCGACCGGTGTATACAGACAGATTCGAGTCCGCGAGAGCTTCGGGTAGGACGTCCGGAGTGAGGCGGCTGACGGACAGAACCTCGCCCTGCCTGTACGCATCCAGCGCGGCCCTGGAGGTCTCGAGGTAGTGGAAGACCACCTTCTCGATGAAGGGCTTGGCCAGGTAATAATCGTTGAAAGCAGATAGCTCTATGCCTGTGATCTTGCCGTTCTCCACGATCAGCCGGTCGAACTTGAACGGGCCGGTCCCGACAGGCGCAAGGTTGAAACCCGCATCTGCCAGCCTTTCCGGAGGGGTGTCTTCGAGCAGGTGCTTGGGCAGCAGCGGGAATGTCACATAATCCAAGAAGGGAGCAAAAGGTTCTGGCAGGATGAACTGAATGGTCTTGTCATCCAGCTTCTTAATCTCCACTTCATTCCAAAGATCCTTCACATCCTGCGGGTAGGACGAAGCTTCGCTCTTGAGCATGTCAATCGTGAAGACGACGTCATCCACCGTGACCGGCTCACCATCATGCCAGACGGCGCTGCGGCGTATGGAGAAGTTGTAAATAGTGCCATCGGGGGTATTGCCCCAAGCTTCGGCCAGGTCGGGTATGGGGACGCCCCGATAATCGAATCGTACTAGACCGCTGTAGAGCAGCCGGTCCACGTCTCGGTCAGCGGGATTCTGCAGATCCAGCATGGGGTTCAGCCTACTGACGGACCCGACGAGCCCCTCAGTGTACACCCCTCCCTCGCTGGGCTGCGGGATGAATACCTGCTCCCCAGGCTGCTGTATGACCAACAGCACGCCCACGACCACCAGGGTAATCCCCACGACCAGAATTTGCCAGCGCAATCTCTTCATACTTTTTGCTTACGACGGGTTCTCAGCGTTCCCGGTCTGGGAACAAAGAAAGGCCGCCTCCCGGCTGCGTCGGCGCGCCACGCTGTCTCCGGGCAGACGGACCTTTCGGCAGATCAATATCCAGCCGCTAAAGGAATGCTAGGGTGATCAGAACCAGGGAGAAGAACAGGATGCTCAGTGCGAGAGTCACCCAGAAGAGCGTGCGCTCGACGCCCCGCCTGGCTGTGTAGACGCCACCGGTCTCGACGCCGGTCAGTCCGCCCAGGCCCGCGCCCTTGCTTTGCAGGATGACGCTAGCCACCAGACCGATAGACGTTATAATAATCGCGACGTACAGGAAAGTTTCCACTTGGTTTTACCTCCAGAAAAATTAGCCCGAAAATTATACCTGCGTTACTCGTAAATAGTCAACGAGGGATTCATGCCCCCCAGCAACCAGCCCGGCCCCCCGTACGAGCTCATCATCAATTTGCACATGCACACAACCTACTCGGACGGGACAGGTTCCCACCGTTCGATTGCCGAGGCCGCGATGCGGGTCGGCTTGGATGCGGTGATTGTCACCGATCACAACGTATTGGTGCAGGGTCTGGAGGGATACTACAAGAGTGGCAAGAGCCGAGTCCTGCTGTTGGTCGGTGAGGAAGTCCACAACCAGGCCCGGGTGCCGCAGAAGACCCACCTGCTGGTGTTCGGCGCAGGGCGCGAGATGGCGGGCTACGCGGAGGATCCGCAGGTCCTCATTGACAACGTGCGCAGGGCCGGGGGCATCTCCTTTATCGCCCATCCTCACGAGACCGCCGCTCCATCTATCGGCGAGGATGCGATCACCTGGGAAGACTGGCAAGCCCAGGGTTACACCGGCCTGGAGTTGTGGAACGGCCTGAGTGAGATCAAGACCCTCATCCCCACCAAACTCCACGCGATCTTTTACGCCTACTTACCACATCTTATTCCGCACGGCCCTCCGGCTGCCACCCTCGCCAAATGGGACGATCTGCTGGTCGAAGGGAGGCGCGTTTACACCGTCGGTGGATCGGACGCGCACGAACTCAAGCTCCATGCGGGCCCACTGAAGCGGACCGTTTTCCCGTATGCGCATCATTTTTTGACCATCAACACGCATCTACTCGTGCCGCAGCCGCTTAGCGGCGAGCTCGCCACGGACCGGAAACTGGTCCTGGATGCCCTGGCTCAGGGCAATGCCTTCACCGGGTACGACCTGCCTGCCTCCACGCGCGGCTTTCGTTTCAGTGCGCACGGCAAGGACGAAACGGTCATCATGGGTGGGGAGATCGACTCTGGGGGCGGCGTGACCTTGCTGATCCGCCTGCCACAGCCGGGCGAATGCCGGCTCATTAGGGACGGCCAGGAGATCAAGCTCTGGAAGCGCCAGCAGGATTGCGCCCACGTCATCACCCAACCGGGAGCGTACCGGGTGGAGGCGTACATCGGCTATTATGGCAGGCGGCGCGGCTGGATTTTCAGCAACCCGATCTTTGTGACATGAGCCACAGGAGTGGCTATGTTGGCGGGTCAGCCTCAAACCTGCCTGTGGCCCTTGGGGTTTTAGAACATATATGCTAATCTCAGGCGGGAATCATCCCATGGAGGTCGCCTTCTTGCTCAATACCCACAGCCCTGAGCCGGAAGACTGGCTCGAAGCGGAAGCATTTGTTTCATCTTTGTTCCTCAGGAACAAATGCCCGCTCACTGCCCACGCCCACTCACCACGTTCCGCTGCGTCCGACCTCTACTGAGCCCTGGCGCCCCGCCGCGGCCCTGCCTGCACCTGCGGCATACGCGTGCTCATCACTTTGTAGACGCGGGGACATAGGTACCCGCAGCCAGCCACAGATGAGCCGTCATGCTGACTGGCGAAGCCGTGTCGAGGCGGACCGCGAAGTACGTGTGCTGCCTGCACGTGTGCTTCAGGCACAGGTGAGCAAAGCGAAGTATTTGTTATTGTCGTTCTTCACGGGTCCTCAAAAAATCCAGGAAATGTAGCCCGATTGGGCTCCCCCAACGGTTTTTCGGCGGATATCCGGGTCGCATTAATGGCAATTTCAAGCGATTTGGCGCCTTTTTCCCCATGTATTGGGGTTTCGCAGGTACCCCGTGGGTGGAGCATTCGTTTCGTATTCGTTTATTCTTGCGGGAACGAATGGTCGCCCAGTGCCAACTGAAGACCGACAACTGCCAGCTCAACACTGAACACTGACTACCGCCCCGGAATCACTTTCATGAATCGGCTCTCTTGGGCCGCGACCAATTGGACAAATACAGAGATATAGGCTAAAATCGGGCCACTTTTCAGTCGTGCGTCACGCGCGGCTGCTTTCCGCTCCCGGCCCGCCTGCGGCGTCGTCCGGGGGTAACCCCGAGGAAAGGAGGTTTCCCCTGATGCATCAGTATGAGCTCGTTTGCATTGTCCATCCCGACCTGGACGAAGGCGCTTTCAAGGGCGTCGTTGAAAAGGTGAGCGGATGGGTCAGCGAAGCAGGCGGCACGGTTGATAAAGTGGATGTGTGGGGCCGCCATCGCATGGCCTACCTGATCCACAAGCAGCGCGAAGGACAGTATGTGCTGCTCGATCTCACTATGCCCGCAGCCCAAACGGCAGGGCTGGATCGCAATCTGCGCTTCCTGGAACCCGTCATGCGTTACATGATTACCCTCGTGGATTAGTCCTTTACCTTCCCGTGTATTGGTTGCCAAGTAAGGAGTGCTGAAATGAGTCGTGGGCTTAACAAAGTGATGATTATCGGTCACCTCGGCCGTGACCCTGAGATGCGCTACACGCCTTCCGGCCGGCCCGTGACGACCTTTGCTGTCGCCACCAGCCGCTCCTGGAACAGCATGGACGGTGAGCGGCACTCCGAGACCGAGTGGTTTAACGTGGTGGCTTGGGGCAACCTGGCTGAGATCTGCAAGCAGTATCTCACCAAGGGACAGCAGGTCTACATCGAAGGGCGCCTACAGACTCGCAAATGGGAAGACAAAGAGGGCATCAAACACACCGCCGTCGAAATCGTCGCTTCCGAGATGATGATGCTCGGCGAGCGTCGCGAGACGCACAACAACACCCAGGGGCA
>Ga0315290_10002011_pt1 | contig 14168 bp, 12 predicted proteins | sample YL17G12_0_MG_FD_203627 | JGI IMG/M metagenome (GOLD analysis project Ga0315290, IMG submission 203627) | Sediment microbial communities from Yellowstone Lake, YNP, Wyoming, USA - YL17G12_0 | ecosystem: Environmental > Aquatic > Freshwater > Lake > Sediment | place: USA: Wyoming | collected... | reverse complement strand
GCTGGCGCGTGCTGAATAAAGCGACGTTGTTAGCTGATGTGATCAAGGGTGAAACGTTCGAGGATGGGATCAGAAAACAGGCCGCCTAACTCGACGGCTCAAACACAACTATTGACAATAGCCCGGGCGGGAGCGCGGACGGTGGCTGGAAGCCTGATGGCGGTCGGCTCTATGTGGTCTCCAGAGGCGCTGATGCTCAGTGCTTCTTCTTCCCCTTTGCCTTGCCTTGATTGCCGTTGTACAAATCCTGACCTTTCTTCAGAGCGTGAAACTCCTCCGAACCCGGCTTGATGCCGAGGCTCTTTGCCATCACTCCCCAGCCCTTACCCTTCGATGTCTTGTACTCCCTAAGCACGTAGTCGGTCGGATGCCGCGATATCTCCCCGAGCCGTAAAACGATGTAGGCGTCGGCAGGGGTCGGGACGTTTCCGAGAACCGCCGTAATCTGTGCATCACCGATCTGGAACCGGGCCGCAATTCTTGCCCGGAAGCCAGTGGGGTCCGCTTGGACTCTGATGTTGAAGTCCTTTACCCAATCGAAGTCCCCCGCAGCCGCTGGCGATGAGACAAGTAGCACTATCAGGGAGAGTACAAAGAACCCCTTTCGTTTCATGAATCCCTCCTCAAGGGTATCTCTGTTGGAACGTTGTCAAGACAGTGCCGATCACGGATACCCCCAGATCCAGTATCGGCAACTTCTTCTTCAGACATTGTAGAGCGATGCCCTCTGCAAGCAATTGCAAGGTCTTCTGGGAAACGCGTCATCAAGGTGGCTGGCGGCTGTGATCATCGTGGCTGGCATGTTGCCTCCGCACGCAACTCCGCTGAAGAAGATCGGCGGCAAGCGGGGCGGAATCCCGCCGTTCGGCCCGTCGGACAAGCCGCCGAGGTCGAGTCTACACCCCCTGCGCCGTCCGTCGGCTGCGGCTCGGTGTCGCAGTTCTGACACTCCATCTCGTCAGTATTGCGGAGACTACCCTTGACAGGTTCGCCAACACGGCCTACATTACGGGTGATCGCCCCCGCACGGTCACTCGGCGCCAAGGAGCTATCGCAATGGTGCGCCACAGGGGGCCGACTCTCTCCCGCCATCGTAAGACTTCTGTACCCCGCGTCTGGACATCTATCCGCCTTGGCCGTGTCGGTACTACGGCAAGGGACGAACCTGCCCCCGATCCCGAACACTCGTTTCTCGAAATACGAACATGAGCCGCTTCTCGCCGCTGTTAGGCGTCGTTCGCAATGACGCTCACCGCTATCAGCGAGTAGCCCGTCACCGCGCATCGGGATACACCGCCAACGTCGTGGGATGCACCACCGAAGGAGGCGCTATGTGGATTCTACGCAGCGTCGTCGTTGTTCTCGCCGTGTTCGTTACCGCTTGCGGAAGCGAAGTGGTGACGCCCACCGCGCCAACGCCGCCGCAGACTCAAACCACGACCCCGACTCCGCCACCTGCCTCCGATCTCTCTCCGTTCGTGGGGGTGTGGAACTTGACGTTGCACCTGACCGAAGTGCAGGGTGACAGCGGATGCATCGCGGAAGCGCTGAAGTCGCAGTTGGAGGTGCTGGGCAAGTCTTCGCTCACGATAACTCAGAGTTCTGTGACCATCACCAACCCGCCGGGCGACTACGCGTGTACGTTCCCTACTCCCAAGACGGACAGTAGTAGTTTCACGACGTACGGCGTGAGAGGGTATTTCACGTGCGAGCGTCCCACGCTGGCCGTCCGCTGCACTGACGGATCGCTGTACGAGCTTTTCTCGTGGGGCCAAGACATTACCGCCCGGCTCTCGGGCAGTGAGATAAGCGGAACGTGGGAGTCCGCCTTTGACCCTCTTGGAACAGTCGGCAGAGGCTTGCACATCACGGCGGAATTCAAGGGCAGCAGATAACTGCCTTTGCTCGCCGTCGGGCAGCACGTCGGCGGGAGGATCGCGGCGACCGGTCGAGCGGGGCCACCCTCGCGGTGGCCCTCGTCGTGTACGCCTGAGCCTTCGCGGCACGCGCGAGGCATAGCCGACGATGGGGATTTCAGGCATCCACGTTGCGGCGAGTCCCGGTGGGGACGCCACGCTATGTGGTACGACGCCCGCGAGCAACTGGGTGACCCGACACACTCCCCGGAACTGATCGGCCAGACCGGCGTTCGCCTCGGTCGGCACGCACGTCACGCGCCTGACACAGGGACTGCGGGAGACGCGGCCTCGTGGGAATATGAACGGCTGAGGAGAGGGACGGCGGCCACCTATTTGTTGGGCCTCCGGAGCCGAATGTCGATGCCGCTGGTGCGTCTTGTCTCCGCTGCCCCACTGTCCCGCGAATTGTCTCCCTCGACCTCACGCGCATCGCATTCTGGCCCACCCGCCGTATTTCACTTCCGGAGTAGCACGCAAGCCGCCCCGTGTCCGCCATCCCGGAGCTGCGCGAACTCGACTATCAACACGTCATGGCGTCGAGTCAGATGTTCCCACACGCGATCTCGCAGGACTCCGGCTCCGCTGGGTGAATGGGTACCTTTGCCGTGAACGACACGGATGCAACGCACCCCGGCACCCCGGCACCCGGCCACGAACTGGCGCAACCGCCTCAGCGCCTCCTCGACGGTACATCCATGTAGGTCCAACGTGCGCTCGACCGGGATCTCGCCTCGCTTCAACTGTCGCACCTGAGATCGTGGCACGCCCGGAGCCGCGTAGCCGGAGGCCCAGTCGTTGAAGCTCTTCGAGCCGGGGTCCGTGGTCTCCTTGTGCGGGAGACCAATGGCGGCGCGTTGGGGGGCCGGGCGCATCATGACCCGCTGCCGAGACTCCTCAGAGAACGGCGTCACGTCGGCCAAGGCTTCGGCCAAGAGCCTCGCGTCCTCTGCGTCGGGGTTCGACGGCGGGGCACCTGCCGGTTTCCGCGTCGGAGTCATGATTGTGGTCGCCCCGTCTGGAGCTATGCGTTTCGCTTCGGCTGCTTCTCCAGCTTCCTCTTATCGTCCTGCTTGTCCTTCGCAACGTGCTGTTTCTGACCCTTTTCTTTGTCCTTCTTGCCGCCCTTGTCTCCCATGAAGCACCTCCAGCGCCGCCGGTCCTTGGCGACGGGGCAAGTGTAGCCGAACTCCGCCACAGGGGCTGCTACAGTCCGCGCTCCCGTGACCGGATCCAGCCCTCCACCTCCTCCGCGAGCCGATTCCCGACGCTCACACGCCACGACTGAGGTAGACTCCCCCATCCGTCACAACTCACTCTATAACCTCGGCACACAGACAGAGAGGCTCCCATGCAGGCAGGAATCCGTCAGACGTGTCTTTTCGCGGTGATCGCACTTGGGTTGGTGGTCGCGCTCGCAGGCACGGCGCTCGCGCAGTCCAGTGATTCAAGCATCGGCACGTGGAAGATCAACTCCGCGAAGTCGACATACACCGCTGGCGCGGCACCAAAGAGCGTCACCACCAAGCACGATGTGGCAGGCGCGGGCGTCAACTCCACTGTGGATTCGGTGGATGCAGACGGCACAGTACGGCACTGGACTTACAGCTCAAACTACGACGGAAAGGACAACCCGGTCACGGGGAACTGCCCTTACGGGGATACGATTTCACGTACCCGCGTCGACGCGAATACGACAAAGGCCATCTACAAGAAGGGTGGGACCGTCACCGCTGCTCAGACCTCAGTGGTGTCCAGCGATGGGAAGACGCGGACGGTCACGACCACAGGCACGAATGCCAAGGGACAGCCCGTCAGCTCTGTGGTGGTCTACGACAAGCAGTAGGTAACGAGTCCAGCGACGGCGGCGTGAACGTCCGTCGTCGTCGCTGGCCTTCACAGTGAGGCGGGCAGTCTCACCGTCATCGAGCGACATGCTTTTCAGCAAGCCGTCCCGCTGCCCCGCCCCGATCGTCGAGGCCGACGATGGTGGAGTCGTCGCCCGCGATCGCTCCCAACAACGGCCAGCGTCGGACGCCTTCCGGACCCCCTTCTGCGTGTAGAATACCCGCCAGCGTTTCCCGTTCTTCAGCCGAGGCCCCTAGCGCCCGTCCGGGTTGAGCCCTTGTCCGTCGGCTTGACGCATTCCTTGATAGGAGACGAGCGGCACCCCGCCGCTCTGAGGGAGGGTTATCATGAACACGTCCTCCGCCGCCCGTCAGTTCGTCACCCAGCTACGGCTCGCCGCTGGCCTCATCGTCCTCCTGCCGATTGTCGCGGCCGCGCAGGAGCCGGTCAAGTCGTTCGACCAACTGAACACTCGACTAAAGATCGGCGACACCGTCTACGTGACCGACGCGCAGGGCCGCGAGGTCAAGAGCAAGATCCAGACGCTCGCGCCTGACGCGATCACGCTGAAGGGCGACGGCCCGATGACCTTCTCCGCGCGCGACGTGAGCCTCATCCGCAAACGCGAATTCGAACCGCTCAGGAACGGTGCCCTCATCGGCCTCGGCGTCGGCGGAGGCTTCGGGGTTGCAGTGTGCGTGTCGATTATGGTCTACGACGATGCCACCCTCGGCTGGTGCGCGCTGGCGCTTGGCGTCTATGCCGGCGTCGGCACGACCATCGGCGTCATCATTGACGCCCTCATTCCCGGCAACAAGCTCGTGGCCTATCGCGCGCCCGGCACGCCCGGCACGCCCGGCACGCCCGGCTCATCGCAGCCCCGCTTGTCGATCGCACCCGTGATCACGACGCGCACGAAGGGTGTGGCGGTGTCGTATTCCTTCTGAGCGCGTGTCAGCGTGCGTGTCCCGGCGGGTCCTGCGCCGACGGATGGACGATGTCAATCGTGGGTGACGCCCCGCTGTCGCCCGCATCGACGAACCCCCGCCAGCACGATCTCCGGCGTCCGCCCCGCCGTGTCGCACCAGAGCACGACGTCTGCATCGAGCGCGTTGAAGAAATGGGAATCGCGGTCGAGGTAGGCCGACCGGAGCACCGCGACGGCAAGCGCCCGGTAGCACTCGCAGTCAGAACTTGCAGCGGGCGAAGTCGGCATCGGTGAACCGCACGGCTTCGAGGTCGACATCCGTCGCTGCCGAGAAGACACGCATGAAGGTCGCCCGCCCGAACTGGTGCCCGCCGCGCAGGCGTGGGTGGACTGGGCGAAAGCCTATCTGAAGGACCATCGCCCGACCGACCCGTTGTTCTTCGAGCCGCTCCTCGACCGGAACGCCGAGGGCTTCTACCACTGGACGGGTAGGAACGGAGAACGGGACGAGTGGCTTGATACGTGGCACTGATGAGCCGGGCGGTGCTCCATGGGATAGATCACGGGAGCGGCGGATGCAAGGTCGTGCCGTTACGCCCACCGCAGCCAGCATAAAGTCAGCATAACGAACTGGAGCCTAAACTAGCCGATTCTGGCCTACTTCGCCCGACTCCTGCCTACTACGGCTGTACGTAGAAAAAGCCAGCAGTTACTGGCTTTCTCTTGCGATTGTGTGGTCGGGGCGAAAGGATTTGAACCTTCGACCCCTCGGTCCCGAACCGAGTGCTCTACCAGGCTGAGCCACGCCCCGACTGCCCTTCTATCCTACCGCAGTCTGCTCTTGTTTCCCAAGATCTTCTTCCCGCGGGGCTGAAGCCCCGCGGCTACGGCGGGCTTCGACTTCAGGAGCCGATCCACGAGTGTGAGGGCGTCGTGGGCGGTCAGGTCCGGCTGCAAGGGCGTCACCGAGATGTAGCCGTCCCGCACGGCCTGGTAGTCGGACCGGTCGTGCGCCTCCCACTCGTCCTGCGCCTCGTCTATCCAGTAGTACGCCCGATGCTTCGGGTCCACGCGCTCGGAGACCGACGTCACGTGGTTGCGCTTCGCCTGGACGGTCACCTTGAAGCCGTGCGTCACGCGCTTCGGCACGTTGATGTTCAGAAACGTCCGCGACGGAAGGCCCTTCCTCAGCACGATCTCGGCGATACGCGCCGCGGCCCGGGCGGCGTCGGTGAAGTCCATCTTCTCGCGCGTGCGCTTCAGCGACACGGCAATGCTCGGCACGCCCAGCAGCGCGCCTTCCAGCGCTCCCGACACGGTCCCGGAGTAGGTCACATCGTCGCCGAGGTTCCAGCCCTTGTTGATGCCGGACACCACGAGGTCGGGCAGGCTCTTGAGCACGATCGCGACGCCAATATTCACGCAATCGGTGGGCGTGCCATCCACGGCGTAGCGGCGCTCGTCCACTCGCTCGAGTCGCAGCGGATAGTGCAACGTGAGGGCGTGGCCGACGGCACTCGCCTCTTTTGCGGGCGCCACCACGACAACCTCGCCGAGCGGCTCGAGAGCCGCGGCGAGAGCGGCCAGGCCCTCGGACGTGACTCCATCATCGTTGGTGACGAGGATTCTCTTCATGGGAACTATTCATTATAGACGAGGAACGGACGGGGTGCCTTCGGCCGATTGCCGGGCCTGAAGACCCGGCCTCCACCTTGAGAGGGAGATGGCCTGCGGCCACCCTACAAGGACGCGCTCAGACTGCGCACGGGAACGCGAGAAAGCAACGCGGCCGACACGAGAGCCAGGGCCGCGCCAACGGCGAACGCCACCGGCGCGCCGACCACCTTCCAGAGGAGGCCGAACAGCAGACTGGCGGCCAGCGCCCCGATGCCGATCACGGCGTGGTACGCGCCAAACGCGGTCCCCCTGGACTCGGCCGGCGCCAGGTCGGCCACGACGGCCTTCTCGACGCCCTCGGTCAGACCGTAGTACACGCCGTAGACAAGGAACAGCGCCACCAGGACGGATCTGCTCGTGGCCATGGCGAACCCGCCGTACACCGCCGCGTACACCAGCCATCCTGTCGCGATGATTCCGCGCCGGCTGAGCCTGTCCGAGAGGTGTCCGCCGATCGGAGACACGGTGGCCTTCACGACGTGCAACGCTGCCCACGCGATGGGAATCCAGGCCGCCCCGACGCCAACGTCGCTGAGACGGAGGAGCAGGAACGCGTCCGTGGAATTCCCGAGACTGAACAGGAGCACGACGCCGAGGTAACGGTAGAAGCCGCTGTCGAGACCAAGGGCGACGGCATGGTGATTCGCAGGACTGAAGTCCTGCGCCACGACGGGCGCCCTCACGCTGCGGTCCTGCGCCACGAGGGAACCGCCCGCGCCGCGATCCTGCGCCACGGCAGGTGGAGGCTCTGCAGCCTCGGGCACCGGCAACAGCATCAGCACGGCGATCACGCCAGGAACCAGCGTCAACGCGAACAGCGTCCGGTAGTGCTCGGGATACCACCATAGAAACAGACTGGCCAGCAGCGGACCGACCACCGCGCCGGCGTGGTCCATCGAACGGTGCAGGCCGAACACGTATCCCCGCGTGGACGGCTCGGCCCAGGCGGCGAGCAGCGCGTCTCGCGGCGCGGTTCGGATGCCCTTCCCCACCCGGTCCGCCAACCGCACCAGCAGCACCTGCGGCCACGATGATGCCAGCGCGACCAGTGGACGCGCGGCCGTGGACACGCTGTAGCCGACGATGACGAAGGGCTTGCGCGATCGCCATCGATCGGAGATCCGGCCCGAGAGAATCTTCAGCAGGCTGTTGAGGGCTTCGGCGGCGCCCTCAATGATCCCGATGGCCATGGCCGTGCCGCCAAGCACCCGCGTCAGATACAGCGGCATGATCGGGTACACCGCTTCGGACGCAGTGTCGGTGAAGAAACTGGTCCACGACACCAGCCACACCGGTCGGGGAAGCCGGGGACGGTTGCGGAAGAGGCCGGGGGCACTCGGTGCCACGCCTACGCCTTCAGATAGATGCCGCGCCGATCCATCACGTAGAGCACAACGAACAGCACCACGAGATTGGCGAAGGCGAACAGCAGCGACGCGTTGTACGGATCGGCGAGGGGCACGAACCATGCGTCGTAGCTGTAGCTTCTCCAGGACACCAGCGCGCCGTCGGCCGCCGCCGTCTTGTGATTCATCAGGAACTTCGTGCCCAGGCCGGACAGCACGAAAAGCGCGATCGCGTTCAGGCCGAGAATCACGAGCGGCCGGCTCCACGTCTTCCAGCCTCGAACGTCGATCAGCGCGTAACACATGGCGAAGAACACGGCCGCGGCGCCCCCGGTGAACCAGACGTACGAACTCGTCCACAAGCTCTTGTTGAGGGGAAAGGCCAGGCTCCACACGAGCCCGATGCCCATCGCCACGAGGCCGGCGCCCACCATCCACATGGCCTTGCGGGCACCCGACGCGCGGGACCCGAGCCACAGGCCCGCGATGCCGCCAAGGAGCGTCGTCGCAATCGCCGGGATCGTGCTGAGCAACCCCTCGGGGTCCCAGGTCTTCGATTGCACCCAGAGGTGCTTCCCGAACACCGCGCGGTCCACGTACGCGCCGAGATTGCCGCTCGGTGTCAGATCTCCCGCAACGCCGCCGGGCACCGGCACCAGCATCATGACCGCCCAGTAGCCAAGCGTCAGCCCGACGGCCCAGAATCCCAGCGTCCGCCCGTGCGCCCACCGTCTCGTGTCGTCGCTGCCCTGCGTTGGAGCCGTCCACCGGAACAGGAACGCCGCCACGAGGTAGCAGAGTGCAATCCGCTGTAACACGCCGGGGACACGCACCACGGAACAGTCCCACCGCGGGTAGAGCGCCAGGATCATCCCCAGCCCGACGATCACGAGCGCCCGCTTCACGATCTTCCACGGGTCCCCCATCGTGCCCCGCGACAACGTCAGCGACACGCCGACGATAAAGAGAAAGAAGGGGAAGATGAGATCAGTGGGGGTGCAGCCGTTCCACCCGGCGTGCAGCAGCGGCGGGTAGACGTGGCCCCAGTCGCCGGGGTTGTTGACGATGACCATCCCGGCCATCGTCAGCCCCCGGAACGCGTCGAGTGACGTCAGGCGCGGCGGATTCTTCACGCGGATCCTCCAAGTGTACGCGCCATGATGGCGCTTTCCGGCCCGCGGCGAAAGAGGCAGTTGCAATTGGCCGCCGCCGGCGCTACAACTGTGCCATGCCGACGCTGGCCGAGACGATGGCCGCGCGCACGCGCGAGGCTGACAAGGCACTGTACGACACGTACGACGGCACGTGGGTGCGGTGCTTCGCCTGCGGGCACGAGTGCCCAATCCCGGACGGCGCCACCGGTGTCTGCAAGGTGCGCTTCAACCGCGCCGGCACGCTGATGGCGCCCTGGGGCTACCTGGCGGGCGCGCAATGCGATCCCATCGAGAAGAAGCCGTTTTTCCATGTGGAACCCGGTTCGCGAGCCTTCAGTATCGGCATGCTCGGCTGCGACTTCCACTGCGCGTACTGCCAGAACTGGGTGACGTCGCAGGCGCTGCGCGACCCTGCGGCCGGGACGTCTATCACCGACACGAGCCCTGAGCTGATTGTGCAGGGAGCGATCCAATCGGGCGCGCGCGCGGTGGTCAGCACCTACAACGAACCGCTCATCACGAGCGAGTGGTCCGTGGCCGTGTTTCGCACCGCCCGCGCCGCCGGACTTCTCACGGGATATGTGTCCAACGGCAATGCCACACCGCGAGTGCTCGAGTACCTGGCGCCCTGGGTCGATCTCTTCAAGGTCGACCTGAAGGGATTCGACGACCTGCAGTATCGCAACTATGGCGGACGCCTCCAGCCCGTGCTCGATACGATACGGGGCCTTCATGCGATGGGCATCTGGGTGGAAGTGGTGACGCTGCTCGTTCCAGGCATCAACAACTCGGATGACGAACTCGAACAACTGACCGGTTTTCTTGCCGGCGTGTCGCCCGACATTCCCTGGCATGTGACGGCGTTTCACACGAACTACCGCATGACCGACCGCGCAGCCACGACTCCCGAGATGCTGATACATGCCGCCGCGATCGGCAAGAAGGCGGGCTTGCGATTCGTGTACGCCGGCAACGCGCCAGGCCACGTTGGCGATTTCGAGAACACGGTCTGCCCGTCATGTCGGGAGACGCTCGTCGAGCGCCGGGCGTACTGGATTGGAGTGTGCCGGGTCACCGCCGACGGCCGCTGCCCCGCCTGCCAGACCGTCATCCCGGGGCGGTGGAGAGCCGGCACGCCGGCCGCACGTCCCTGATCCGCGAGCGGACAGACTCCTCACACGTGAGCCCCGGGATTGGTGCCCGGGGCCCCGCCCACGGCATAATACGTACGATGCCGCTCGTCGATACCCTCGGCCGCCCGCTGCGAAGTCTGCGCGTGTCGGTCACCGACCGCTGCAACCTCCGCTGCGAGTACTGCATGCCCGAGCAGGAGTACGTGTGGCTGTCGCGGGATGACCTGCTGCACTTCGAGGAACTCAGCCGGCTGGTCGATGTCTTCATCGGCCTCGGCGTGGACAAGATCCGGTTGACGGGTGGAGAGCCCCTCCTCCGCAGGAATCTCCCCCAACTGGTCGAACTGCTGGCCGAGAAGCCGCTGAAGGACCTGGCGCTCACCACCAATGGCATGCTCCTCGAGGAGTTCGCCGGCCCCCTGAAGCGTGCCGGCCTTCGTCGCCTGAACATCAGCCTCGACACGCTCCAGCCAGCGCGTTTCCTCCAGCTGACCCGACAAAATGATCTCGCGCGGGTAATGCGTGGAATCGACGCCGCCTCGCGCCTGTTTCCGGGCATCAAGCTCGACGCGGTGATCCTGCGGGGCGTGAACGACGATGAGTTCGAGCCGCTGCTCGACTACGGGGCCTCCATCGGCGCCGAGGTCCGGTTCATCGAGTACATGGACGTCGGGGGCGCCACGCGCTGGACATCGGAGACCGTGGTGCCGCGGCGCGAAATGATCGAAAGGCTCACGACTCGCTTCGGCGCGGTCACGGCCATCGAAGAGCCTGGCTCCACGGCCCCGGCCGACCGGTATGCGCTTCCCGACGGGCGTCTGTTCGGCATCATCTCGTCGACGACCGAGCCGTTCTGCCGCGATTGCGACCGCGCCCGCATTACCGCGGACGGCGTGTTCTTCACCTGCCTGTACGCGACCGACGGGCTCTCCCTCCGAGAGGCCGTTCGAGGAGGCGAGTCCCTCGAAGCGGTGTCGACGCTCATCGAGAACCGCTGGCACGCCCGGCGGGATCGGGGCGCCGAAGAACGCCTCGAGATCCGCGATCGCACGGCGTACATCCCCCTGGCCACCCTCCGTGAGCACCCCCATCTGGAGATGCACAAGCGCGGCGGGTAGCCTCCCCTGGTGCACCCTCGTCTGTTGTCGATTCGTGGCGCAGGACTTCAGTCCTGCGTAATCCTAGGTAGTCCTGCGTAGTCCTGCGAGCGGGGCTCTTTCTTGGAAGACCGCGATTCGGGATCGTGACCAGGGTCGGGGGCTGCGGGTGGCGGCAGGGGTTGCCCCGAATCGCGAACTTCGATCTAGTCCTGCGAGCGAACGACGGGCGTCCAGCCCCGTGCGAAGCGCGTGCCCACCATCAACTGCACAACCTCTCCGTAGTTGCGCACGCCACTGGTCACTCGGTTCGAACGGAGATAACTGTCGTATACACGCCACACTGTGAGGCTGACCGCCCGAACCTGGTCGCGTGCGGTCCGCCGGTCCATCGCCTCGATGTCGGCCTGCACGAGACCAGGCAGACGCCGGCGTACCTCCCGCCGCTCGTCTCGATCAAGGGCCGGCAGCGTGTGGAGAAAAGCCTCCAGCCATGCGCTGTACTGGGCGCCGTCGTTCCCCTGCAGGCACACAACCCACGCGAAGAACGACGCGTCCGACTCGCGGGCGAGCCCGGCCAGGTGGCCCCACTCGTGAGCGATGACGAAGGGCTGCTCAAACGGGAGCACATTGGTGGCCACCAGGGTCTCCAGGAGGAACGGGTTAGTCATGCCGCTGACGCCAGCGCGGGTGAAGTAGAGGTCCAGCGCCGACGTCTTGGGCCGGCCCGCGCGGACGGGCGCCGGGAGTCGCAGGAGACGAACTCCCCGCTCGAATGCCGGCAGCAGGCTCCGCGCGAACTCGTCGCGCGCCGGCCACCCATCGAGCGCCAGAGGCAGGCGTCCTCGCAGACGGCTCATTTCGGTCACGGCCTGCTCGTTCAGGGACCGGACGGCCGCGGGCGTGACGCGGTTCTTGTCGAAATCGAGCCACGCGCTGACGGGCTCCCGCCGGTAGTTGCATCCCCAGGCCGCCAGGAACGCAAGGTACACGAGCGCTCCAACGACGACACCCTGCCAGGCGCGGTGGACCAGTTTCCGCCAGCGCGTGCCCCGCGGAGAGCGAAGCACGGACGCCGTGGCCAAAGCTCCGACGACCAGTCCTGCGGCAATGAGCAGATCAAGCAGGGCGAACGGCACCGCGTTCGACGTGGCGGTGACGCCACGCTGGATGACGGGGTACCAACCACGGGCGTAGTACCGCTCTACCCATGCTGCCTGGCTGGGCACGGTCGCTGCACACGCGGCCGCGGCCACGACAAGGACCCCCGCCACACGCGTTCGCATCCTCGTGATCATAGTTGGGGTCGCGAGATCAGTGGGATCAGATCAGTGGGGTCAGACTCGACTTGTGAAAGAGCCCTCGGCACAATCGTCGGAAAGTCGAGTCTGACCCCACTGATTTCGGGTCGAGTCTGACCCCACCGCTCTGCGGTCTGGACTCCTGTCATTCAAACAGATATAAACGGGCCAGTGCCACCCAGTCGAGCCTCCATGCCAGATGACGGACGTCGTATCGAGATTCGCGGCATCGTCCAGGGCGTGGGTTTTCGCCCGTGGGTATACCGCCTGGCCGCCCGCCACCGCCTCCGAGGGAGCGTACGGAACGATGCCGGCGGGGTCACGATTGAAGCGTTCGGGCCGCCGCGCGCCCTCGAGGCGTTCCTCGCGGACCTGAACACCTCGCCGCCGCCGGCCGCCTCCATCGCGACGATCACCATCCTCCACATTGACTCCCAGCCGGTGGAAGGTTTCGAAATTCTCGCATCTGAACCGACAGCGGAACGCCGGGTCTCCATCCCGGCGGACCTGGCGACCTGTCCCGAGTGCCTTGCCGAGATAGTGGACCCTCGGGACCGGCGGCATGGGTATCCCTTCACCAATTGCACGAATTGCGGGCCGCGGTTCACGATCGCGTTCGACATCCCGTACGATCGACCGAACACCACGATGGCTCCGTTTCGGATGTGCCCGGAATGCCAGGCCGAGTACGACTCCCCCGCCGATCGCCGGTTCCACGCCCAGCCCAACGCGTGCCGTTCCTGCGGTCCCCGGCTCTGGCTGGCCGGCCCTGATGGACGCGAGGTTCCGTCATCAGATCCCATTGCAGTCGCGGCAGCGGCGATCCACCGGGGAGGGATTATCGCCCTCAAGGGAATCGGCGGGTTCCACCTGGCCTGCGATGCCTGCAACGCGGAGTCCGTCGCGGAGCTGCGCCGGCGCAAACGCCGTGACGAGAAACCGTTTGCGGTCATGGTGCGGAGCCTGGACGACGCGGAGGTGCTGGCCGATCTCGGCGACGCCGAACGGCGCCTGCTGACGTCGATCGAGCGGCCGATCGTGCTCGTCTCCCGCCGCCCTGGTGCGCCGCTGGCGAGTGCGGTCGCGCCTGCCAATCCGATGGTCGGCCTCATGTTGCCGTACGCCCCTCTGCATCACTTGTTGCTGGCCGCAGCCGCCTGCCCCCTGGTCATGACCTCGGGCAACCTCTCGGAGGAACCTCTCGCCTATCGCAACGATGAGGCGATCGAGCGGCTCGGGCGCATCGCGGATGTTTTTCTCCTTCACGACCGGGACATCGACACGAGGTGCGACGACTCGGTGGCGCGTGTCATCGCGGGTGCGCCGGTCGTCCTGCGACGGTCGCGCGGCTACGTGCCGCGCGGCGTCCACGTGTCGGCGTCATTCGCCCAGCCGGTGCTCGCGTGCGGCGCGCTGCTGAAGAACACGTTCTGCGTGGGCGTCGGCGACACCGCATTCCTCGGCCCCCACATCGGCGATCTGGAGAACCTCGACACCTTCGAGTCCTTCGAGCATGCCGTCGGACGGATGGAGCGATTCCTCGGCGCCGCCCCGGCCGTGGTGGCCTACGACCTGCACCCTGACTATCTCTCGACGCGGTACGCGCTGCGGCGGCCCGAGCCGGTCAAGGTGGCCGTCCAGCACCATCACGCCCACGTCGCGAGCGCGATGGCGGAACACGGTATCGAGGGGCCGGTCATTGGCGTGGCCTACGACGGGACGGGCCTCGGGACCGACGGCACCGCGTGGGGAGGAGAAATTCTCGTCG
>Ga0315290_10002008_pt1 | contig 14175 bp, 14 predicted proteins | sample YL17G12_0_MG_FD_203627 | JGI IMG/M metagenome (GOLD analysis project Ga0315290, IMG submission 203627) | Sediment microbial communities from Yellowstone Lake, YNP, Wyoming, USA - YL17G12_0 | ecosystem: Environmental > Aquatic > Freshwater > Lake > Sediment | place: USA: Wyoming | collected... | reverse complement strand
CGCACGGGTCCAGTTGGCGGACGCCTATCTCGCCAACCGGCGCTGGGCCGAGGCGCGGTCGGTGAGCGAAGAGCTGATTGCGCAGCGTCCCGAGCTCGCCCGGCATCAGGAGCGTCTCGCGGACGCCCTGAAGGGTCTCGGCGTGTCGGCTCCACTGCCCGCCGCCGACCCGCTGATCGAGTCGAAAGCGACGCCCGAGGCCCACGAAATCGATTTGAGCGGCGATCTCGAGTCGAAAGCGGCGCCCGAGGCCTACGATATCGATTTGAGCGACGATCTCGAGGCGCTGCTCGCCGAGGCGTCCGCCCCGGTGCCGGCCCGTCCGGCGGACCCGTCGGCGCCGGCAGCACAGGGCGAGGAGGACAGCCTCGAGCTGGACGACCTCATCCGGGCGATGCGGGAGTTGCCCGGGAGGGACGAGGACACCGCCGCCGCCGCGCGCGCGTACGACCGCGCCAGCGAGCACTACAACCACGGCGATCGCGAGGCGGCCGTCGCCTGCCTGCGCGAAGCCGTCCGCGACGTCAGCCATCGGTTCCGGGCCTCCTCCATGCTGGCGCGGCTGGCGCGGGAGCGCGGCGACCTCGTGCAGGCGATCGACTGGCTCGAACGGGCCAAACAGTCGCCGGCACCCACACTGCCGGCCTCGCACGCGCTGCTCTACGAACTGGCGGACACCCTCCAGGCTTCCGGCGAACCGGCGCGCGCGCTGGCGGTCTTCCTCGAACTCCACGCGATCGCCCCCTCGTACCGTGATGTCGCGACACGCATCGGCGCATCGTCGGCGGGGACATCGGGCGGGTCGTCGGACGGTGCCGTTCCCCGAAGGGGGCCCGCATGATAGTGCTCCGCCGCCTCGTGTACCTGGCCTACTTCGTGGAAGTCGGGCTGCTGCTCCTGGTGGTGCCGTGGTCGCCGTTCTGGGAGCGCAACTACTTTCTTCAACTCTGGCCGAGCCTCGACGTGCTGATCGGCAACAACCTCGTGCGGGGCGCCGTGTCGGGGCTGGGGGTGATCAATCTCTGGGCAGCCACCTCCGAGCTGGGGGGACTGTTCGGGTTGGGGTTAAGGCGAGGCGGTCCGCCGCCGGGTGCATGATGCCGTTTGACACTCGACGGAGTCTTTCCTAACATGGTGGACCGGGCGCCTGGGATCGTGCGGGCGTCGGCGGACACAGCGAGACCCATGGCAGAAGAACCAGCCGTCGACTTCGGGACCTTCCTGCGTCAGGCTCGGGAGAAGCGCGGGGTCTCTCTGCAGCAGGTGGCTGCCACCACGAAGATCTCGGCGCGAGTGCTGGACGCGCTCGAGCGGAACGATCCCCGTAAGTTGCCCGGCGGGATTTTCTCACGCGCGTTCGTGCGGTCGTACGCCCGAGAGGTCGGCCTGGATCCCGAAAGTGCCGTCGAGCAGTTCGTGGCCGCGTTTCCGGAGCAGGCGGCCACCGAGTCGGCGCCGACGACGGTCGTCCACGATGATCCGGAGAACTTCGAAAGCCGCCGGCAGGCTGCGACCACGTTCCTGCAACTGCTCGGCGTCAGCCTGCTCATCGTCGTCATCGTCGTGATCTACTACAGCTTGCGGCCCAGCCAGCCGCCGCCGGTCCGCGTCGTCTCCGAGGCCGCTCAGGAGCAGCAAACGCCGCCGCCCGTGCCGCCCGCGCCCGGGCACGCCGGCCCCGCCGTGACGCCGGCACCGCCCGGGCCAACGCCGCCGGCGGCTGCGGCCGGAACCGCGACAGACGCTCCGCTCACCATCGAGATCGCCGCCAGTGGGGCGTGCTGGCTGGTGCTGACGGTGGACGGCGCGCGCGTCATCGCGAGGACGCTCGATCCCGGCGAGCACGTGAGCTACCCGGTTCGGACGTTTGTCACCGTCAACGCCGGCAACGCAGGCGCCCTGTCGCTGACACTCAACGGCAAGCCCGCCAAGCCGATCGGCGCCGCGGGGCAGGTGGTGGCCATCACGATTACGCCCGGCACCATCCACAACTTCCTCCAGCAACCCTGACATGGACGACCGTTACCAGACGCCACTCCTCGACTGCTTCCGGCGCGGCGAGGTGGCGCCGGACGTCCGCATGCTCGCGGCGCAGGGAGTGCTCGCGCCCAGGGCGCACGAGCAACTCGGGCTGCTCGTCCTGCTGATCGGTGACGCCGACCCGGCGATCCGGGCGGCGGCCGCCGCCACGATCGAGAGTATTCCGCCGGCTGCGCTGTCCCGGTTCCTGGGGCAACCCGATGTGCCGGACGAAATTCGCGCGTTCTTCGAACGGCGGGGGATTCAGGCCGGTCCCCCGGGCCCAGACGCTTCCGATGCGCCGCTGATCGATCCGGCCGGCGAGTCGGAGGGGGACGCATCCGACGAGGTGGGCGGTCAGCGGGGCCCCGAGGACAAGCCGCGGCAGTCCACCGTGCAGCGGTTGAGCCGGATGAACGTGACCCAGCGGATGAAGGCCGCCATGCGAGGGTCGCGTGAGGAGCGGGAGATCCTCATCCACGATCCGAACAAGGTGGTGTCGCTCTCGGTCCTGAGCAGTCCGAAGGTGTCCGAACAGGAAGTCGAGGCGTACGCGAAGATGGCGAGCATCTCGGAGGACGCGCTGCGCGTTATCGGCAGGTCGCGCGCGTGGTTGAAGAACTACACTATTATGAGGAGCCTGACGTTTAACCCCAAGACACCCGTGGCGATCTCGATGGGGTTCGTGAACCGGCTCGTGGAGAAAGACGTGCGCACGCTGGCGACCGACCGCAACATCCCCGAGCCGGTGAAGGTCCTGGCCCGGAAGATCATGCAGGCGGGGAAGAGCCGCAAGCACTGAGCGCGTGCGGCCCGTCTATCGCTTCCCGCCAGACCCGCCCGGGCGGACGCCCCATTCAGACCGCATCTGGGACAACCCGTCCATGAAGACCGTCGCGCGCTCGCGCTCGTCCTCGGTCGTCAGCGTTTTCAGCAGGTCGATGGCCTTCTCGATGTCCCGTTGAATCGTGGCGCGGGTCGTCGCGAAGTACAGGCGCCTGATCTCGGCAATCGCGTCCATGACGACCTCCGGCCGGCTACTGGAGCCGAAGCCCCTCGGTTTCGATGCGATAGTCGAGCACGCGCGCGCCGCCCGCGGCCAGGGCCTCGCGCACCCGGCCGGCGTCGCCCGGCTCGGCGTAACAGAACAGGCAGCCGCCACCGCCCGCCCCGCAGACTTTCGCGGCCGTGGCGCCGGCGCGGCCGGCCCGCGCGATCAGATCGTCGATCTGCGGTGTCGTCACCCCCGGCGCCAGGCGCTTGCGGTTCTCCCACTCCTGCGCGATCTGCTGGCCGACTTCTGTCCAGTCGCCCGCCTCGAGCGCCGTGCGCATCGCGACGGCGGTGTCACGGATCCGATCGAAACAGTCGATGACCTCGCGATCGCCGTCCAGATGCCGCTTGGTCATCTCCCAGTTGTTCGTGCCGGAGTTGCGCGGCGCGCCGGTGTAGACCAGGACGATCCGGCGCTCCAGTTCCTTCGGATCGACCGACAGGCCGACGCGCCGCACGCCGTCGACATCGAGTTCGACCGCCGAGACGCCGCCGTACATCGCCGGGCGGTAGTCCTGCACGCCGGTCGGGCAGAAGATGGCCTGGGCCTCGACGTTGCGCGCAATCTCGAGGAGCGCTTCGTCGCCGATCGTGCGGCCGGTCCACTTCGCCATCGCGCCGCACACGGCGACATTCAGGGCCGAGGAGCCGGCGATGCCCGCGCCGGCCGGGGATTGGGCCCTGGTGGTGAGCGTGAGCCCTTCGGCGCGGAAGTAGTGGAGCAGACGCCCGAGCAGGTCCATGTCCCCCGGCTTCACCAGCTCCGACCAGTGGGCGACGTCGGTCGTGCGCCCGGTGTCGATGGAGCGGATCACGACACGGCCGTCGTCGCGGGAGTCCAGCCTCGCGTGCGCACGCAGGCTGATGGCTGCGTTCAGGGTGACGGCGCCCGGGTGGAACAGGTAAAGCGGCCAGATGTCGATGGTGCCGCCGGCGAGATCGATGCGGGTCGGCGCAGATGATTCGAGATGCACGCCGCCATTATAATGGGATTCGCATGTCGCCATCCGCACGCCGCCGTGAGCTGGGCCAGCTTGTGTTTCTCGGATTCGACGGGTACATCATCCCGCCCGAGGTGCGCTCGCTCGCCCGCGAGTTCGACCTGGGCGGCGTCGTGCTCTTCACGCGCAACGTCGAGAGTCCGGAGCAGGTCGCCGGGCTCGCGTTCGAGGCCGAGCGGCTGGTGCCGCATGCGCCGCTCTGGGTGAGCGTCGACCAGGAAGGCGGCCGCGTCGCTCGCCTGCGGAGGCCGTTTACCGAATGGCCGCCGATGGCCACTCTCGGCCGGTCGGCGGACCCGGAGCTGGCGGCGCGATTCGCGCGGGCCATGGCGGTCGAACTGACGTCGGTCGGCATCACGATGGACTTTGCCCCGGTGCTGGATGTTCTGACGAATCCGTCGAATCCAGCCATCGGCGACCGGGCGCTGTCCGACCAGTCGGCCCGGGTGGCCGAACTCGGGGCCGCGCTCATCGATGCCATCCAGGGAGAAGGGCTCGCCGCGTGCGGCAAGCACTTCCCGGGGCACGGGGATGCCGGCGTCGACTCGCACGAGGCGCTGCCGGTCGTCGACCTGCCGCCCGATCGGTTCAGGGCCGTCGAGTTCGGTCCGTTCCGGACCGCGATCGCACATGACGTCGCGGCCATCATGGTGGCGCATCTGCTGGTGCCGGCGTTCGACGAGACATTGCCGTCCAGCCTGTCGCGGTCCATCGTCACCGGGCTGCTGCGCGAGGAGCTCGGCTTCGGCAATCTCATTGTGACCGACGATCTCAACATGAAGGGGTGCGCGGGCCGGTTCCCGGTGCCGGAGGCCACCGTGAAGGCCATCGCGGCCGGCCACGATCTGGCGCTGCTGTGCGAGCCGGACCATGACGGCCAGGCCGCGGCGCTGGAGGCGCTGGTGCACGCGGTCGAAGACGAGACGCTCCGCTTTGCGCAGATCGAGACGTCGCTCAGCCGGCACGCCCGGATCAAGGCGCGGTTCCTCGGGGGGCGCGAGCGCCCGAGCCGCCCGTCGACGGCGTGGCGCAGCCTGATCGGGTGCGAGGCGCACCAGATGGTGGCCGCCGACATGAGGCAGTATGTCTGATCGGGAGATCCGGAAGGCGCGGGCCCTGCGGGCCGGCGATTGCGTGGCGATTGTCGCGCCGGCGAGCCCGTTTCCGCGCGACGAGTTCGACGCGGGCGTCGAGGAGATTCGCCGCCTTGGCTTCGAGCCCGTGTTCGAGCCCGGCGTGTTCGATCGCCAGCGCTACCTCGCCGGCGACGCCGTGGAGCGGGCGCGCGCGTTCATGCGGGCGTGGACCGATCCGGACGTCGCGGCGCTGCTGACGGCGCGCGGCGGGTACGGCAGCGTCCAGCTGCTGCCGCACCTCAACGGGGCGCTTATGCGCGAGACTCCGAAACTGCTGATCGGCTATAGCGACGTCACGGCGCTGCTCGCGTTCGTGACCATCCGGTGCGGCCTGACCGCGATTCATGGGCCGACCGTGGCCGGGCGGTTCGGACGCGGCGAGTCGGCCTACGACCGCGGCTCGTTCCTGCGGGCCGTCTGCGACGCGGGGCCCGCCGGCGCGCTGCCCGCGCCATTGCTCGAGCCCGTGGTGGCGGGGGACGGGTCGGGACCGATCTACGGCGGCAACCTGACGCAACTGGCCGCGTCGCTGGGCACCCCCTGGGCCTTCGATCCTCCGGACGGGTGCGTCCTGTTCCTCGAGGACGTCAACGAACGGCCCTACCGACTCGACCGTCTGCTGACGCAACTGGATCAGGCCGGCGTGCTCGGGCGCGCCAGCGCGCTGGTGTTTGGCGAGATGCCAGGGTGCGACGACGCTGACGGCGCCATCACGGCGCGGGAGATCTGCGGCGAGATCGCCGGCCGGCTCGGCCGCCCGGCCGTCTGGGGCCTGCCGTCAGGCCACACGGCCGGGGCGGCCATCTCGCTGCCGCTGGGCGTTCGCGCCCGTGTCGCCGCGACGGGCACGTCGGCCGCGGTAATTCTGGAAGAATCGGCGGTCTGCTGAAAGGATCCACGTGGAGCGCGTGCATTTCATCGGCATCTGCGGGACCGCCATGGCGACACTGGCGGCCATGCTGCGACGCAAGGGGCTGTCGGTGCGGGGCTCCGATCAGGACGTCTATCCGCCGATGAGCACCTTTCTCGAGCGCGAGGGAATTCCGATCCTCCAGGGCTACCACCCCGATCACATCACCGGCGATCTCGACCTGGTGGTGGTCGGCAATGCCGTGTCGCGCGGCAACGTCGAACTCGAGGAAGTGCTCGATCGCAAGATCCGCTATTGCTCGCTGCCCGAGGCGATCCGGGAGCACTTCCTGTGGGGTGCCCGGTCGACCGTCGTCGCCGGCACCCACGGCAAGACGACGACGACCGCGCTGACGGGGTGGCTGCTGGTACACGGCGGCCTCGATCCGAGCGTGCTCGTCGGCGGCGTCGCGGCGAACCTGGGCGACGAAGGCTCGAGCTATCGCCTCGGTCACGGACGGGACTTCGTCATCGAGGGCGACGAGTACGACAGCGCGTTCTTCGACAAGACGGCGAAGTTCCTGAAATACCTGCCCGACATCGCGGTGGTGGCCAACATCGAGTTCGACCACGCCGACATCTATGTCGATCTCGACGCCGTGCGCCTCGCGTTCCGCCGGCTGGCGAACCTGGTGCCGCGCAAGGGGCTCCTGCTCCTGGGCGCCGACAGCCCGGATGCGGCGGCGCTGGCGGCGTCCGCGCGGTCGCGCGTGGAAACCTTTGGCCTGTCCGGCGGGGCAGACTGGCACGGGTATGACGTGACGCCCACGCCCGCGGGCACCTCCTTCCGCGTGCAGCACGGCGGCACATCGCTTGGCACCTTCGAGTCGCCGATGGTCGGCGCGCACAACGTCCGGAACGCGCTGGCGGCCATGGCCGTGGCGACCGACGTGGGCCTGACGTCCGACGTGATCCGCGAAGGGCTTCGGGCGTTTGCCGGCGTGAAGCGGCGCCTCGAGGCCGTCGGGACCGTGGCGGGCGTCACGGTGTTCGACGACTTCGCGCACCATCCGACGGCGGTGCGCGAGACACTGGCGGCGATGCGGGCGGCACACCCGGGCGACCGCATCTGGGCCGTGTTCGAACCGCGCTCGGCGTCATCGTGCCGCCGGGTGTTTCAGCAGGCGTTCGCGGAGTCGTTCGCGGCGGCCGACGAGGTTGTCATCGCCGGCGTTTTCAGGTCGAGTCTGCCCGAGGAGCAGCGGCTGTCGACCGATCAGCTGGTGGCGGCGTTGACCTCAGCAGGCGTCCACGCGCGGTCCATCCCCACCGTCGATGCCATTGTCGGGACGATTGCCGCCGAGGCCAGGGCTGGGGATCACGTCGTGGTCATGTCCAACGGCGGGTTCGGCGGCATTCACGCGAAGCTGCTCAGCGCGCTGCGGCGTGGCTAGCCCCGCGGCGGCTACTTGATGGGTTTCGGCAGCACGACGGGCGGCGTGTCGCGGCCCGGATCCAGCAGGTCGAGCATCGGCGCCCCGGAATCGCGCCCCACCATGAACGGCCGCAGGTCCGTCTCGGTCAGGTCCAGCACCCGCACGATATGCGGCGTCAGCGTGATGATGATGTCGGTCTCGAGCCGCTCGGTGTGGTTCTTCGCGAAGAAGCGGCCGATGAGCGGGATGTCACTCAGGCCGGGGATGCCTTCCATCGACGTGCGCTCTTCGTCCTTGATCAGCCCCGCGAGCACGCTCGTCTCGCCGTCCCGCAGCCGGATGAGCGTGTTGACCGACCGGCTGCCGAACGTCGGCAGGCCGCCGTAGCCGGTGCCCGAGATCGCGCTCACTTCCACCTTCAGCGCCAGCGACACGTCGTCGTTGTGGTGCGTGCGCGGCGTGATGTCGATGTTCACGCCGATGTTCTCGTACGTGTACGACGTGATGGGCTGCTGGTTCACCCCGCCTTGCGCGATGGGTGCGAAGGTGGTGTTCGGCACCGGGACGCGTTCGCCGAACCGGGCCTGGGCGGAGACGCCTTCCTGGGCCCGCAGCTGGGGATTGGCCATCATCCGCGAGCTCGAGTCGGTCTTCAACAGGCGGTAGAACAGCGTCGGAAACGCCGTGAGGAACACATCCGCCGACGTCAGCGTCTGCAGGTCACGCAGGGTCAGCGTGTCGCGGTTGATCCCGACGGCGCCGTCGATCCCGGGTGAGCCAGGCGAGGCGATCTGCAGGCCGTACTCCTTGAGGCGCCCGCGGTCGACCTCGAGCACCTCGACATCGATGACCACTTCGGGCCTGGCCTTGTCGATGGCGGCGATGAGCCGGCCGGCCGCGACGATGCGCTCGGGGGTGTCCTTGAGCGCGATGGCGTTGGCCCCGGCGACCGCCGAGATCTTCCGGGCGTCGATCACGATGCGCAGCAGGTCGACGGCCTCCTTCAGATCGGCATTCGAGAGGTAGAAGGTTCGCACGACCTCCTCCTCGTACTCCCGTCGCTTGGCGGGGGTGTCGGGAATGATCGTGAGGATCCGGGGCGCCATGACGCGGTAGAAGTTGTTCGTGCTGGCCGCAAGCGAGGTGAGCGCCTGTTGGAATGTCGGCTTGCGCAGGTCGATCGTGATCGGGACGTCCCGGAAGGCCGGATCGAACATCACGCTCACGCCGGCGAACCGCGCGAGGGCCGTGAACACGTCGCGCGAACTCGCCTGGCGGAACGTGAGCGTGTCGGGCATCTTCGCGTCGGCGGGCAGGTCCAGGCCGGGCGGCGGCAGATCGCGCGTGCGCTCGATGAGCGTCTGGAGCTGCGTCTTGCCGTCGCGGGCCACCATCACACGGCCGCGTAGCGTGTTGCGCAACTCGCGCACCGCGTCGTCAATCTCCGTGCTGGCGGGCGTCAGCTGGGAGGCGATCTGATACTCGATCAGCGCTTCGTCGAGCTTGCCCAGCGAGGCGAACCGCCGGCCGCGCTGGACGTGGGCCTGCGTGGCGCGCAACCGCGCCCGTTCCAGCTTGAGGCGGGAGTCCTGGTCGCCGGGGTTCTCCCGCACGGCCGCCGTGTACTCGACCACGGCGCGGTCCCAGTCCTGCTGGCGCTCGGCGTCCAGGGCCTTCCGCGTGGCGCCCGAGGAGGCGCACGCTGATGCTGCGGCGACCAGCGCCGCCGCCACCACCGCGCGCGTGACGAGGCGGACGATCCGGCGGGCGTCAGTCACGGGCTTGTCCATTGGTGGTGACCACGTCGACGCCCTTCGGGATGGTGAAGCGGAACACCTTGTCCTGGACGCCCGTGTTCTCGCGCACGTTGGTGAACGTGAAGGTCGACTGCCCGCCCTGGGCGTCGCCGGTCACCAGCTTGCGCAGGCGCCACGTGCCCAGGTCGACCACCAGCGTCAGCCACTCGTACTCCGCTTCGCGGCGCTTCGGCGTCAGCATCAGCGTGACCGTCTCCGGGAGCGGATCGGGCGTGGCCGAGAAGGCCGCGGTGAAATCGCGCGTCAACTGGCCCTTGCCCGTGAGGAACAGCACCGGCGTCGTGGCATCGTCCTGGGAAGGGACCGGGCTGACCAGCACCTGCTTGTCTTCCGGGATGTAGGAGTAGATGCGGACGCCGTCGGCGACGAAGACCTTCTTCTCGGGCTCTTCGTAGGTCCACCGCATGCGCGCAGGCTTCTTGATGACGACCGTGCCGCGTTCAGTCGCGGTCTTGCGCAGGACCCCGCCCTGGTAGGCGTGGACGAAGTCGGCCGAGAAGTCGCCGACCGTGTCGTACCGCTGCTGGACGGCGCGCGCCACCGCCTGCGGGTCCGCCGATGGCGCCGCCTGGGGCGCCGCCAGGGACACCCCGATCACGAGGGCAAGCAGAGAGTGGGCGTGCAGCAAGCGTGTCACCGTCTGTCGCGTCTACGATAGCACACGCCCGTCCGGCCCCGTCCGGCCGTCCGGCGGCGGCCTACGCGTTGGCGGCGGGGGCCGGCGCGGGTGCTGCCGTGGGTGCTGGCGCCGCCGCAGGTGCCGGCGCGGCCGCAGGGGCGGGCGGTGCTGGCGGCGTCGGTGCGCGAACGGCGTCCTTGGTGTCGGCCGGCAGGTTGGCGGCCACCCAGTCTGGCAGCCCGCCCTTGAGGACGCGCACCGCGAATCCGGCCTGTTTCAGATGCACCGCCACGCTGACGGCCGTGATGTCGTCCGGGTCCGAGTCGTAGACGATCACGTCGCGGCCCTTGGTCAGCGCGGCCGCTGCCAGGTTTTTCGGGTCAATCCGGACCGCGCCGGGCAGCTTCAGCGTGCTGTGGTCCCAGGCGTACTTCAGCCGCACGTCGGCCAGCACCGGCCGCGCCGCCTCGTCGCCGTCCAGCGCCAGCTTGAGGTCTTCCTTCGAGATTCGCGAAACAGCCATGGGTTGTATTGTCCCCGGCCCGTTCGGGGGGTGTCAACAGGCGGATTCCCGCCGCGGATTCCCGCCGCCCCGCAGTCCCGGGCCGGGAGTGCTATCCTGTGGCCGCCAGCCCCCTGACGGAGGTCACCTTGCGCCGTTCCATCCTGCCAGCTCTGCCACCGATCTTCATGCTCACCATGCTCGCGGCGTCGTGCAGCAAGCCCGCGCCGCCGGCGCCGGCCGCCCAGCCCGCGCCGACCATCAACCAGGCCTCGCTCCAGGCGTTTGCGCCCCTGCCCGACGCCGTCCCGGCCGCGCGGGCTTCGTCACCCGCGATGATCGACCTCGGGCGCATGCTCTTCTACGAGCCCCGGCTGTCGAAGAGCCAGAAGATTTCCTGCAACTCGTGTCACGACCTGGCCACCTACGGTGTCGACAATCAGCCGACATCGGACGGCCACAAGGGGCAGAGGGGCACGCGGAACTCGCCGTCTGTCTACAACGCCGCCGGCCACTTCGCGCAGTTCTGGGACGGCCGCGCGCCGGATGTGGAAGCGCAGGCCAAGGGGCCCGTGCTCAATCCGGTGGAGATGGCGATGCCAGGCGAGGCGCGGGTCGTGGCCGTGCTGACATCGATGCCCGACTACGTCGACGCCTTCACGAAGGCGTTTCCGAACGAACCGAAGCCCGTGACCTACGACAACATGGCGAAAGCGATCGGCGCGTTCGAGCGCAAGCTGATGACGCCGTCCCGGTGGGACGCGCTGCTCAAGGGCGACACGACGGCGCTGACAGCGGAAGAAAAGGTCGGGTTCGAGACGTTCGTCGACTCCGGGTGCGCCACCTGCCATAACGGCGCGCTGCTTGGCGGCGGGTCGTATCAGCGCATCGGGCTCGCCAAGGCGTTCCCGCGGGTGGCCGACGGCGGACGGATGAACATCACGAAGGCGGAGGCCGACAAGGCCGTCTTCAAGGTGCCCTCGCTGCGCAACGTCGAGAAGACCGGACCGTACTTCCACGACGGCGGCACGCCGACCCTCGAGCAGGCGATCAGGGACATGGGCGAGTATCAGCTCGGCGCGAGTCTCGCCGACAAGCAGGTGCGGGAGATTGCCGACTTCCTGAAGGCGCTGACCGGCAAGGTCGACGCCGGCTACGTCAAGGCGCCGGCGCTGCCGAAGAGCACCGCGAAGACACCCAAGCCGGAGGAAGGCAGCTAGGCTGGCGACGAGCCCCCTCCCGCCCTACACGCCGCGTGGTCACACCCGCACGCCGTGTGGCCTCGCGGCGCCCACTCAGCCGCCGCCCACATGCCATCCTGTGCACCTGCGTGCCGTTTAACTCTGCCCTGCGCTGGCGAGGCGTTTGCTACACCCCTGGGTGGCGGGACGTTTCGACGTCCAGCCCGGTTCCGCCGTCTGGACGACGGGGAAGGCACGCCGCGAGTGCGGATGTGCGGGGGGCACGTCTCATGCGGTGCTGGATGCGGCAAACGGCGCTTGCAATCATCGTGGCGATGGTGGCCGGAGTGACGGCACTGGCCGACGATCGGCCCGGAGCGCCTGCGCGCACGACCACTCCGGGACAGGCCGCCGCACCGGCGCCGGCGGGTCAGGCCGCCACACCGCCTGCCACCTACAGCCTTACGCTCCGAATCAGCCCGGCGAGCCTCTGGAGTGCTGCCAGTGATCTGGCCCAGCAACTGAGGACGTCCGGGGTCGTCGGCCTGCCACTCCTCAAAGAACTTGCGGGGGCGATGAGCGCCGAGGTCGCGGTGGAGAAGGGGGCTGCCCCAGGCGCCATCTCCAGCCAGGAACCGTTCAGGATGTCGAGCAGCGCGTGGTTCGGTGGAGGGAAGAGCGCTCCGGCCGCCGCAGGCGTCGACGCGAATCGTGTGCGGGAGGTGGCGACTTCTTTCGCGCAGTGGCATGCCGCAGCCCTGCGGAGCGGGTGCGATGCGCTCGCGTCCGGCCATGCGCAGCAGACACTGGCGACGATCACGCAGCAGCTTCAGTTCGTGACCGGGTCAACCGGGACCCTGGGCTCATCCCTGTCCCAGTTGCGCGCGCTCCTGGATCAGTCGCGCGACAAGACCCGGCCCGATCCGGCGGCGTGCGCCGGCCTGGAGGCCTCGCTGCGGCAAACCATCAGCCGTGCCGAGGCCCTCTCCCGCTAGCGCGTCCTCTCCCGACCTCCGCGCTGTAAACGCGGTCACGCCACCACCGTAATTCCTTGCAAGTTCTTGTCTGGCAGATCTAGCATCTCGGTGCCGCTCTGTTTGCGGGTCACGGCGGCGATCCACTCGCCCGGACTCGATCGTTGATGGACAACCGCCGCTGGAGGTGCTTCGTGGGAGACAAAGGCAAGAAGGACAAGGACAAGGGCCAGAAACAGCACGACGCGAAGGACAAGCGAGACGACAAGAAGAAACTGGAGAAGCAGCAGACGAAGCGAACTGCGTAGCGCGACGCGGCGAAGGGGCCGCTGGGGTACGTACATCGGGCCTGCGTTGCCGCAGGCCCGACGACTTCTGGTGGACGGCAGGAGGCTCGAACTCCCGACCTCTGCGTTGCGAACGCAGCGCTCTCCCAACTGAGCTAGCCGCCCGATATCCGATTATCTTATCATGCGCCGCGGGCGCGAAACAACGCTGCGAACGCACAAGGAGCCGGCTCCCTTCGACGTCGCTCAGGGCAGGGAAGCCGGCTCCCACGAGCGTCGAGCGTTAGCCCAACACATCCAGATACTTGAGCGCGCCGCCGGTGTTGAACAGGACGACGACCTCGTCCGGCTTGACCAGGCCGCGGGCCTGCAGGTGCCGCAGGGCCGACAGCGTCGCGCCGCCTTCCGGCGCCGCGCTGACGCCCTCGAGCGCGCCAATCACCTTCATGTCGCGCACCATCTCGGCGTCGCTGACCGCCAGCGCCGTCCCGCCGCTTTCGCGCACCGCGCGCAGGATCAGGAAATCTCCGATGGCCTTGGGCACGCGCAGCCCGTCGGCGCACGTGCGGGCGTTCTGCCACATCTCGGCGCGCTCGGCCCCCAGCTCGAAGGCCCGCGGGATCGGCGCGCAGTGCTCGGCCTGGACGCTGACCATCTTCGGCCGCTTGCCGCGCGGCACCCAGCCCAGCCGCTCGATCTCCTCGAACGCCTTCCACATGCCGATGATGCCCGTGCCGCCGCCGGTGGGGTAGATGATCCAGTCGGGCCAGCGCCAGTCCATCTGCTCGCCCAACTCGTACGCCATCGTCTTCTTGCCCTCGATGCGGTAGGGCTCCTTGAGCGTCGAGACGTCGTACCAGCCGAGCGGCTTGCCGCGCTCCGCCGCGATACGGCCCGCGTCGGTGATGAGTCCATCGACCAGCGTCACCTCCGCGCCGTAGAGCTCGCACTCGCGGATGAAGGGGATCTTCACGTCCTTCGGCATGAAGACCTTGGCCTCGAGCCCCGCGCAGGCGGCGTAGGCGGCCATGGCGTTGGCCGCGTTGCCCGCCGACGGAACCGAGAGGATCTTCGCGCCGATCGTGCGCGCCCTGGTGACGGCCGCCGACAGTCCGCGCGCCTTGAACGAGTTGGTCGGGTTCAGCGATTCGTCCTTGATGAAGAGGTTCGTCAGCCCGAGTTCGCGGCCCAGCCGGTGCGCGTGCACCAGCGGCGTGAAGCCTTCGCCCAGCGTCACCGGCTCCTCGCCGTCGAGAAGCGGCATCAACTCGCGGTACCGCCACATGGTGGGCACGCGGCCG
>Ga0315290_10002005_pt1 | contig 14185 bp, 7 predicted proteins | sample YL17G12_0_MG_FD_203627 | JGI IMG/M metagenome (GOLD analysis project Ga0315290, IMG submission 203627) | Sediment microbial communities from Yellowstone Lake, YNP, Wyoming, USA - YL17G12_0 | ecosystem: Environmental > Aquatic > Freshwater > Lake > Sediment | place: USA: Wyoming | collected... | reverse complement strand
GCCAGGCCGGCCAACGTCGAACAGAGCATGTAGGTTACCACCAGCACCCGTTCCACCTTCACGCCAGACAGTCTCGCCGCCTGAACGTTGCCGCCGATGAGGTACACCTGCTGTCCGTAGCGGTGGTGGCTCAGGATATACCCCATCGCGATCGCAAGGGCGGCGAACAGGACCAGGGCGACGGGCAGCCCGAGAATGCGCCCGTGGCCAAGAAAGGCGAAGCTGCCCGGGAACCCGGCGATCGGCGCGCCGTGGGTGATGACCAGGTTCACCCCCTTGATCGACAGCATGGTGGCCAGGGTGGCGATGAAGGCGTGCACCCGGAAGACGTTCCGGATCGTCGCGTTGAGCACGCCAACGGCAGCAGACGCCACGAGCGCGACGGCAATCGAGAGCGACACCGGCGCGCCGGACCGGAGCAGGAGCCCGGTGATGATCGCCGCAAACGGCAGGACGGCGCCGACCGACAGGTCGATGCCGCCGGAGACGATCACGGCGGTCATCCCGAGCGCCATGAACGCTTCCAGGATGAAGTTCATCGCCAGGATCTCGACGTTCGCCGGGTCGGTGAAGTGGGGGTACACCACGGCCATGGCCGTCAAGAACACCACCACCGTGGCGGCGAGGCCGAGCTTGTACCTGGCCGCCGATGTCCGGAGTCGTTGTGGGAGGCTGGCCAAGGTGCCTTCCTGCGCGCCGTCAGGCGCTCGCATACCTCATGACGTCTTCCTGTGTGGCGGTCGTCGCGTCGAGGATCGTGACCAGGCGTCCCTGTCGGAACACGGCGATGCGGTCGCTCAGGCCCAGGACCTCCGGGAGATCGGAGGAAATGAGGATCACGGCCGCACCCTGGTCGGCCAGTGCGCGCAGGTGCCGATGAATCCCGGCCTTGGCCGCGACATCCACGCCGCGAGTTGGCTCGTCCACGATGAGCACTCGGGGCTCGACACTGAGCCACTTGGCCAGCAGCACTTTCTGCTGGTTGCCGCCGCTGAGATTCAGCGTCTCTACCTGGTCGTCGGCCGGCCTGATGTCGAGGCGCTGCACGTATGCGGCCGACTGGGCGCGAATGGCGCGCGGCCGCAGCCACCCCATCCGCGACACCAGCTTCCACAGCGACGCGGCCACGATGTTGTCGCGGACCGGCATGGGGAGGAACAACCCCAGGGTCTTCCTGTCCTCGGTCAGGTAGCCGATCCCGTGGCTGATGGCCTGACGCGGCGAGGCAATCTTCAGCGCGTGTCCGTCGAGGCAGACACGCCCTGCCTCCAGGCCATCGGCGCCGAAGATCGCGCGCGCCACTTCGCTGCGTCCCGAGCCCACGAGGCCGGCGAACCCCAGGATCTCCCGCTCGCGGACGCGGAAGCTGACATCGCTGAACGCTCCCGCGCGGCCCACGCGTTCTGCCGCGAAGATCTCCCTGCCCGGGCTCGTCTGCCTCGGCGGCGTGATGTCCTCGATGTGGCGGCCCACCATCAGGCTCACGAGATCCGCCGGCGACGCGTCAGCGGTCGTGCGGCCGGCAAGCCTCCCATCCCTGAGCACCGAGATCTCGTCGGCAATCTGCAGGACTTCTCCCAAGCGGTGCGAGATGTAGACGATCCCGACTCCACGCGACTTCAGGTCGCCGAGCAGACTGAAGAGCCGCTGCGCCTCGCGATCGGAGAGTGCCGACGTCGGTTCGTCGAGGATCAGGATCCGCGCGCGCAGGGAGAGGGCTTTCGCGATCTCGACCAGCTGCCGGGCCCCGACGCTCAGATGGCCGACGAGCGCGTCGGGGTCGAGATCGACGCCCATGTCCGACAGGATCTCGTGCGCACGTTCACGGAGGGCGCGCCACCGGATGAAGCCGAAGCGATCGGCCGGCTCCCGGTGCCCGAAGATGTTCTGAGCGACGGATCGGTTCGGAAAGAGGCTGAACTCCTGGTGCACCGTGCTGATGCCGGCCTCGATCGCCTCCGACGGGTCGGCGAACGAGACGGGCCGGCCCTCGATCGAGACCGTCCCCGCGTCCGGCGGCAGGGCGCCCCCGATGATGTTCATCAGCGTGGACTTCCCCGCGCCGTTCTCGCCGACCAGCGCGTGAATCGATCCGGCCCGGACGGCGAAGGTCACCTCGTCGAGCACCTTGTGGCGCCCGAAGCTCTTCGACACGCGCTCCACGCTCAGGATGCTGTCTGTCATGCGCGACTCACCGTGCCTCGTTCCGCCGCCGGCGCCAGGCATCGACCGCGACCGCGACGATCAGCATGAGCCCGCTCACCACGCCTTGCCAGTACACCGACAGCCGGAGCAGCACGAAGCCGTTCAGGATGAGGGCCAGCAGCAGGACGCCGAGCGTGCTGCCCAGAATGCTGCCCGTACCGCCGCTGAAGCTGGCCCCGCCCAGAACGGCCGCCGCAATGGCGCGCAGCTCGGCCATGTCTCCGAAGCGCGCGTAGCCCATCGCCAGGCGCGACGTCATGAAGACCGCGGCCAGGCCCGCGAACAGCGCGCTCGCCACGTAGCCGCCGAACACCAGCCGGCTGACGTTGATGCCGGACAGGTAGGCGGCCGCCGGGTTGTGCCCCGCGTAGAACGCGTCGTGGAGCGGTTTCCAGCGTTTCAGCAGGACGTCACACACCAGGAGCAGGCCGACCACGACGAGAATCGGGTAGGGGATCCCGAGCAGTTGGCCGCGCCCGATCGCGATGTACGAGGCGGGCAGCCCGGAGAGGAAGTATCCCGACGTGAGGACCGTGGCCCCGCCGCGCGCAATCGACATCGTGCCGAGCGTCACGAGGAAGGGGGCGATCCCGAAGCGGGCGACGAGGAGGCCGTTGAGCGCGCCAGCGCTCCCGGCTGTTGCGAATCCGACCAGGACCGCGAGCGGGACGGCCATGCCCGACCGGAGGGCCATCGCCGTGACGACGCCCGTCAACCCCAGGATGGCGCCGACCGACAGGTCGATGCCGCCGAGGATGAGCACGAGCGTCATGCCAGCCGCGACCGGAAGCTCGTAGACCATTCCGGTGCCGATCGACAGGAGGTTGCTGGCGTTCAGGAACCTGGGCTCCGCCAGCGCGAGCGCCGACGTGACCACGAGGATCAGCAAGACCAGGGCGGCCTCGCGGGTCCGGAGAAGCGCCCGCCAGCGCCCAACCGCCGCGAAAGGGGCCAGCCGGCCCACGGGTGTCGTCGCGGCCGGCGAGATGGGGGCAGGCACCCGAGCCGTGGCCGGGTCGCCCGGAACCTGGGAACTCATGCACCCTTCCTGGGAACCGGTCACCGTGTGCCGTCATGCGGGTCCGGCACGGGAGGAATCCGGGTGCCGGAGCGCTTGCGCGCCTTTTTGAATGCAGAATAGCATACAGTCGGCGACGGTAAGGAGTGAACGGCCCAGTGATGAAATGTTCCCGCACCTTCATGATGCTGCTCGGCCTCGTCGTCGCGGCGTCCGCCGCGATGGCCGCATGTCGAGTCCGCGAGACCTCCCACCAGCAGCCTGCGGCGGCGCCCGCCGAGCGGTACGCGGCCGTCGTGTTCCTGAGCGGGTCTGAATTCTTCAACTGGGCCTACGCCGGAATGCGCGACGCGGCCCGGATGCTGGGTCCCCACGTCCAGGTCGAGTTGCGGGGGCCAGCCGAGTGGGACGCCTCGCTCGAGGCGAGGGCGCTGGAGCAGTTGACGGCGCGCAAGATTGACGGCATCGCCGTGACGGCCGCCGAAGCCAATGCCCTCATCCCGGCCATCGACAAGGCCGTGGGCGCCGGCATTCCCGTCATCACCTTCGATTCGGACTCGCCGGGCAGCAAGCGGCTGGCGTTTGTCGGGACGAACAACTACAACGCCGGCTGGGTGGCGGGCAAAGCGATGGCGGAGTGGCTGGGAGGAACGGGCCAGGTGGGAGTCTCGACGTTTCCCGGCCCCGACCACCTGAACAAACGTCTCGACGGCTTCACCGCCGCGCTGGAGCGGTTCGGGCCCGGGATCTCGATCGCGGCCATTGTCAACGACGAGGGCGACGTCGCGAAGGCCGAGACGCAGATCACCGCGATGTTGCAGGCGAACCCCGGCATCACGGGGATCTTCTGCGCGCATGGCAATCCGGGCCCCGGCGCTGCGGCGGCGGTCCGCAACCTCGGGCTGACGGGGAAGGTGCAGATCCTGGCGTTCGACTTCGGCACGCCGGTCATCGAGTTGATCGAGAGTGGCGAAATCAAGGGCACGGTCGGGCAGAACCCCTACCTCATGGGCTACATGTCGATGCTGCTTGCGTACAGCGCGCGGCACAAGACCGAGGTGCCGTCAGGGCGACCGGGATTCGGCCCCGTTCCGGAGACGATCGACACTGGCGTCAGCGTCCTCTACAAGGGCGACATCGGCCGGTATCGCACCGTGCCGAAGGTGGCGACGCTCGACGAGATCGCCGGGATCCTGGACGAGAGCTTCAGCTCCTGACGGCGTTCACCGGGCAGGAGGACACGGGCTACGGCAAGTGCCAGCTCCTCTGGGACACGACCGGTCTCAGCGTAGTGTAGAATCGATGTCATCATTGCTACTGCGAACCGCCGCGCGCGCCCCGCTCGCACCGGAGCGCGCAGGCTGGAGCCACTTGATGACACGATTCGCCGTCGCGCTGGTCTCTCTGCTGCTGGCGGCGGTCGCCTCGGGGCAACCCCCGGACACGTCCCAGCTCCCGCCCGCTCCACAGGCGCCGCCCGCGCTCCGCTCGCCGTCGCGCGGCGCCGAGGCCGGCCGGCCCTTCGTCCGCAATTACACGCCGAAGGAATACGGCGCGCAGGAGCAGAACTGGGCCATCGTCCAGGACGACCGCGGGGTCGTCTATGTTGGCAACAACGTCGGCGTCCTGGAGTACGACGGCGCGTCGTGGCGCCTGATCAGGATGCCCAACAAGACGGTGGCGCGTTCGCTGGCGAAGGACGGCCAGGGCCGGATCTACGTCGGGGCCGTCGGCGAGTTCGGGTATCTGGCTCCAGATGCCGGCGGGGACATGCGGTTCGTCTCGTTGCTCGAGCACGTGCCTGCGGAGAACCGCGTGTTCGCCGACGTGTGGCGAACCCTGCTCACGCCGGAGGGCATCTACTTCCAATCCCCGCAGTACCTCTTTCGGTGGTCAGACGGCCGGCTCCGTGTCTGGAAACCGCGAAGCCGGTTCTACCGTGCGGCGGTCGTCGAGGGAAGGCTCTACATCGGCCAACCCGAGACCGGGTTGATGAAACTGGTCGGCGATTCCCTGGAGGAAGTTCCGGGGGGACAGCAGTTCGTCGACGAGTCGCGCTCCGTCATCCTGCCTTATGGCGAGGGCAGAATCCTCATCGGCACGCGCGCCGACGGCCTGTTCCTCGCCGATGGCAAGTCTGTGACCCGCTTTCCCACGGAGGTCGACGGATGGCTCCGGACGATGGACCTCTATCGGGGAGCCGTGCTGCCGGACGGTACGATCGCATTGGCGACAACCGGCGGCGGCATGGCGATCATCGATCGGCAGGGGCGCCTGCTGCAGCGCCTCGACTCCTCCGCGGGGATTGGGGACTCACTGTATTACGTCTTCCCCGACAGGCAGGGAGCCGTGTGGCTGGGCATGGACGGCGGCATCGCCAGAGTCGAGACTCCCTCGCCGGTCTCCGTCTTCGACCGTACGTCGGGACTCGCGGGCGGTTCGGTGTCGTTCGTTCATCGGCACGCGGGAACCCTCTATGTGGCGACGTCGCGGGGCGTGTACTACCTCACGACCTCGAGCGCTGCGCCTCGTCCCGGCATGCCGCGCCGGGAGACGGCATCGTTCGCCCCCGTGGCGGGGATCAGTACGACGGTCCAGTCCTGGTGGTTCGTGTCGGTGGACGATCCTTCCGGGCGGAGCCCGTCGCAGTTGCTCGCGGCCACCGGCGACGGCGTCTTCAAGATCGACGGCGACAAAGCGATCCCCATCCGCGAATCGGTGGCCGGGTCGTTCCAGGCCGCCGTCCTGTATCGCTCGAGGAAGAACCTCAGCCGTGTGTTCGTCGGCTTGTTCGATGGGCTGGCTTCGCTGCGGCTCGATGCGGGCAAGTGGATCTTCGAAGGGAGGGTCAACGGCGTCAGCGACGAGGTTCGTTCAGTCGTCGAAGACGACGACGGGCGGCTCTGGCTGGGCACGGCGGCGGGCGGCGTCCTGCGGGTCGACTTCTGGTCGTCGGTGCAGCACGGCTCTGACGCGGGCCTGCCGCTCAGCCCCCGGGTGGAGCGCTTCGGCGTTGCCCACGGGTTGCCGCCGACCGGCCTCAACGTGGCCCGGGCCGCTGGCACAGCGTACTTCCTCTCGACGGAGGCCATCTTCCGTTTCGACACGGCGACGGGACGATTCACACCCGACACCACGTTCACGGTGGTGGAGGTCGATCCCAATGGCTCCGGTACCGATGGCGTCCTCCGGGAGGACGCGACAGGAAACGTCTGGGTCAACTTCGGCCGGGAGTCGGCCGTCGCGAGGCGACAGAAGGATGGCTCATACGTGGTGGAGACGCAACCGTATCTGCGCTTCTCCGGGTTTCAGACGGCGGTCATCTATCCCGACGACGATGGCGTGGTCTGGTTCGGCGGACGCGATGGGCTGATCCGCTTCGAGCCCAGCCTTCACAAGGACTACGCCACCGACTTCCCCGCGCTCATTCGCCGGGTGGTCGCCAACGACGGGGCGGCGATCTTCAACGGCAGCCCCGTGGCGGCCGCCGCGTCGCCCGAGCTGAAGTACGAGAACAACGCCCTGCGCTTCGAGTTCACGGCGCCGAGCTTCGACGACGAGTCCGCCAACCAGTTCCAGTACATGCTCGAAGGCCTCGAGACAGGCTGGTCCGGCTGGACGAAAGAGAGCAACAGGGACTTCACGAACCTGGGTTTCGGCAACTACCGGTTCCGCGTGCGGGCCAGGAACCTTTATGGCCAGGTGAGCGGCGAGGCGGTGTACGCCTTCACGATCCTGCCGCCGTGGTATCGCACGTGGTGGGCCTACGGGTTATATCTCGCCATCCTGGCGGCGGGCGTCTTCGTGGTCGATCGCGTCCAGCGCCGGCGCGTGATCGGGAAGGAACGGGAACGATCGCGCCTGAGTGAGACGCAGCTCCGCGCCGACGCGGCCGAGGCGCTGGCGCGGTCCGAGGGCCAGCGCACGAGGAACGTCGAACTGCTGAGCGAGATCGGTAAGGAGATCACGGCCTCGCTCGATGTCGACACGATCTTCTTCAGGCTGTACGAGCGGGTGAACCAGCTCGCCGACGCCGCCGTGTTCGGCGTGGGGCTCTACCACCCCGAGACGCAGCAGATCGAGTTCCGTCTCGCGGTCGAGGAGGGCAAGCGCTACGCGCCCTACACCAGGGACACCACCGACAAGAACCAGTTCCCGGTGTGGTGCATCGAGAACCGCAAGCCGGTGTTCATCAACGACGTGGCCACGGAATACGCACGCTACCTGAGCAGCTACGACGACAGCCGCCGTCAGCTCGAGGACGGGTCGGTCTCGCGCGCGCCGGAGTCGCTCATCTACCTGCCGCTGGTGAGGCAGGACCGGGTGCTGGGCGTCATCACCACCCAGAGTTTCAGGAAGAACGCGTACAGCGAGTACCACCTCAATCTCCTGCAGAACCTGGCGGCCTACACGAGTATCGCGCTCGACAACGCCAACGCGTACCGCCAGCTGAACGAGCAGGAGCGCGAAATCCGGCAGCGCGCGGCGGAGCTGGCGACGATCGACAACATCAGCCGCGCCCTCGCGTCCGAGCTGGAGCTCAGTACGCTCATTCCCCTGGTGGGCGAGCAGGTGCGGCAGGTGTTCAACGCGCAGATCGCCTACCTGGCCCTCCTCGACAAGGCGACCAACACCATTCACTTCCACTACGGATACGGCGACGAGTTCCCCTCGCGGCCGTTCGGCGTCGGCATCACGTCGCGGATCATCCAGACGGGTGAGCCGCTGCTGATCAATGAAGACATCGGGAACCGGACCGCGCAACTCAACATCACGCGATCGGGCGCGGCGGCGAAGTCGTACCTCGGCGTGCCGATCCCGGTCGGCAACGAAGTGATCGGCGTGCTCAGCGTGCAGAACACCGAGGAGGAAGGGCGTTTCACTGACGCCGATCTGCGCCTGCTCACGACCATCGCCGCCAATGTCGGCGTGGCGATCCACAACGCGCGGCTCTTCGAGGAGACGAAGCAGGCACGTGCCGCCGCCGAGGAGGCCGGCGCCGCCAAGAGCGCGTTCCTCTCGACGGTCAGCCACGAGCTGCGCACGCCGCTGACCTCCGTGCTCGGCTTCGCCAAGATCATCAAGAAGCGCCTCGAGGATCGGATCTTCCCGCTGCTGACGACCGACGACCGCAAGGTCCGGCAGACCATCGAGCAGGTGGGCGAGAACCTGGACGTCGTCGTCAGCGAGGGCGAGCGGCTCACCAAGCTGATCGACGATGTGCTGGACCTCGCGAAGATCGAGGCGGGCAAGCTCGAATGGCACATGGAGACCGTAGCGATGGCCGACGTCATCGATCGCGCCACGGCCGCCACCTCGTCGCTGTTTCACCACAAGGGACTCGCGCTCGTCCGAGACGTCGCGGCGGATCTGCCTCCGGTGGTTGGCGACGCCGACCGGCTGCTGCAGGTCGTCATCAATCTCATCTCGAACGCCGTGAAGTTCACCGCCGCCGGGTCGGTCACCTGCCGGGCCCGCCTCCAGGACGACGGGATTGCGGTCAGCGTGATCGACACCGGGCTGGGCATCTCCCCGTCGGATCAGCCGAAAGTGTTCGAGAAGTTCAAGCAGGTCGGCGACACGCTCACCGACAAGCCCAAGGGCACGGGCCTCGGCCTGCCGATCTGTCGCGAGATCGTCGAGCACCACGGCGGCCACATCTGGGTGGAGAGCGAGCCGGGCAAGGGCAGCACCTTCTCCTTCGTCGTGCCGATCAAGCTCGACCCGGCCCACGCGAAGAGCCCCGTCAGCCTCGAGGTCCTCGTCCGCCAACTCCGAGAGCAGGTGGTCGTCACGACGCCGCGCGTGGCCGATCAGCGGCCGGTCGTCCTCGCCGTGGACGACGACCCGCACATCCGCGCGCTGCTCGCGCAGGAGTTCACCGAGGCGGGCTACCGCCTGCGATTGGCCGTCAACGGCCGCGAGGCCCTCGCGGAAGTGCGGCGCGAGCGGCCCGACCTGGTCATCCTCGACGTGATGATGCCCGAGATCAACGGGTTCGACGTGGCCGCGGTGCTCAAGAACGATCCGCAGACCATGGACATCCCGATCATCATCCTGTCGATCGTCGCGGACAGGACGCGCGGGTTCCGGCTGGGCGTCGACCGCTATCTCAGCAAGCCGATCGACATGACGGCGCTCTTCAAGGAAGTGGGCACGCTGCTCGAGCTGGGCAGGTCGGCGAAGCGAGTGCTGATCATCGACGAGGACGCCGCGGCCGTGAAGCTGCTCTCCGACGTCCTGCAGGCCAGGGGCTACAGCGTGACCGAGGCCAACGGCTCGGAACTGGCCGCCAAGGCCGCGGCGATCCAGCCCGACATCATCCTGCTGAACGCCATCCTCTCGGAGAAGCCGGAGATCGTCCAGTTGCTGCGCTTCGAGAAGGGCCTCGAGCACGTGCTGTTCCTCGTCTACCAATAGTCCGGCACGCCACGCGCGTGCCCGTCACGACGCGTGGAAGCTGCGAAGGAGTTCTGCGTGCCGCCGAAAATCCTGATTGTCGACGACGAGGCGCATCTGCGGATGCTCATCCAGCAGACCCTCGAGGAGCTGGAAGACGAGGGCGTCGAGCTGCTGACGGCCTCCAACGGCGAAGAGGCGCTGGAGGTCATCCAGGCGGAGGCCCCGAAGCTCGTGTTCCTCGACGTGATGATGCCGAAGCTGAGCGGGTTCGACGTGTGCAGCCGGGTGAAGCACACCCTCGGGCTGAAGGACGTCTACATCGTCCTCCTCACGGCGAAGGGCCAGGAGTTCGACAAGCAGAAGGGGCTGGAGGCCGGCGCCGACCTCTACATGACGAAGCCCTTCGATCCCGACGCCCTGCTGGAAAAGGCCAGGGCCGTCCTGGGGTTGTGAGCACGCCATGCCGAGTGTCGTCCTCCGACATCTGATTCGAAAGCGCAAGGACGTCGCCTCCGTGCTGGCGACGCTCGTCGGCGCCCTCGGCGCGGGCATCGCCATCGAAGACTCCGAGGGCGAGCTGTTGTTCGGCGATCGCGACGGCGGTCCCGGTGGGCGTTGGGCCGTGACCCTCGACGGCGAGATCCTGGGCTGGGTGTGTGGCGGCGCTCATGCGGCCGCGGTGGCCACGGTGCTCGCTCACCTCGCGGCAAAGGAGGCGGAGCGGAAGACGCTCGCCAACGAGGTGCTGCACCTCTATCGCGAGGTCAACCTCATCTACAGCTTTTCCGAGAAGCTGGCTTCAACGCTGGATCTCGACAAGGTGGCCGGGCTGACCCTCGAAGAGGCCCGGCACCTGATTGCCGCAACCGACGGCGCGGTGATGCTTGTCGACGAGCCGACAAACCGGCTCGACCCCGTTGCGGACTTCGGCGACGTGTACTCGACGGCCCACAGCACTGCCTGGGCCGAGGGCCTCTTTGCGTCCATCCTCGCCAGCGGCCAGGGGGAGATCGTCAACGACGTGCACGCCGATCCGCGGCACGTGCACAGCGGACACGCGATCGCGTCGTTGATCTGCACGCCGCTCAGGGTCAAAGAGCGGGTCACGGGCCTGATTGCCCTCTCCAGCTCGACCCCGGTCAGCTACGCGGCCGCGCATCTGAAGCTGCTCAACACCCTTGCGCTCCAGACGGCGTCGGCCCTCGAGAACGCCAGGCTGTTCGAGCGGACGGTGCAGGCCGCCCGGGACCGCGAGCGACTGGCCGCGCTCCACAAGGAATTGGAGGTCGCCAGCCAAATCCAGCGCGCGATCGTGCCGAGTCAGTTCCCGCCGTTCCCCGAGCGCAGCGACTTCGCCATCCACGCGAGCATGACGCCGGCCAGGGCGGTTGGCGGCGACTTCTTCGACTTCTTCCTCATCGATGCGGACCGGTTGGGGTTCGTCATTGGCGATGTGTCGGGGAAAGGGGTGCCATCGGCGCTGTTCATGGCCGTCTGCCGCACCCTGATCAAGGCGACCGCCCACGCCGGCGGCTCGCCCGAGATCTGCCTCGAGCGAGTGAACCGCGTGCTGGCGTCGGAAGAGGTGTCCAGCATGTACGTCACCGTGTTCTACGGCGTGCTGGATACGCGGGACGGTCACGTCACCTACTGCAATGCGGGGCACAACCCGCCCTACGTGCTAAGAGGGGACGGCTCGGTCGAGCCGCTCGCGCAGATCGGCGGGATGGTGGTGGGCCTGTTCGAGGACGCCGCCTACGAGGCCGGGCACATCGCGCTCGGGCCCGGCGACGCGCTGTTCATGTACACGGACGGCGTCACCGAAGCCACTGATCCTGCGGGCGAGGAGTACGCGACCAGCCGGCTGGCGCCGTGCCTGGCGCGGTGCCGCGGCCTGGGTCTCGACGACGTGATTCGGACGGTCGGCGCCGAGGTGGCGGCGTTCGTCGGCGAGGCTCCCCAGGGCGACGACATCACCATGCTGGCGCTGCGCTACCTCGCGTAATCGCGCCGGCCCGGTGGTCGGGTCCATCGTCGTCCTCGTCCGAGCGGGGCACCTGTAGCCTGTGGCTTCAACCTACCTGGACCCGGTCCGTTCACGCCACTGTCGAAGCTGCAGCCCCAGATAGTACTCCGTGACCGGTCGCCAGTCTTCGTTGATCGGGGCCCCGGCCGTCGCGGCTTCGAGGGCTTCGCCTTCGAGGCTGTCCTGAGCCAGTTCCAGAATGCGGGCCCGTGTGGCTTCCGGATAGGCCGCCAGCAGCCGATTGCGGCGATCGTGGTTCCGTATCAGCGGGCGCTGAGATGCCACCGAGAACTCCGGGTACGCCCGAACGTGCGCGAACACCGCGAGCAGTGTCCGTGGGACGATGGCGCCATTGCCGATGCCGCCGACCATCAGGACCCCACCCTCAGCCAGGCGCGCCGCCGCCAGCGCGAAGAACTGCCGCGAGTGGAGGTTGTTGGCGTACGCCGTTGTGGTGCGCACCGGATCCATCAGGATCAGGTCGAACCGTTCGTCGTTTCGCAGCAGCAACCGCCGCCCGTCGTCGATCACCACGCGGACCCGGGCGTCCTCCAGCGTGGCCGCGAGGCCCGGGAACTTCCGGAGGTTCCTGATGACGGAGCCGCACAGCTCGACGATGGTGACCTGCTCGACCTCGGGGGAGCCGAGCGCCGCCTCGGCGATCGATCCGGCGCCAAAGCCGACGACCAGAACCTTTCGCGGCGACGGGGCCGCGCTGAGCGCTTCGATGGCTTCCGCGAGGAACAGCTCTCCGGGCCGGTAGCCGTGCCCCTGGCCGTTGATGAAGTTCCGCATCCGATCGCCGGCCTCGTAGGTCATGACGACCGCGTCCCGGCCTTCCTCGAACTGCGCGCTCCTGGGCGTAAACGGCGGCACGTGCATCTCGGCGTACAGTGCGCCGCGGCGGGGGAAGATCACGACCGCGAGGATCACGAGCGCGAGCACGCCGATCCGCCGCGGCAAGGCCGGCAGCCACGAACCATTCGCGGTGGTGGGCGCCATGCCAAACAGGAGCCCGATCGCGCCAAAGCCCAGTACGGTCAACTCGGTGCCGATCGCCGGGAGCAGCACGAGCGCGGTGATGAGACCGCCTGCGACATTTCCCAGCACACTGAACCCCAGCGTCGTGCCGACAGCAGCGCCTTCGCAACTGCGGTGCCTCAGGGCCAGCGATGAGATCAGCGGGAAGCTGGCGCCCATCAACACGGTGGGCACGAACATGAACGCCATCGGCCAGACGAACACGTCAACGAGCAGGAACAGGTCCGCGAGCCCCGGCAGGCCCTGGCGCCATGTGACGAGCGCAAGCGACGGGTGCAGATCGGCCGCGAACGACAGACGGGTGAGCGCCGCGACCGGGGGGTATCGCGTCAGGTAGTAGTAGCCGGCGAAGGTGGCGAGCGTCGCCACGCCGATGAGGAACTGGAGCGTGAAAAACACGTCCGTGTGGAACGCGCCTGGTCTTCGTTCGAGAAACCGGTGCACCCACCGGCTGCCCATCGCGACGCCGAGGAGGTAGACGGCCAGCACGCTGGCGAAGGCGTACGGCGAGTCCTTCACGAGGACACCGATCACGCGGTACCAGACGATTTCGTACCCGATGGCCACCATCCCGGTGACGAACACCAGGACGTAGGCGAGGCGCCCAAGAGAGAGTGTCGATTCCGGCGCGGGTGGATCGAGTGGGACCGCTGCGGGTGCGTGCTGCGCCATCCGTCGTGCCTGCAGGATGGCCGCAGCGAGAACGACGTTGATCCCCGCCGCCACGTAGACGCACCCGTCGAGCCCGACCAGCGACACGAGCACGTAGCCGGTGACGATCGCGCCGGCCGCCGCGCCGAGCGTGTTGAGGAAATAGAGGTGGCTGAGGCGTCGAATGAAGTCGCCGGTGCCGCGGGTGTACATCGTCGTGAGCAGCGGAAGGGTCGTCCCCATCGGGAGCGTGGAGACGACCAGAAGCGCGAACAGCCAGGCGAACGACGCGGCCGGCGTGTAGTCGGCCGAGATGCGGCCGAGCCAGAGGATAAGCGGCAGGCTGAGGAGTCCGCTCAAGCCGAGCGCCCCCTCGATGCTCGCGTAGAGGAGGTAGGGCTCGCGAACACGTTCGGCGAGCCGGCCTCCGATGAGCGAGCCCAGGCCGAGCCCGAGCATAAAGACGCTGACGATGAGCGCGATCGAGATGGCCCCGATCCCGTAGTGGATCGTCAGCAGGCGCTGCCACGCGACCTGGTAGACAAGGCTCGAGAACCCCGAGCAGAAACAGACCGCGGAGAGGAGCGCCGCAAGGCGCCGTGACGGCAGCACGGTGTGGAGAGAGACATCTTCGCGGCGGTCGGACTCGAACCGACGGCCTGCTGATGACGCGACCACCGGCGCGAGGACGGCCGTGTCAGGAGACAGCACGAATCACTGCTCGATGGACAGATCTGCGAGGGCCTTCTGGACGCGCTCGACCAGGCTCTGGTAACGACTAAAATAGGCACCGGCGACAATGCTCATCATCTTGAGGCCGATCAAAGGGTTCTTGTTGAGCA
>Ga0315290_10002004_pt1 | contig 14186 bp, 10 predicted proteins | sample YL17G12_0_MG_FD_203627 | JGI IMG/M metagenome (GOLD analysis project Ga0315290, IMG submission 203627) | Sediment microbial communities from Yellowstone Lake, YNP, Wyoming, USA - YL17G12_0 | ecosystem: Environmental > Aquatic > Freshwater > Lake > Sediment | place: USA: Wyoming | collected... | reverse complement strand
GCGGCGGCGGCTACAAGGTCGCGACGAAGCTCGTGGGCGCGCACGCGGGGCTCGTCGCCGGTGCGGCGCTCGTGGTCGATTACGTGCTCACGATCGCCATCTCGGTGGCGAGCGGCGTGGACGCGCTGTTCAGCCTGCTGCCCGCAGCGCACCAGATCGTGAAGCTCGAGGTGGAGATCGGCGTCATCATCCTGCTGATCTACCTCAACCTGCGCGGCATGCGCGAATCGATTCGCATCCTCGCGCCGATCTTCGTCGGCTTCGTCATCACGCATCTCGCGCTGATCGCCTACGGCATCGCCAGCCGCGGCGCCGGGCTGCACGTCGAGATCGCGGGCACCCTCCAGGAAACCCGCGACCTCACGTCGCAGGCTGGCGGCTTCTTCGTTCTGGCGTTGTTCCTCAAGGCGTACTCGCTCGGCGGCGGCACCTACACGGGCATCGAGGCCGTCTCGAACAACATCAACATGCTGAAGGAGCCGCGCGTCCGCACCGGCAAGTGGACGATGTTCCTGATGGCGCTCTCGCTGTCCATCACGGCCGGCGGCATCATCCTGCTGTACTTGTTGTGGGACGTCGTGCCGTCGCAGACGGGCGAGACGCTGAACGCCGTCGTCTTCGGCAACATCATCGACAGCCTGGGATTTCACGGCGCGACCAGCCACGCGATCCTGACCGTGGTGCTCGTGTTCGAGGGCGCGCTGCTGTTCGTGGCGGCCAACACCGGTTTTCTCGGCGGCCCCGCCGTGCTTGCCAACATGGCGGTGGACCGCTGGGTGCCGAACCAGTTCAGCGCCCTGTCCTCCCGGCTGGTCACGCGCAACGGCGTGCTGCTGATGGGCGCGGCCGCGCTCGGCATCCTCATCTATACCGAAGGCTACGTCGGCCTGCTTGTGATCCTCTACACCGTCAACGTGTTCATCACGTTCACGCTGTCGTTGCTCGGCCTGACCATCTACTGGTGGAAGCAGCGCCGCGACGACGAACTCGCGCGGCGACGGCTGCTGCTGTCCGGATTCGCGCTGTTGATCACGGCGGCGATTCTCGTCGTGATCGTGATCGAGCGCTTCCTGCAGGGCGGCATCATCACGCTGTTCATCACGTCACTGGTGGTCGCCACCGGCCTGCTGATCCGTCGCCACTACGCCCGCGTGCGTCACTTGACGCGCCAGTTCGAACGGGAACATCGCTGGCGGGTCCGCGAGATCAGCGGCCAGCCGCCCGCCCTCGATCCATTGCTGCCGACCGCAGTGTTCCTGGTCAGCTCGAATCGCGGTCTCGGCCTGCATACCGTCGGGCGCGTCGAGGCCCTGTTCCCAGGCCACTTTCGCAACTTCGTCTTCCTAAGCGTCGGTACGGTGGACAGCGAGTCTTACGGCAGCGAGCAGTCCCTTCGCACGCTGCAGTACGAGACGCGCGCGACACTGGACGCGCTGGTCAACTTCGCGCACGTGCAGGGCAGGGGTTCGCGCTGGTTCGACGCCTACGGCAGCGACCGGCGGGCGGAACTGGAGAAACTCGCCCTCGAGGTCCGGGAGCACTTTCCGCACAGCGTGTTCTTCGCCAGCCGACTCGTGTTCGAGAAAGAGCAGTGGTGGAACCGCTGGCTGCACAGCCAGACGCCGCTCGCCATGCAGCGCATCCTGAACGAGCGCGGCGTCGAGCTCGTCATCCTGCCAGTCACCCTGCGCGCATCGGACGCGCCGAATGGAGACACCCCGGCGCCGGCCTGAAGGGCGTTCCGCCGGACCTGGCGGATTCCTATCCCCTTGAATCGACAGACTTACTGCGGCGCACAATGACTCCGGTGTGCCCGGGGGCCTCGCGCTCGACCCGGCCGCAGCGAAGCAAGTCCTTGGTGTGACAAGCAATTTCGGTATTGCGGCACTGCAGCAATCCGGTGCATATTCGGCACCATTGCAGGACAACCCGTCCTGCCCACTGCGAGGGCTTGCAGCGGTGATGACAGCTTTCTGGATCGTCCTCTTCGCCGGCGGCGCGCTCGTCCTCGCTTACGAGCGTGTTGCACTGCGAACCGCCACCCTCGCATTCGGCATCGCACTCGCCGCGTATACCTTCCTCGGGCACGGCCCCCTGCCATGGCAGTTGCTGCTATGGCTCGCGTTCGCCGCCATCGCCGTGCTCAACGTCGATACGGTGCGCCTGCGGTACGTGACCAGGCCGTTCCTGCGCGTGTACCGCCGCCTGCTGCCGTCCATGTCGGACACCGAGCGCGAAGCCCTCGAAGCGGGCACGGTGTGGTGGGACGGCGAACTCTTCACCGGCAGGCCGGACTGGTCGAAGCTGCTGTCCGCCAAGGCGCCGAGGCTTTCGACGGAAGAGCAGGCGTTCGTGGACGGGCCCTGCGAAGAGCTGTGCCGGATGGTGGACGACTGGGACATCACGCACCGGCGCGCAGACATGCCGCCGCAGGTGTGGGAGTTCCTGAAGAAGAAAGGCTTCTTCGCGATGATCATCCCGAAGCGCTACGGCGGGCTCGAATTCTCGGCGTATGCGCATTCCTGCGTGCTCGTGAAGCTCGCGAGTCGCAGCGCGACGGTATCCTCCACGGTCGCGGTGCCGAACTCGCTCGGCCCGGCCGAACTGCTGCTGCATTACGGCACCGAGGAGCAGAAGAACCACTACCTGCCGCGCCTCGCGCGCGGCGAAGACATCCCGTGCTTCGCGCTCACGGCGCCGCGCGCCGGCTCGGACGCGGCGTCGATCCCCGACACGGGCATCGTGTGCAGGGGCGTGTACGACGGCAAGGAAGTCCTCGGCCTGCGACTGAATTTCGCCAAGCGCTACATCACGCTCGCGCCGGTGGCGACCGTCGTCGGCCTCGCGTTCAAGCTCTACGATCCGGACAAGCTGCTCGGTGGCGACAAGACAGAGTACGGCATCACCTGCGCGCTCATTCCGCGCGCGACCTCCGGCATCACGATCGGCCGCCGGCATTTCCCGCTCAACGTGCCGTTCCAGAACGGCCCGGTCTCGGGCAAGGACGTCTTCGTGCCACTCGACGCCATCATCGGCGGGCCGCAGATGGCGGGCCAGGGCTGGCGCATGCTGGTCGAGCAGTTGTCGGTCGGCCGCTGCATCTCGCTGCCCTCGAGCGCGACGGGTGGCGCAAAGGCCGGCACCTACGCGTCGACCGCGTACGCGCGCATCCGCAAGCAGTTCAACCAGCCGGTGGGCAAGTTCGAAGGCGTCGAGGCGGCGCTCACCCGCATGGCGGGCGCGACCTACATCATGGATGCGGCACGCTCGGTGACCGCCGGCGCGATCGACGGCGGCGAGAAGCCCTCGGTGCCGTCGGCAATGCTCAAGTACCACTGCACCGAACTCGGCCGGCAGGTCGCGAACGACGCGATGGACGTGCATGGCGGCAAGGGCATCTGCCTCGGCCCGAAGAACTATCTCGGCCGCGGTTACCAGGTGGTGCCGGTCGCGATCACGGTCGAGGGCGCGAACATCCTCACGCGCAGCCTGATGATCCTCGGCCAGGGCGCAATCCGCTGCCACCCCTACGTGCTGCGCGAGATGAACGCGGCGAAGGACAAGGACAAGAGCCGCAGCCTGATCGAGTTCGACCAGGCGCTGTTCGGCCACATCGGTTACACGCTGTCGAACGCGGCGCGCTCGTTCGTGATGGCCGCGACGCTCGCGCGCTTTTCGGCCGCGCCGGACACCGGCGCCACGCAGCGCTACTACCAGCACGTCAACAAGTTCAGCGCGCAGTTCGCGTTCGCCACCGACATGGCGATGCTGACCCTCGGTGGCTACCTGAAGCAGAAGGAGCATCTATCGGCGCGCCTCGGCGACGTGCTCTCCTCGCTCTACATGGCGTCGATGGTGCTCAAGCACTACGAGAACCAGGGACGCCCGGAAGCGGACCTGCCGCTGGTCGAGTGGAGCTGCCGCACGCTGCTCTACAAGGCCCAGGAGCAGCTGCACGGGTTCCTGCGCAATTTCCCGAACCGCTGGGTGGCGGGTGCCATGCGCCTCGTGATCTTCCCGCGCGGCCGCACGTATTTTGCGGCAAGCGACCGCCTCGGCCGCAGGATCGTCGAGCCGCTGATGGTGCCGAGCGAATCACGCGAACGGCTCTCCGACGGCATCTACAAGACGGTGGAACCCGGCAACCCGATCGGCCTCCTGCAGGCAGCCCTCGTGCTGGCGATGACCGCAGAGCCGCTCGAGAAGCGCATCCGCGTCGAGGGCGTGAAGACCGGCCGCATCGGCGCGCTCGACCTGCCGGGGCAGATCGGGCAGGCGCTGGCGATCGGGCTGATCAGCGCGGCTGAGGCGCAGCTACTGCGCGAGTACGACCACAAGGTGATGGACATCATCCACGTGGACGATTTCGAGTCGGAGGAGCTGGCGGCCGGGGTGCAGGCGGACACGCGTACGGACGCCGGGGCCCAGTCGACATACCGCCAGATCGCCTGACGCTCACCCCGCGGATCACGCGCGGCGCGGGGTCTGGGCCGACTTTGCCGTCTGGCCTGCGCGAACCGCCTGGGCCTTGCGGTACTGCTTGCGCAGAGCGTTCATGTACCCGGTCAGCGCCGCACACGCGGCATCGCTGTCGCGTGCCTTCAGGGCACGATAGAGGTGCTCGTGCTGGGTGGCGACCTGCCGGCGGTCGCGGAAACGGAAGATCACCATGTTGACTGCCGGCTGCAGCGACTCGATGACGCCGGCTGCGGCAAAGTCGAGCGCCGGATTGCCGGCCGCTTCGACCAGGGTGCGATGGAATCGCACGTCGGACGCGCAGAACTCCTCGTCGCTGAGCGACGTAGTGCGCTGTTGCGCGATCTCCCCGGCAAGGGCCGCCAGGTGGGCATCGGTGCGCCGCTCGGCCGCCAGGCGGCAACAGTCGAGTTCGATGGCTTCGCGCGCCTCCGCGATGTCGTTGAGCGCGAACTCTCCCATTGAGACGAGCAGGGACGCGGCATTCGCGACCGTCAACCGGGCTTCATCCCGGGTCGGCCGGTTGACGAAGGTGCCGCCGGTCGGTCCGCGCCGTGAGCGGATGAGATTCTGGGCGGCCAGGCGCTTCAACGCCTCACGGACCGTCGGGCGCGACACGCTGAAGCGCGCGGCCAGTTCGTCTTCGGTGGGCAGTCGTTCATCAACCTGGAGGCGTCCTTCCAGGATCGCATCGCGAATCTTCTCCGAGATCTGCTTGGCGAGCCCCTGGGTGACGAGGCCTTGATAGTCGATTGCCATCGTGAGCGGCGGTCCTTGCTGCAAAGCTGCCGAATGCCGGGGCCTTACACTAGCATTTGTCGGACGAATGTGAAATAAAAGCGCGACCCGCCATTGGAGGAACGACACCCGTGTTTGGCATCACTCCCTCCGCCCGTCTGCGCCCGTCGCCGTACTACGAGGCCACGCTCGCCGCCGGCGTCACGGCCTTTACGACCTACAACAACATGCTGATGCCGACGAGTTTCGGACATCCGGAGGAGGAGTACTGGCGCCTGCTGCAGGGTGTCTCGCAATGGGACGTGGCTTGCGAACGGCAGGTGCAGCTGAAGGGGCGGGACGCCGGGCGGCTCGCGCAGATCCTGAGTCCGCGTGACCTGACCCGCTGTACGGTCGGCCAGGGGAAATACGTGCCGCTCTGCAATCACGCGGGCATCCTCATCAATGACCCGATCCTGTTGAAGCTCGACGACGATCGGTACTGGTTCTCGATCGCGGATTCGAACATCTTGTTCTGGGCACGCGCGATCGCCGCCGAGCGCGGCCTCGACGTCGAGGTCAGCGAACCCGATGTGTCGCCCCTGGCCGTGCAGGGGCCGAAGGCCGAGGACGTGGTTGCGTCGATATTCGGGGACTGGGTTCGGGAGCTCAAGTACTTCTGGTTCCGCGAGACGGCGCTGCAGGGCATCCCGGTGGCGGTCGCGCGGTCGGGTTGGTCGAAGCAGGGCGGGTTCGAGCTGTACCTGATGGATGGGACGCAGGGTACGAAGCTCTGGAGCATTGTCAGGGAGGCCGGCAAGCACTGGGATATCGGCCCCGGCAACCCGAACTTCTGCGAGAGGGTCGAAAGCGGCCTCCTGTCTTACGGCGGCGATACCGACGAAAGCACCAACCCGTTCGAGGTGCGCCTGGCCAGGTACGTCGACCTGAACGTCCCGGACGACGTAGTCGGCATCCAGTCGCTCCGCCGCGTGCACGCGGCGGGACCACGCCGCCACCAGCTCGGACTGGTGCTCGAAGGCGACGAGCCGACCGCCCTGGGGTTCCACTGGCATGCGATCCGGAAGAACGGGAAGCAGGTGGGCAACCTCACCAATTGTGTCTGGTCGTATCGCCTGAAGAAGAACATCGGTTTCGCCCTCCTCTCCACCGAGTGCAGTGCCGGCGACACGGTGGAGGTCGTCAAGGAAGGCCGTGCGCTGGCGGGCAAGCTGACGCAACTGCCATTCCTGTAGCGGAACCGCCCGGGCACGGCAGGGCGGTTCAGTGCCTGCCGCATGTCGTCGCCGACTCAGGGGCCCTTCCAGTCGATCTGCACGATCTCGGCGCTACGCCCGCTGAGGTCCCACACGCGCCCGAAATCGCGCAGCTTGCTCTTGACGCTGCGGGACACCGTCACTTCCGGCCCCATCCAGTATTCCGTGTTGGTGATGACGACGTCCTCGCCCGGGCGCTTCCCCGCGATCGGCTCGATATTCCCGCTGAGGATGTTGGGTATCACGAATCGGCGCGTCTTGCCTTCCCGCTCGAACTGAATAGGGACCTGCTTTGCGCCGAGAAACGTGCTGACGACGAGCTTGAAGAGTCCCGTCGTGCCACCGGCGGCGCCGGATGCATCAGCGCGCTACCCGCATGATGCAGATGCGCTGCGCCGGCGCCCCCCGCGTACTGGCCAGCCCCGAGAAGATGCGCCCAGGCGAGAGCGGTGAGCACCAGCAGGGCGGCACCCACGGCAACGTTGGGACGAGCAAGGAGCGGCTGCAGCGGAAGGCGATTACGCACGCCGCGCTGAGACTCGTAACGTCGATGCTCACGGTATCGGGGGGCCTGCGCTGGTCGTCGGGTCAGACTAATTCATTCCTACCATTAGTTTGACAAATTGGCAATAATGCCCGCCCCGATGCGTTCATCGCGCGTGACAGGAGGCGAGCAGCATGTTTCGAGCACTGGTGCTGGAAGACGTCGGTGGTTCCGTCACCCCCTCCATCCGCGAACTCGATGAGACGACGCTGCCGGCCGGGGATGTGACCGTTGCCGTCGAGTACACCACCGTCAATTACAAGGACGGTCTCGTCGTCAATGGGGCCGGTGGACTGGTCAAGCGCTATCCGCACGTGCCCGGGATCGATTTCGCGGGCACGGTGCTCGAGAGCAGGCACGCGGCCTATCGCGCCGGCGACAAGGTCGTGCTCACGGGTTGGCGCGTTGGCGAGGTGCAGTGGGGTGGGTGCGCGCAGAAGGCGTCGGTCAATGGTGACTGGCTCGTGCCGCTTCCCGCCGGCCTCAGCGCTCGCCAGGCGATGGCCGTCGGAACGGCAGGATTGACGGCGATGCTCGCCGTGATTGCCCTCGAGGCGCACGGGCTCGCCGCCGCGTCCGGCGAGCTGCTCGTGACGGGCGCGGCAGGCGGGGTCGGTTCGGTCGCTACGGCGATTCTCGCGCAACGCGGCTACCAGGTGGTCGCCTCGACCGGTCGGGCGGAGGCCCATGATTACCTGAGACAGCTCGGTGCGAGCACCATCGTCGACCGCTCGCCGTTCTCCGAGCCCGCCAAGCGCCCGCTTGAAGCCGAACGTTGGGCCGGGTGCGTCGACTCGGTCGGCGGCAATACGCTGGCGAGAGTCCTGGCCCAGACAAAGTACGGGTGTTCCGTGGCGGCGGTCGGATTGGCCGGTGGCAGCAAGCTCGAGCACACGGTCATTCCGTTCCTGCTGCGCGGCGTGAATCTGCTCGGCATCGACTCCGTCATGTGCCCGCGTGAGCGGCGTATTGAGGCATGGCGACGCATCCTGACCGACTTGCCGCTCGACCGCCTGGACGCGTTGAGCACTGAGGTACGCCTCGAGGACGTGCCGAGAGTCGCCGGCGACATCCTGAAGGGACAAGTGCGTGGGCGTGTCGTCGTCAACGTCAACGCCTAGCCGGAGCACCGCTCGCGCGTGCTGCCCTGCAATCCGCAGGCGACCCGACGGGAGTTCTACGATTGACGTCTCACCGCCGTCTCACGCGATGGCGTCCGACCACGGCACCGGCCGCTGTTCCTGACGCAGGCCGCGTTGGTGTCACGGACATCACACCGGCCTTCCCGCCGCAGGCTGTCCCGCTTGCTCCGAACGCCAGGAACCTGATTACATGCCGGTGTCGGCCGGCACGCTGCCTGCGATCCGGCTTTGCCACACGCGATTCAGCTGGGAATGCGGCTTCAGCCCCAGCCGCTCGTTCAGGAGCGCTCGCGCCATGCGGGTATGGCCCGCGCGTTCCGCCGCCGACGTCAGCGTCTGCGCAATGAGATCACGCTGCGCATGCGACCCGCCGGCGCGTGCCGCGATCGCCTTGACGGGAACGAGCAGTTCCACGGCATCCGCGTAGCGTCCATCCGCATGCGCCAGGACCGCCTTCGCGACCGGCAGGCCGACCTGCCGCGTCATCACGCCATTGTCCCGCTCCGATGTCGCCGTGGCCTCCATCACACCAAGCAGGCGCCGCGCCGATTCGCTGCGCCCTGCGCCGGCGAACGCCATCATTGCGTGCGTGTCATTGAACGCGTACCAGCCATCTTCGATGCGCGGCTCCCACGCGTCGGCAAGCGCCTGCCAGCGCGTGCCGACGTCGACCCCGTGCAACTTCAGTCTCCAGAGCAAGGCGCTGGCATCGAGCATGTCCATTACCACCGTGGAATTGCCGGCTCGGATGCGGGTGTCGTAGAGATCGAGGACTTCGTCCCAGCGCTGCTGGTCGAAGTGATAGAGCGCCAGGTGCCACCAGTTGTGTATGGCGAAGAAATTGTCGCGCGCGAAATCATCGGTGCGCGAAGCAAGCCACTCGATCCCATCCTGTACGCGATTCGACATCTCCATGACATGGGCCACCGCGTGAATGGCCCACGCGTCACGCGGATTGCGATCGACAGACCTGCGGCCCGCCTCCTCGGCCCGTGCGTAGTCAGCCATTTCCTCCAGCCCGAACGCATACATGCCGAGGTAATGGCCCTCGAGCGGCGATCCCGGGTCGATCTCCGGCAGTCGTCGCGCGACGCGATCGCGCAACTCGCTGGACTGGCCGAGGAAGAAATCGCCCTGGTGCGCAGCCAGCATCGCCAGCGCATCGCTCGGCTGTTCGACGAGGATGCGTTCCCAGATGTCCACGGCCGCATGCAGTGAGCCGTCGATCCAGGACTGCAGCGCCGCGAGATGCTCGCGTTCGCGCAAGGAGGCGCCGTTGGCTGCTGCCTGGCCTGCCTCCAGCGCCGCACGCGCGTCGGGGAGCAGCGACTTCTCGGTGCCGAGGACACACAACAGACCCTTCAGGACATGGCCCATCACGAGTCCCGGGTCGGTCGCGGTGGCTTTGTCCACTTCCGCGACCGGATCGTTGTTGAAGATCATCAGCTTGGCGACCGCAGTGTCGTACTGCCGTACGGCCATGGCGTCATTCGCAGACAGCGGCACCCCGAACTGGTCACGATGGAACATGGTGGGTTCTCCGTGTAGTAAGAAATCCCCGGGAGGCCGGGCATCCGCGCTAGGCGAGAAACCCGAGCACGCTCGCGTTGAAGGCGGCCGCGGCACCGAGGTTCGACAGGTGCGCGGCCGGCAGCTCGATGCAGCGCGCGCCGGGGACGGCGGCTGCCAGCGCGAGTGCTGCTCCGGGTGGCGACGAAGGATCGTCGGAGCCGGTGAGCACGAGCGTAGGAGCGCGGATGCGAGCCAGGCTGCCGCGCTCGTCGAGATCGCGCAGGGCCGCGCAGCACGCAACGTAGCCCTCGGGCGAGGTCGCGAGCAGCATCGCGCGAATGCGCCGTACGGTGTCTGGTTCTGTGGCGCGGAATGCGGCTGTGAACCAGCGCTCGATCACGCCATCGACGATGCCGGCGATGCCTTGTTGCCGGACCGACTCGATCCGCGCATTCATCCCCTCCGGCGGTCCGAAATACGGCGCGGTATTGCTGAGCACGAGCCGGTCGATGCGCTCCGGCGCGTGCGCGCCCAGCCACATTCCGACGGTGCCACCCATCGAGAGCCCGCAGAAATGCGCGCGCTCGATGCCGTGTGCGTCCAGCAGATCGAGCACGTCAGTCGCGAGCTGCTCGACCGTATAGGGACCGCCTGGAACCGAGGACAGGCCGTGACCGCGCGTGTCGTAGCGCAGCACCCGGAAATGCTCGCCGAAGGGACCGACCTGCGGCAGCCACATGTCGAGCGCGGCGCCGAGCGAGTTCGACAGCACCACGACCGGACCCTGTTCGGGTCCATCCCATCGGCAGTGCAGCCGCGCCGTGCCCGTGTCGATGATCGGCATGCGAGGAGCTTACCGGTTTTTGCGTTACTCTTGCCGCCGTGACGCCCGCCGACGACAACGAAACCGTCCTGTACGAAGTGAACATGGAGGCGGACGCAGCCATCGAGGGCGCGTTCGACACGTGGTTGCGCGATCACATCGCGGACCTGCTCCAGTTCAGCGGGTTCCTGTCGGCGGAGATCCTCGAGGACCGCAGCGGTCCGCCGGGCAGGGTGCGCCGCATCGTGCAATACCGCCTGCGCAACCAGGCGGCGCTGGACGACTATGTCCGCAATCACGCCCCGCGTATGCGGGCGCAGGGCATCGGGAAGTTCGGCGACCGCTTCAGCACGGAACGGCGCGTACTTGCGCACCGCGAGGAATTCATCCGCGGCGCCGTGTCCACGGAAAACTGCCTCAACTGCGGCGAAGTCCTGACCGGCCAGCATTGTTCCCACTGCGGACAGCGGGCCAAAGTACGCGTGGTGTCGCTGTGGGGCCTGCTGAAAGACGTGCTGGGCGACGCCCTCGACTGGGACTCGAGATTGTGGCGCACGCTGCGGCCTCTCGCGTTCAAGCCGGGGATGCTCACGCAGGATTTTCTGCGCGGGCGGCGCGCCAGCTACACGCCGCCGTTCCGCATGTACCTGATCCTGAGCGTCGTGTTCTTTCTCACCACGACAATTGGTGCAGACCCGGGCGCGGACCTGCAGCTGAATCTCGACGACGACGGCGCGAACCTGCAGTTGCGCGACGGGGAGCCCGCGGCGACGCTGGATACACCGAAGGCGCCGGATGCGCCCAAGGCGCCCGCCACCGCCGACAAGCCGGCGCCGAAGCTCGACTCCGCCCGGCAGAAAGTCGTGGACTCGATCGTGGCGAAGCTGCCGGAAAAGGAGCGGGCCAGGGCGAGGACGGAGTTGCAAAGGGAATTTGCGGTGCTCAAACCCAGCGAGGTCGCCAAGGTGCAGCAGGTGATCGACGACCCGTGCAACACCGACAACCTGAAAATCAGCATCGGCCCGGTCGGCGACAAATACGCGCCCCGGCTGCGCGAAGCCTGCCGCAAGATCGTCACCGACTCCAAGGGTTACGGGCGCGCGCTCTACGACAACATCCCGAAGATGATGTTCATCTTCCTGCCTCTGATCGCCGCGGTGATGTACGTCCTGTACCTGGGCTCGGGCCGCTACTACGTGGAGCACCTGCTGTTCTTCGTGCACTTCCATGCCTACTTCTTTCTCGGCGGCATCGCGATCGTGCTGCTCGACCGCAGCGGAACCCTGCTGAAGAACACTGGGGCAGGCGGGTGGCTGACCGCCGCGGGAGGTGTAGTCACGGCCGCGTTCGTGATCTACACACCGTACTACCTCTATCGCGCCATGCGCCGCGTCTACGGCCAGGGCCGGATCGTCACGCTCGTCAAGTACGCGCTGCTCGGCATCGGCTACCTGTTCTTCATGACCCTGACGGCCGTGGGACTCCTCTTCTATACGGCCCTCACGCTCTAGGAATCCCGGCCCCTGCCGGCCCGCTGCCGTGAACGCTCCTCGCTTCATCCTGCACGTCGACATGGACGCCTTCTATGCGTCAGTCGAGCAGCGCGACGATCCGGCACTGCGCGGCAAGCCGGTGATCGTCGGCGGGGCGGGTGGGCGAGGCGTCGTCGCCGCCGCGAGCTACGAGGTGCGCAAGTTCGGGGTGCACTCGGCCATGCCGACGCGCGAGGCATTGCGCCGTTGCCCGGACGCGATCTGCGTGGCCCCGCGCATTGCCCACTACAGCTCGGTCTCGAAGGAAATCTTTGCGGTCTTCCACGAGTTCACGCCCCTGGTGCAGGGCTTGTCGCTCGATGAAGCTTTCCTCGACGTCACGGCCAGCATCGGCGCGCTCGGCAGCGCGGAGCACATTGCCCGTGAGATCAAGCAGCGCATCCGCAACGGCACCGGACTCACCGCATCCGTGGGCCTGGCCCCCAACAAGCTGGTGGCGAAGATCGCCTCGGACCTGCGCAAGCCCGATGGCCTCGTCATGGTGCGGCCGGAGGACGTGACCGGCCTGCTGGACCCCCTGCCGATCCGCAAGCTGTTCGGCCTCGGCGCGAAAACGGCGCCCAAGGTCGAGGCGCTCGGCATCCGCACGCTTGGCGAACTGCGACAGGCCTCTGCGGCGCGGTTGCGCCCGATCTTCGGCCGTTACACGGAGCGCGTGCAGCAACGAGCCGCCGGGATCGACGACCGACCGGTCGTGCCGGACCTCGACGAGAAACAGATCAGCGCGGAAGAAACGTTCGAAACGGATATCGCCGACCGCGCGAAGCTGCAGGGCGAGATCACGCGGCTGGCGGACAAGGCCTGTGCAAGGCTGCGCACGAAGAACCTCGTCGCCGGCTGCGTGACGGTGAAGATCCGCCGCAGGGACTTCACGACCTACACGCGGCAGAAACGCTTCGAGCCCCCGACGCAGGAAACGCGGGTGATCACCCGCATCGCCGCCGAGTTGCTCGACGGCTGGCTGGCGACGCAACCACGCGCCGCGCTGCGCCTGCTCGGCGTGGGGGTGAGCGAACTTGGCCCCGACCTGCAGCCGGACCTGTTCGCGGCGTCGCAGACGACGAAGAACCGCCAGCTCGACGCTGCGATGGACCAGATCCGGCAGAAGTTCGGCGCGGTGGCGCTGAAGCGGGCGAGCTCACTCGATCCCCCCTCTCTCGCCCAAGGCGGGAGAGGTGAGAGGCCCTCACCCGGCCAGGCGGCCGACCTCTCCCGCAAGCGGGAGAGGTGAGAAGCCCTCACCCGCCCTCCCGGGCGACCTCTCCCGCTTGCGGGAGAGGTTAAGATGGCTGGTCTTGCCCCAACGGGGCAGGCATGATTGGCATCCAGATCGAGTGCCGTCCACCGGCCTAACTTCCTATGTATACAAGCTTTTTCGGTCTTCAGGAAAAGCCGTTCGCGATCACTCCGGACCCCCGCTTCCTGTATCTCAGCGAGCGGCACGCGGAGGCGCTCGCCCATCTGCTGTACGGCATCAACGAAGCAGGCGGTTTCGTCCAGCTGACGGGCGAGGTGGGCACCGGCAAGACGACAGTCATCCGCAGCCTGCTCGAGCAGCTGCCAGGACACGCCGACGTCGCGTTGATCCTCAACCCTCGCGTCACGCCGGCGGAGTTCCTGCTGACGATCTGCGAGGAGCTGCACATCCACGTGCCGGAGGCCGGCAGCGGCAGCACCAAGACCCTGATGGACCTGCTCGGCCGCTACCTGCTCGAGACTCATGCACGCGGCCGACGCGTGGTCCTGATCGTGGACGAAGCGCAGAACCTGAGCGCGCAGACGCTGGAGCAAGTGCGCCTGCTCACGAACCTCGAGACCGCGACGACCAAGCTGCTGCAGATCATCCTGATCGGCCAGCCGGAATTGCGCGACCTGCTCGACCAGCCGGACCTGCGCCAGCTCGCCCAGCGCATCACGGGCCGCTATCACTTGAGTCCGCTGTCGGTGGACGAGTCGGCGGGTTACGTGAAGCACCGCATGCGTGTCGCGGGCGCCACCGCCGAAGCGTTCACGCCGGCCGCGCTGCGCGAAATCTATCGTCTGAGCGGCGGCATTCCGCGCGTCATCAACGTGATGTGCGATCGCGCCCTGCTCGGCGCATTCACGCGTGAAGAGCACCGTGTCGGCGCGGCGTACATCCGG